>ENA-UPSY01000385-UPSY01000385.1-human-gut-metagenome-genome-assembly--contig:-NODE-385-length-54085-cov-55.897737_pt1 | contig 54085 bp, 42 predicted proteins | sample MGYA00250044_ERZ773365 | MGnify/ENA primary metagenome ERZ773365 (study PRJEB29103, sample SAMN06111932) | human gut metagenome | biome: human gut; feature: ankylosing spondylitis patient; material... | reverse complement strand
AATATGCTGGTGTGCTCGCGAGCGCTGATCAACGTCGCCCGGGGGCTGGAGCTACGCTACGGCACGCCGTGGTTTGAGGGCAGCTTCTACGGGATCCGCGCCACCTCCGACGCCTTGCGCCAGTTGGCGGCGCTGCTGGGGGATGACGACCTGTGCCGCCGCACCGAGGCACTGATCGCCCGCGAGGAGCGAGCAGCGGAGCAGGCGCTAGCGCCGTGGCGCGAGCAACTCCGCGGGCGCAAAGTGCTGCTCTACACCGGCGGCGTGAAATCCTGGTCGGTGGTCTCGGCCCTGCAGGATCTCGGCATGACCGTGGTGGCCACCGGCACGCGGAAATCCACCGAGGAGGACAAACAGCGGATCCGGGAGCTGATGGGCGACGAGGCGGTGATGCTTGAGGAGGGCAACGCCCGCACCCTGCTCGACGTGGTGTACCGCTATCAGGCGGATCTGATGATCGCCGGCGGACGCAATATGTACACCGCCTGGAAAGCCCGGCTGCCGTTCCTCGATATCAATCAGGAGCGGGAGCACGCCTACGCTGGCTACCAGGGCATCATCACCCTCGCCCGCCAGCTCTGTCTGACCCTCGCCAGCCCCGTCTGGCCGCAAACGCATGCCCGCGCCCCGTGGCGCTAGGAGAACACCATGGCAGACCTTATCCGTAGCGAAAAACCGCTGGCGGTGAGCCCGATTAAAACCGGGCAACCGCTCGGGGCGATCCTCGCCAGCCTTGGGCTGGCCCAGGCCATCCCGCTGGTCCACGGCGCCCAGGGCTGCAGCGCCTTCGCCAAAGTTTTCTTTATTCAGCATTTTCATGACCCGGTGCCCCTGCAGTCGACGGCCATGGATCCGACCGCCACGATCATGGGCGCCGACGGCAATATCTTCACCGCGCTCGACACCCTCTGCCAGCGCCACAGTCCGCAGGCCATTGTGCTGCTCAGCACCGGACTGGCGGAGGCGCAGGGCAGCGATATCGCCCGGGTGGTACGCCAGTTTCGCGAGGCGCATCCCCGCCATCACGGCGTGGCGATCCTCACCGTCAACACCCCGGATTTTTTTGGCTCCATGGAAAACGGCTACAGCGCGGTGATCGAGAGCATCATCGAGCAGTGGGTGGCGCCGACGCCGCGTCCGGGGCAGCGGCCCCGGCGGGTCAACCTGCTGGTCAGCCACCTCTGTTCGCCAGGGGATATCGAATGGCTGAGCCGCTGCGTGGAGGCCTTTGGCCTGCAGCCGGTGGTCCTGCCGGACCTCTCGCTGTCGATGGATGGCCACCTGGGTCAGGGGGATTTTACGCCCCTGACCCAGGGCGGCGCCTCGCTGCGCCAGATTGCGCAGATGGGCCAGAGTCTGGGCAGCTTCGCCATCGGCGTGTCGCTGCAGCGGGCGGCATCGCTGCTGAGCCAGCGCAGCCGCGGAGAGGTGATCGCCCTGCCGCACCTGATGACCCTCGACCAATGCGATACCTTTATCCATCAGCTGGCGAAGCTGTCCGGGCGCCGCGTACCGGCCTGGATTGAGCGCCAGCGCGGCCAGCTGCAGGACGCGATGATCGACTGCCATATGTGGCTGCAGGGCCAGCGCATGGCGATGGCCGCGGAGGGCGACCTGCTGGCGGCCTGGTGTGATTTCGCCCGCAGCCAGGGGATACAGCCCGGCCCGCTGGTCGCCCCCACCAGCCACCCCAGCCTGCGCCAGCTGCCGGTCGAGCGGGTGGTGCCGGGGGATCTGGAGGATCTCCAGCAGCTGCTGAGCCAGCAACCCGCCGATCTGCTGGTGGCTAACTCTCACGCCCGCGATCTGGCGGAGCAGTTTGCCCTGCCGCTGATCCGCGTCGGCTTTCCCCTTTTCGATCGGCTCGGCGAATTTCGCCGGGTCCGCCAGGGGTATGCCGGCATGCGCGACACGCTGTTTGAGCTGGCCAATCTGCTGCGCGACCGCCATCACCACACCGCCCTCTACCGATCGCCGCTTCGCCAGGGCGCCGACCCCCAGCAAGCTTCAGGAGACGATTATGCCGCCCATTAACCGTCAGTTTGAGATGGTCCACGCCGACGAGTGGTCGATGAAAGTCGCCTTCGCCAGCTCCGATTACCGCCATGTCGATCAGCATTTTGGCGCCACGCCGCGGCTGGTGGTCTACGGCGTCAAGGCGGATCGGGTCACCCTGCTGCGGGTGGTGGAGTTCCCGGTCGTCAGCGGCCATCAGACCGAGAAAATTGCCGAGCGCATCCACGCCCTGGAGGATTGCGTCACCCTGTTCTGCGTGGCGATTGGCGAGGCGGTTTTTCGCCAGCTGCTGCAGGTGGGCGTCCGCGCCGAACGGGTTCCCGATCAGACCACCATCCTCGGCTTACTGCAGGAGATCCAGCTCTCCTGGTATGAAAAAGCGCAGCGCCGCAGCGCGCGGCAACGCGATCCGCAGCGCTTTAACCGCCTGCTGGAGGAGCAGACGTGGCGGGAGGAGCCCGACCCGCAGCCCTGAGCCTGTCGTTTATGTGACAAAGCCCACAAAACGCCACAACAGTGTCGGCTCTGTCGGGGGCGGTTAACCCGCCAGGTCATTAACAAATAAGGTTTTTATGCGTTGGTACCGCAATTGCTTGGGGAACAGTACCACCGCCAGTCTGCGGTGCACCGCGCCCCGGCGTTTTCGTCATCATCCCTGGAGCTGACAGCATGTGGAACTACTCCGAGAAAGTGAAAGACCATTTTTTTCATCCCCGCAACGCGCGCGTGGTCGACAACGCCAACGCGGTGGGCGATGTGGGTTCATTAAGCTGCGGCGATGCGCTGCGCCTGATGCTGCGGGTTGATCCGCACACCGAGATCATCGAGGAGGCCGGCTTCCAGACCTTCGGCTGCGGCAGCGCCATCGCCTCCTCTTCAGCGCTGACGGAGCTGATTATCGGCCACACCCTGACCGAAGCCGGGCAGATCACCAACCAGCAGATCGCCGACTACCTCGACGGCCTGCCGCCGGAGAAAATGCACTGCTCGGTGATGGGCCAGGAGGCGCTGCGTGCGGCTATCGCCCATTTTCGCGGCGAAAGCCTTGAGGAGGAGCATGAGGAGGGCAAGCTGATCTGTAAATGCTTCGGCGTCGACGAAGGACATATTCGCCGGGCCGTGGTGAACAACGGCCTGACCACCCTCGAGGAGGTGATCAACTACACCAAGGCCGGCGGGGGCTGTACCGCCTGCCATGAAAAAATAGAGCTGGCGCTGGCGGCGATCCTCGCCCAACAGCCGCCCGCCCCCCTGCCGGCGGAGACAGCCCACGATGCGCAGTGGCAAAGCGTGGTCGATACCATCAACGAGCTGCGCCCGCACATTCAGGCCGACGGCGGCGACATGACGCTGGTGAGCGTCACCCCGCGCCAGGTCACCGTCAGCCTCTCCGGCAGCTGCAGCGGCTGCATGATGACCGACATGACCCTCGCCTGGTTGCAGCAAAAGCTGATGGAGCGCACCGGAAGCTACATGGACGTGGTGGCGGCCCCGGCCGCGGTTAACTAACCCCAGGGGGACACAATGAAATCTGTTTATCTCGATAACAACGCCACCACCCGTCTCGACCCGATGGTTCTCGACGCGATGATGCCCTTTTTGACCGACTTTTACGGCAATCCCTCGTCGATTCACGATTTTGGTCTGCCGGCGCAGGCCGCCCTTGAACGGGCGCACCAGCAGGTGGCCGCTCTGCTCGGGGCCGACTACCCCAGCGAGATCATTTTTACCTCCTGCGCCACCGAGGCCACGACCACCGCCATCGCCTCAGCGGTGGCCCTGATGCCGGAGCGGCGCGAGATCATCACCAGCGCGGTTGAACATCCCGCCACCCTGGCGGTGTGCGAACAGCTGGAGCGCCAGGGATACCTGATCCACCGTATCGCCGTGGATCGGCAGGGCGCTCTGGATATGGCGCAGTTTCGGGCGGCGCTTAGCCCACGCGTGGCGCTGGTCAGCATCATGTGGGCCAATAACGAAACCGGCGTCATGTTCCCGGTGCCCGAGCTGGCGGAGCTGGCCCATGAGCAGGGCGCGCTGTTTCACTGCGACGCCGTGCAGGTGGTAGGCAAAATCCCGATGGCGCTCAGCCAGACGCGGATCGATATGCTCTCCTGCTCGGCGCATAAATTCCACGGCCCCAAAGGGGTGGGCTGCCTCTGGCTGCGGCGGGGAACGCGTTTTCGTCCGCTGCTGCGCGGCGGCCACCAGGCGCATGGCCGGCGGGCCGGTACGGAAAATATCAGCGGCATTGTCGGCATGGGCGCCGCCAGCGAGCTGGCGCAGGTTCACCTCCCGGGCATGGCGCAGATCAGCCAGCTGCGCGATCGCCTTGAACATCATCTCCTGAGCGCCATTCCGGCGGTAACGGTGATGGGCGGCAGCCAGCCGCGGGTGCCCGGCACGCTTAATCTGGCCTTCGAGTGCATTGAAGGTGAGGCGATCCTGCTGCTGATGAATCAGGCCGGGATCGCCGCCTCCAGCGGCAGCGCCTGCACCTCCGGCTCGCTGGAGCCGTCGCACGTCATGCGGGCGATGAATATTCCTTACACCGCGGCCCACGGCACCGTTCGCTTCTCCCTCTCGCGCTACACCCGGGAAAAAGAGATTGACTACGTCATCGCCGCCCTGCCTCCTGTTATCGACCGGCTGCGCGCCCTGTCGCCCTACTGGCGAAACGGCCAGCCGCTCCTGCAGGATGGCGCCTTCGCGCCGGTCTTCGGTTAAGACGGAGAGACGACAATGGGACGCGTACTGATCAATGACACCACCCTGCGCGATGGCGAACAGAGTCCCGGCGTGGCCTTCCAGGCCAGCGAAAAAATCGCCATCGCCGAGGCGCTGTACGCGGCGGGGATCGAGGCGCTGGAGGTCGGCACCCCGGCGATGGGCGAGGAGGAGTGCGCCCGTATCCGGCTGGTGCGCCGTCAGCTCCCGGGCGCCACGCTGATGACCTGGTGCCGGATGCAGGCCGGCGAAATTCGCCTGAGCGCCGAGCTGGGCATGGACTGGGTGGATATCTCTATCCCCGCCTCCGACAAGCTGCGGCAGTACAAACTGCGCGAGAGCTTACCGCTGCTGCTGGAGCGGCTGACGGGTCTGATCCACCTCGCCCATACCCTTGGCCTGAAGGTCTGCATTGGCTGTGAGGACGCCTCGCGGGCCAGCGACGCGACGCTACGGGATATTGCCCGGCAGGCCGGCGAGGCGGGGGCTGCCCGTCTGCGCTATGCCGACACCGTCGGTATCCTCGACCCGTTTACCACCGCGGCGCAGATCGCCGCCCTGCGTAACGTCTGGCCCGGCGAACTCGAGATGCACGCCCATAACGATCTCGGGCTGGCCACCGCCAACACCCTCGCGGCGGTACGCGCCGGGGCCACCAGCGTGAACACCACCGTGCTGGGCCTGGGCGAACGGGCGGGCAACGCGGCGCTGGAAACGGTGGCGCTCGGGCTGGAACGCTGCCTGGGCGTCGAGACCGGTGTGCGTTTCACCGCCCTGCCGGCGCTGTGCGAACAGGTGGCCCTCGCCACCCGCCGCCCTGTCGATCCCCAGCAGCCGCTGGTGGGCGAGCTGGTTTTTACCCATGAGTCCGGCGTGCACGTCGCGGCGCTGCTGCGCGACAGCGAGAGCTATCAGGCGATCGACCCCGCCCTGCTGGGCCGCGGCTATCGGCTGGTGCTGGGCAAACACTCCGGTCGCCAGGCGGTTAACGGCGTCTTCGACCGGATGGGCTATCACCTGACGTCAGCGCAAATTGACCAGCTGCTGCCGGCGCTCCGCCACTTTGCGGAAACCGGCAAACGCAGCCCGCGGGATGATGAGCTGGCGGCAATCTATCACGCGCTCTGCGGCGCCGAAACGCTGCAGGCCAGGGGGTAAGCATGGAGTGGTTTTATCAGATCCCCGGCGTAGACGACCTGCGCTCCGCCGACGCCTTCTTTCAGTTTTTCGCCGTTCCCTACCAGCCCGAGCGTCTGGCCCATTGCAGCCTGCCGGTGCTGGCCGCCTTTCACCGCAAGCTGCGGGCGGAAGTGCCCCTGCTCAACCAGCTGGAGGAGAACCCGCGCGCGCACTGGCTGCTGGCGCGCCGGCTGCTGGCGGAGAGTTATCAGCAGCAGTTCGAGGAGAACACACCATGAGACCCACATTTACCTTTAGCGAAGCGGTCCGCGTCGTGCGCGCCATCCGTAACGATGGCACCTATGCGGGCCTGCCGTCCGGCGCCCTGCTGGTGCGCCGGGGCAGCATCGGCTATGTCCGCGACTGGGGGGTATTCTTGCAGGACCAGGTCATCTACCAGGTCCACTTCCCGGAGAGCGACCGGATCGTCGGCTGCCGCGAACAGGAGCTGATTGCCGGCGATCGTCCCTGGCTGGCGGGGAATCTGCAGTATGGCGATAACGTCACCTGCCAGACGGCGCTGACGTTGCAGGGCGAAGTGGTGGTCAACGTCGGTCAGCAGGGGCGTATTGAGGCCACCGATCGGGGCGAGCGCGGGGACGGCTATATCGTCGACTTCGGCGGCCGCTGGTTCCAGGTTCCGGTGACCGCGCTGGCCCTGGCAGAGGAGGAAGAATAATGCAGCCATGGCAACGATTTGGCCGGCGGCGGCTGGCGCAGAGCCGCTGGAACTGCGAACCGGCGGCCATCGCCGCGGCGGACCGGGAGGCCTTCGAGGCGGCCTGGCAGCGTCAGGCCCGCGTGGAGCAGGCGCTGGTCGCCGAGGTCGCGGCGGAGGCGATCCCCGCCGCGCTACGGGAAGGCCTCGCCGCTTCGCTGCGCCTCTGGCTGGATGAGGGCGGATTTACGCCGCCGGAGCGGGCGGCGATCGTCCTGCACCATGCCCGGCTGGAAACCGCCTTCGCCGGGATTGCCAGCCAGGCGCCGCAGCCGGATCCCGCCGCGGTGCAGGCCTGGTATCTGCGGCATCAGGCACAGTTTTGGCGCCCGGAACAGCGGTTGACCCGCCATCTGCTGCTCACCGTCGATGGCGATGAGCAGGCGGTTTACTCGCGCATCCAGGCGCTTCATGGACAAATCGCGGCCTCCCGCGAGGCGTTTGCGCCGCTGGCCCAGCGACACTCCCACTGCCCAAGCGCGCTGGACGGCGGGCGACTGGGGTGGATCGGGCGGGGGTTGCTCTATCCGCAGCTGGAGGAGGCCCTGTTTGCGCTGACGGAAAATGCGCTGAGCGCGCCGGTGGCCAGCGAGCTGGGCTGGCACCTGGTATGGTGCGAAGCCATCCGCCCCGCCGCGCCGATGACGCCTGAACAGGCGCTGGAAAGCGCCCGCGATTACCTTATTCAACAGAGCCAGCGCCGCCACCAGCGCCAGTGGCTGGCTGAGATGTTAGCGCGCCAGCCGGGGCTGTGCGGGTAGCCGGCAGGCCACCCGCCAGCGTCTACAGCAGGTGCGGTTTGATCTCCTCAAGCCAGGTCGCCAGACGCGTTTCGGTCTCGTCGAACTGGTTATCCTGGTCCAGCACCAGCCCGACAAACCGCTCCCCCTCCAGCGCCGATGAGGCGCTGAACTCATACCCCTCGTTCGGCCAGCTGCCGATCATCGTCGCCCCGCGGGCGCGCAGGGCGTCGTACAGCGGCCGCAGCCCGCTGGCGAAGTTATCGGGATAGCCGCGCTGATCGCCGAGGCCAAACAGCGCCACCGTTTTTCCCTGCAGGCTGACGTCGCCGAGGTTGCGGATAAACTCGGCCCACGACTCGCTCTCGCCCCCGGCCTCAAGGCCCGGCAGCTGGCCGTCGCCCAGCGTCGGCGTGCCCAGCAGCAGGGCCGGGTAGGCCAGCAGGTCCGCCAGCGTGGCGCGGTTAATATTGACCGGGGCGGCGGCGGCCTCCCCCAGCTGCTTGTGGATCAGTTTCGCGATCTTGCGGGTTTTACCGGTATCGGTGCCAAAGAAAATGCCAATGTTCGCCATAGTACGCTCCTGTCGGAATGGTGTCGGAAATAGGGATTACCGCAGGGGTATTGCGAAGGCTGTGCCAGGTTGCCCTGCACCGTGACGGCCCATCCCTGCCCCATCAGGATCGCTTCCCGCCGCCGCAGCGCCCGCGCAAGGCGCCCCCGGCGGGCCGAAAGGTAAAAATCAGCGGATTTTCCCCCTGTCGGATCAATGTTTCGTTCGGTCGTTTCGATAAGGGCGCACCGTTTGCATGGTTATCCGGGTTCGGCTCAGCCCGCCGCGATCCGCGCAGGGTGTCGGACAATTTGTCATAACTGCGACACAGGAGTTTGCGATGACCCTGAATATGATGCTCGATAACGCCGCGCCGGAAGCCATCGCCGGCGCGCTGACTCAACAACATCCGGGGCTGTTTTTTACCATGGTGGAACAGGCCTCAGTGGCGATTTCCCTCACCGACGCCAGTGCCAGGATCATCTACGCCAACCCGGCGTTTTGCCGCCAGACCGGCTATTCGCTGGCGCAATTGTTAAATCAGAACCCGCGCCTGCTGGCCAGCAGCCAGACGCCGCGCGAGATCTATCAGGAGATGTGGCATACCCTGCTCCAGCGTCAGCCGTGGCGCGGCCAGCTGATTAACCAGCGGCGGGACGGCGGCCTGTACCTGGTGGAGATTGACATCACTCCGGTGCTCAGTCCGCAAGGGGAACTGGAGCATTATCTGGCGATGCAGCGGGATATCAGCGTCAGCTATACCCTGGAGCAGCGGCTGCGCAACCATATGACCCTGATGGAGGCGGTGCTGAATAATATTCCCGCCGCCGTGGTGGTAGTGGACGAGCAGGATCGGGTGGTGATGGACAACCTTGCCTATAAAACCTTCTGCGCCGACTGCGGCGGCCGGGAGCTGCTCACCGAGCTGCAGGTCTCCCCAGGCCGGATGACGCCCGGCGTGGAGCAGATTCTGCCGGTGGCGATACGCGGGGCCGCGCGCTGGCTGTCGGTGACCTGCTGGCCGCTGCCCGGCGTCAGCGAAGAGGCCAGCCGCTACTTTATCGACAGCGCCCTGGCGCGAACCCTGGTGGTGATCGCCGACTGTACCCAGCAGCGCCAGCAGCAGGAGCAGGGCCGCCTCGACCGGCTGAAGCAGCAAATGACCGCCGGCAAGCTGCTGGCGGCGATCCGCGAGTCGCTGGACGCCGCGCTGATCCAGCTGAACTGCCCGATTAACATGCTGGCGGCGGCCCGTCGGCTGAACGGCGAGAGCAGCGGCAACGTGGCGCTGGAGGCCGCCTGGCGCGAAGGGGAAGAGGCGATGGCCCGGCTCCAGCGCTGTCGCCCGTCGCTGGATCTCGAAAACCCCGCCGTCTGGCCGCTGCAGCCCTTTTTCGACGACCTGTGCGCCCTCTACCGCACCCGCTTCGATGCCGAGGGGCTGCAGCTGGACATGGCCTCGCCGCATCTGATCGGCTTTGGCCAGCGCACTCAGCTGCTGGCGTGCTTAAGCCTGTGGTTCGACCGCACCCTGGCCCTCGCCGCCGAGCTGCCTTCCGTCCCGCTGGCGATGCAGCTCTATGCCGAGGAAAACGACGGCTGGCTGGCGCTGTACCTGACCGACAACGTGCCGCTGCTGCAGGTGCGCTACGCCCACTCCCCCGACGCGCTGAATTCGCCGGGCAAAGGCATGGAGCTGCGGCTGATCCAGACCCTGGTGGCGCACCATCGCGGGGCCATCGAGCTGACTTCCCGGCCGCAGGGCGGCACCTGCCTGACCCTGCGTTTCCCGCTGTTTAACACCCTGACCGGAGGTGAAGCATGATCCCCGAATCCGACCCGGACACCACCGTCAGACGCTTCGACCTCTCCCAGCAGTTCACCGCCATGCAGCGGATAAGCGTGGTGCTGAGCCGCGCCACCGAGGCCAGCAAAACGCTGCAGGAGGTGCTCAGCGTATTGCACAACGATGCCTTTATGCAGCACGGGATGATCTGTCTGTACGACAGCGAGCAGGAGATCCTCAGTATCGAAGCGCTGCAGCAAACCGAGCAGCAGACTCTCCCCGGCAGCGCGCAGATCCGCTATCGTCCCGGCGAGGGGCTGGTGGGGACGGTGCTGGCCCAGGGGCAATCGCTGGTGCTGCCCCGGGTCGCCGACGATCAGCGTTTTCTCGACCGCCTGAGCCTCTACGATTACGATCTGCCGTTTATCGCCGTGCCGCTAATGGGGCCCAACGCCCGGCCCATGGGCGTGCTGGCGGCCCAGCCGATGGCGCGCCAGGAAGAGCGGCTGCCGGCCTGCACCCGCTTTCTCGAAACCGTCGCCAACCTCATCGCCCAGACCATCCGGCTGATGATCCTCCCGGCCTCCGCCACCCTGCCGGGCCGCCAGCCGCCGAAGGTGGAACGGCCGCCTGCCTGCTCGTCGTCGCGCGGGGTGGGCCTTGACAATATGGTCGGCAAGAGCCCGGCGATGCGCCAGATCGTGGAGGTGATCCGCCAGGTTTCGCGCTGGGACACCACCGTGCTGGTACGCGGCGAAAGCGGCACCGGGAAAGAGCTGATCGCCAATGCCATCCACCACCATTCCCCGCGGGCTGGCGCCGCCTTCGTCAAATTTAACTGCGCGGCGCTGCCGGACAACCTGCTGGAAAGCGAACTGTTCGGCCATGAAAAAGGCGCCTTTACCGGCGCGGTGCGCCAGCGTAAGGGGCGTTTTGAGCTGGCGGATGGCGGCACCCTGTTCCTCGACGAGATTGGCGAAAGCAGCGCCTCGTTCCAGGCTAAGCTGCTGCGCATCCTGCAGGAGGGAGAGATGGAGCGGGTCGGCGGCGATGAGACCCTGCGGGTGAATGTCCGCATCATCGCCGCCACCAACCGCCACCTGGAGGAGGAGGTCCGGTTGGGCCACTTCCGCGAGGATCTGTACTATCGCCTGAACGTGATGCCCATCGCCCTGCCCCCGCTGCGCGAGCGTCAGGAGGACATCGCCGAGCTGGCGCACTTTCTGGTGCGCAAAATTGGCCAGCATCAAGGGCGCACGCTGCGGATCAGCGAGGGGGCGATCCGTCTGTTGATGGAGTACAGCTGGCCGGGCAATGTTCGCGAACTGGAGAACTGCCTCGAACGATCGGCGGTGATGTCCGAGAGCGGCCTGATCGATCGCGACGTGATCCTCTTCACCCACCAGGAACGTCCGGCCAAAGCCCTGCCCGCCAGCGGGCCGGCGGAAGACAGCTGGCTGGACAACAGCCTGGACGAACGCCAGCGGCTGATCGCCGCGCTGGAAAAAGCCGGCTGGGTGCAGGCCAAGGCGGCGCGGCTACTGGGGATGACGCCGCGCCAGGTCGCCTACCGGATCCAGATCATGGATATCACCCTGCCGCGTCTGTAAGCCACGGTGTCAGGTTCAGGACATTGTCGCCTGTGCGGCGGGAACGCGACAATATTTTGCCGCAGGGATGCGGAATAACACCTTTCTTTTCAGCATGATAAAAAATCCCTCTCTGGTATGCCCTTTGCAGCAGGAAGGTATCGCCCAACCAAGAAGGTACGACCATGACTTCCTGCTCTTCTTTTTCCGGCGGCAACGCCTGTCAGTCGGCGGACGCCAGCGCGTTAGCGCCGCGGGTGGCCGATAAGGTCGCCGCGCACCCCTGCTATTCCCGCAGCGGGCACCACCGTTTCGCCCGGATGCATCTCCCGGTCGCTCCGGCCTGCAATCTGCAGTGCAACTACTGCAATCGTAAATTCGACTGCAGCAATGAATCCCGCCCCGGGGTGTCTTCGACGCTGCTGACCCCCGAGCAGGCGGTGCTGAAAGTGCGCCAGGTGGCCCAGGCCATCCCGCAGCTGTCGGTGGTCGGCATTGCCGGGCCCGGCGATCCGCTGGCCAATATGACCCGCACCTTCCGCACCCTGGAGCTGGTCCGCGATCGGCTTCCGGACCTGAAATTATGCCTGTCGACCAACGGGCTGATGCTGCCCGACGCAGTGGATCGCCTGCTGGAGGTCGGTGTGGATCACGTTACGGTAACCATCAATACGCTGGATGCCGGCATCGCCGGGCAAATCTACGCCTGGCTGTGGCTCGACGGCGAACGCTACCGCGGGCGGGAAGCCGGGGAGATCCTGATAGCCCGCCAGCTGGAGGGGGTCCGCAGGCTGACCAACGCCGGGGTGCTGGTCAAGATAAACTCGGTGCTGATCCCGGGGATCAACGACAGCGGCATGGCCGAGGTCAGCCGTTGTTTGCGGGAAAGCGGCGCGTTTATTCACAATATTATGCCGCTGATTGCCAGACCGGAGCACGGCACGGTCTTTGGCCTCAACGGCCAGCCAGAGCCGGACGCCGGGATGCTCGCCGCGATCCGCAGCCAGTGCGGGGCCGCGATGCCGCAGATGACACATTGCCACCAGTGCCGCGCCGACGCCATCGGCATGCTCGGCGAAGACCGCAGCCAACAGTTTACCCAGCTTCCGGACCCGGACAGCCTCCCCGACTGGCTGCCCATCCTCCATCAGCGCGCCGAGCTTCATGCCAGCCTCGCCACCCGGGGAGAGTCGGAGGCCGATGATGCCTGTCTGGTGGCCGTGGCCTCCAGCCGCGGCGAGGTGATTGATTGTCATTTTGGCCATGCCGACCGCTTCTCGATCTACAGCCTGTCTGCCGCCGGCATGGTGCTGGTGGGCGAGCGCTTTACGCCGAAATATTGCCGCGGCGCGGAGGAGTGCGAGCCGCAGGAGAACGAAGCCAGACTGGCGGCGCTCCTCGCGCTGCTCGCCGACGTGAAAGCGGTGTTCTGCGTGCGTATCGGCCATACGCCATGGCAACAGCTCGAGCGACAGGGCATTGAGCCGCAGGTGGACGGCGCGTGGCGGTCGGTCGCCGAGGTGCTGCCCGCCTGGTGGCAGCGGCGGCGACAGAGCCTGGCGGCATCGCGCCTGCGTCAGGGGGTCGCCTGATGGCGCCGGTCGACTGGTTGACCCACCTGTGGCGACGATATCACGCCGGAAAAGGCTGCTTTCCGCTGCGCATGGGGCTAAGCGTCGAGGCGTGGCTGGCCCTGCAGCAGCGGCTGGGCGAGGTGGCGACGCCGCTGGACAGCGAGGCGCTGAGCCGCCGCCGGCTGATGACGGAGCTGAATGCCACCCGCGACGAAGAGCGCCGCCAGCTGGCGCGATGGCTGGCGGAGTGGATCGCGCCGGGAGCCGAACCGATGGCGCCGATCGTCGCCGGGGCGGCGCTGGCGTTTAATCATCTATGGGAGGATCTGGGTCTGGATTCGCGGGCGGAACTGGGCCGGCTGATGAGCGACTGCTTTCCGCAGCTGGTGGCGCAGAACGTCCACCATATGCGCTGGAAGAAGTTCTTTTATCGCCAGCGCTGCCTGCAGTCGCAGGGGGAGATCGTCTGCCGCTCGCCGAGCTGCGACGAATGTCTGGAGCGTAGCCTCTGCTTCGAACCGCCGCCGCAATAGACACCCCGCAGGTGCCCCAAAAATGCCCCTGTTTTACCGCTTTACGCGGATTTCTGCCGGGTGGCGCTTCGCTTACCCGGCCTACAAAACCATCTACCTATCAGAAGGTTACTCAACACCCCAGGCCCGGCAAGCGCCGCGCCGCCGGGCAAGGACAGCGGGCGCGGAGCCGCTTGTGTGCCGGGTGGCGCTTCGCTTACCCGGCCTGGAGTTCGTGCGACCTGTCGTTAATTTATTCACCATTGTTGCTGAAACTGCCGGTGCTGACGGCCTCAAAATCGCTGAGACGTTCCCGGAAGGCCGGGGCAGCCCGCATGGATGCGGGCTGAGGGCCGTGTTTTGCACGGACGCTGCCTCGGCCCGACCCGAAGCCTGCAGGGATAAGTCGAAGGGACCGCGCAGCGGCGATTTTGCTGGCCGGAGCCCGGGGGTACAGGGGGCGGCGGCGACTGGCCGCCCCCTGTGCGCTCCCTGCACCATGAGTGACATAACGCAGACAATTAACCGGGAGCGCAATACCCGCTGAAGCCACAGATAACATAAAGAACTACACGGCGGCGCTTCCCCTCACCCTGGCCCTCTCCCCAAGGGAGACGGAACTGTCCGGCCATCGTTTCCGTGGCCAACATATTGCCGGGTGGCGGCTGCGCCTGACCCGGCCTACGGAGTCTGAGAACGTGGTAAACCGATAACAGTCTCCACCGCCGCCGGGCAATACATCAGGCTCCGTGCCCAATATGATGCCGGGTGGCGCTTCGCTTACCTGGCCTACATAACCATTAAATTTCAGAAGGTTAACCATCACCGTAGGCCCGCGCAAGCGCAGCGCCGCCGGGCAAAAGGTATCGCACCGGGCCAAACGAAAAAAAAGCCGGAGGTTTCCCTCCGGCTTTTCTCATTCACATCACGCTACGCCTTACGCCACGTCTTCGTACTGCGGCACCGGGTTGCGGAAGCTTTTGGTCACGCAGGCCAAATAGACCAGACCGATACCGGCCCAGATCAGGCCCAGAATCATCGAGCTCTCTTCCAGGTTGACCCACAGCGCGCCGACGGTCAGGGCGCCGCACATCGGCAGGAACAGATACTGGAAGTGGTCTTTCAGCGTCTTGTTGCGTTTCTCACGGATCCAGAACTGCGAAATCACCGACAGGTTAACGAAGGTAAACGCCACCAGCGCACCAAAGTTAATCAGAGCCGTCGCCATCACCAGGTCGAAGTTAATCGCCAGCAGGGCGATAGCGCCGACCAGGATGATGTTCATCGCCGGGGTGCGCCAGGTCGGGTGCACATAGCCGAAGAAGCTTTTCGGGAACACGCCGTCACGGCCCATCACGTACATCAGACGCGCCACGCCAGCGTGCGCCGCCATACCGGACGCCAGTACGGTAATGGTGGAGAAGATCAGCGCGCCAACCTGGAAGGCTTTACCTGCCACGTAGAGCATAATTTCCGGTTGTGACGCATCCGGATCTTTAAAGCGCGAGATATCCGGGAAGTACAGCTGCAGGAAGTAGGTGGCAAAGATGAAGATCAGGCCGCCGATCAGCGCGGTCAGGAAGATCGCGCGCGGAATGACGCGCTCTGCATCTTTGGTCTCTTCAGACAGGTTGCTGATGCCGTCGAAGCCGGTAAACGAGAAGCACAGGATCGTCGCCCCGGTAATCATCGGGATCACGTGCGCGTCACCGGACCAGAACGGACGGCTGCTGGCCAGCGTACCGGCGCCTTCGCCGCCAAACACGCCATAAATCACCATGCCGAGGATAACGGCAATCAGCACCACCTGCAGCACCACGATCACGGTGTTGAAGTTGGCCACGGATTTAATGCTGCGCAGGTTAAAGGCGGTCATAAAGGCGACCAGCGCGATAACAAACACCCACGACGGAATCGAAGGCACCAGCGCTTCAAAATAAATTTTCGCCAGCAGAATGTTGATCATCGGCGCGAACAGGTAGTCGAGCAGCGAGGACCAACCCACCATAAAGCCAACGGTCGGGCTGATGGATTTCTGCGCATAGGTATACGCCGAGCCGGCGGACGGGTAACGACGTACCAGCTTGCCATAGCTCAGGGCAGTAAACAGGATAGCGATTAACGCAAAGGCGTAGGCCGTCGGCACGTGACCGTCGGTCATACCAGAGACGATACCAAACGTATCGAACAGCGTCATCGGCTGCATATAGGCCAGGCCCATCATTACAACCGGAACTAGCGTAAGTGTTTTACGTAATTCCACGCGAGAGGTATTTGGAGTAGCGTTATGCGACATAGTTATCCCCTTTTACGGTGAACGCCAGCGCGTAAGCAAAAAATTGCCCCATTTCTTTCTATTCCTCAGCGACAACGACTGTCGGTTTTTAGTAAATATCTATCCGGTACGAAGCCCGGCCTCTTGGTATTGAATGATGTGTCTTTCGACCAAAAAAATAACCGACACTTTAAAAAAAGCGTCGGCTAGTCTCTGGTTTTCAGGCCGCATATTTTGCAACAATATCAACGGCGTTGACAAGATGTTATGAAGTTCATTGCGTGAGCATAATTTTTAAGATGCTAATATCTATACGATTTCCGTATGATAAATTGTAAAAATAGCACTATTTGCTAATAGCGCTTCGCGCCACCATTTCCCGGCCAAACCGCAGGCGGCGTCATTCCAGGCGATCCACGCGCGCTGACGAGGCGACAGCCCGCGCACGGCCAGGCTGACCAGCTCGCCGCTCTCCAGCAGCCCCTGCACCTGATAACGCGGCAGGCAACCCCACCCCAGCCCCATGCGCAGCAGCGCCAGCTGCCCCGCGGCGTCACACACCGTCAGGGTCTCCTGATCGGCGAGCAGCGCCCCGCCCTCGCCGGTGGCCACCGCACGGTAACGCCGCAGGGTTCGCCAGCTCAACGGGGCGCGGCGCTCCGCCAGAGGATGCTGCGGGGAGACCACCAGCAGCAGCTCCAGCTCGCCAAGGGGAAGATAATCATAGCCGCTCAGCGGCGGCGGCTCGCCGAGCGCCCCCAGCAGGAGATCGGCCTGCCCTTCCGTCAAGGGCCGCCAGTCCAGCAGCGAAGGGGTCAGCGTGAAGCGCAGCCGGGTGAGCGGCTGCTGTTGATAAAAGGCGGCGATCAGCGGCGAGAGTTGCGCCACGGGAAAGGTGCTGTCCACCGCCAGGCGGAGGGTATGTTCCCACCCCTGCTGCAGCTTAACCGCCCGGATCTCCAGTTCGCGGGCGATGTGCAACACTTCCCGCCCTTTCTCCAGCAGCATCTGTCCGGTAGGGGTAAAGCGCGCGCGGTGGCCGCTGCGGTCGAGCAGCTGAATATTGAGATCGCTTTCCAGCCGGTGAATGGTGTAGCTCAGCGCCGAGGGCGTTTTAAAGAGCTTTGCCGACGCCGCGGCAAAGCTCCCCTCTTTTTCCAGCGCGTCGAGGATCACGAGGACATCCAGCAGTGGTTTCATCGCTACCCCCTTACGGTATGCGAATCACCGCTGGCGGATCACTCCATCGGCATCACCAGCGGATCGGGGTACTGGTACTCAAACCCCAGCTCATTGCAGATACGATTGCCATCCACAATCTTGCCCTGGCCGCCGTCCGGGCTGTCGCTGAAGACCGGCGGCGGCAGCCCCAGCTCGCGGGCCATCTGCGGATAAAAGAGGCCGCGCGCCGGATGGCGGGGCGCACATAGATTATAGATGTGCCCGCCCTTCGGAGCCTGCAGCAGCAGTTCGATGGCGGCCACCACATCCTGCAAATGCACCAGGTTGACCACGTGCTGGCCATCCGGCGCCGACTTGCCGGCGAAAAAACGCCCCGGATGGCGGGACGGCCCCACCAGCCCGGCCAGGCGCAGAATATCCACCGAGGTCCCCGGCAGATTGTGCAGCCAGTCCTCCAGCTCCTTGAGCACCTGCCCGCTGGCGGTTTGCGGCAGGCGCGGGGAGTTCTCTTTCACCGTACCGTTGACGTTGCCATACACCGAGGTGGAGCTGGTGAAGACGATCCGCGGAATATGGTACGCCAGCGCGGTATCGACAATCTCTTGCACCGCCTGCAGATAAAACCCTTCCCCCGCCCCGGTCCGCCGGGCCGGCAGCGTGATCACCAGCGCATCGACGTTCATCAGCGCGTCGAGGTCCTCGGTATCACAGACCAATTGCGGCTCCAGGCGCAGCGGATAGCTGTCGATCCCGCACATCCGCGCCGCCTCCACGCCATCCTGCGTGGTTTTACTGCCGGTGACCTGCCAGCCTCGCGCCGTCAACGACAGCGCCAGCGGCATCCCCAGCCATCCCAAACCGACTATCGCGACCTTTTTCATCCCAGGCTCCTGACTCTTTCGCTGTGCTGATTACAGGCTACGCCAGCCAGCGGCAACTGACAATTTCTTCGCTCAATGTGAAATGAATTAATGATAGAAAAAAGCCCTTGCTTTCTGCGGCGAAAGTGGTTTAGGTTAAAGGACATCAAATGCATAGTCATTCACAGAGAATTTTTATGAACCGCGTTCAATTTAAACACCACCATCATCACCATCATCCTGACTAGTCTTTCAGGCGATGTGTGCTGGAAGACATTTGGATCTTCCAGTGGTGCATGAACGCGCAGAGAGCCCCCGGAAGATTCACTTCCGGGGGCTTTTTTTTGGACCAAATTCGGACAGATTCAGACAGGTATTCAGAGGAAAAGAACAATGTTAGACAACACCCGTTTACGCATAGCTATTCAGAAATCAGGCCGTTTAAGCGAAGATTCACGCGAATTACTCAGCCGCTGCGGCATTAAAGTCAATTTGCACACCCAGCGTCTGATTGCGCTGGCGGAAAATATGCCAATCGACATTCTGCGCGTGCGTGATGACGATATCCCGGGCCTGGTGATGGACGGTGTTGTCGACCTCGGCATTATCGGCGAAAACGTGCTGGAAGAAGAGCTGCTCAGCCGCCGCGCCCAGGGCGAAGACCCGCGCTATTTCACCCTGCGTCGCCTGGACTTCGGCGGCTGCCGCCTGTCGCTGGCGACCCCGGTGGATGAAGCCTGGAACGGCCCGGCGGCGCTGGACGGCAAACGTATCGCCACCTCTTACCCGCACCTGCTGAAGCGCTACCTCGATCAAAAAGGTATCTCCTTTAAATCCTGTCTGCTGAACGGCTCCGTGGAAGTGGCGCCGCGCGCCGGCCTCGCCGACGCCATCTGCGACCTCGTCTCAACCGGCGCCACCCTGGAAGCCAACGGCCTGCGCGAAGTGGAAGTGATCTACCGCTCCAAAGCCTGCCTGATCCAGCGCGACGGCGAAATAGACGACGCCAAACAGCAGCTGATTGACCGCCTGCTGACCCGTATTCAGGGCGTGATCCAGGCCCGCGAGTCGAAATACATCATGATGCACGCCCCGACCGAACGTCTGGAAGAAGTGGTTGCCCTGCTGCCGGGCGCCGAGCGGCCGACCATTCTGCCGCTGGCGGGCGACAAGCAGCGCGTGGCGATGCACATGGTCAGCAGCGAAACCCTGTTCTGGGAGACCATGGAAAAACTGAAGGCGCTGGGCGCCAGCTCCATTCTGGTGCTGCCGATTGAGAAAATGATGGAGTAATCGGCCAGCCGGTCACGGGACACACAGGGGAAAACAATCATGAGCTTCAACACAATCATCGACTGGAACGGCTGTAGCGCAGACCAACAGCAACAACTCTTAACGCGCCCGGCGATTTCCGCCTCCGACAGCATCAGTAAAACGGTGGCGGAGATCCTCGATAACGTCAAAGCCAACGGCGACGCGGCGCTGCGCGAATACAGCGCGAAGTTTGATAAAACCACCGTCGCCGCGCTGCAGGTGAGCGAGGCGGAGATCGCCGCCGCCGGCGAGCGCCTCAGCGACGAGCTGAAGCAGGCGATGGCGGTGGCGGTGCAAAACATCGAGACCTTCCACAACGCGCAACAGCTGCAGGCGGTGGATGTCGAAACGCTGCCGGGGGTGCGCTGCCAGCAGGTGACCCGCCCTATCGCCTCCGTCGGGCTGTATATTCCGGGCGGCTCGGCGCCGCTGTTCTCCACGGTGCTGATGCTGGCGACGCCGGCGCGCATCGCCGGCTGTCAGCAGGTGGTGCTCTGCTCGCCGCCGCCGATCGCCGATGAGATCCTCTACGCCGCGCAGCTGTGCGGCGTGAAAACCATCTTTAACGTCGGCGGCGCGCAGGCCATCGCCGCCCTCGCCCTCGGTACCGAGTCGGTGCCGAAGGTGGATAAAATCTTTGGCCCGGGTAACGCTTACGTCACGGAAGCCAAACGCCAGGTCAGCCAGCGTCTGGACGGCGCGGCCATCGACATGCCGGCCGGCCCGTCGGAAGTGCTGGTGATCGCCGACAGCGGCGCCAACCCGGACTTTGTCGCCTCTGACCTGCTGTCCCAGGCGGAACACGGCCCGGACTCGCAGGTGATCCTCCTGACCCCGGACGCCGGGATGGGCAGCCGCGTCGCCGAGGCCGTGGAGCGCCAGCTGGCCGCCCTGCCGCGCGCCGAAACCGCCCGCGTGGCGCTCTCCGCCAGCCGGATCATCGTGGCCCGCGACCTGTCGCAGTGCGTGGCCATCTCCAACCAGTACGGCCCGGAGCACCTGATCATTCAGACCCGCCAGGCCCGTGAGCTGGTGGACAGCATCACCAGCGCCGGTTCGGTTTTCCTTGGCGACTGGTCGCCGGAATCCGCGGGCGACTACGCCTCGGGCACCAACCACGTCCTGCCGACCTATGGCTATACCGCCACCTGTTCGAGCCTCGGCCTGGCCGACTTCCAGAAGCGGATGACCGTGCAGGAGCTGTCGCGCGACGGCTTTGCCGCCCTCGCTTCGACGATTGAGATTCTGGCCGCCGCCGAGCGCCTTGACGCCCACAAAAACGCCGTAACGCTGCGCGTTGCCGCCCTGAAGGAGCAAGCATGAGCATTGAAGATTTAGCCCGCGCCAACGTCCGCGCGCTGACCCCGTATCAATCCGCTCGCCGCCTGGGCGGGAAAGGCGACGTCTGGCTGAACGCTAACGAATTCCCCACCGCCGTGGCCTTCCAGCTGACCGAGCAGACGCTGAACCGCTACCCGGAGCCGCAGCCGAAGGCGGTGATTGAGAACTACGCCCGCTACGCCGGGGTTAAACCGGAGCAGGTGCTGGTCAGCCGCGGCGCCGACGAAGGCATTGAGCTGCTGATCCGCGCCTTCTGCGAGCCAGGCGAAGACGCGGTGCTCTACTGCCCGCCCACCTACGGCATGTACAGCGTCAGCGCCGAGACCATCGGCGTCGAATGCCGCACCGTGCCGACGCTGGCCGACTGGCAGCTCGACCTGCCGGGCATTGAGGCAAAGCTGGACGGCGTGAAAGTGGTCTTCGTCTGCAGCCCGAACAACCCGACCGGGCAGATTATCGACCCGCAGTCGATGCGCGACCTGCTGGAGATGACCCGCGGCAAAGCCATTGTGGTGGCCGACGAAGCCTATATTGAATTCTGCCCGCAGGCGACGCTCGCCGGCTGGCTCAGCGACTACCCGCACCTGGTGGTGCTGCGCACGCTGTCCAAAGCCTTTGCCCTCGCCGGCCTGCGCTGCGGCTTCACCCTCGCCAACGCCGAGGTGATTAACGTGCTGCTGAAAGTGATCGCGCCGTACCCGCTCTCCACGCCGGTGGCCGATATCGCCGCCCAGGCGCTGAGCGCGGAAGGGATCGCCGCGATGCGTCAGCGCGTGGCCCAGATCCTCGACGAGCGCCGCTACCTGGTGGAACAGCTGCGCGGCATCGCCTGCGTGGAGCAGGTCTTCGATTCCGAGACCAACTACGTCCTGGCGCGGATAACCGCCTCCAGCGCAGTGTTTAAATCTTTGTGGGATCAGGGCATTATCTTACGTGACCAGAATAAACAACCTTCATTGAGCGGCTGTTTGCGTATCACTATCGGTACCCGTGCCGAGAGCCAGCGCGTGATTGACGCCTTGACTGCGGAGAATGTATGACCCAGAAGTATCTCTTTATTGACCGTGACGGCACCCTGATTTCCGAACCGCCGGTAGATTTCCAGGTGGACCGTTTCGACAAGCTGGCGTTCGAGCCGCAGGTGATCCCGGCGCTGCTGAAGCTGCAGCAGGAAGGCTATAAGCTGGTGATGATCACCAACCAGGACGGTCTGGGTACCGACAGCCTGCCGCAGGAGGAGTTTGATGGCCCGCACAACCTGATGATGCAGATCTTCGCCTCGCAGGGCGTTAACTTTGAGGAAGTGCTGATTTGTCCGCACTTCCCGGGCGACAACTGCGCCTGCCGCAAGCCGAAAACCCAGCTGGTACTGCCGTGGCTGGAAGAAGGCGTGCTGGATAAAGCCCACAGCTACGTGATTGGCGACCGGGCCACCGACCTTGAGCTGGCGGATAACATGGGGATTATCGGTCTGCGCTATGACCGCGAGACCCTGAACTGGCCGACCATCTGCGAGCAGCTGACCCGCCGCGACCGCTATGCCCACGTCGAGCGCATCACCAAAGAGACCCAGGTGGATGTGAAAGTGTGGCTGGACCGCGAAGGCGGCAGCAAGATCCACACCGGCGTCGGCTTTTTTGACCATATGCTCGACCAAATCGCCACCCATGGCGGCTTCCGCATGGAGGTCAACGTCGGCGGCGATCTGTACATCGACGATCACCACACGGTGGAAGATACCGGCCTGGCCCTCGGCGAAGCCCTGAAGCTGGCGCTCGGCGACAAGCGCGGCATCAACCGCTTCGGCTTCGTGCTGCCGATGGACGAGTGTCTCGCCCGCTGCGCGCTGGATATCTCCGGCCGTCCGCACCTGGAGTATAAGGCGGACTTCACCTATCAGCGCGTCGGCGATCTGAGCACCGAGATGGTGGAACACTTCTTCCGCTCGCTCTCTTACACCATGGCGGTGACGCTGCACCTGAAAACCAAGGGCAAGAACGATCACCACCGCGTGGAGAGCCTGTTCAAAGCCTTTGGCCGTACGCTGCGCCAGGCGATCCGTGTCCAGGGCGATGCCCTGCCGTCTTCCAAAGGGGTGCTGTAATGAATGTGGTGATCCTTGATACCGGGTGCGCCAACCTCAATTCGGTGAAATCGGCGATTGGCCGCCACGGCTATGAGCCGGTGGTCAGCCGCGACCCGGAGGTGGTATTGCGTGCCGATAAACTGTTTCTTCCCGGCGTCGGCACCGCCCAGGCGGCGATGGACCAGCTGCGCGACCGCGAGCTGATCGACCTGATCAAAGCCTGTACCCAGCCGGTGCTGGGTATCTGCCTGGGCATGCAGCTGCTCGGCAAGCGCAGCGAAGAGAACAACGGCGTCGATCTGCTGGGCATTATCGAGGAAGAGGTGCCGAAGATGACCGACCACGGTCTGCCGCTGCCTCACATGGGCTGGAACCGGGTATATGCCAAAGCGGGCGATCGTCTGTTCCGCGGCATTGAAGAAGGCGCGTATTTCTACTTCGTCCACAGCTACGCCATGCCGGTCAACCCGTACACCATCGCCCAGTGCAATTACGGCGAGGCGTTTACCGCCGCGGTGCAGAAAGATAACTTCTTTGGCGTGCAGTTCCACCCGGAGCGCTCCGGGAGCGCCGGGGCGCAGCTGCTGAAAAACTTCCTGGAGATGTGATGATTATTCCTGCGTTAGATTTAATCGACGGCACCGTCGTTCGTCTCCACCAGGGCGATTACGGCCAGCAGCGCGACTACGGCAGCGATCCGCTGCCGCGCCTGCAGTCCTATGCCGCTCAGGGGGCGGAAGTCCTGCACCTGGTCGACCTGACCGGGGCGAAGGATCCGGCGAAGCGCCAGATCCCGCTGCTGAAATCGCTGGTCGCCGGCGTTGACGTCCCGGTGCAGGTCGGCGGCGGCGTGCGGACCGAGGCGGATGTCGCGGCCCTGCTTGACGCCGGCGTCGCCCGCGTGGTGGTCGGCTCCACCGCGGTGAAATCCCCGGAGGAAGTGAAAGGCTGGTTTAAACGCTTTGGCCCTGAACGACTGGTGCTGGCGCTCGACGTGCGTATCGACGCCGACGGCAATAAGCAGGTGGCGGTCAGCGGCTGGCAGGAAAACTCCGGCGTGACCCTGGAGGAGCTGGTGGAGAGCTATCTGCCGGTCGGCCTGCAGCATGTGCTGTGCACCGATATCTCCCGTGACGGCACGCTGGCGGGCTCCAACGTCTCGCTGTATGAGGAAGTCTGCGCCCGCTACCCGCAGGTGGCGTTTCAGTCATCCGGCGGCATCGGCGATCTCAATGATATTGCCGCCCTGCGCGGCACCGGGGTGCGCGGCGTGATTGTCGGTCGCGCGCTGCTGGAAGGTAAATTCAACGTAACGGAGGCCATTCAATGCTGGCAAAACGGATAATCCCCTGCCTCGACGTCCGCGACGGCCAGGTAGTGAAAGGCGTGCAGTTCCGTAATCACGAGATCATCGGCGATATCGTCCCGCTGGCCAAGCGCTATGCCGACGAAGGCGCCGACGAGCTGGTGTTCTATGATATCACCGCCTCCAGCGACGGCCGGGTGGTCGACAAGAGCTGGGTGTCGCGGGTGGCGGAAGTGATTGATATTCCTTTCTGCGTGGCGGGCGGGATCAAGTCGCTGGAAGACGCGGCGCAGATCCTCTCCTTTGGCGCCGATAAGATCTCGATTAACTCCCCTGCCCTCGCCGACCCGACGCTGATCACCCGCCTTGCCGACCGCTTTGGCGTGCAGTGCATAGTGGTGGGGATTGATACCTGGTTTGATGCAGAGACCGGCAAATATCACGTCAATCAGTACACCGGCGACGAGAGCCGCACCCGGGTGACGCAGTGGGAAACCCTCGACTGGGTGGAGGAAGTACAGAAGCGCGGCGCGGGCGAGATCGTCCTCAATATGATGAACCAGGACGGGGTGCGCAACGGCTACGATCTGCAGCAGCTGGCGAAGGTTCGCGCAGTGTGCCATGTGCCGCTGATCGCCTCCGGCGGCGCGGGCACCATGGAACACTTCCTTGAAGCCTTCCGCGACGCCAACGTTGACGGCGCGCTGGCGGCCTCGGTATTCCACAAACAGATTATTAATATTGGCGAACTGAAAGCGTACCTGGCGGCACAGGGCGTGGAGATAAGGGTATGTTGACTGAACAGCTGGACTGGGAAAAAACGGACGGCATGATGCCGGCCATCGTGCAGCACGCCGTATCCGGCGAAGTGCTGATGCTGGGCTACATGAACAAGGAGGCGCTGGAGAAAACCGAAGCCACCGGCAAGGTCACCTTTTACTCACGCACCAAACAGCGGCTGTGGACCAAGGGTGAAACCTCGGGCCATGTCCTCAACGTAGTGAGCATCACGCCGGACTGCGACAACGATACGCTGCTGGTGCTGGTGAATCCGATCGGGCCGACCTGCCACAAAGGCACCACCAGCTGCTTCGGCGACGCCGGCCACCAGTGGCTGTTCCTCTATCAGCTGGAGCAGCTGCTGGCCGAGCGTAAGCACGCCGACCCGGAGAGCTCCTACACGGCGAAGCTGTATGCCAGCGGTACCAAGCGTATTGCGCAGAAAGTGGGGGAAGAAGGCGTGGAGACCGCGCTGGCCGCCACGGTTAACGACCGCTTCGAGCTGAAGAATGAGGCGTCGGACCTGATGTACCACCTGCTGGTGCTGCTGCAGGACCAGGGGCTGGATCTCGGGGAAGTGATTGATAATCTGAAAAGTCGTCACTAACGCGTTGACCCCCGCCGCAACGGCGGGGGTAGCTGGCCTCAGGATTTGCTTTCCAGCAGCGTAGTGTAGAGATTGACGTAAGCGTCAATCATATGGTCGGCAGTAAACATCTCTTCAAACCGACGACGCGAGTTTTCGCCATAGCGGCTGGCGGTTTCATCGTTATGCCAGAGCTCATTCATCGCCTCCACCAGCGCCTGGCTGTCATTCGGCGGGATCACGCAGCCATTCACTTTGTCCTGATTAATGAACGAGGTCCCGGTGCCGATCTCGCAGGAGATCAGCGGCCTGGCGAAGCGCGCGCCTTCCAGTAACGTAATGCCAAACGCCTCGGAGCGCAGATGCGAGGGGAAGACCACGCCACGGCAGAGCTGGAAGAGAATGTATTTATCTTCGTCGTTGAGCATGCCGGTAAACACCACATTGCTCAGCCCGCGCTGCTGCGCTTCACGACGCACTTCCGCCTCCAGCGGCCCGCCCCCGACGATCACCACCGGCAGCCGGCTACGCTCGGCGGCATCCAGCAGAATGTGCAGCCCTTTGTAGTAGCGGAAAGCGCCGACGAAAAGGAAGAAGTTATCGCCGACGGTTTCCCGCCAGTGCGCCACCCGCTGCGGATCGTGCTGCACGTCGTGCTGCTCCAGACCAAACGGGATCACCACGGTTTTATCCTGATATTTTTTCAGGGTCTGGCTGGAAGCCACGTAGTTGGGCGACGAGGCGACAATGCAGTCTACGCTGGCGAGGAATCGCTCCTGCAGCGGCTGGTACAGCTTCATCAACCGTTTTTGTTTCACAATATCAGAGTGATAGGTCACCACCGTTCTGGCGTCAGGCCGCGCCGAGAGATGCAACATGTCCATGAATGGAAACGGAAAATGGTAGTTGATGATGTCGTAATCATCTTTAATCTGCTTAAAACGCTTTAACGCTCTCAGCGAAAACGGCGTGGAGGCAATTTCAAAAAGCTGCTTATTATAAATGACCCGATGGTCTTCGTAGGCGACAGGTCCTGTCTCTTTGTCCGGGCTAAAAGTAAATACATCGGCTGCGATTCCCCGGCGGGCGCAGCCCTGACTGAGCTGATAAATGACCTGCTCAATACCGCCGTAGGTATCGGGATAGTAGGTCTTATAGACGTGTAGAACTCTCAACTGACACCCTTAGAGTAATTTATAGGCGTTAATGGTCTGGGTCGTACAGTTCTCCCACGAAAACTGTTTCGCCTGGGCAAGACCGCGCGCGGTGGCGATTTCCCGCCAGCTATCATCCTGCAGGCTCTGCAAAATATGCGCGCTAATCGCGTCTACATCATTAGGATCGGCAACGAGGCCGGCATCGCCAACCACCTCAGGCAAAGAAGTGACATTGGAACATACTACCGGCACACCGCAAGACATCGCTTCAAGAATAGGTAAACCGAATCCCTCATAGAAGGAGGGATAAACAAAGGTTCTGGCCGCGGCGTACAGATAAGGCAGGTCTTCATCCGGGACATAACCCAGGTAACGGATCCACCCTTCCCGCGTACCGCGCTCGACTAACTGCCACAGCACATCGTCTTCCCAGCCGCGATAACCGCTGAGGATCAGCGGGTAGCGCATGCGGGTCTCCATCGGCAGCAGCTGATAGGCCTGCAGCAGACCGCGGATATTCTTACGCGGCTCCATGGTGCCGATATACAACGCGTAGCCCTGCCACGCCAGCTGATATTTCTGCAGGACCGGCAGGCACTCCGCCGGGCTGCGCGGAATATAGTCGCTGCTGCAGGCCAGCTTGGTGGTGACGATCCGATCCGCCGGATAGTTGAACAGGCGGATGATTTCACTGCGCGAGAAGTCAGAGACGGTCAGGATCAGCTTCGCCGAATCGAGGCTCTCGTGCAGGGACTTCTCCATATAGCGAACCCGATCTTTTGGATGATATTCCGGGCAGGTAAATATAGAGATGTCATGAAACGTGGTCACGGCGCGTTCCAGTCGATGCGGCAGATAAAAATTGGGACCATGGTAGATGTAATCTTTATAGTCGCGCAATGCCCATGCCTGGCGCCGCGGATGCAGCAGACGATACGCCTCAATCAGCAGCGGCTGGCGGCGCAGAAACGCCGACAGACGACCATGATTGCTGGCTTTGGTATCGCTTTTATTCTCAACCTGGGGGATCTGATCGATAAACGACGCGCCGTGAAACAGCTTCAGCTCTTCGATTTCGCGAGCGACCGCCAGCCGCTTAACCAGCTCCAGGGAATACCGACCGATGCCCGTTAATGGGTATTTAATTGGCTCAGTAGCAAAAATAATTTTCATAATAAATGACACATCATCATCTAGCTCCCCTTGTATTCAAAGGCAAAAAATACAAGGGGGAATATTTTTATTTAAAATATTTAGCTTTAGCTAAGCCTTGACACATATTAACCAGGCGACGTGAAACAGCATGATAATCATGTTGTTCCCGCCATGCATCGGCACGTTGTTGAGTCCTGGTCGCCCAGGCATCCTGTTCACGGATGGCATTCAGGATCCGGTCAATCCCCTGACTGATATCATCGACGCTGCATCCATCAAATTTAAAGACTGCATCGTCCAAGTCATCAAATATCGCCAGAGGCGTTACCGCGACAGGTTTTTGCGTCGCCATACCATAACGTACCGCCCCGCTAGCTGACTCCCCGGTATTTTGATAAGCAAAAATCAGAAGATCGGCTTCTGAGAGCAGCCGCAAACTTTCCGCATCCGGAAGGAAATCATTATGCATCTCAATGAGGTCGGTAACACCTAACCGCTGAGCTGCCGATTTAAGCTCTGCCACCAGATCGCGTGACTCTCCAACCGGATACTCCGCGTTAACCAGTCGTAAACGAACCGGCTTGCCGGCTTGCTTGAGACGATGGACGGATTCGACCAGCTCCATCAGGCCCTTATGCGGTAAGCAGAAGCCATAGCTCGCAATTAACGGTAAAGCCTGCGGTTGACGCGCGACGCTCGCTGCGGAGTAGTTGATTACGCCGTGCGGGAATAAAGCAACATTCTCAGTTAAGCCTAAATCTTTAAGGCGGTTCATATCGGCAATCGAATGCACCAACAACCGGTCGCAAAGCGCCAGCGCCTCCGCCATTTCGGCAAGCCGGAAATTCCAGGTCGGCTCTTTTTCCAGCGGATCCACAGTTGAGTGCATCGTCATGACAACTGAACGACCGGCGTCATGCTGGCGACGAATAAAGGCCGACAGTTCGCGATGATTAAAGAATCCATAATTGAACTGGATCACGATGACATTGAGTCGCAGAGCATCAATTTGTGGCTGGAGGTTTTCCAGATAGTTGCTCTCTTTACCTACAATCCAGTTGCGCAGTACAAACTCTTCGTCTGCACATACAAGATCTTCAGCACTGACCTGGGGAGCAAAAACAACATCCGCGCCATGCGGTGCACTCTCCACCAGATGCTGGGAATAGGTTGCGATTCCACATTTTGTGTTCCATGTTGTCAACCAGCCAATGCGCGCCCGATGCTGAGCAATATCAATATGCGCACGCAGAGTCTTGACCGCCTGACAAGAACGATCGGCCACTGCTTTCCAGGTAAACTGCTTCAGAATAAGCTCGCGCCCAGAATCGGCCATGCCACGCAGCACTGATTTATCCGTCGAGGCTGCCGCTTTTAACGCATCCGTTAAGTTGTCAATGTCCACACTGGCCCAGGTTGAGGAAAACAGACCAAAGTGCGTTTTTACCCGGGTAAACTGATAATCAACCAGCCATGAATTTTGTGAATTAACAAAATCAAGTTGCCCGCTCCAGTTGGTGACGATGGCCGGTAGCCCACTCAGCATTGCTTCAGCGATAGGTAAGCCAAAGCCTTCGGCGCAACCTGGAGCAACCAGAACATCGCAGCTTTCATAAAGCCCCTTAAGCTGGCTGGCAGACATATCCTCTTTGATCACTTCAACTTTGGGATATTCCGCGAATTGAGCCTGAGCGTGAGCCAGCCATGCGTCAATTTCATTATGCGGATTGTTAAACGTCTTAATGATCAAGATGACATTGTCACGACGAGTGAATGCCCTCCCCCAGGCCTGGAGCATTGCCTGTACCCCTTTGCGTGGGAAACAAGAAGAGACATGGAGGAAACGGAAGGTTCCGTCATCCACATTTTTTGTCGTTTCGGCTGGGGTATTGAGCCAATGGTCGCAGCCATTGCCAACAACGAATGCGGGCACATTCAGCCCGTTATCAATCAATACTTTCCGAACATGTTCCGAAGTACACAGCACTCCGTCAAGTTCCCGGTTAAATTCATTGATCCATGGTTGTGGAAAGCCCGTTTCTTCCCAGGCATAACAGTGAAGGAGTTTTACTTTGGCATCCATTTCGGAAACCCGCGGTGGATAGATATTTCTGCTAAGAATATCTATCTTTTCGTTACTCTTGCGAGTACGGCATTGATTATAAAATGCCAAGAGATCGCTATTTTCCGGCTGTGCCATAAACGAGGCATCCGGCGCAAAATCACCCGGACCTTCAGTGGAGTGCAATAACACCTCTACGCCATCGGCTGAGAGTGCCCGGGCAAATTCCCGGTTGACCAGCGCCAGACTATATGAGCTATCGAATGGACCTTCCACTCGCCAGGTCAGCGCCTTATCGTCAATTTGATAAAGTTCTGCCGTCTTCAGATTGTAATCAATGGCCGTTGCGCACAAGCGTAGATCGCGCTCATCTGGTTGCCCATGAGAGATAGCAAGGATCTTCTGAATCAATGCCTCAGGCAAAGCCTGCGCGATGCCGGAGTCTTCTGTCGCAATCTTCTCGAAAGCTTCCAGAGCAGTCACCGCTGCTTTATCCCAAGAGAAATTACGCGCTTGCTGCTGCGCCATTTCTTTCAGATGCGCCAGGAATACATTATCAGTCAAACATTGCGCGATCTTATCCCGAATGGAAGAAACAGAATACGGGTCGAATAATGCTTCAGGATTACCGATGACTTCAGGAATACTGGTGACATTTGAGCCAATGGCCGGCGCACCGCACGACATTGCTTCCAGAACAGGTAGCCCAAAACCTTCATGTAGCGAAGCAAAGATGAACAGTTTACACAGGCGATAGAGCTGGATCAGCTCATGTTCCGGCACATAACCAGTCAGTACCAGTTCGCCCTGCTGTAAACCATTACCTGACGCCAGGGATTCCAGATACTGACGATCACCAATGGAAAGCTTACTGACGATAACCAGTTGATGAGTGCGACGTAAGGCATCATTGAGCCCGGCATAAGCCTCAATTAACCGTTTAAAGTTTTTCCTTGAGTCAAATCCTCCAGGCGCATACAACACGAACTCGCGCTGAATACCGTAATGGCCAAGGACCGTCTCTTTTTCGCTCGTAGTCACCTCCGCCATACAAAACTGAGGATCGGCTGCGGCTGCAATATTCTGTACATGATCGCCCTGCAAATGCAGATGCTCGATCGCTTCCTGGGCAGTATACGCAGAGTTGGTCAATAAAAGGTCAGCGTTTTTTAACCATTCAACTTTCTGTAAATAGTAGGGTTTGAATACATCGTCCAGGAGATAGGTCTCCGCCTGCACCAGGGGGATAAGATCGTGGTGCAGTACGGCTACTTTATACTGCCGACTAAATTTGTGTACCGATGTGGCCGCATCGTCGACATGACCTTCAAATAAGCTCGTAATGAAAACGACATCTGGACGCAATGATTCAAGAAAAGCTTCCCGAATCAGTTCCGCACTCTCCCGACGCCATTCATTACCTTGGTCCATCGCACGCACCGGGCCTGCGGCATGCCAGACGACTATATTTTCAGCCGGCAGGAGATCGGCAAAATGCGCCTTAACATCCGCAATCGACTCATACAGCATGGCCGATAGCGCGATGAAAATATCATGCTGGCTGTTATTTCTGATTATGGCTCTGGCGATTGCGATACTATAACGACCGATGCCACGAAAGCGGCTTTCGGTCTGCGCGCCTTGTAAATCAATGACAATACGCATCGTTATTTCTCCGTATTTTTATTTTTTAATTCGTTATAAATACTCAACGCGCGACTTGTCATTTCTTCAGTACCCACATCATATCTTCTGGACTGCATCATCAACGTGTCAGAGTGCACCAGCATGACACGCTGGAACAAGCGTTGTAGCAGTGTGTAGCAGCCAGTTTTTCTCAGAAACTTAAACAGATAAACCTTAGACTTAGGATAGCGGTGGAAAAAGACCAGCGAGAGCGCCATCCCTTTGCGCAGTATTTTTTTCGCCGCCCTACGGGCTCTCACCTTTGCCCCTTCCTGACGTAATAATTGACGTTGCAAAGACAGCCAGCGTAGTGGTTGAGTGATACGCCATGAACGACTGTTATGTAAGTCCGCCATTTGCTGATGAAGCTGATGATTCTGACCGATGACATGATTCAGTTCGTCAACCTGACCTTGCAACGTCTGAATAGTCTCCGACATTTTGCTTATCTGACGCGTATAGGTACGGTTTAACGTCTCCAGCTGTGAGGCAAAGGACGAAAACTGTTGGCGCAAAATCGCATCGTAACGGTTGCTCAGGGCATCTAGCGTCAGGCCGTACTGTTGGGTAAACAGGGGTTCAAAGCGTTCAAGAATATCTTCAGGCGCGGCTTTCTGAGCAATGATGCTGTAGTCTGGGCTAACCCCTTTTAGTACATCGATCAAATTGACGGCAGCATCCGGGGATTTAAGAGCCTCTTTTTCCTGCAGACGAACAGTAATTGCCCGGTTAAAACCATAATGAATAGGTAAAAACTCAAGCAGTGGTGGCGGCAGAGGGTGATTATGCGTTGGATCCATATAAAATGAACAGGTCCCGACGCTCACATTCTCAGGATTCGGCGTTTCGAGGATCAGCAAACCGCCAGGTTTCAGCACCCGCAAGGTATGCATGACGAGCTGCTGCAGTACCTCAAAAGGTAAATGCTCAGCAATATGAAAACCAGTCAACGCTATCAGGCTCTGATCCGCCTGATTTTGCAGAAACTGCAGACAATCCATTTTCTGCACGTTCAGTCCGGCTTCCTTGGCGCGCGCCAGCATGCCATCATCGAGATCGACGCCGATGTTCGCAATGCCATTTTCCGTCAGGATCTCCAGCCATTCGCCACGCCCGCAACCAATGTCCGCAATCACGCCATCAGGATAAATTTCCTTCAGACGTGACAGAAAAGGTAAATAAAAACTCAGGCGGCTCTTGATATCTTCAACCGAACCTCTGTGTCGTTCTTCAAATGAACGATAAAACGACGAACCCATTAAGAAATCTCCAGTTCAGGTGGCAACCAGGACACGCCGACAAACTCTTGTTGTTCCGTGTTAACGACGTTGAATACCACGGCCAGATCGCGCCATTCATAGTTTTTGCCGAGGTGCGTACTGGAAGTATGCAACGCGACAGCGACAGAATAGGAGCCAACCCCCAATCTCGCATCGAAAGAGAATAAGAACGAGCGCTTTTCTCCTTTTTTCAGGGAGGTGAGTGTCTGTTTAAGATGATGCGTATTGGTCCCAAAAATCGGCTGCCCTAGTCGATCCTTAATCATATATCCGACGACTAGCTCAGGAATATCGTCCTTGACCTCAACGTTGACCTGCAAGCTAACACGATGTCCAACTGAGGCAAATTCAGTCACACTGCCCTGTTCATCGAGAAGATGAACCTCAGCGATAGTCACTTCACCAGTGCCTGAAACAGTTTGCGTTTTACCATTGTGCTCAACTTGTTTAATGGACTGATTTTGCTTATCGGCCAGAAGCGCATTGTAATAATCCATCACTGCTTCCGGCTCGCCTTCCATCTCAATGTGGCCTTTATTCAACAAAATGGCCCGGTCACAAATGCTTTGGATCGCCTGTTTATCGTGGGATACCAGCAACAACGTGGTCCCTTCCTGACGAAATTTGCGGATACGCTCAAAGCTTTTATGCTGGAAATAAGCATCCCCAACGGATAACGCTTCATCAATAATCAGCACATCAGGGCGGATAGCGGTCGCTACGCTAAAAGCTAATCGAACCTGCATACCACTGGAATAGACGCGCACAGGTTGATCGATATAGTCCCCAATCTCCGCAAATTCTTCAATTTGCGGCATCAACTCAGTAATTTTCTCTGAGGATAACCCCAGCAGTTGCCCAGACATATAGACGTTCTGTCGGCCAGTGAAATCAGAATGAAACCCCATACCCAGTTCGAGTAATGCAGCAACACGGCCTGAGATTTCAATCTCTCCAGTCGTTGGTCTGGACGTACCGGTAATGAGTTTAAGCAGGGTACTCTTGCCCGCACCGTTGATACCGATAATACCAACCGCCTCTCCCGGAGCGACTTCGAAATTAATGTCGCTGAGGATCCATTTAAGATTATGGCGTTTAGTATTCAGAGGGGATAACCATTCGATCAGTCTCCCGGTCTTTGAGTGATACTGGCGATATGCCTTACCGACATTCTTTACTCTGATGTAACTCATTATAATTCATCCACCATATCCGCCGCATGCTTGCGGAACATCCTGAAACCGATGACGCAGAAAATAATGGCAAGAGCCAATACTGGCCATAGCGAATACCAGTTGGGCGCCTGATGGTAGGCGAAGATGGACTGATAAGATTGCATCACCCGCGTCATTGGGTTATAGAGCAGCAGATTTTTTGCCCATGCTGGTAATGAATTCAGTACGTAAACAATGGGAGTGAACCAAAACCAAAATTGCAGTGCAACCCCAACCAGTTGCCCCACATCCCGGAAAAAGACGTTCATCACACCGAGGATCATACCCAGCCCACCGGCAAACAGGATCTGCAAAAGCAGAACCGGTATCACCGAGAAAAACAGCCAGCCAGGGAAGTTACCTGTGACAATGATAAAAATAAGGAACAGGCTGAAGATAATCGCAAAATTAAGCACTGCCGATAATGTCACGATGATCGGCAGACAAATTTTCGGAAAACTTAGCTTTTTGATCAGATTGGCATTGTTAATAAATACGCTCTGCCCTTTATCCAGCATCTCTGTAAATAATCCCCAGGTCAGCACCCCGGAGCAGAGATAAATACTGTAGGCAAACGGCCCGGTATTATCGGGCATTCGGGCTTTCATCACCTCGGAAAAAACCAGAGTATAGACCAGAATCATAGAGAGCGGTTGTAAAACGAGCCATAGTGCGCCCAGCATACTGGTTTGATAGCGTGCCTGAAAATCACGCTTAACACTGCTCCAGATAAATCCCCGATAACGATAAATCGTCGTAAGTAAATCTCTCACCTTATTCCCCGCTTAACAGGTGTAACAGCTCGGTCGTTTTCTCGTTCATCAACGCCGTATCCGCTCTGGACTCAACGTTCAGGCGCACCACCGGCTCCGTGTTGGATGTGCGCAGGTTAAAGCGCCACTCAGGGTATTCAATACTGATACCGTCCGTTGTGTCGATGTGTGCGGCCGCCGGCTCATACTGCGCCCGGATGCGCGCGATCGCCTCCGCCGCATTTCCCAGCTTGCGGTTGATCTCCCCCGACGCCGGGAACGCCGCCTGGCGGTCCGCCACCAGCGATTTCAGCGAGCTGTTCTTCAGGCACAGCAGCTCCGCCACCAGCAGCCACGGGATCATCCCGCTGTCGCAGTAGGCGAAGTCGCGGAAGTAATGGTGCGCGCTCATCTCCCCGCCGTAGATGGCGTCTTCCTGGCGCATCCGCTCCTTGATGAACGCATGCCCGGTCTTCGACATCACCGGCTGCCCGCCGCTGCGGGTCACGATGTCCACCGTGTTCCACGTCAGGCGCGGGTCGTGAATGATTTTCGCCCCCGGCTGCTTCTGCAGGAACGCTTCCGCCAGCAGGCCGACAATGTAATATCCCTCGATAAACGACGCCTCGTCATCGAACAGGAAGCAGCGGTCGAAGTCGCCGTCAAAGGCGATCCCCATGTCCGCCTGATGCGCACGCACCGCGTCGGCGGTGTCCTGGCGGCACTCCGGCAGCAGCGGGTTCGGGATACCGTTCGGGAAATGGCCGTCTGGCTGATGATGCACCTTGATAAAGGTCACCGGCGCCCCGGCCGCCGCAAAGCGTTTCTCCACCTCATCAATCACGTGCCCCGCCGCCCCGTTGCCGGAGTTCACCACCAGCTTCAGCGGACGGGTGAAGTTCGCCAGGTCCACGTAGCCCATCAGGTGGTCAACGTACTCCTTCAGCACCGAAATCTGGCGCAGGGTCCCGCGACGCGCCGGGTCCACCGGCGGGAACTGGTTTTCCTCCGCCAGGCGCTGGATATCCCGCAGGCCGGTGTCGCCGCTGATGGGCTTCGCGTTCTCGCGCACCAGCTTCATGCCGTTGTAGTTCATCGGGTTGTGGCTGGCCGTCACCTCGATACCGCCGTCCACCCCGAGGTGGAAGGTGGCGAAGTAAATCTCTTCGGTACCGCTCAGGCCGATATCCAGCACGTCGGTGCCGGCGTCCATCAGCCCGCGGGCCAGCGCCAGCTTCAGCGACTCGCTGGTGAGGCGCACATCGCCCCCCACCACTATCTTCCCGGGTTTCAGAAATTCGCCGTAGGCGCGGCCGATACGGTAGGCGATGTCCTCGTTCAGCTCCTCGCCCAGTTCACCACGGATGTCATAAGCCTTAAAGCATGTTAACTGTGTCATTCTGCGTTTTGTCCCGAAAAAAATTAGCAACGACCATACTGGTCTTTAATACGAATAATGTCGTCCTCGCCAAGGTACGACCCCGACTGGATCTCCAGCACTTCCAGCGGAATGCGGCCCGGGTTTTCCAGGCTGTGCTCGGCGCCAATCGGAATAAAGGTGGACTGGTTCTCGGTCAGCAGGAACTGCTTGCCGTTGACCGTCACCTGACCGGTGCCGGCGAGAATGACCCAGTGCTCGGCGCGGTGGTGGTGCATCTGCATCGAGAAGGCGCCGCCCGGTTTCACCGTGATACGGTTGACGTTGAAGCGCGGGGTCTGGACCACCACGTCGCAGCGGCCCCAGGGACGGTAAATCTCGCGGTGGCGCTTGTATTCGCTGCGCTGGTTCTGCTTGAGGAACTCGACCGCCTTCTTCACGTCCTGGGAACGCTCGCGGTTCATCACCAGCACGGCGTCCTTGGTGCTGACAATCACCAGGTTCTCCACGCCGATGGCCGCCACCAGCTTCTCGTCGCTGTTGATGTAGCAGTTTTCGCTGTTGTGCACCCACGCGTCGCCGCTGAGGACGTTGCCCTGCTCATCTTTCGGGCTGACCTCCCACAGGGCGGACCAGGAGCCGACGTCGCTCCAGTCGGCATCGAGACCGACCACCACCGCGTCGGCGGTTTTCTCCATCACCGCGTAGTCCACGGACTCGTCCGGGCACTCGCAGAAAATGTCATGCGGAATGCTGATGAAGTCGCTGCCGTTGTCGGCGGCATTGACCGCGGCCTGACAGGCTTCGAGGATATCCGGGCGGAATTTGGCCAGCTCGGAGAGGTATTTTTTGGCGCGGAACATAAACATGCCGCTGTTCCAGTAGTACTCCCCGGAGGCGAGGTAGGCCTCAGCGCGCTCGCGGTCCGGCTTCTCCACGAAGCGGGCCACCTGGTACGGGGTGTGTGCGCTGTCGGTGAGGGCCACGCCGCGCTGGATGTAGCCGTAGCCGGTTTCCGGGGCGTTCGGCACGATACCGAAGGTGACCAGGTGGCCTTCATCGGCATACTGCTCGGCGACGCGGATGGCGTCGTGGAAGACCGGCTGGTTATTGATGATATGATCGGCGGCGAGGACCAGCATCAGCGGGTCGTCACCGTGACGGGTGGCCTGAAGGGCCGCCAGAGCAATGGCCGGGGCGGTGTTGCGCCCGACCGGCTCAAGAATAATGTTGTTGGACAGCTTGTTGAGCTGGCGCAGCTGTTCGGCCACCAGGAAGCGGTGCTCTTCGTTACAGATGACCATCGGTTCATGGATTTCAAGGCCCGAGAGTCGGGTGATGGTTTCCTGCAGCATGGAGTTCTGCCCGAACAGCCGGAGGAACTGTTTCGGGTAAAGCTCGCGAGACATCGGCCAGAGACGACTGCCGGTACCACCAGCCATAATTACAGGAAGTAACATAATGAAATCCTTAAATAAATAATTGCTTTATTTTACTATCAATCAATCGACCGTCGGGTGGAATGGCCTTTTTCAGGCACGCTACCGCCATTGGCTGTCGCAACCAAAATGCGTACTGCTCCAGTGCTTCAGGCTAAACGCCACCCTTTTTCGCTTCAGGCTATCGGCAGAACGTTCACTCAGTGGCCTGAAAAGCCAGCCTGACGGAACGGGTGTCCTGAAAACCTAAAAGCAGAGATATGTCATGGGACATATCTCTGCTTTTAATGTGCATCTGTCCTCACCTGGCCGCGAAATGCCCCACACTTTCCGCATTTGCCGCCGGGTTAACCATCAGGACTTTCTCATTTACGCAGGGTATCACGCGTGCGCTTTCCGCCACCGACGAAAGGGAAACGGGCGGCCTGCCGGTGTCAGCAAGCGTCAGAAAGGAGCGTCCACGATGCGGGGAAAGATAAGAAGAGACATCGCTATCGCCGCCAGGGAGACAACGCGCGGCCAGGCTTGATGGCCCTTTGCACATGGCGACGGCGCTTTGTTCCGACAGGAGGGATAAACGACTCATGCTCTACACTGCACATTCCACAAAGAAAATCGTCCGCAGATTATAGCGCTGGTCGCGGGGAATAAAAATAAAAAAGCCTACTGATTAATGGATTACTCAAATAATACACATTATAAACATTCACTAAACAAACAAAACCAATCTAATCCATTGATATTCATCAAAAAACCAGAGAAAATACTACAGAGATTTTGCCCATTTGCTAAATCAGCCGCTGACGAAAATATATCTTTAAACAAAATTACGCCATACCGGGGGGATTGGCGACCTTTATGATTGCGCCATGAATCGCTAAACCGCTGACAGGTCACAAGGTTATTATTCGACAGCTAACAGTCAAATGAGAAACGTTGTTATTTATCAGCCTTTGCCACCACGATTTTGCCAGAAAAAAGCGCCCTTCACTTCGCGCCTGGCGGATAAGACGCGGCAAAGCAAGTGATCCCAGCCGCAAGCCAGTGTAAAATCGGCCGTTATGTAGAACGGGATATCCACACCCCGGAGGAAAAATATGAAGTTTTTGGTCACTGGTGCCGCAGGTTTTATCGGCTTTCATATCGCGCAGCGCCTGCTGAATGAAGGGCATGACGTTGTCGGGATCGACAACATGAACGACTACTATGACGTCAGCCTGAAGCAGGCCCGTTTGGATCGCCTGTCCTCCCCGGCATTCCATTTCCAGCAGCTGGATCTTGCCGACCGTGAGGGTATGGCGACGCTGTTCGCCGCAGAACAGTTTGACCGCGTGATCCACCTGGCGGCCCAGGCCGGCGTGCGCTATTCGCTGGAAAACCCGTATGCCTACGCCGACGCAAACCTGATGGGGTACCTGAATATTCTGGAAGGCTGCCGTCATACCAAAGTGAAACACCTGGTATACGCCTCCTCCAGCTCGGTTTATGGCCTTAATCGCAAAATGCCGTTCTCCACGGAGGATTCCGTCGATCATCCAGTCTCCCTGTACGCCGCCACCAAGAAAGCCAATGAGCTGATGGCGCATACCTATTCCCATCTGTATAACATCCCAACCACCGGTCTGCGCTTCTTTACGGTCTATGGTCCGTGGGGCCGCCCGGATATGGCGCTGTTCAAGTTCACGAAAGCGATGCTGGCAGGGAAAAGTATCGACGTTTACAACTACGGCAAGATGAAGCGCGATTTCACCTATATCGACGATATCGTCGAGGCGGTGGTGCGCGTTCAGGATGTGATCCCGCAGGCCAATGCCGACTGGACCGTTGAGAGCGGTTCCCCGGCCACCAGCTCCGCGCCGTACCGGGTCTATAACATTGGCAACAGCTCGCCGGTGGAACTGATGGATTATATCACCGCCCTGGAAGAAGCCCTGGGGATGGAAGCGAAGAAGAATATGATGCCGATTCAGCCGGGCGATGTGCTGGACACCAGTGCAGACACCCAGCCGCTGTATGACCTGGTGGGCTTTAAGCCACAGACATCAGTGAAAGAAGGCGTGAAGAACTTCGTGGAGTGGTATAAGGATTACTATCAGATCTAACCTGTCTCTGCCCTGCCGCAATCCGCTGATTGCGGCAACGGATAAGCATCCCGTATTGTCTTCCTTTATCATTCATTTCTTTACCCGAGCCTGGCACAGGCTATACTTTTTTGTGCTAAAGAATAATTTTTACTGGTTTTAACGACGGTGATGAAACCAGTTTCATCTGCCCGCCAGCGAAAAAGCCAACAACTTTAAGCCTGGTCCCCTGCTATCACTCTTTTCAATACTATTTTTAATGGCTCCTTCAGCATTTTCTCCTGATAAATAAAAGACATTACTTTCTGTAGGAATTTTCTTAAGAACAGGATATGTTAGAGATCGCAATTCAGCGCTTCCTGGCTGACGTGTTGCTTAACATGCTAATGATTCAACCAACAAAAAGCTGTGGTAGATATTATGGAAAACCTATTTTTCTTAGTAGTGGCTGCCATACTACTTGCTGTGTCTGTTTTTTCCTTAATTTCATATCTGAAAGAAAGAAAGAAAACGAAAACTACGTTCAATAAACGCAAGTGGTAGGGCCCGCTCAGTATTGCAGTTAGATTTAAAAAGTATTAAGAGATAAATAAATCATATGACAGGATGACCGTTCATCCTGCACTTTAGCATGGCCTTAAGGCAAGAAAAAATAACGTTACTCGCGCTCTGTTCCTCGTATTTCCCTTGGGCATAAATAACAAAAGCCTGCGTTGCAGGCTTTGTTTTACCTCCCGGCGCTTATCTCCGGCATCTACATCACAGTGACGGTAGCTCTTCACAAGGTAAGTTTAACTTATCGGACCTGTTTTCAACCCGCAACGGGTTTTGAGCAGGATCGTAATGTCCATCACAATTTATTGAGGTTAATCTGAATGTGCGAGAAATACGCGCAGTGAGGGATATAGTGGGGAGATAAAGAAGCATACTGGCGGCGGGGAGCCGCCAGTGTCAGACAGGCAGAATTAATCGTTACCAAACAGATCGCGGGTATAAACCTTTTCCGCGACATCCGCCAGCTCTTCAGCCATACGGTTAGAAATGATCACATCCGCCTCTTGTTTGAAGGCATCCAGGTTGCGCACGACGCGGGAGTTGAAGAACTCATCTTCCTGCATCACCGGTTCATAGATAATAACCGGGATACCTTTCGCCTTGATGCGCTTCATGATGCCCTGAATAGAAGAGGCACGGAAGTTGTCTGACCCGCTCTTCATGATCAGGCGATACACACCCACCACTTTCGGCTTGCGGGCAAGAATAGAATCCGCGATAAAGTCTTTACGGGTACGGTTGGCATCGACGATAGCCGCGATGATGTTGTTCGGGACCGATTCGTAGTTCGCCAGCAGCTGCTTGGTGTCTTTCGGCAGACAGTAGCCGCCGTAGCCAAAGGACGGGTTGTTGTAGTGGTTGCCGATACGCGGATCCAGGCAAACCCCTTCAATAATCTGCTTGCTGTTCAGCCCCTGGCTTTCAGCATAGCTGTCGAGCTCGTTGAAATAGGCAACGCGCAGCGCCAGATAGGTGTTAGCGAACAGTTTGATCGCTTCCGCTTCAGTGGAGTCGGTAAACAGGGTCGGGATATCCTGCTTGATCGCGCCTTCTTTCAGCAGATCTACGAAACGTTCGGCACGCGCAGAGCGCTCACCGATGACAATACGCGACGGGTGCAGGTTGTCGTACAGCGCACGGCCTTCACGCAGGAACTCAGGAGAGAAAATAACATTATCAATCCCTAAACGTTCTTTGATGTCGCGGGTGAAACCCACCGGGATGGTCGATTTAATGATCATCACCGCATTCGGGTTGATCTCGGTGACATCGCGAATAACCGCTTCAACCGTTGAGGTATTAAAGTAGTTGGTTTTCGGATCGTAGTCAGTCGGCGTCGCAATGATCACGTAGTCGGCATTACGATAGGCGTCGTGCTTGTCCGTGGTGGCACGGAAATTTAACGGCTTTTCTGCCAGATATTCCTGAATCTCTTTATCGACAATCGGAGAGATCTTCTGGTTAAGCATATCCACTTTGGCCTGTACGATATCCAGGGCCACCACTTCGTGGTTTTGCGCAATTAGGATACCGTTCGATAAACCAACATAACCTGTACCGGAAATAGTAATTTTCATTCGATCACACTTTAATCAGTTAACTGGACGGCGGCTTAGTAACCACCCTGTAATCAACACTTGTGGCGGTTTTACTCTCTGTCCAGGTACATGTCAAGAAACAGACATGGGATGGTAGAGAGCAAGCATCAGAACTCTAATAGGAGGACAAACATTCTTAACAGAAAGTATTTAAATAGAGAGAGAGATTTATAGAAAAATCCCGGTTATCTAATAACCGGGATTTGATTGTCTTTGCAGAAAAAATTATTCCATCCACTCAGTATGGAATACGCCTTCTTTATCAGTGCGCTTATAAGTATGAGCACCGAAATAGTCGCGTTGAGCTTGGATCAGGTTAGCCGGCAGGACTGCGGAGCGATAGCTGTCATAGTAGGAAATAGCAGCAGAGAATGTCGGAACCGGGATGCCGTTCTGCACGGCATAGGCCACCACATCACGTAGCGCTTGCTGATAGTCATCAGCGATCTGTTTGAAGTATGGCGCCAGCAACAGGTTAGCAATGCCAGCGTTTTGTGCATAAGCATCGGTGATCTTCTGCAGGAACTGCGCACGAATGATGCAACCAGCGCGGAAAATCTTAGCGATCTCGCCGTAATTCAGATCCCAGTTGTATTCATCAGAAGCAGCACGCAGCTGAGAGAAGCCCTGAGCATAGGAAACGATTTTACCGAGGTACAACGCGCGACGCACTTTTTCGATAAATTCAGCTTTATCACCGGCCGGCTGAGCCTGCGGACCACTCAGCACTTTCGAAGCGGCTACACGCTGATCTTTCAGAGAAGAGATATAACGAGCAAACACGGACTCGGTGATCAGAGACAGAGGTTCGCCTAGATCCAGTGAGCTTTGGCTGGTCCACTTGCCGGTACCTTTGTTTGCTGCTTCATCAAGAATAACATCAACGAGGTATTTACCCTCTTCATCCTTCTTGGTGAAGATATCTTTAGTAATGTCGATCAGGTAGCTACTCAGCTCGCCTTCGTTCCATTCGGTGAAGGTTTGCGCCAGCTCTTCGTTGGAAAGAGCCAGACCGCCTTTCAACAGCGCATAAGCTTCAGCAATCAGCTGCATGTCACCATACTCGATGCCGTTATGAACCATCTTCACATAATGGCCAGCACCGTCAGCACCGATATAGGTGACACACGGCTCGCCGTCTTCAGCAACCGCCGCGATCTGCTTGAGAATCGGAGCAACCAGCTCATAGGCTTCTTTCTGGCCACCAGGCATGATGGAAGGCCCTTTCAGAGCACCCTCTTCACCACCGGAAACACCGGTACCGATAAAGTTAAAACCTTCAGCAGAAAGTTCACGGTTACGACGGATGGTGTCCTGGAAGAAGGTGTTGCCGCCATCAATGATGATGTCGCCCTTATCAAGGTAAGGCTTCAAGGAATCGATGGCGCTGTCGGTGCCAGCCCCGGCCTTCACCATCAACAGGATACGACGTGGTGTTTCGAGGGATTCAACAAACTCTTGTACTGTGTAGTAAGGAACCAGTTTCTTGCCTGGGTTTTCGGCAATCACTTCTTCGGTCTTTTCACGGGAGCGGTTGAAAACGGAGACGGTATAACCACGGCTTTCGATGTTCAGCGCAAGGTTACGCCCCATCACAGCCATACCGACAACCCCGATCTGTTGCTTGGACATTACATACTCCTGTCTGGTGTGGTCACTGCGACACGTTCGCAGCTTAAATGTGATGATAATGTTAGCCCAAAGTACTAAGAGCTCATAGTGAAAATTTGTTAACTAGCACAAGATATAAAAATTGGACTATAAATGCGCAATGCCAACCTTAACAAGCAAATAATTAATAAGCTGATTTATTTATAAAGCCTTTAAAGACAGTTAGAAAAATAATCTTAAGATCTAACCAGATGCTCCATCCTCTAATATACAACAAATCATATTCGATTCGTTTTTCCATCTTTTCCAAGGTATCTGTTTCACCACGCCAACCGTTAATCTGTGCCAGGCCAGTAATTCCTGGTTTAACTTTATGCCTTAACATATAGCCTTGGATTAAGGAACGATATTGCTCATTATGAGAAACTGCATGTGGCCGTGGTCCAACAACAGACATTTGTCCAAATAAAACATTTATAAACTGAGGCAACTCATCAAGAGAAGTACTACGTAAAAAACGGCCAACCTTAGTTACCCTGACATCGTTTTTAGTAGCCTGAATTACTTTTTCGTCATTCTCCATAACTGTCATTGAACGAAATTTCCAAACTTTTATTGGCTTACCATCCATACCATATCGAACCTGTCTAAAAATAATCGGCCCGGGTGAAGACAATTTAACAGCACATGCAATAAAAAATAAAACCGGTGAAATCAGAACAAGAATAATACTAGAAACAATAATATCCTCAAGACGCTTAAATAGCATGTTGATGCCATTCAGCGGTGTATCAAAGAGAGGAACAACAGGGACACCATTAATCTCTTCTGTCCTCGACTGGAGAATATTGAAAGTAAAGATATCAGGAATTAGCAACACCGAGCAAGTAGTGTCAGTTAGCTTAGCAACCAGACTCTTAATAAGGACTTCATCCTTCATACTAAGCGCAATATAAATACGGTCTATGTTACCGTCACGAGCTTCTTGGATTAAAGTAGATAACGAACCGCCAAACGGAACATCTCCATAGTCAGGTAAAGGATTATCATCGTATATACCTTTAACTACAAAGCCAAGCCAAGGTTCATCCAAAAAGCCACGAAGAAGGCTAATACCTGCAGGTGTAGAGCCAACAACAGCAACTCGGCGTGTATTATATCCAAATTTACGAAGTACGCCAGCGCCTAAACGTATTGTAGAACGACAAATAATAAAACCCAATACTACAAATATATACCAGAAGATAAAAACATTTACACTAAAATCAAAGTCAGATAATAGCGAAACGACTCCTATTGCCAGGAGAATACTAAGAGTCCAATTTTTTATTATAAGAATAAGTTCAACAGAAATTTTAACACCACGCCATGACCGATAAAAATCCGTCATACCACCAATCATTTGAAAGATGACCAAAACCATAAGAGCAATTAATATATATTTATAGTCAAAATCCTTGTTGTTAAGCCATGCAACAACATACAAACCCAAGAAAATTATTGAAATATCTGAAAACCTCTGAACCATTGAGATCAATGAGGCATTTGCATTTGAACGTGTACGATGATGAAGAATTGTCATTCTATTTTTCACTCATGTTAGCTGTAGGTCAACAACCTAAAGTGAGAGTACGAAAAAAAAATACAGATTAAAAGATAAAAGAATAGCATTCAAAAAAAATTACCAATTAACCATTGCAATAATTTAATAGTAAGCTGCAACCTAACAATAAAATGAGCGATCGGTATAGCAGGTCGATCGCTCAATAAATAATTACGAGCGAAGGATATCTAAAATTTCTTTTGTTTTCTCACTCATTAAAGCTTCATTCGCTCTTGACTCAACATTCAGACGAACAACCGGTTCAGTATTAGAACTACGCAAGTTGAATCGCCAGTCAGCAAACTCAAGGCTAATACCGTCAGTATAATCGACATTGAGTGCGCTTTCTTCATATTCGTTAAGAACACGGGCTATTGCTTTAGCAGGGTCAGCCAGTGAACTATTAATTTCACCAGAAGCGGGATATGCAGCCATACGATCGCCAACAAGTTGGCTTAATGTTTTGTTTTTTACACACAATAATTCTGCAACAAGCAACCATGGAATCATGCCACTGTCACAGTAAGCGAAATCACGGAAATAATGATGGGCACTCATCTCACCGCCATAGACTGCATCTTCCTGTCGCATGCGCTCTTTAATGAAAGCATGGCCCGTTTTGGACATCACCGGAATACCACCAGCTTGTTCAACAATATCAACTGTATTCCAGCTAAGGCGTGGGTCATGAATGATTCTTGCTCCTGGATTTTTCTCCAGGAAGGCGGCAGCCAGCAAGCCGACAATATAGTAGCCTTCGATGAAATTCCCTTCATTATCGAAAAGGAAACAGCGATCGAAGTCACCATCAAAGGCAATCCCCATATCTGCCTGATGCGCAATAACCGCGTCTGTTGTATCCTGGCGACATTCAGGCAGCAGAGGATTAGGTATACCGTTAGGGAAGTTACCATCGGCAACATGATGCACTTTAATGAACTCAACGTTGACGCCCGCAACCTTGAAACGCGATTCTATGGCATCAATGACATGGCCTGCTGCACCATTTCCTGAGTTCATTACCAATTTTAGCGGGCGATTAAAGTTCTTCAAATCGACATAACTTAATATCTTGTCGATATAGGCATCAAGAACAGATACTTGTTTATATGAGCCACGCTGCTCTTCATTTACAGCGGCAAAAGCATTGGCTTCTGCTAACTTTTGTATATCTCGGAGACCAGTATCGCCACTAATTGGTTTAGATTGCTCACGGACTAATTTCATACCATTATAGTCTAATGGATTATGACTGGCGGTAACTTCGATCCCCCCATCAACATTCAAATGCGATGTAGCAAAATAGATCTCTTCGGTACCTGCAAGCCCAATATCTAAAACATCAGTTCCTGCATCCTGCAAACCTTTTGCGAGTGCGAGTTTAAGCCCTTCACTGGTAAGACGGACGTCACCGCCTAACACCATACGCTTAGGTTTTAAATATTCACCATAAGCACGTCCAATACGATATGCAATTTCTTCATTTAATTCTTCGCCTAATTTTCCGCGAATATCGTAAGCTTTAAAGCACTTTAATGTCTCAGACATAAACTTTTCCCTGATGTTAACAATGACCGTAGTGATCTTTTAATCGAATAATATCGTCTTCGCCTAAATAGGATCCTGATGAAATCTCCAAAAGTTCCAGGGGGATTTTACCAGGGTTTACGAGCATATGAACAGAACCGATCGGGATAAATGTTGACTGATTTTCAGTTAACAGATATGTCTTATCTTCCAATGTAACTTCAGCTGTACCCGCCAGAACGACCCAATGTTCAGCACGATGCAAATGTTTTTGCAGCGAGAATTTCCCGCCAGGCTTCACCGTGACTCTGTTTATCTGGTAGCGCTGGGTATCAACGACTTTGTCCTGACGTCCCCAAGGGCGATATGATTCACGGTGCAGACGATATTCGCGGCGGTTATTTGTTTTAAGGAATTCCACCACTTTCTTCACATCCTGTACCTGTGATTTGTCAATTACCAGGACTGCGTCTTTAGTATTAACAATCACCAAATTCTCAACGCCTATAGCTGCAACCAGAGTATCATCCGTGTTTATGTAGCAGTTTGAAGTCTTATGAACAAAGATGTCTCCGGTCAGGGCATTGCCATTACTATCTTGTTCGTTAACTTCCCATAAAGCTGACCATGAACCTACATCATTCCATCCGGCATCTAATGGAATGACAACTGCATCTGAGGTATTTTCCATTACGGCGTAATCAACGGACTCATCCGGGCAATTAGAAAATGCCTCTAGATCAACCCGAATAAAGTCCTGCGCGGAATCAACTTTAACGCCAGACATTGCCTTCTTACAAGCCTCAAGTATGTCAGGTCTGAAGGTAGCAAGTTCTTGCAGATAACGCTCAGCACTAAACAGGAACATGCCACTATTCCAATAATACTCACCGCTGGCGAGGTACTCTTCTGCCGTTGCCAAATCGGGCTTTTCAACAAAACGTCTTACATCAAACGCCGATTTACCAAACGAATCCCCTCGTTGAATATAGCCATAACCTGTTTCAGGGCCTGTGGCAACGATGCCAAATGTAACCAGTTTTCCCTGCTTAGCGAGCGGCGTCGCTTCATGGATGGCCTGGTGAAATGCCTGGGTGTTTTCAATAACATGATCGGCAGCAAGAATCAACATCAGCGGATTTTGACCGCTATCAATAATACTGAGTGCAGCTAGAGCTATAGCTGGAGCGGTATTACGCCCAACAGGTTCAAGAATAATATTATTTGATAAACGATCGATTTGACGCAGCTGTTCGGCCGCCAGAAAACGATGTTGTTCATTACAAATCAACACCGGGGCCGAGACATTTAAACCATCCAGACGGGATACAGTATCCTGAAGCATGGACTGGTCACCATTGAGTCGCAGAAATTGTTTTGGATACAACTCGCGAGACATTGGCCATAAACGACTACCTGTACCGCCAGCCATTATTACTGGAACGATCATTATATTCCCTCTAAGCAATTAAATTAAATATCTTGAGATATGATTTCATCTTGACCAACTAGTGAGCGAACGTCTTTCCGTTTTTTCACCCACTAAAGTAGAAAGTCTATTACCTTTAAAAGGACTATTGTTTATTATCCCTGGGGGAGAAAAGATCGGCAATCCCCTGTTAGTAATAAAATCGTTGTTAGAAACATGAAACTCTTCTAATATTTGAACCTGGCCTGCTTTAAATTGGATTGGCGAAGTAGAATCAGAACCCAGCTTGTTGCCATTAATTGCAGCATTGATTGTTGCTTTCTTTTGAGCAACATCATTGAGATCAAACTCAACGGTTGCTATCTCCGAGTTCGATAGCTCAAACTTTTTAACGCCTCGATTATCACTATCGGAAAACGGTACAGACAAAGTACTATTGGAAATCAGGTCATTAATAGCAAATGAATTAACATAGCTAGAATGCAAAGAAACAGCTCCTATTCCCTGGTAAGATTTCATTTTAGTTTTGACAATATCCAGACCGTTGTTAATCGAAACATTAACAATACTTACAGCATTTTTTTTCACAAAGAAGTTAGAGTCCCTTATTGTGAAATTACCAATACTGAAACTTCCTTGACTATCAGATGCAAGATTTATCATTATGTTGTTACTGTTTTTTGAGCTAGCCGATTGAATGAAAACATTATCGACAAGTTTAATGCTCTTAATATTTGACTTTTTATTTTTAGAATTAAAGTTAAGCAAAAACTTCATTTTATTAAAACGATTACCGGAAATATTAATGTTAGTGATATCGCTACCCATAATATCCGCATCGAAAATACCAGCAACATTACCAGAGTTATTTACTATAGATATATTTTCAATTTTTGACATTTCACCAAAATGGAACAGTCGAATATTTTCACCACAATAGACTCTGTTTCTCTCAAAAGAGATATTACTGACATCCTTATACTCAAAAACATTAATTAGCGCAGGAGTGTTCTTATTATATCTGGATGATGAAATAACACAATCAGTAATGGTAGCTTGTCCGTTTCTGATATTGAAGGCAGGGCCTTTGGTAGTGATTTTTAAATGATGGAACTTAATATCACCTATAACATTTGAGTGAAGATCAAAACTGGCATTTACGTCGTTATGTATATCTTTGTCTGCGGTAATTGCAGTGCAATCTGTTACAGTGATATTCGACATAACATAGTCGCGAGAAGCACAAGTCACGTGATGTTTGTTACTCTCAAAATGGCTTTTTTCAACCCGGGTATCACTGCAATCAACATAGATGCCATAACCAACCCGTCCCGGCAACGGCAGCCCCTGAACATTACAAAAACCTGAAACGAAAGTATTCACAACTCTTGATTTACAGCCAAGTACAAGCAGACCTGCACCACAAAATTCATTACCCCGTACTTTTACATTATTAATATTGATATTAGTGCCGGTAAGTTTAACACCCGATAAAGGTGGCATGACCTTGCGTGATGCCTGTAGATCTATATTTGCATTTAACAGACTGGTCGAGTTTGAACCTTTGTGTACGATTATTTCTGATATTTTGAATGATGAATAGGCTGGTCTATCAAAAACTATATAAGAATCACTCACCTCTGTAATCACCGCTCGCATACCGTGATGATATGGACGTATATTCTTATACTGCTCACCATTTCTCACATCGGTTGATTTCAAACTAATAAGGTCGCCCGGTTTCAAATCACCCTTTTTAACTGATTCAGGGATTGATAATTTAGTACTACCCTGTTCGAGGTAAATATCTTCACTTTTAATAGAGTAAAGTTGCTTGCCGATGCTAAGAACATAACTGCCAGCCGGCATATCTGCATCAGCTTTTAATGTTGAGTTCTGGAAGTCAATATTTAGACATGAATAACAATCCACAGGTTTATTAATCATGTATTTTTTATTATTACCCAGCACAACCTGTTGGCCATCACCACAGGCTTTAAATGCAGCTGCTAATGCCAGATTATTAAAATAGTCTCCATCAGAATACTCTTTACCGGTGACAGATTTTACTATCCTCAAAATCTCTTTATCACTTTCACTAATCAAATCTTTTATCTTAATATTTGTTTCCGTTGCACCAAACCAGTTTACCTCCAGCGTAGAACTAGATTTTCTTATAAATTTGACTCCCGAAACACCAGAAAAACAAGTTCCTGCATTTTCTTTAACTAATTTATTATTGTTTATAACCGTGAATATAGCGGGTGTATCATATGGTAATCCAGATGAGTGATTTCTAACCATAATGTTCTGCCCGTCAGAGACATTGTCTAACTTAATCAAGTCACTGATATAGTCAACAACGAGATCTGACTTCTGGATTTTATTTTTATCTACATTGTTATTTTCATCAGTTATGTCTACTGACGCAAACACATTAAAAGATGTATTAGAATAAATTGCTGCCAGGATTAACTTAATCAAATCTCGTCGCTTCATTCATATCACCACAAGTCGAATGGAAATGCTTTTAGCAGACCTGCCTGAATATTTTTCAGGTCTGGAATTGCGTCTGTGCGCAAGTCGAACGCTTCTTCAACAGTCTTTGCGCGTGCGTAAGTATTACGACCAGTGCCAAAGTAATAGTCATCATATTTGAACTGTGACTCGCCGCTGTTTGCACCTAAAAACACTGCAGGAATACCGTACGCTTCAGCTAAAATAACGCCATGTAGAGAACTTGAAATAACAAAATTACTGTTCACAATTTCTTTAGTAAACCCTATTGCGCCTTGGTTGGGCGAACAAATATTACTTTTATATTTAGCATACAAATTAAAATCTTCATTCATATGGGGTATGACAATAAAATCTCTCTTTAACTGGCTATCGGCTAATAATTCCTTGCTATAAAACAGTGGTAGTAATAACCCCGGATCTCCAAAAACTTCCGGAGCTATGATACCCTTCTCTTTCTTTAGAAAATCTCTGGTATTAGGGCCCCGAACTGCACGAACATCTAAGCTGTTAAATTTTAGTTTTGACTTATCAATTTTGCCATTGATGCCGGTCCCCCAAATACAGTCTCCATTTTTGGCAAAATGCATAACCGAGCCGATACTGAAGAGTGTATTATGTGAAGATTTTTTTCCAAGAATTTCAAAATCGCGAGTGCTTAATATAGACTGAACAATAACTTTCCCTAAATGATCTCCTGCATTATGACTACCATCCTTAGGTTCCCACCAGAAGACGTTCTTTTTTTGTTTGTTTTTGATAATACGGTTAAGCATACTTCCCTCTATAAGTATTAATAGCTATCGGGGTTTAACTAAAGAGCGTAACTCTGAATAGAAATACGGCGTGAAAATAAATTTTACTGCTTTTAGTTTCATTACTGCATTCTTACGGGTTTGCTTAAGTGCATATTCGTAAACGAATGATATTAAGAAGTAACTAAACATAACAGAAAAAGCTGCACCGTTAGTACCAAATTCTTTTATGAAAATATAATTAAGGAGCAAACTTGAACCAAGGCCACAGGCATTACGGAAGACTGCGAACTTCTCCAACATATTAAGGCTATAGTACAAACCACTGATATTCGCTAAAGCAAGGAATGGGAATGAAAGGCACAGTATCTGAAACACCGGAACGGACGCTTCAAAGCCATTACCTAATAACAGAGGAATTATATATGGAGCACACAATACCGCTGGTACAGAGATGATTAACGTCGTAAAAAGAATAAATGCATACAGTTTCGTTAAATAGTCATCTTTATTTATTTCTTTATTCTTACTTATATAAGGTAGGAAAACTGAAGATAAAATACTCGGCACTGCCATTAATTGTTCAATTAACTTATATGCCCCTGCATAGATCCCCACCTGTGCTACAGTTGCAATGCTGGATAACATTAGCTGGTCTGTTCGCATGTTAACCTGCACGATAACCATTGAAACCCAGAAGAAAAACGATCTCTCGAATATATGCTTAGTAATTATTTTTTTTGCAGAATTGCTTTTAACTTTTACTAAGAAACTATCCCTTCTGGTAACCATGAAGCAGCATATAATATTTATGATTAAGTTGTTTAATGCGAAAGAAATAGCAATGAGATATAGATCGGCTTTTAAAAAACACAACGCTATTCTAAGAATTGCTAACGCTATCGCAACGGTAACTCGTATTTTAACCAATAAATCATTTTTAAGATTGGCTTCAAAATGGTAAACATAAAGTTCCAAAGGAGATGCGAGCACCGCAAGTAATAGCCAATAATAATATGTTTCATCCCCACGAAGGCCAATAAACGTGACTACCACCAAACTAAAAATAAATGAAATGAGTATTTTTATTTTTAGAGTTTGCAGAAAAACGAGTTTTTCCCTTTTTACACTCTGTAAGGACGAGTATACTCTTCTCAGACCAAATTCAGTAATCGATACTATTAATGCATAATAAACCTGAAACAGAGCGAGCTTGCCAAAATTCTCAACACCTAAATATCTAATGACTACGACATTAGACAGTAAACCAATAAGTAAAACGATAACTTTTTCCGACATTAGAAAAGCTATATTAGAAGTAAGTTTTTTCATTATAACTCCAGCTAAAGCAATCCCTGCTTGCTTGTCCTTAATGAATGCTAAAATCTACAGTTATATTTTTGACAATCTCTGAAGCTCAGCAAGGAAACTCGCCATTACATTTTCCTTCGCAAGATTATTCTCAGCATAAAGTTGAGCAACAGGATTAAACTTAGGCAACTGCAAGCATTTCCTGATACCTTCCTCAAGAGCCAGTTCATTTTCAGGTTCCACAAGGACAGCAAGCCCCTCGTTATCCCTGCAAACCATACCTAATTCTGTGTCAGCTTCAGCTGTAATTACAGACTGTCCACCGGCAGCAAGTATATTAGTTAGTTTTGAGGGTAGAACCGCATCAGCAACACCTTTCTTCTGTATTACCAGATGACAATGAGCAATAGCTAACAGCATTGGTAACTGTTCATACGGTAGCAAAGGTTTGAAAAGGATATTTTTCGAACCTGCATTAACCGATGCATCATACAAATCTTTTTTACCAACACCGTCACCTACAATTAGAAAGACGATATCTTCGTCTTCAAACTTTTTGGCTATAGGTATCAAATTTTCTAAGCCTTGTTTTTTACCGATATTGCCTGAGTATAAAACAATTTTACTTGTTCGACTTATGCCGAGTTCCGAGTAAAAATCCACAGGCACAACAACATTTCTAAACCTATCGGTTTCTGACCAGTTAGGAAACAGAACAAGGTTTTTATCTTCTACGCCCTTTGCTCTTGCTTTGTTCAGCATATTTTTGGAGATGGTAGATACTCTGTCAAACTTTTTAAGAATCTTACGTTCCAGATAATAAAGAAATGACGATAACTTATTTCCTTTTCCGCTACCGCTTCCCAGACCAAACATTGCATCAAGCTCATAATCTTGTATATGAATAACAGATTTAGCGCCTGTGATCTTGGTGTAAATCAGTACTGGTAACGCACAGAAAAGCGTTGGTACAACATATATCACTACATCAGGCTTTAGCTTCACCAGCCTCAATAAATTAACGCTGGAGGTTAAAGCGAATGAGGACAGATGAAGAACTCGTTTTGCAAACCCTGGCCTTGCCGGTATATAAAGTGGCGAGCGGAATACAGATATATTATTGACAACATCTTTACTATATCTGTTCTTATAGGGTTTAGTCAGTTTCCATTCGGGATAATACGGTGGCGCCGTAACAACGGTAACTTCATTATTGTTATCAGCAAACCACCGGCTCATTTCTCCGCTATATTTACCTATCCCAGTAAGTTCCGGCTCGTAATTAATACCATAGACTAATATTTTCATATGGACTCAGAAAAAATGTTATAAAGTCGTTCGAAAATAATCCTTAGTATAATCATGTACTTTAGGATGATTAAGAATATCAGTTTTAGATATCCAACTATATGACGAGTGTTGTTCATCAGGAAGTTTAAGCTCATCATTATTCAGAAAGAGCTTATAACCCAAAACAATATAATGGGTTGAAAAATCATCCCCGGAGAAATTATCATCATAAAAGTGCTGATAAACACTAAGGAATTTAGCTGAGCTCAATGATTGGGCAATTCCCAATTCCATCTGAGTTAGCCGAATGAAAGCTTCATTTATAGTCTCATCCTTTCTTATCCGTCCACCAGGAACGAACAAGCACCCTCTCGCGGGTCTGTTGACCCTTTCACCTAGTAAAATTTCACTATTAGCATTTTCTATAATGAGATCAATTGAAATCAGAGGAGTATATTTAACAATAGTTTTGAAAACACTTTCATCCAAAGCAAGTTTAGTCACGGAATTTACCTTGGTTAGCTAAAAACCACTGATATGTTCTTGTGAGCCCTTCTTCCA
>ENA-UPSY01000358-UPSY01000358.1-human-gut-metagenome-genome-assembly--contig:-NODE-358-length-55623-cov-8.927772_pt1 | contig 55623 bp, 36 predicted proteins | sample MGYA00250044_ERZ773365 | MGnify/ENA primary metagenome ERZ773365 (study PRJEB29103, sample SAMN06111932) | human gut metagenome | biome: human gut; feature: ankylosing spondylitis patient; material... | reverse complement strand
AATTCAAAACTCTAAAAAAAAACTCTTAAAGGTTTCCAAATTAAAACAAAAGTATATCTAAAACCATATTAATAATTTAATTATATAAGTAAATGTATTTGGTACTATAATTGAACAATAAAGTTACTGTACTTTTCCTGACCAATCAAGACATACACCTTATTTATATATTATAAAACACTCTGATTTCTTTTCTTTTTTTATAAGTCCAAAAAGGACTTTACCTCTTTTTTTACCTAAGCCTAAAAACTTAAAGTAACAAATCAACTTTTGAAACCTTAATTTTTTAATAATTATAAATAAGGATCTATGTTTAAGAACTTTAAATCTGTCAGTATGCTGCTGTTCCTGGGTGGAATATCAACCGGAATAGCCAGTGCGATACCCGCTAGTGGAGTATCAGAGATGAACATTGTTCAGCAAGGTAATGTTTGTAAAGGTATCGTTAAAGATGCCAATGGAGAGACTATTATCGGTGCATCAGTTGTTGTGAAAGGTACTACAAATGGTACAATCACAGGCCTTGATGGAGACTTCGAACTCTCAAATGTAAAAAAAGGAGAAACCTTACAGATCTCTTTTGTTGGTTATCAGACTAAAGAAATCGTTTGGAATGGTCAGACTTTGAATGTAACTTTGGAGGAAGATACCAAATTACTGGATGAAGTTGTAGTTGTTGGTTATGGTACTCAGAAGAAAGTAAACGTAACTGGTGCCGTATCTATGGTTGATTCCAAAGTGTTGGAATCTCGTCCGGTTCAGAACGTTGCACAAGCCCTCCAAGGACAGATCCCAGGTTTGCAAATGTCTGTAGGCAACAGCGGTGGTTCTCTGGATAGTAGTTTGAGTATTACAATCCGTGGTGGTGGTACTATTGGTGCTGGCTCAAGTGGTTCTCCGCTGGTTTTGATTGATGGAATTGAAGGAGATATGAACTCCGTCAACCCTAACGATATCGCAAATGTATCAGTATTGAAAGATGCAGCCTCAGCTTCTATTTATGGTGCACGCGCAGCATTCGGTGTTATTTTAATTACAACCAAAAATGGTCATGCCGGTAAAACAAGAGTAAATTATTCTGGTAATGTTCGTTTCTCAACAGCCATTCAGGTTCCTGAAATGACTAATTCCTGGGACTTTGCCAACTACTTTAATGCAGCTTCTATAAATGGCGGTGGTTCTCCTATCTTTGATGAAACAGCCTTGTCAAACATCCAAAAGTATATGAACGGAGAATTCACAGATCCTAGTACTCCTGAATACTATGGTACAACAGTGAATCCGGATAACAACCGATTCAAGAACTACGCTGGAGCCTTTGCCAATACAGACTGGTTCGCTGAATTCTACCGCAAGAATGCTCCGGCACACGAACACAATGTCAGCATCAGCGGTGGTACAGATAAGCTGACTTATGTATTGAGTGGAAACTTCCTTGATCAGCAAGGTTTGATCCGCCACGGAAGTGATAGCTTTAACCGTTATACATTGAATGGTAAGATCTCTGCAGAACTGGCAAGCTGGGCTAAAATGAATTTTACAACCAAATGGACTCGAGAACAATATGACCGTCCTACTTATCTGACCGGTTTGTTCTTCCATAACATCGCCCGCCGCTGGCCGACCTGTTTTGTAAAAGACCCGTATGGAAACTGGGCTGCCGATATGGAAATCATCCAGCTGGAAGAAGGTGGTGAACAGAGCGAACAGAAAGACTTATACACCAACCAGTTGCAATTCGTATTCGAACCGATTAAAGACTGGCACATTACGATTGACGGAAGTATGCGTCAAACTACCCAGAGCACTCAGTGGGCAGTATTACCTATCTATGGCTATGATGCTGACAATAATCCGTATCTGCTTTCCTGGAATGGTGGTGCTGCCGGATATTCTGAAGTTCAGGATTACCGTTATGGTGAAGATTATTATTCAACCAATATCTATACTGACTACTCAAAAACAATCAATGGACACTATTTCAAAGTAATGGCCGGTTTCAATGCAGAATTGTATAAGAACAATTCCTTGACTGGTTTTGGTACTGATCTGGTAACTCCTACTGTTCCCGAATTGAACGCTACTCAGGATAACCAGAAAGCATACAACAGTAAAGGTGAATATGCAATGGCTGGTTTCTTCGGTCGTATCAACTACAACTACAAAGAAAAATATATTTTGGAAGCTAACTTGCGTTATGACGGATCTTCCCGTTTCATCGGCGACAAACGCTGGGGCTTATTCCCATCATTCTCTGCAGGTTGGAATATCGCACGTGAAGAGTTCTTCGCTCCATTGAACAACATTATCGGTACATTAAAACTGAGAGGTTCTTGGGGACAGCTTGGTAACAACAATACTACGTCATACTATCCATTCTACCAATCAATGCCTACTGGTGTTGAAAGCTCCGGCTGGTTGATCGGTGGTGCTAAACAGAATGTAGCAGGACTTCCGGGTATTGTAAGTAGTTTGCTAACCTGGGAAACTGTTCAGAGCTGGGATGCAGGTTTCGACTTTGGTATGTTTAACAACCGTTTCACTGGTTCATTCAGCTACTATAACCGTCTGACTAAGGACATGGTTGCTGCAGCTCCTAACTTGCCGGGTATTCTTGGTGCTACACCTCCTAACTTGAACAACGCCGACTTGAAGTCATATGGATGGGAACTTGAATTATCTTGGAGAGACAGAATTCAGGACTTTAACTATGGTGTTCGTTTGACTTTGGATGACAACCAGGAAAAGATTACCAGATACTATAACCCGACTGGCAACTTGGGTACCTATTATGACGGCAGAATGGTCGGTGAAATCTGGGGTTACACAACTGTAGGTATCGCTCAGTCTCAGGAAGAAATGGATAAACACCTTGAAAACAACAAGCCTAACTGGGGTACAGGATGGGCAGCCGGTGATGTCATGTTTGCTGACCTGAACGGTGACGGTATTGTAAACAATGGTTCCAATACATTGGAAGACCATGGTGATATCACTATCATCGGTAACAACAAGCCAAGATACAAATTCGGTCTGACTCTTGACGGTGCATGGAAAGGTATTGACTTCTCTGTATTCTTCCAGGGTGTCCTGAAACGCGACTATATGTTGAGCGGTCCGTACTTCTGGGGCGCAAATGGTGGCCAATGGCAGTCAACCTGCTTCGTTGAACATTTGGATTACTGGACTCCGGAAAACACAGATGCATATTACCCGAGACCTGACTTCAGTTCAACCAAAAACCAGCAGACCCAGACTGGATATTTGCAGAATGCTGCATATCTGCGTGTAAAGAATGCTCAGATTGGTTACACTCTGCCTAAGATCTGGACTAAGAAAGCAGGTATGGAATCTGTCAGAATTTACGTTTCAGGTGATAACCTGTTGACTTTCTCTGATATGATTTCAGTATTTGACCCTGAAACTCTTGGTGGTGACTGGGGTGATGGTAAGTTGTATCCGTTGCAGAGAACCATCTCAGTTGGTATAAACGTTAACTTCTAAAATTTTAAAATTATGAAACTGAAATTCAAACATATATTTTTCTGCTCATTGATCGGAATGAGTGGTTTAGGTGTAACATCCTGTGATGACTTTTTGGATCGTGAGCCGATTACATCAATTACACCGGATGCATACTTTTCGACAGCTGATCACATTGCCAATTATGTGAACAATTATTATAATTCTTATCTGGTTAATACTCAAGGAGTAGCACTTTACCATCAGACAGCATGGCATGCCGGTATCTCTATCAACGATGATAATACAGATAACTTTGTAAAAGATGATGCCTCTTTAAGCTACTTTGCAGGAAACTGGATGGTACCATCCGGCCAGAACTTAAAGGATCAATATGCTAAAATCCGTGTATGGAACTATCTGATTGAAGAAGTAGAACCAAGACTGGCTGAAATCAGTGGTTCTGACGAAGACAAGAACCATTATCTGGGTGAAGGATACTTCTTCCGTGCATTGGTTTACTTCAATGCCATGGCAAACTTCGGTGACCTTCCTATCATTACAGAAGTTCTTCCCAATGAAGAGGAATACCTGAAAGAAAAATCACAGAGAGCACCCCGTAATGAAGTAGCACGTTTCATTCTGCAGGATCTTGACAAGGCAATCTCTCTTTTGCAGGAAGTAGGATTCAAAGACAACCAACGCATCAACAAACAGGTTGCATTGCTGTTCAAGTCAAGAGTAGCATTGTATGAAGCTACTTTTGAGAAATATCATAAAGGAACAGGACGTGTTCCGGGTGATGACAACTGGCCGGGAAAGGATATGCCATACAATAGCGGAAAGACTTTCAACATTGACGGTGAAATTGATTTCTTCCTGAGTGAAGCTATGGCAGCAGCCAAACAGGTTGCCGACAGAATTTCCCTGACTCAGAACAGCCATGTAATGAATCCGGAATACAACCAGATTTATGGTTGGAATCCTTACTTTGAAATGTTCAGTCAGCCTTCTTTGAAAGATGTTCCTGAAGTTCTGTTGTGGAAACAGTATGACAAGTCTTTGAGCATTTCTCACGACGTTCCTAACCGTCTGCAGGTAGGTGACAGAAGTGGTCTGACTCACAGTTTCATTACTTCTTTCCTGATGAAAAATGGTCTGCCTATCTATGCAACAGGATCCGGATATAAGGGTGATACCAGCATTGATTTGGAAAAGACTGATCGCGACGAACGCTTGCAGTTGTTCGTATGGGGCGAAAGTGATGTTAAACTGAGTGATGCAACAAGCCCTGCCGTTCAAACAGCCAATGACGTTATAAAATTCGGTGCTCCTCTTCTGACTAACTCCGAATTGCAGAACCGTGACCTGACAGGTTACCGTCAGCGTAAACACTACACTTATGATTATGTTCAGCTGAAGAACGATGAAATTCTGGGTACTAACGCATGTCCGGTATTCCGTGCTGCTGAAGCTTATCTGAATTATATCGAAGCATGTTATGAAAAGAATCATACATTGGATGCTGATGCTTTGAAATACTGGCAGGCTTTGCGTGAACGTGCAGGTGTTTCTACAGATATTCAAAATACAATCAACAATACCAATATGGCTGAAGAAGCTAAGTTGAATGACCTCGGTGTTTGGTCTGGAAGCAATATGGTAGATGCTACCCTGTATAATATCCGCCGCGAACGCCGTTGCGAATTCATCGGTGAAGGTATGCGTTGGGACGACCTGATCAGATGGCGTTCTTGGGACAGACTGTTCACTGAAAAATATATTCCGATGGGTATCAACTTGTGGGATGAAGCTTACAAGAACTATGAAAAGAGTGAAAATGCCAATATGAAACCCATTGTAGCAGACGGTACTACGGAATCTAACTGTTCAATGAAAGAACTTGGTAAGTACCAGCGTCCTTACAGTTTGTACAAGACAAACAACCAGTTCTATGATGGTTACTCCTGGATGAAGGCATATTATTTGACTCCGATTGGTGTTGAAGAATTGAACCTGGCCGACGGTTTGTACCAGAATCCTTATTGGCCGACAACAGGTAGTCTGGCTATTGAATAATACTGACTGACAAAAGAATCTTTGATCTAAATGAAGTCTTCCCCATTTCTTAACGGATTTTCCGTTAATGAAATGGGGATTCTTTTTATTTTCGGTACTTTCCTATGAAAAGTCCCTTTTTTGTTTGCCAATCATCGTAATCATTATATCTTTGCAGGTATAAACGAAAAATATTGACTTATTAAATATATTAACTAAATCGTTAACGACCATGAGAGTAATTATCGAACCAGACTACCAGTCATTGTCTAACTGGGCTGCAAACTATGTAGCAAACAAAATCAATGCTGCTAAACCAACAAAAGAAAAACCGTTTGTTCTCGGACTTCCTACCGGTTCTTCACCTCTTGGTATGTACAAAGCACTGATCGAACTCAACAAGAAAGGTGTTGTTTCATTCCAGAATGTAGTTACATTCAACATGGACGAATATGTAGGCCTGCCCGAATCACATCCGGAAAGCTATCACTCTTTCATGTTCAATAACTTCTTCAACCACATCGATATCTGCAAGGAAAACATCCATATCCTGAACGGAAATGCTGCTGACCTGGAAGCAGAATGCGAAAACTATGAAAAAGAAATCGAAAAGTTCGGTGGTATTGACTTGTTCCTCGGTGGAATCGGTCCTGACGGACATATCGCGTTCAACGAACCGGGTTCTTCTCTGTCTTCACGTACTCGTGTAAAGACTCTGACAACTGATACCATCATCGCTAACTCTCGTTTTTTTGAAAATGACGTGAACAAAGTGCCCAAAACTGCGTTAACAGTAGGTGTAGGTACTGTTCTTTCTGCTAAGGAAGTACTGATCATCTGTAACGGACACAACAAGGCACGTGCTTTGCAGCATGCTGTTGAAGGTGGCATCACTCAGATGTGGACTATCAGCGCATTGCAGATGCACCGCCATGGAATCATCGTTTGCGATGAAGCAGCAACAGACGAACTGAAAGTCGGTACATACAAATATTTCAAGGATATTGAAAAGAACAACCTGTAATCACGACCCGAGTACTGCGATTACAAGCTGACCGCATAAACGCAGCAAGGAATCTGTAAGTCTGGAAAGATTACAGCATCCTTGCTGCGTTTTGCTTTTCTTATTAACTTAATCGAAGGAGGAACAACAACCATGAGAACAAACCTTAGTTCACAAATTTCACTGAACCATGTATCCCCCAGATACTACAAACCGGAAAACGCCGTTGAACGTTCAGTCTTGACCCGTCTGGAAAAAATTCCGACTGACATCTTCGAAACCATTGAAGAAGGTGTCAGACACATAGCTGATGAGGTTGCAGCCAAAATTCAGGAACGTCAGCGTGAAGGGAAATTCTGTACACTGGCCATCGGTACCGGCACTTCACTGCGCCCGCTGTTTACAGAACTCGTACGCAGACATAAAGATGAAGGATTGAGCTTCCGCAATGTCGTTGTCTTCAACTTATATGAATTCTATCCTTTGACAGAAGGAAATGGAAGCACTTTCGGACAGCTGAACAGCCTGTTCCTGTCACAGACCGACATTGACCGCCAGAATGTATTCACCATAGACGGAAGTATCCCCCAGAATGCAATCAGTGAACACTGCCGCCTGTATGAACAGCGCATCCAGACTTTCGGAGGAATCGACATTGTTCTGATGGGAATCGGACGCGAGGGAAACATCGGTATGAACGAACCGGGATCACATGCCAGCTCTCCTACCCGACTGATTCTGCTGGACGCTACATCACGCTCAGAAGCTGCACGCAACTGGGGTGTAGACAATCTGCCTCCCTGCTCCATCACCATGGGAGTTCAGACTATCCTGAGTGCACGGAAAATCTATTTGCTGACATGGGGCGAAGACAAGGCAGACATCATTCAGAAAGCTGTCGAAGAAAATGTCAACGATACACTCCCGGCTTCATTCCTTCAGCTGCATAACAATGTAAATGTATGCATTGACCTAGCTGCTGCTTCTCACCTGACCCGCATCCAGCGTCCCTGGCTTGTAACCAGCTGTGAATGGAACGACAAACTGATCCGGAGCGCTATTGTATGGCTCTGTACATTACTGAACAAGCCTATCCTGAAGCTGACCAACAAAGACTACAACGAAAACGGTCTGAGTGAACTGCTCGCTCTTTACGGATCTGCCTATAATGTCAACATCAAGGTGTTCAACGACCTGCAGCACACCATCACCGGATGGCCGGGTGGAAAACCCAATGCTGACGATACTTACCGCCCGGAACGTGCCAAACCATTCCCGAAACGCGTAGTAGTATTCTCTCCGCATCCGGACGATGATGTCATCTCCATGGGAGGAACACTGAGACGACTTGTACAGCAAGGTCACGAAGTTCATGTAGCTTACGAAACCTCAGGTAACATTGCGGTTGGCGATGAAGAAGTAACCCGCTTCATGCATTTCATCAACGGATTCAACCAGCTTTTCGACAACGGCCAAAACGAAACGATCTGCAACAAATATGCAGAAATCAAACAGTTCCTGGCTGCCAAGAAGGAAGGTGACATGGATACCCGCGATATTCTGACCATCAAGGGACTGATCCGCCGCGGCGAAGCACGTACGGCTTGTACGTTCAACAATATCCCGCTTTCACGCTGCCATTTCCTTGATCTCCCGTTCTACGAAACCGGTAAGATTGAAAAGAATCCGATCAGCGAGGCTGACGTGGAAATCGTTCTCAATCTGCTTCGGGAAGTAAAACCGCATCAGATTTATGTAGCTGGTGACCTGGCTGACCCGCATGGTACACACCGCGTCTGCACAGATGCCGTATTTGCTGCAATTGATGAAGAAAAGAATGCAGGAGCTGAATGGCTCAACGACTGCCGCATCTGGATGTATCGTGGTGCCTGGGCTGAATGGGAAATCGAAAACATCGAAATGGCTGTACCTTTGAGTCCGGAAGAACTCCGCGCCAAACGTAATTCCATCCTGAAGCACCAGTCTCAGATGGAAAGTGCTCCGTTCCTGGGCAACGATGAACGTCTGTTCTGGCAGCGTAGCGAAGACCGTAACCGTGGTACTGCAACTCTTTACGATCATCTGGGATTGGCAAGCTATGAAGCTATGGAAGCTTTCGTAGAATATAAACCGATCTGATCAGCTGATCCTTATCCGTAATAAGCAAACTCTCCGACTGTCTGCCTGACAACCGGAGAGTTTTTTTATTGGTCAGAGAAGATCTTTCCACCTGATTTGCTGGAAGACCAGCTGAGCCCCGCTTCCTTCATAAACGATTCCCAGCGTATCTTCATCAATGGAAGTAATGCATGAGTACCCGAAACCTCCCCAGTCATCCAGTGTCAGCCAGTATTTTTCAGGCCAGGTCATCCCGTTGTCAAAGCTGAGTTTCAGGGTAAGATGGTCACGCGACTGATAAGAATCGGGATTAAAGAAGGCCAGCAGGGTTTTCCGACTTCCGTCTTCTGCCCGATACACATGCTTATGAACAGAAGCCATGCAAGTAGGCTCCGTCAGTACGGCATGCGAAGTCGGATGTTCTTTCCAGGTTGTTCCCAGATCGGAAGTCACACAGATTCTCCGCCCGTTAGGTGACTTCTTTCCGTGATTCCGGTTATCCCGCATATTCAGCATGATGTCACCGTTATCCAGTTGAACGGCCATGCACTCCGTTGTATTGGAGTAAGCCGGATTACTGGCTATCCATGTTTTTCCTCCATCCTTACTGTAAGTTATATTGGAAAACGGCAGACCGTTCCGGTCACGTCCCTGAGTAGGGAAAACCAGCGTTCCGTCTTCCAGAGTTATCCCATGACCGGGAGCCGGAGCATAAAGCCACCATTCAGGCCGCTTGGTCTGCGAAGTGATGTTGACCGGTTCGCTCCAGGTCTTTCCGTCATCCGTACTTTTCGTAATCAGAAACTGGGCTGTCTCCTTAACCTCCAGCCCCGGTTGTGAACCTTTTTCAATCCATTGATGGATCCAGCGGGTACTGTCCTGCGTCAGCCCCTCTACCCATCGGCCGGTCTTTCCGTCCAGAACTCCATGCATCCACAAGCCGGCCACATACAAGGTTCCGGTCTTTTCATCACTCAGAATACAGGCATCACTCACACCGTTATATTTTTCAGGCAGATTTCCCCACTCTTTACGATCCAGCACCCGCTGCATGGGCTGCCAGGTCTTTCCGCCGTCTTCACTCCGGTTCAAAGCAATGTCTATATCTCCCTGCAAGTCTCTTCCTGATTCCCAGCGTGCATCATAAATGGCCAGCAAGGTTCCTTTCCGGGAAGTCACAAGCCCGGGAATGCGACTGGTATTTACTCCGTCCTGCTTGCTTTTGCGAAGAGCGATGCCGGTTCTAAGTCCTTCCGGATAAGTCGTTCCCAGATGAACCTTTCCGCTGTCAAATGTTACATCCGTACAGTTCAGATTGACCCTTCCTGACAAGGGCAGTCCCTCACGTGTCTTAACCACAAAAGCCCAGTAACAGGTATCTGATAAAAGTGACTCATGGAGTCTGAAAGATCCCTGTCTCTCCGTCACTTTCGACACAGCAATCCGTTTATTCCAGTCCATTCTTCCCCGGGCATTACAGGCATACAGTGATATTTCAGCTATCTGATCCAGACAGTCCGTTCCCTCAAAGGAATAAGAAAGCCCTGTCATACGATCCTTGCTGCCGGCCGGCCTGATTGCCTGCAGATATCCAACATGATTATTGTCCTCTCCGGAAAGAACCGGCAAACTGGCCCGATGAAAAGTGACATCGACCTGACCGGCAGCCGACAGGCAAACCAGCTGCCAGAATCCCCAAACTAAAAAGATACCGTTTTTCTTCATCATATTTTGATTTCGGTTTCAAACTCAAGGTTAAACCATTCATTTATTTTATAAGGCAAATAAATGAAAATAAAGTCATTCATGCAATTTCTTTGGCTTATCTTTGTAGCGTAAACTATGAAAAAATGATCTATGAACATGAAAAAGTATTATTGGGGAATAGGAGCAGCTCTGCTCTGTATTTTTGGGGGAACAGGATGTACCCGGCCAGTTCAGGAAACTCCGGCATCCGGATTCGCTTCTGTCCGGAATGAAATACTGGTAGATTCACTCGGCAGAGAACTCGTTCTCAACGGGATCAACCACGTAACCAAATCTCCTGAGGACAGATATGTCTATCCAAATGATGAACAGCTTTTCAAAGAGTTCCGCAACTGGGGAATCAACTGCATCCGCTATGGCATCAACTGGGACGGTCTGGAACCGGAACCGGGACAATACAATGAAAGCTATCTCCAGGAAATTGACCGGAGAGTCCGTTGGGCAGAAGAAAACGGTATCTATCTTATTCTGGATATGCATCAGGATCTGTTCGGACGAAAATTCGGAAACGGTGCTCCGGAATGGGCTACGCTTGACGAATCCTTGCCTCATGCAACGGGAGAGGTCTGGAGCGACTCCTATCTGATCAGTCCGGCCGTACAGAAATCATTCGACAACTTCTGGGCCAATTCACCAGCCAAAGATGGAACCGGTATTCAGGATCATTACATCAATGTGTGGGGGATGCTGGCCGAAAGGTACGCAGACTGCAAGTCTGTCATCGGTTTCGACGTCATGAACGAACCTTTCATGGGAACGCAGGCACAGGCTGTTTTCCAGCAATTCATGGAAGGATATATACAGTATCTTCACAAGCACGGACAGACACAGATTTCTCCGGAGGCAATGACTGCGGTATGGGATAATGAAGACCAGCGGGCAGAACTTATGAACCAGCTGACAGACAAAGAGGCTTTCACAGAAATACTTCATGCAGCTTCGGAAACCGTTTCCCGGTTCGAACAGAATGAATTGAGCCGCTTTTACCAGAAGCTGCGCAACAGAATCCGGCAGGCAGACAAAAACCATCTTCTGTTTCTGGAACATAATTATTTCTGCAACATGGGAATAAAGAGTTCCTTCCACATACCTGCTGACACAAACGGGAAACCTGATTCTCTGTGCGTCTATGCTGCTCATGCCTATGACTGGGTAGTGGATACAGATGCTGCCGTTAATCCGGGCTACGAACGTCTGGACTTTATCTTCAGTCAGCTTACGGCTTCTGCCAGAGAACGTCACCTGCCGGCACTGGTCGGAGAATGGGGCGCATTCTATCTGGGAAAAAGTTATCTGCAGTCTGCCCGGCATCAGATCGGCCTGATTGAAAAATACAAACTGGGACATACCTACTGGTGCTGGTGGAAAGACATTGAGACGCAAGATTATTTCAGTAGTGTCATTTCCCGTCCTTATCCGCAGGTAGTCAACGGACAACTCCTGTCCTACAGTTCCACAGACGGACTGACATGCCAGTGGAAGGAGGACAAGACATCTCCAGCTCCCACTCTGATATTCCTGCCTGATCTGAAGGCAGTTTCGCCGGAACAGATCCGGATAACTCCTGAATCATCCTGGGAGCTGATTCCTCTGGAAAAAGGAAGTAAAGCCGGCTTTCTGAGCATTACGCCGACAGGAACAGTCCGGTCGCTCCAACTGAAATAAAGATCATTCGCATACGACCATACGATGCCTTCGCTTTGGCTGGCCAATGCCAAAAAATCGACCGCACGATGGGGCCTCAACGAACGCACGATCAGGCCGCAACGAACGCTCGATGAAGCACAATCGACCGCACGATTCTGTCCCATCGTGCGGTCGATTCTGACGGCTTCTGAATAGAGCCCAATGCTATCTGAAAGAAAGCTCAATCTTAATCAATCTGCAAGGTAAAACCACCGCCCGGAGCCAGATGAACTTTCAACGGCTGTGCGGAACTTACGCTTACTTCTTCGCGCTTGTAATCGCGTGCAGTACGATGAGCATTCACTCCATCCTTGAAGAGAACAGCCTTGTGACTTCCTGAAGAAAGGAAAGACAGATCGACTTCCACATCGCGTGCATCCCAATTGTTCAGACCGCCGACAAACCAGGTATCTCCTTTCCGTCTGGCTGTTATGATATATTCTCCCATCTTGCCATCCAGCACCACTGTTTCATCCCAGACCGTCGGAACCTGAGCAATGAAAGAAGTGGATTCCGGCTCACGCATATAGTTGCTTGGGGAATCACACAGCATATTGAAAGGTGATTCCAGAACAATATACATGGCAAGCTGATGACAACGGGTACCCTGACTCATCGGTTCACTATTACTTGGATAATAATTCTCACGGGTTGCATTACGCATGGCTCCCTGGGTATAGTCCATCGGACCGGCCACCTGACGAATAAACGGAATCATTACATCATAAGTAATCTGGTCGAATCCTGCCGGACGCCATTTCATCTGTTCCAGTCCATGCACTCCCTCAAAGTTCAATACATTGGGATAGGTACGGTTCAGTCCGGCTGGCTTATGCGTTCCGTGCAAATCAAGAATCAGGTGATATTTGGCACACATGGCAGCTGCACGGTGATTGAAATCTGTCATCAGCTGGTCATCACGGTCCATAAAGTCAACCTTGAATCCTTTCACACCCATTTCAGAGAAATAACGGCATACATTCTCCATGTCGCGTTCGAAAGCATAATATCCTGCCCACAGAATAATACCCACGTTACGGGCTGCCGCATAGTCTACCAGTTCTTTCAGGTCTATTTCCTTCACAACCTGCATCAGATCAGCCTTCAAGTTCACAGCCCATCCTTCATCCAGAATCACATATTCAATGCCATACTGAGAAGCAAAATCAATATAAGCCTTGTAGGTTGCATTGTTTACTCCAGTCTTGAAGTCTACGCCACAGAGGTTCCAGTCATTCCACCATTCCCAGGCTACTTTTCCCGGTTTGATCCAGGATGTATCTGATAATTTGGAAGGTTCAGCCAACAGATAGCTCAGATTGGATGCAGCCAGCTGTGTATCACGGGTAGTCACTACCGCTACACGCCAGGGGAAATTGCGCGGCCCGTCTACCTTCGCAATGTATTCTTCACGGGTTTGCACACGCATCTGCAGGTTATTGTGTCCGCCTTGTTTCATGGTCTTGGGATAAGGAGCCTGTATGCCGCTCAGCGAGTTGGAACCTTTCGCATTTGTCAGATACAGCCCCGGATAATTGTTCAAGTCTGTTTCGGTGATGCAGACCTTTACCTCCGGTGTGGCCTGAACAACCAGTGGCAGGAACATCAACCGTTCCTTGTTCAGCTGTGAAATAGGAGCAGTCGTATAGACATTCTCAAAAGAATTATGGAACTGACCGTTGTAATCACCGTCTTTTCCCGCATTTACATAAGGTACGCTGGCCGTTACGTCAGCCGGGAAGCGGTAATCAACTTCCTCATTCAAGATGCAGAAAGGCTTTTTGGCATGATTGACAAAACGGTAAGCCACCCCGTCATTATAGGCACGGAACACGACGCTGTAGTCTCCCTTGAAACGGAGAGTCAGCTCATTGTAATAATCGCGTACACAACTGGAGCGATAAAAAGGAGCATCAATCTGCGTATCATTCTTCTTCTCCGTAACCTTGGCAAGACGAGCCTTGTCTCCCCATACCTTTCCGTTGTCCAGCGTTGCAGAGATCGGAGAAGGAGCCAGCACCTGCTGGCCGTTACAGGAAATATCATACGTCAGTTTGTCTCCGACGGTAATGGTTGATTTCAGTTTTCCGTCGGGTGAAGACAGCAAAAGCTGTTTCTGCCCCTGTACAGAAAGTGCAAAGAGTGCACATGTGCAAGTTAGTAACAGATTCAATTTTTTCATATCAAATAAGATTAATAAACAGTTCAGAAAAAGAAAGGAGGCACCAACCGATGCCTCCTCCTTAATACCCATATTAAACGGGCATCAGATAGAAACAACAATCTTAATCACCTAAAAAACTATCCTATCTGATATCTTATTTACATACAAATGTAATTTCTCCCGCATGGATCAAGTCTTCATGTGTCAGACGGTATTTGGAATATTTCTTACCGCCCAGACGGATCTGGTCAATATAACCGTCACCGCCTTCCTTGCGGATCACCAGCTTGTCTGTTCCCCAATAAGCCGGATCAAGCTTGATCGTAATCTTGTCGAAGGTCGGAGTGGTCAGTGTATATTCCGGAACTCCCGGACAATCCGGATAGAAGCCCATCATGCTGAAAATAGCCCAGGAAGACATGGTTCCCGTATCTTCATTTCCCGGCAGTCCGTTAGGTTTCGTTGTATAATGTTTGGCCAGCAGTTCCTTCACCAGTTTCTGGGTTCTCCATTCTTCTCCCTTGAAATAGCTGAAAAGATAAGGATAGGCAATGTCCGGTTCATTGGCGGGATCATAATAGCCCTTGTCGAACACCATCTGGAGCTTATTGACAAAGCGTTTCTGTCCGCCCATCAGTTTTGCCAGTCCCTTCACATCGTGCGGCACGTAGAACGTATAGTTCCAGGAATTTCCTTCATGGAAACCGGGGCTCGGTTCGAAGTTGGCACCCTGAAGCGGATCAAACGGGCCATAGAAAGTACCGTCAGGCAGGATCGGACGCAATGTACCAAACTCTTTACAGTAATAATGTTTGTATCCCATGGAGCGGTCGTAGAACAGCTTCGCATCCTCTGTCTTACCCAGAGCCTTGGCCAGTGTATACAGGGAATAGTCAGCAATGTAATACTCCAGTGCATGTGATACAGAATTGTCATACTGCTCCATCAGCGGACAGTATCCTTTGGCAATATAGTCGTCAATGTCGGGACGCATCAGGTTGTCTTTGCCCGGAGTCGTAGCCGACTTGTACATTCCTTCGTATGCCAGATTGATATCAAAGTCGCGCAAGCCTTTCATCCACGTGTCTACAATGACCGGAATGCTGGGGTCTCCTTCCATAGTGAGGGTTTCCCGGCCATAAAGTTCCCATTTGGGGAACCATCCGTGTTCCCGGTACATGTCAAGCATCGTACGGACCATATCCATCTGACGTTCCGGATAAACCAGTGTCATCAGCTGATGGAAGTTACGGTAAGTATCCCACAAAGAATACACGGTGTAACGGTTGCGGTCGGTTGTCAGAATCTTGTCTCCTTCCATCTGAGGATATTGTCCATTGACATCCTGCAGGATATTGGGATGAATCATTGTATGATAGAGGGCAGTGTAGAACACACCTTTCTGTTCTTCCGTACCTCCTTCCACCAGAATCCGGCTCAAGTCTTCATTCCATTTCTTGCGGGCCTGTGCACGGATCTGATCAAAAGTCGTACCGGCCGGCTGTTCCGTCTCAAGATTCAGGCGGGCATTCTCGATGCTGACAAAAGAAACTCCGATGCTGACTTCAATGGCTTCACCTTCTGTTGTGTCAAAGGTAAACCAGGCACCTACATCGTCTCCGCTCATTTCCTTGGAATAAGAAGTATAGAGTTTATACTTTCCGGAATATCCGTCCCATTCAGCTTCGACTCCCTGCATCGGCCGCTGGAGTTTCCAGTAACCGCGGGTGGCAGGGGCCTTGTCAATACGCATGACAAAATAAATGGGGAATACAGCCTGAGGATTGTAGCAGAACGTACCCAGCAACTTGGAGCCTTCAATCTCACGATCATTGACGAAACGCACGGTAGCTCCGGTTTCATTGGTCAGCCCTTCTCCCAGATTCATCAGCAGATTTCCCTGTCCGCGATGGAAGGTAAAACGGGCACGGCTCGTACGGGGAGTAGCCGTCATCTCACACTTGATGCCATACTTGGTCAGCATGTTTGAATAATATCCCGGGACAGCAACTTCGTCCGTATACTCACTTCCATACTGAGTGTACTTCACATTCAGCTCTCCCGAAGTCGGCATCAGCAACAGCGAACCCAGATCCGGACATCCCACCCCACTCAGGTTGACATGTGAAAAACCGGTCAGATATTTGTTGTTCACTTCATAAGGAGTAGACCACCACTGCTTGTCCTTGTCATATTTATTGTCTTCCGACCCCATTACATTGAACGGAGTAGCCGACATCATTCCCTGAGGAACTACGGCTCCCGGGTTGGTCGTTCCGTAATTGGTCGTACCCACAAAAGGATTGACATAATCCACCGGCTCCTGCGCTGAAACGAACAGCGCAGAAGTCAGGGCTATGCCCATCAGTATATTCTTTCCTATTTTCATAATTCAATCATTTATTTAACGACGATTTCGTCAGTAAACAATACACCGCCGAACTTATCGCTGGCCAATGCCTGATAACGGATGTAGCGGGCCGATGCCTCTCCTTCCCAGCCGAAATTCTTGAAAGTAACAGCATCATCTCTCACCACTTCATGCTTGATTTCAGCCAGCTGAGTGAACTCTTTTCCGTCATTGGATACGGAGATCACTACCCGTTCGGGCATAAACACTTCCGGTCCGCAGATCTGCATGAAGTCTGCTGCCACGGAATGAATCGGAGTTTCTTTCTCCAGATCAATGACCACATCCACACGGTCTTTGGTCACAAATCCCTGCCAAAGCTGGTCATTGTAGTTCCATCCTCCCCGGAGTCCGTCGGTCAGCGTTGCTTCTCCTGCAGCCGGATAGTTTTCCCAGTAAGGTGCGTTATAGGTCACTTTTTTACCGAGTGCCAGATGTTCCACCGGAGTCTCGGCTTCCTTACGGTTACCGATTTCATTCTTCAGTTCGAAAGGATGATAGCCTTTGGCTTTCAGTTCATCCACAATCTTCAGTGCACGACGGTGGAAATCTTCCCAGGACTTGTTTTCCGGTTTTGACCAGGCAACTTCAGCCAAGGCAATGGCACGGGGATAAAGCATATACTCAGCATGTTCCTCTGTCGGAATATATTCAGTCCACAAATTAGCCTGTACTCCGTACATCAGTTTAGCCTCATCAGCTGACAAGGAATCAGGAACCGGTTCATATCCATATACCTTCTTCAATGGCAAATATCCGCCAATGGCTTCCGGCTGTGAATACGGAGCATCCTGATAGCCGTCCAGGTAGCAATATTGTCCCGGGCTCATGATAGCCTTGTGTCCGGAACGGATCGCAGCCAGCCCGCCTTCCGTTCCTCTCCAGGACATTACCGTTGCATTCGGTGCCAGACCACCATCCAGGATTTCATCCCATCCCAGCAGTTTGCGTCCGTGACTGTTCAGGAAACGTTCCATCCGGTGAATGGAATAACTCTGCAATTCATTCACGTCTTTCAGTCCTTCCTTCTTCATACGTGCCTGGCAGAGTTTGCAGTTCGGCCAGGAAGCCTTTCCGGCTTCATCTCCTCCGATATGGATATATTCGGAAGGGAAAAGCTCCATGACTTCAGTCAGAACGTTTTCCAGAAATTCAAACGTTTTTTCATTTCCGATACAGAAGTCCGACTGCTTATAAGGCACATGCGTACACGACAGTTCCGGATAGGCTGTCAGCACTTCTTCCGAATGGGAAGGCATTTCGATCTCCGGAATGATGGTTACATAGTGTTTCTGTGCATAAGCCACCAGTTCCCGGATATCATCCTGTGTATAATAGCCACCCTGTGCACGGGGATCGGTTTCTTCACAATATTCCCGCTTTCCGTTCCACCAGTCTTTCCAGACAGCCTGCGGACGCCATGCCGCAAACTGGGTCAGACGCGGATACTTCTTGATTTCAATACGCCATCCGGCAGCATCGGTCAAATGCAGGTGAAGACGGTTGATCTTATAGTAAGACAGCAGGTCTATCTGACGTTTCACAAATTCTTTACTGCGGAAATGACGGGACACATCCAGCATGATACCACGGTATTCAAAACGAGGTTCATCCTTTACGGTGACAGCAGTCATGCCTTCAGGAGCATCAGCAGCCATCTGCAAAAGAGTCTGCACACCATAGAAAAGTCCTGCACCGGACAAAGCTTCGATCCGCACTCCGTCGGAATTGACAGAAAGTACATATCCTTCCGGTGAAGTAATCCCTTCCAAAGCATCTGTCTGCTTCAGGACAACCTGATTTCCCGACTGGGAATCTGCCAGCTTCAGAGCCAGCGGAGAAGCCTGAAGATATTCAGCCAGAATACTCCGGTCGGCCTCCGGAGCTTCAATCCATAAAGAGGTAGAAGCATCCGGACGGAAAGATCCCCGCTGCCAGTTCACTTCCATCGGGACAGGCGTCACCGATAAAGTCTGTTCGGCTACAGGTGCGCATGCTGTAAACACAGAAGCTGAAAACAGCAGCGCAGCCAGTGATTGATTCAATTTCAGTTTCATAACGATCAATTCAGAATAATTTCATCAACAAACAGGAATCCCGGATTGCCCTTACCGCCGTGCCATGACGGAATCTTGTGTTCAGGCTGTGCATAAACCTTCACGTAACGGGCTTTCACCGGAGCAAACTTCAGTTCATGAGTATAAACCTGATTCGGATCTGTTTCCTTCATCACCGGATATTTTTCAGAAGCTACTTCCTTGAACACCTTGTTGTCATCGGAAACAGATACAGAAATAGCACGTGCATCAAAGATCCAGTCACCTTTTTCTACGGCTGTATGCAGTGTCATGCTGCTGATTTCTGTCGGTTCCTTCAGGTCAATCACAGCTTCCATATCATTCTTGTAGAAAGCAATCCAGCGGCCGGTCTTGTAGTTCAGGTTACCTGTCATACCGTCCACCAATACCGTAGCACCGGTAAATTCATACTGCTTGTTAATGGGCTGCAACATCGTGATCGGCTTCATGGATGATTTGCTGAAAGTAATTTCATCTTTCGTAATCCGTGAATTACCTTCCGGACGAACTGCTACCATACGCAATGTGCAGGCCTTGTCTATTTTGACTGTACCGGTATAAGCCTGTGAAGAGGCTGTCGGTTCAGTTCCGTCAAGTGTATAATAAATAGGTGCATTGTCAATAGTGCGTGCCGTTGCATCCAGCGTACCTGTTTCACTGTTCGGCTTGAGTTCGAGCATAACGTCGAAAATGTGCGAAGCATAGTTCCAGCCTTTCAGCTTATAGATATCCACCAGGCGGGTTACACGCTGCAGGAATGCTTCATAATTTTTATTTTCAGGAGCACACCATTGTGATTCACACAAAGCAGCCATACGGGGCAAAACCATATACTGAGCCTGCTTCAAGGTCGGAATATATTCCACCCACAAGTTAGCCTGTACACCGATGATGTATTTCTGTTCTTCCGGAGTCAGGGCTTTCGGCATCGGCTCATAGTTATATACCCGTTCCATAGGAAGGTATCCACCGATAGCCAACGGTTCATTGTCGGTATCTTTTGACTGATAATAGTCAAAATACAAATAAGTGTTCGGAGTCATGATTACATCATGTTTCTGCTTGGCAGCCTCAATACCGCCGCCTTCTCCACGCCAGGACATAACCGTTGCATTCGGAGCCAGTCCTCCTTCGAGCGTTTCATCCCATCCGATCATGCGGCGTCCCTTTTCATTCAGGAACTCTTCTGCCTCATGAATCACATAGCTTTGCAGACGTTCTTCTTTTGTATGTTTGGCATCCGACTTCAATCCCAGTGCCTTGATACGGGCCTGACATTTCGGACATTTTTCCCATTGGGTCTTCGGACATTCGTCACCGCCTACATGGATATATTCTGACGGGAAGATATCCACGATCTCAGCCAGTACATCCTTCATAAACTGAATGGTCTGATCATTTCCGGCACAGAGAACATTGTCAGAAATACCCCACTGACGCCATACTTCATACGGACCTCCGGTACATCCCAGTTCCGGATAAGCAGCCAGGGCAGCCTGCATGTGACCGGGCAGGTCGATTTCCGGAATAACGGTAATGTAACGTTCTGCTGCATAAGCAATGATTTCCCTGGCATCTTCCTGAGTATAGAAGCCGCCGTAAGGCTTTCCGTCGTATTTGCCGGAATTGCGGCCAATCACGGTTTCAGAACGTTTTGAACCGATTTCAGTCAACTTCGGATATTTCTTGATCTCAATGCGCCATCCCTGATCATCCGTCAGATGCCAGTGGAAACGGTTGATATTATGCAACGCGAGCATGTCGATAAAGGTCTTCACCTCATCTACCGTAAAGAAATGACGGGATACATCCAGATGCATACCGCGATAGCTGAAACGGGGTTCATCATTGATTTCAACAGCCGGAAGTTCAATATTGGCTCCCTGAGCTACGTCAATAGACTTTCTCAGAGTCTGAATACCATAAAATACACCGGCTTCAGAAGGTGCTGCAATCGTCACCCCGTCTGCATTTACTTTCAGCTGGTAGCCTTCCTTGTTTTCACCAGCCAGTCCCAGTTTTAAGGTAATGCCGTTCTTTCCGCCATCACCTTCCTGAAGTTTCAGCTCCAGACCTGTCTGTTCCTTCACATAAGCAGCCAGAAACTCTGCATTTCGACGCATCATTTCATTACCGGCCGGATAATAAACTACAGCTCCGTTTTTCAACAGATAAGAAGCCTGCTGTGCAGTTGTTATTTCCAAAGGCATGGGTACGACCTGATAATCGGCCACTACCGTTTCTCTAGTCGAGCAGGAAGCAAACAGCAAACCTGCCAGCGACAATCCCAACAAATGGGTTTTCGATAAAGGGTTCATCATATTGATTGATCTAATTTAAAAATGAATATACATTTAAGATTAATAAAACAACGGTCATTGTACATCACTCAGCTGATGGACAGTAACCTGCAAATGATCCAGTGACTTACCGTCCGGCGAAGTGATGATCACTTTTTTCTTCTGTCCCGGCAACAGATCAAAGAAGTTGTCTGAGAAACGCACTCCCTGAACCGGAACTTCAATAAAGATATCACGAGCCAGCTTGTCAGCCTTCACCGTCACTTCACAATAACCTTTCTTTTGCTTTACCTGCCACTGCAACGGTGTTTTAGGCAGAAGCTGATCCTTTGGATGGGCAAAATAATAGATTTCATCCGACAGGACTTCGCCTTTCTTCGATTTCACGACCATATGCATAAAGGTGGTCGCAGAATCACGGCCGGCAAGAGCCTGTTCCACCGGTTCCTGATAAAACAGTTTGGAAGTATTGGCCGGAAGCAGACCGTCGACTTTCTGTTTGCGGTAAACTTTTCCATTGAAGTCCATCAGCTCCAGATTCAGAGTCAGTTCCTCGTCTGTCAGCCGGTCGGACATAATATAATAGGAAAGGTTATTTCCCTCCTTGATCGCATCGACCAGAACCGGTGCAAAGGCACGGCGGATCTGATAGTGCATAGCCTTCCAGTTTCCATAATAATCAATGGAAGACCAGGAGACAACCGGCCAGCTGTCGTTCAATTGCCAGGGAAGACTTCCCATGCAGTAAGGACGGTGACGGCGATGAGCTTCTATGCCATGACGCATCCCCTGCCCCTGCAAAATAAGACCGGCATAGATGAGATCCTCAAACTTTTCAGGTACCTTATAATATAGGGCCATGGTTTTCTTGATCAGGAAGTTTCCGATGGAAGCCTTCTGATGCGCATTCATCACCGGTGACTCCAGTTCATAATCTTCCGGGGACGCAAACATACGGATGGTTTTCATTTCGGGAAAAGCCTGAAAGCCGTATTCGCTCATGAAACGGGGAATTTCCGTATCGAGACTTTCAAAAGGTTTCTGTCCATACCAGGTTCCCCAGTTATGGCTGTCTGCTATCTTCCAGCTTTCCGGACGTCCCCAGTTCGCTTCATAGGGAGAACCATGCATGTAAAAACGTCCCGGATCATTTGCCTCAACCAGTTCGGGCAACAATTGGCGGAACAGGACATCATATCCTTCGGTCATTTCTTTCCAGACTACCGGACTGTATTTGTCCTTCCATCCCCAGTAGCGCATTCCCTCATAGATTTCATTATTACCACACCACATAGCCAGAGAAGCGTGATTCCGCAGACGACGCATGTTGTAGACAGCTTCTTCAGATACCCGTTTCAGGAACGTCGGATCATGAGGATAAGTCGTGCAGGCAAAGATAAAGTCCTGCCACACCAGAATACCGTTGCGGTCGGCTTCCTCATAAAAGCGGTCATCTTCGTAGATCCCACCTCCCCAAACACGAACCATATTCATATTGGCAGCCCGAATATCTTCAAACAGACGGGCATAGCGTTCTCCCGTCATATTGGGAAGCAAAGCATCTCCCGGAATATAGTTAGATCCTTTGGCAAACATCGGTTTCCCGTTCACTTCAAAATAGAAACTCTTTCCGTCTTTATCATCTTCCATGACTACCCGGATTGAGCGGAGTCCGATCGCTTCTTCCCTGGAAGCAACTTCCTTCCCATCAACCGACACTGTTGCTGTAAAGGTATACAAGGCAGGATCTCCCCAGCCGTTAGGCATCCATAAATGAGGCTTTTCAATCCAGGCCGGCATTGACAAAGAATTCTTTCCGGGCTGGAGAACTACGGTCCGGGTCAGGGTATCAGCCTGCTCACCATAAGCATACACCACTTTTACCTGTGCTTCTTTCGGTGTAGAAGTAACATTATTTATTTCCAGCTGATTGTCTACCTTAGCAACCTGTTCCGTTACTTCCTGCTGACATACAAAGAAATCATCAATGGCCGCCCCATTGCAGAAAGTCAGTTTTACAGGACGCCAGATACCGCTTGTCGCCAGACGGATTCCCCAGTCCCAACCATATGAATAAGGAGCCTTACGGGTATAAACGCTCATGCGCTTTTCGCTGTGGTCATTGTCAGCCGGATAATTGAAACCATCCGTATCCCACTGGGGAGCCGTTTCCTCAACCGGAGAACGGAAACGAATCATCAGCCGGTTTTCTCCCTCGCGCAAAACATCTTTGACGGCCAGTTTATGGCCAACAAACATATTGTCTGCTTTCAATAGCAAGGAGCCATTCAGATAGACATCGGCATAGGTGTCCAGTCCTTCAAAAGTCAGCCATGCCGCATCGCTCTTCAACTGATCAGCCGTCACTGTAAATACAGTCCGGTAAAACCAGTCTTCTTTCTCTACCCACTGCACTTTCTGTTCGTTCATTCCATAAAACGGATCAGGCAGACGGCCATGATCCAGCAAATCCTGATGAACAGTGCCCGGCACACGTGCAGACATCCATTCATTGCTGCCAGCCTGTGAAAACTCCCAGCCTTTATCCAGTACATAAGTTTGTGACTGTGCAGAAGCCCCTGCTATCGCCATCAGCGACAATGTTCCTCCACACAAGAAAGTCATAATACTCTTTTTCAACATCTTTAATGTATTTATTAATTACCTGTCAAGCCACATCGGACATCTGGCGTTCTGCGTTTCTACATAATATCCAGATTAGAAAGTAAAAATAAACAAAAAACTTCAGACTATAAAATATTTGTTCCTAAATTATTTAAGTCACCTCTTTTTTATACAAATTTTGAATAAATCCCTCTGAACGAACCTTTCCGTCCGGCAAGAAGCAGTCCTACTGAATTTTATTCCGAGATTCCTTTCTCAAAACGCCTGTTATAATAAATCTTATTCGTATCTTTAAGCCGGAAAAAACAATCTGTTACAAATCCAGAAAATATTTTAATCCAAAAACCGATATGATAAAACGATTTTTCTATTCGCTCAGTCTGGTAGCAGCCCTCAGTCTTGGAAGCTGCACCTCAGAGGAACACTTCATCAAAGAAGCTGACTACCGGGCTAAAGTGGAGGCAGACTTTGCTGCCAAGCAACAAGTGTTCAGTCATGGAAACCTCTTTGATGTGTTCAAAGGCAACATGACGCAGGAAGAACGGGAAGCCATGATGTTCATGTATGCTTACATGGCAGGAAGTGATATCTCTGATTATTCCGGAGAATATTACCTGAACAATGTGCGCCATTCTCTTCAAAACCGCAAGGAAGCTTCATGGGGAAAACAGATTCCCGACATGATCTTCCGCCATTTTGTACTGCCCATCCGTGTGAACAACGAAAACATGGATAATGCACGCGAGGCTTTCCACAAAGAGCTCTGGCCGCGCGTCAAAGATCTGTCCATGCGTGATGCCGTGCTGGAAGTAAACCACTGGTGTCACGAAAAAGTTGTCTATACTCCTTCGGATATCCGTACCAGCGGTCCGATGGCCACGGTTAAAACTGCATACGGCCGCTGTGGAGAAGAATCAACCTTCCTGGTTGCTGCCCTCCGTTCAGTAGGAATTCCCGCACGTCAGGTCTACACTCCGCGCTGGGCACATACAGACGATAACCATGCCTGGGTAGAAGCCTGGGTAGACGGCCAGTGGTATTTCCTGGGTGCCTGCGAACCGGAACCTGTCCTGAATCTGGGATGGTTCAATGCACCGGCAAGCCGAGGCATGCTTATGCACACCAAAGTGTTCGGCGCTTATAACGGACCGGAAGATGTCATGAAGCAGACTGCCAATTATACAGAAATCAATATCATCGACAACTATGGACAGAGCGCTCCGGCCGAAATCCTTGTCACCGGTGCTGACCAGAAACCTGTAGCGGGAGCTGATGTAGAGTTCAAAGTATACAACTATGGAGAATTCTATACCGTAGCCCATAAAGTCAGCGACGAAAAAGGATGTGCAACCTTATCTGCCGGACTGGGAGACATGCTGGTATTTGCATCTGCCAACGGCAAGTTCGGTTTCCAGAAAGTTTCATTCGGCAAGGACAAACAAGTCAACATCGTTCTCGACAAACAGGAAGGAGATCCTGTCACTCTTCCGTTCGACATGGTTCCGCCGGCTGAAAAAGCCAACATCCCGGAAGTTACTCCGGAACAGCGCGCCGAGAATACCCGCAGAATGAATGAGGAAGACGCTATCCGCAATGCGTATGTAGCTTCCTTCCCGACAGAAGAAAAAGCAAAAGCATTCGCTGACGAACAGAAACTGGATACAGATAAGACAGTTGCCTGCATCATCAAATCAAGAGGAAACTACGCAGAAATCATGCAATTCCTGAAGAATGCCGTTGCCAAGAATATGGGCGAACGGGCTCTTGCACTGCTTTCTACCGTATCTGACAAAGACTTGCGCGACACTCCATGCAGCGTACTGGAAGATCACCTTTACAATACCGATGCACAGGCTGACGTGAATGAAGTACTTGCACCGCGCATCGAGAACGAACTGCTGACTCCGTATCGTTCTTACTTGCAGAAGAACATTCCGGCCAGCCTGGCTGAACAGTTCAAGAACGATCCGCAGCAACTGGTCAACTGGTGCAAGGACAGTCTGACCGTACGCGATGACTTGAATACCGGAGCTGCCGTAGCTTCACCGGCAGGAACCTGGAACAGCCGTGTAACCGATAGCCGTTCCCGCGAAATCTTCTTCGTTGCAGCTGCACGCAGCATGGGAATCCCTGCCTGGAAAGATGCAGTCAACGGCAACATCTACTACCGCCACAACGGAGAACTGACTCATGTAAACTTCGAGACCGCCGTAGCACAGCGCCCGTCAGAAGGTACACTGAAGGCTACCTACAAACCGATCTCACGTCTTAACAACCCGAAATATTATTCACACTTCAGTATTTCGAAGTATGACAACGGCAGTTTCCGTCTGCTGAACTATCCGGAAAATGCAACCTGGGAATCCCTGTTGAAGAATGGAACCCCGATTGAAACCGGATACTACATGCTTGTAACAGGAAGCCGCCTGGCAAACGGAAGTGTACTGAGCAACGTCACTTTCTTCACCATTGAAGAAGGAAAAACAACGACCGTTGACCTGGTGATGAGAGACAATGCTGAAGAAATCCGTGTCATCGGTAATTTCAATTCAGAAGCCACCTATCTGAATCCGGAAACGAAAGAAGAAGTTTCCATCCTTTCTACAACAGGACGCGGCTACTACATTGTAGGTGTACTGGGAGTCGGACAGGAACCGACCAACCATGCTTTGAAAGATATTGAAGTAAAGAAAGCCGACTATGAAAAATGGGGACGGAAAATCGTACTTCTGTTTACTGACGAAGCAGCCTATAAGAAGTTTGACCGCAAGGCATTCCCGAACCTGCCTTCAACCATCAGCTTCGGTATTGATACTGACGGAAAGATCCGCAAAGAAATTGCAACCAACATGAAGCTCAACAACGGCGGACAGTTGCCGGTATTCATCATTGGTGACACATTCAACCGGGTTGTATTCCAGTCTCAAGGATATACCATCGGTCTGGGTGAACAGATGCTGCACGTGATCCACGGCCTCTGATCCGGCTGAAAAAAGAACGAGACAAAAATAAAAAAGGTTTCGGCGTTTAATCAAAAACGCCGAAACCTTTTTGCTAAAAGCCCGCGGGCTTTTTCAGACAGCCTTAAAGCGAAGACTTCAAAGCCTGTATGGTATTGCGTACACGCTTGGCAGTTGTTACCGGATGCATATATTCATCCATATCAGTACCTCCCATCGACAAGGCAGGATTACGCAACTTCATCTGACTTTCCTTATTCTCACGTGCAGAGAAATGGAACTCCGAAGCTCCTGTCAAACGGGCCAGTTCCGCAATATTCGATTCATTGACACCACAACCCGGCATTATCACAATTCGTCCGTCGGCCTGTTTCACCAGATCAGCCAGCAATGCCGCTCCCTTGATAGCCACAGGCTGCTGTCCGGAAGTCAGCACACGGTCCACTCCCAGCTGAATCAGTGTTTCCAATACCTGCCTCGGATCTTTTACATAATCAAAAGCCCGATGGAAAGTCACAGCCATTCCTTCTGCCGCCTTCATCAGACGCTCCATAGCAGGCATATCCAGTTCACCCTCCGGAGTCAGACAACCAAACACCACTCCGTCAGCTCCTGCCTGACGAGCCATGCGAATATCTTCTTCCATGGTTTCAATCTCAACCGGTGAATAAAGGAAATCTCCTCCACGCGGACGAATAATCACATGCAAACGGATATCAATCAACTTGCGTGCCATACGGATTTCTCCATACGAAGGAGTTGTTCCACCTTCCGGAATAGCCGCGCACAATTCTACGCGGTTGGCTCCGCCTTCCTGTGCAGCCACACAACTTTCTGCTGAATTGGCACAGATTTCAAAAGCATAATTCATACAACTGTCGATTTAATGGCTAATCTCTTAAAAAGAAAGACTCACTAAATTAGCCGATTTAGTGAGTCTTCATTATCAAATATTCTCAAAGTACACCCGTGGGGAGTCGAACCCCAATCGATGGAACCGGAATCCATTATTCTATCCATTGAACTACGGGTGCATTCCTCAAATGCGCAGCAAAAATACAATTTCCTTAGCTTTCTTCCTAATGAATCGGCTAAAAAATTACAAAATCTTTTCTTTACCCCAACAAACGAAACTATCAAAACTTTCAATAAACAAAAGAAAAAGAAATCAAATTGACTACTTTACATAAAAATTAATTGCATATTCACAAAATATACCTATCTTTGCCAACGATTATCCATTAATATTAAAAAACTATGAGTTACCTTATAAAACCTACACACTATCAGCAACTGCTCGACATGAAACAGACTGAGCTGGGTATTAAGCAGATCAAAGAGTTCTTCCAGCAAAATCTGTCCTCCGAACTCCGTTTGCGCCGTGTCACGGCACCTTTATTTGTCCTGACAGGTATGGGTATCAACGACGACCTGAATGGTGTGGAACGTGCCGTTTCCTTTCCCATCAAGGATCTGGGCGACCAGCGTGCTGAAGTCGTGCACTCACTCGCCAAATGGAAAAGAGTTACTTTAGCTGATTATAACATTGAACCCGGATACGGAATCTACACCGACATGAATGCGATCCGGGCTGATGAAGAACTGGGCAACCTGCATTCACTTTACGTGGATCAATGGGATTGGGAACGGGTCATCACTCCCGAACAACGGAACATGGATTTCCTGAAAAACATCGTTACACGTATCTATGCGGCAATGCGACGCACGGAATACCTGGTTTGCGAAATGTATCCGCAGATCACTCCTTTCCTGGCCAATGACATCCATTTTATCCACGCCGAAGAGTTACTCCAAATGTATCCCGACAAAACTCCCAAAGAACGGGAAAACCTGATCACCCAACATTACGGGGCAGTCTTCATCATCGGAATTGGTGGCAAACTGAGCAACGGACAACCCCATGATCTGCGCGCACCGGACTATGATGACTGGTCGACCATTGATCCGAAAACCGGACTGGCCGGTCTCAACGGGGACTTGCTGGTATGGAATGACGTGCTCGACCGTGCCATGGAACTCTCATCCATGGGTATCCGTGTCAACAAGGAAGCCATGCTGAAACAGCTGGAACTGACAGGAAAAGAAGAACGCGAAAAACTGTACTTCCATCGTCGTCTGCTGGAAGGTTCTCTTCCGCTGAGCATTGGCGGCGGTATCGGGCAGTCCAGACTGTGTATGCTCTACCTGAAAAAAGCACATATCGGAGAAATACAAGCCAGCATCTGGCCGGAAGACATGCGGCAGGAATGCAGCCGCCTGAATATGCCTTTAATTTAACTCCTGTAAGCCGATCAATTATGAATATACAAATAGAAGAAACCTGGAAAGAAGTACTTGCCCCCGAATTCGAAAAGGATTATTTTATCCGGTTGACTGATTTCGTAAGACAGGAATACCAGACAACCACGGTATATCCTCCAGGCAAACTGATATTCAACGCTTTTAATCTTTGCCCTTACAATAAAGTAAAAGTCGTTATCATCGGACAGGATCCTTATCACGGTCCGGGACAGGCTCATGGTCTCTGTTTCTCCGTGAATGACGGTGTTCCTTTTCCGCCCTCCCTGCAAAACATCTTCAAAGAAATCCACGATGATCTGGGAACCCCTATTCCGGCTACCGGAAATCTGACCCGATGGGCCGAACAGGGAGTCCTGATGCTCAATGCTACACTGACAGTAAGAGCTCATCAGGCCGGTTCACATCAGCGCAAGGGATGGGAAGAATTCACGGATGCAGCCATCCGGGCACTTGCAGAAAAGCGGGAACACCTGGTCTTCATCCTGTGGGGATCGTATGCACAAAAGAAAGGTGCTTTCATTGACCGGAACAAACACCTGGTACTGACATCTGTCCACCCCTCTCCTCTTTCAGCTTACAACGGCTTCTTCGGCAACCGGCATTTCAGCCGTGCCAACGAATACCTGATACAGCATGGGGAAACACCCATCGTATGGTAACACCGGTCTTCCCAAAACAAATCGCCTCCGTCCTGATCTGATAACCCAACAGGACGGAGGCGATTTGTTTCAGTCTGTCTCTACATTTAATACCAGGTAACGGAACTACCCGTATTGCTTCGCTGATCCCACTTCAAAGCATCGCGCAGCATACTGGAATTTGCCCGGATAGAGAAATTATATGAAGTAAACGGCCCGAAGACCAAACCACAACTCATATTAAAGCAGTGCAAGTCACGGGTAATATTCAACGTCGTCATAGACATTTCTTTCGAAGTGAAGTCGTAACCGCTTGAGTAACTCATATTCCACCGGCTTCCGATCTTGAAGTTTCCGGAAATATTCAACGAATGAGTCAGCTTATACGGATAACGCATCTTCTTGATATTGAACTTTTCCTTATCCTGATTCTCACGGATACTGTAGCTATAGCTCAAACTTAAACTCCATGGAAACTTAAAGGCCAGATATCCGTCCGAATCCATCGAAGCAGCTTCCGTTTTACGCATGTTGGAATTGGTCTTCTGCTGATCCGTAGTGCCGTCTTCATTCTCTTCACCTTCTTCCGGATTTTCCTTATTCTTATCTTCTTTATCTTCTTTCTTGCCAAACAACTTCTTGAAAGTATCATTGTTCAACGTATAAGAGAATGATCCGCTATATCCCTGGAAACGTCCGAACCGGCCGTAAGACCATTCCGTCCGGTCACCGACCACGATATTTCCACTCTTGTCGAACTGATAGGCATAAGTGGCAAACGAAGCATTCATGTTGAAAGTATAGTTGTTGGGGAACTTCAGACGCAAATTCATCTGCAAGTCACTCCATTTCTTATTGGCCATATCATACGACAAGTTAGCTCCCAGCTGGTCTATCAGACTCACTTTCTTATATCCAGTACTATCCTTGTCTGAACGCATCTTCATTTCCACATTGTTGTCAATCGAGAAACTGATATTCTGCGACATCGCCTTACCCGGAGTTCCGTAGGCCGCTCCTTCATACAGGGAATACTGTACCGTACGGACTTCACCATATTCATCCGTATAGGTATAGGTATCATAATAGCCGTAACGTGAAGCACCGAAGTTAGGAGTATAAGTATAACTTACCGTCGGAGTGAACACATGACGGATCTGCAGCTCCTTGCTCTTCATAAACAACGGCTTGTACATACCATACAGTTTCGTATTCATCTGCACGGACATATTGTAATCATAGACACGATTAAAGCCGTTGATGGTATCTCTTCGCACATGTCCGCTTGCCGTTGAAGCAGGATCATAACTCTGTTTTACTTTCCGCAAATACCAGCGTTCGGTATAATTGAACGAAGGTACAATATTAATATACTTGAATAAAGAGAAAGTTGCCGTTACCGGAATCTTATGCTGCATACCGTTATCCCACTGGTTCAGCGGAGTTTTAAACAGCAAATTATCCTTCGTACTGATTGAATTGGTCAAACTACCGGTATACTGGAAAGAAATCTTTTCATACCAGCGCTGGTCTCCGACTGACTTTTTACGCTTGAACGGATAAATACGGTTTAACGAAATATTCAAATCAGGCAATGTCATCGTCATGGATGAGTCACGGGTATTTTGCGTTACATTGAATGTACTCGAGATATTCAAACCAATAGAAGGAAAACTGCGTGAATAACTGACACTGGAAGCTTTCGTATTCTGAGAATACTGGTTCGGATCATACAAGCTGGAAAGATTCGAGCGGTCATAACTACTGGTCGCAAAGTTTACACTGGCAGAGAAAGAACTGTTCGGATTAGCCTTGGCATCCTGCCGGTGGCTCCACTGTAACTTAAAGTCCTTGGATACCGAATAGTCCGGCATATTCTTTTCACCGGTCTTTGTCACCAGATAACTGAAATTGAAATTACCGCTGAACCTGTAGCGCTTGTTGTAATTAGAAGCAGCCGACACTCCCCACGAACCTTTCGTAAAAATTTCACCCAACAGTTTCAAATCCATCCGGTCACTGATGGCAAAATAATATCCTCCGTCTCGCAGGTAGAAACCACGGTTCAATTCGTCTCCATAAGTCGGCATAATGAATCCGGACGAATAACTGCTGTTAAACGGGAAAAAGCCAAAAGGCACGGCAATAGGCAAAGGCACATCTTCCACCACCAGCTGCGCCGGTCCGAAGACCACGTTCTTCTTCGGGCGTACTTTGGCCTGTGAAAGTCTCAGATAAAAATGCGGATGCTCATGATTGTCGCATGTCGTGTACATTCCGTTACGCATGAAAATGACATCATCTTCATTTTTCTTGGCATCCTGGCTGGTTACATAACCTTCCCCCTGCTGAGTTACAATGCTGTTGATAAAACCCTTCTTCGTCTTGAAGTTATATCGCATCACCTTTGACTCATAAGGAGTCTCACCGTCTTTAAAAACCGGAGTTCCTGATTCCACACCTGTCGTATCGGCAATACCACGTGCATATACCGTACTGCTGTCCATGTTCATGGTAATCAAGGCGGAAGTCAGTTCTATATTCTGATAGTTCACCTTACCATCACCAAACAAATGAGCATAACCTCCCTGCGTAAAGACGATTGAATCTGCTGCCTCATACTGGACAGGAGCATCCAGAGGCTCTTTCTTTTTCCGGGTCGTATCGGCAAGAGCCAGGCTGTCTGCATACAGAGAGTCTCCCTGTACAGAGTCCATCCGTTCGGCTGTTTCCGGATTTCCCCGCTGCCGCTTCCCTCTTACGCGCTGGGCCTCAGCATAAAATGAGCAGAAAAAGCCCACCACAAACAGCAATATCAGTGAATATGTAGTTCTTTTAAATGACGTCATTCAGTTGTTTTTTACGCAATTGCGGTGCAAAGGTAAATAATCTGTCGCAAATTCATGCGAAAGCCTTAACTTTTAATGCAATTTTAAGACTATAAAAAGAGTTCACACCAATGATCAAAGCGGATCAATCCTTCTTCACCATACTTGGCAATACTGTTCCGTGCTTTTTCCACACTCTTCTCCCGGTCCAGTTTCGTTTTGGAAAAGAACTTATCAGCAAAACAAATAATCTGTTCTTCCAGACTGAGCGGCACCATCTCACGATGCGGAACCGGTAAATTCTGTTCCAGAATACTTTGCAGGGAAAGACCGGCTCCCGTATGACGTTCGCACACCAGAGCATGTTTCGGAAAACCTTCAGCAGCCACAAGTTCTGATCCCAGATATCCATGACAAATATAAGGATACGTGCCAAAACAATGAATTTCATCCGCATCCGTCCTGAAAATTCCTATATCATGCAACATGGCTGCTTCCTCTACAAAAGCCAGATCCAGATTCAGTTCCGGATGATTGCGGGCCATTGCCAGAGCCTTGTCCGCTACCGAACGGCTATGTGTCAGCAAAATATGTTTCAATTCATTCTCTTCCGGATAATATTTGTCTATTAAAGCTAAAGGATTCATAATTTTTTATGTTTATATTTGCAATCTACAAAACTACAAAAATAATCTAAGACATGATGAAATATATCACATTATTCCTTTGCGAACTGTTAATCTTCCTCTCTCCCGTCCTGGCTATGAATCCCCAGATTCGGAATGGAGCTGACCAATTAGACATTCTGCTCCCTTTATTAAAAAACAAACGGACCGGTTTAGTGATCAATCAGACTTCCCGATGCGGAACAACTCCCTTGCCGGATGCCTTGAATACACAGGTAAAACTCATTCGGATTTTTGCTCCGGAACATGGCTTCCGGGGAACCGCTGACGCAGGAGAAACCATCCGGGACGGAAAAGATATCCGCACCGGACTTCCCATTATATCACTTTATGGCAAAAACAAAAAGCCGTTACCGGAACAATTGCAAGATCTGGATGTAATGGTATTCGACATTCAAGATGTAGGAGCCCGTTTCTACACCTATATCAGTACACTCTACTATGTCATGCAAGCCTGTGCAGAACAAGGAAAGGAAGTCATAGTCCTGGACCGCCCGAATCCCTGTGACTACGTAGACGGACCGGTATTGCGCCCCAACTGGAAAAGTTTCGTCGGAATGCTGCCCGTTCCGGTTCTTCATGGATGTACCGTCGGCGAATTAGCCCAAATGATCAATGGAGAAGGATGGCTGGGAAAAAATCTGTCCTGCCAGCTGACCGTTATCCCAGTGAAAGGCTGGAAACACGGACAGCCCTATTCACTTCCTGTCAAACCGTCTCCCAATCTGCCCAATGACCGTGCCATTGCCTTATACCCGTCTCTCTGTCCTTTTGAAGGAACATCCGTCAGTATCGGACGTGGAACAGAATATCCTTTTCAGGTGATAGGAAGTCCATATACCAATGCCTTCAGCTTCCAGTTCACCCCCCGTTCTCTGGAGGGTTTCGACAAGAACCCGCTCCACAAGGACCGCATCTGTTACGGAGTTGATTTCCGGGATCAGACAGCAACGCCAGCATCAGGATCTCACACTTCCCGAACAACAACCAACGGAACCCTTCCTGAAGAAGCCGAACGCGATCTGCCTCAGGGATTCTCTCTCAAATACATACTGGAATTTTACCGGCTTTATCGGGCCAAAGCCGCTAAAGACAAGACCTTTAATGCTGAAAAAGAATTTTTCACCCGTCCGCGCTGGTTTGATTTATTGATGGGAACAGATCAGGTGCGACGGGATATCCTGCAGGGTAAAACAGAAAAAGAAATCAGGCAGTCCTGGCAACCCGCCCTGGAAAAGTACAAAGACATCCGAAAGAAATATCTGCTGTATCAGGAATAATAAAAGAAATCAGGCACGAAAACGCGATCCTACGCATTTCGTGCCTGATTGATAAGTTCAGCCAATGAACATTTATTTTTTCATCTTCTGCATTTTCTGCATCATGCCAGCCATTTTGCTGCCAGTCACCATCTTCATCATTTTACGGGTCTGATCAAACTGTTTCAGCAAACGGTTTACTTCCTGAATATTCGTTCCGCTACCTTTAGCGATACGTGTACGACGGCTGCCGTTCAGAATTTCAGGATGAGTACGTTCCTGCGGTGTCATGGAATAAATAATTGCTTCGATGCTCTTGAAGGCATTATCATCAATATCAATATCCTTGATGGCTTTACCTACACCCGGAATCATGGAAGCCAGTTCCTTCAGGTTACCCATCTTCTTGATTTGCTGAATCTGAGTCAGGAAGTCATTGAAGTCAAACTGATTCTTCTGGATTTTCTTCTGCAAGCGCTTTGCTTCCTCTTCATCGTATTGTTCCTGAGCACGTTCTACCAAGGATACGATATCACCCATTCCCAATATACGGTCAGCCATACGGGCCGGATGGAACTGATCTACTGCATCCAGTTTTTCACCGGTACCGACAAACTTAATCGGTTTGTTTACCACCGTACGGATAGACAAAGCCGCACCACCACGTGTATCACCATCCAACTTCGTCAGTACTACACCATTGAAGTCCAGACGTTCATTGAATTCACGTGCCGTATTCACGGCATCCTGTCCGGTCATTGCATCAACGACAAACAATGTTTCATCCGGATTGATAGCATTCTTAATCGCTTCAATCTCATTCATCATCTGTTCATCGATAGCCAGACGACCTGCTGTATCGACAATAACCAGATCATATCCTTTTGCCTTTGCTTCCTGAATGGCATTCAATGCAATCTGTACAGGATTCTTGCTTTCCGGTTCGCTATACACAGGTACTTCAACCTGCTGTCCCAACACCTTCAACTGCTCGATTGCAGCCGGACGATAAACGTCACAAGCAACCAGCAAAGGCTTACGGTTCTTTTTCATCTTCAGCATGCGAGCCAGCTTTCCGGAGAATGTAGTCTTACCGGAACCTTGCAGACCTGACATCAGGATAACAGCCGGACGATTCTTCAATTCGATTTCAGCCGTATCACCACCCATCAGCTTGGTCAGCTCATCATGTACAATCTTTACCATCAACTGGCTAGGCTTTACGGCTGTCAATACATTTTGTCCCAAAGCCTTCTCCTTCACTGTATCCGTGAAGTTCTTTGCCACTTTATAGTTCACGTCGGCATCCAACAAAGCACGACGTACATCTTTCAGGGTCTCTGCAACATTGATTTCAGTGATCTTTCCTTCACCTTTCAATATCTTGAATGACCGCTCAAGTCTTTCACTTAAATTATCGAACATATATCTTTGCTTTATTATTTATTTACTTGTAACAATGCATTTTATCGCACGGGGTGCAAAAATACGGAAAAACGCTGGAATAATCAACCGAAATCGGAATAATAGTGCATCCTGCACTGATAATAAACGCATTACGCTGAAAATCTCGGAAATACGGGAAATAGCAATTTAGCAAAGAAACGCAAGGTAATGAAATAGAACGGTTGCCTAATCGTTACCTGAAAACGAGTAAGATTTTTCTTTGTGTCGTCACGTTTCATAGTTCTGCATCATATTGCGTATCAATGTATAACTCGCTGACAACTAATTTTGTAACCAAAAAAGATTGGATTATGCGAAGTACATTTAAGGTGCTGTTCTACGTGAACGCAAGCAAGGAGAAAAACGGTATTGTTCCCATCATGGGACGAGTGACAATCAACGGCTCAGTAGCCCAATTCAGTTGTAAGCGTACCATTGCAAAAGAGCTTTGGGATGTAAAAGGCAACCGAGCCAAAGGTAAGAGCAAGGAAGCAAGAGAAATCAATCTTGCTTTGGATAATATCAAGGCTCAAATCATCAAGCACTATCAACGCCTGTCGGATAGAGAAGCCTATGTAACTGCCGAAATGGTACGCAATGCCTATCAAGGCATCGGAACAGAATATGAAACACTGCTCGGCGCATTTGATAAGGATAATGCCACATTCAAGAAACGTGTAGGTACAGACCGAGTGATAGCAACTTATATGTCAAGAGTACGGGCGAGAAACCACGTTGCAGCGTTCATCAAGGCGAACTACAAACGTAACGATATATCGATGATAGAACTGACTCCCGACTTCATCAAGGAGTTTGCCGTATTCCTTGCAACAGATAGAGGTTTGCAGAATGGCAGTATCTGGGCAAATTGCATGTGGCTCAAGGGTGTTGTTATGCGTGCCCACTACAACGGATTGATGCCGAGAAACCCATTTGCTCAATTTCACATAAGCCCCAATGTTAAGGAGAGGGAGTTTCTGACCGAAGATGAATTAAAAGCGGTGATGACACACGATTTTACGGATAGCAAGTTGGCATATATCCGAGACCTGTTTGTGTTTGCAAGTTTTACAGCCTTGTCATTCGTGGATATTAAGGAACTTACCACCGATGATATTGTAGAAATAAACGGTGAGAAATGGATATTATCCAAGCGACACAAAACCAAAATACCGTTCCAAGTGAAGTTGTTGGATATTCCTTTGCAGATTATCAAGCGATACGAACCGTTTCAAGAGAACAAACTCGTATTCCCTAATCTGAATTATTGGAGTATCTGTAAACCTTTGAAAAAGATGATAAAAGAGTGTGGAATCGACAAGGATATTTCATTCCACTGCTCAAGACATGGATTTGCTACGCTCGCTCTCAGTAAAGGTATGCCAATCGAGAGTGTAAGCCGAGTTTTGGGGCATACGAACATCGTTACGACACAGCTATATGCGAAGATTACCACCGAGAAAATCGACAAGGATTTAACGATGTTCGGCAACCAACTTAATCAATCATTCGGTAACACCACAATAGCATAAGGTATGGAACGAGCAATTATAACAATCAGCGAATCGGGCAATGTGAACATACCCGATGGCGATGTTTGGATGTCATTTGCGGAACTTGTGGTGCTGTTCGATGTGGCAGCACCCATACTAAAGGCTGCAATCCGAGCTATACACAAAAGCGGAGTGATAGCAGAACACACTCAACATTGCAAGGTGATACCATATACCTATTGGGCTACCCTCTACAATATGGATATGATTATAGCCCTTGCTTTTCGCATCCACTCATACTATGCGGAGAAGATACGGGCAGAGGTGTTAAAGAGGATATGCAGACGAAAAGAGAAAGTATGTTACCTCTTTTCGCTTGCCAACCACAAATCCAAAATTATTCAATAACGCGAAACTTCTATTACTAAACAACCGACATTGTATAATCCTATAAAGTACGGAAAGCAATGTCGGTTGTTTTTTGTTTATTCCAGGACTTTCTCAAAGACAAAATATTCATCTTGGTAATCAGTCCCATTTGAAATTCTATTGGGGTCTCTATGGTGTTTATTGAAGAACTCAACAATCTTAAAACCACATTTATTCACATAGAAATGAATGTTGCGTTTCTCGAAATATGGAGTAATCAAACGCCAGACTTTTGTTTCGGGATATAATTCTTCAAGACTTTGGCATATCCTAAGCCCGAGTCCTTTACCATGTTTGTCTGGGTAGATATATAATAAGTCCAACCAATTACATTGGTTGTTCTTATCTACTTTAACGGCAACTCCGCCAACTTTTTCACCATCGTCATAAACAGCAAATACCTCACTATCGGGATTGCTTAACGACGATTCAATATCATTGTCACTATCCATTGTTTCACCAAATGTTTCTGCAACTGCAATAGAAAATATGGTTATTGCATCGTTGCTAAAATCCGAATATTCGGATTTTTGTAATCGTTTGAATGTTATATTTCCCATATGCCACCTTATTTTTTGCAAAGGTACTCGAAATAAGCTAAATGAGAGAATTTCTGCCGTTTTTAATTGTCTTAAATATATAGCACCCCTCAAATTCATCTCCCATAGTACTTTATTCACTATTCTGCCATAATTTGCGTAGCAACTTATCCATCAATCACTTATATTTTTGTAGCTGACATTTTTTCAACCCTAAACAAAGAAAATATGGAAACTAAAAAAGTAACATCAAGCCACAAACCGCCATCAGATGGTGGTATGGCAAAAGAAGAATTTATCCGAGTAGGAACAACGCTCTACAAGATTGTTGAGCAGCCGAGACTAAGTGGTGGATATGTGAAGAAGCGTATCCCGTGGAACAATGAAACGCTCCGTCAAGATTATGGCAAGGACTACATCGGCAGCGTTCCCAAGTATGACGGATTCTGTACCGTACCCGAACACATCGGCTATCGCCCTGTAATCGGCAAGTTCCTTAACCTCTATGAGCCGATAGACCACCGACCACAAGAGGGTGATTTCCCCTCTATCCGTTCATTGGTGGAGCATATCTTCGGTGAGCAATACGAGTTGGGTATGGACTATCTGCAACTGCTCTACCTGCAACCCGTTCAGAAGTTGCCAATCCTATTGTTGGTATCGGAAGAACGCAATACAGGCAAGAGTACATTCCTTAATTTTCTGAAAGCCCTCTTTCAGAACAATGTAACATTCAACACCAACGAGGATTTCCGCAGTCAATTCAATTCCGATTGGGCAGGTAAACTCCTTATTGTGGTTGATGAGGTGCTGCTCAACCGCAGGGAGGATAGTGAACGTTTGAAGAATCTGAGTACCACACTATCCTACAAGGTAGAAGCCAAAGGCAAAGACCGTGATGAAATAGCGTTCTTCGCCAAATTCGTGCTATGCTCCAACAATGAGTATCTGCCCATAATCATCGATGCAGGGGAAACACGCTATTGGGTACGCAAGATAAACCGCTTGCAGTCCGATGATACCAATTTCCTGCAACGCTTGAAAGCGGAGATACCCGCATTTCTTCATTTTCTCTCCAATCGAAAGTTATCTACCGAGAGGGAGAGCCGAATGTGGTTCAACCCCTCGTTGTTGCATACAGAAGCATTGCAGAGGATTATCCGCAGTAACCGCAACCGATTGGAGATAGAGATGTCGGAGCTGCTTCTCGACATTATGGCGACTATGAATGTGGATAGCGTTTCATTCTGCCTTAACGACCTTATCGTGCTATTGATGCACTCGCAGGTAAAGGTAGAGAAACATCAAGTGCGTAAAGTGGTGCAAGAGTGTTGGAAACTGACACCTGTACCCAACGGACTTACCTACACCACCTATCAAGGCAACTACAATCAAAGTTGCCACTATGAGCCGATAAGGAGAGTGGGACGCTACTACACCATCACAAGAGAGCAACTCGAATCCTTGTAACACTATCATTTTTCTGTTGAATTGTTGAATATGAGTATAAACACACTGATAATAAACGATATACACTCTCAACAAAATCTCAACAATCCAAAAGAGAAGTTGAGAAACCCCACACTCCCATTTGTAGATTTCTCTTTTGGTGAGCAGTTTGTTGAGAATCTGTTGAGCCGTTACAAGTCTGTATATAAGCATATTACATCAACAATTCATCAAATCAACAAATTTTCATCAACCTTAAAACCTATGTAATATGACAATTCAAGACGCAAAACAAATTAAATTGGCAGACTATCTGCAAAGTTTGGGTTATACGCCTGTTAAGCAACAAGGCAGGAGCCTATGGTATAAATCACCACTGAGGAACGAAACCGATGCTTCGTTCAAGGTAAACACCGAGTTAAACCAATGGTATGACTTCGGTATCGGCAAGGGTGGTAACATCATCGCATTGGCAGCAGAACTCTACCATAGCGAGAATGTAGCCTATTTGTTGGAACGCATAGCGGAGCGAACTCCCTACATTCGCCCGGCATCCTTTTCTTTTGGTGAGCAGAAAACTCACAACAGCAGCTTTCAAGGCGTACAGGTTGGCGAGTTATCGTCTCCTGCTCTCATCGACTATCTGCGAGGGCGAGGCATAAACATCGAACTCGCCAAAAGAGAGTGTAAGGAGTTGCGATACGAGTATGAAGGGAAAACCTACTTCGTTGTCGGTTTCCCGAATATCTTTGGTGGCTATGAGCTTCGTAACCGCTACTTCAAAGGGTGTCTTGCTCCAAAGGATATTACCCATATCCGACAGCAAGGCGAGCAGCGAGATGTGTGTTACCTCTTCGAGGGCTTTATGGATTATCTCTCATTCCTCACAATCCGAGTGAATAACAATCCCGAAGAGCCACGCAATAATGAGCAGGATTATATGGTGCTGAACTCCGTTACCAACCTCTCAAAAGCGGAGCAACTTCTACGCCCATATACCCGAATAGGTAGTTTTCTCGACAACGACCAAGCAGGAAAAAGAGCGTATGAGAATCTGAAAAAGATGTTTGGAAACAGGCTTCAAGATATGTCGCATCACTACAAGGAGCATAAGGATTTGAACGAGTATCTATGCCACAGAAACCAAGCAAAACAGGCAGAGAAAAAATCACAAGTCCAATCCGCAAAACGGATGTACAATCCACCACCAAAGAAGAAAAAGGGATTGGGTCTATAATCGGCACGCTTGCTTTCCCAAAGGTATTTAGCAAAAATACCATAGCTCAATAGGGCGTTTTCTTAACGCATTACTATTGTAACGCTAAAAACTCCCTATCGAGCCAAAGGGAAAGCCCTTTGGAAACCCTATGCCAACGAGAGCAGAGAACAAGCTCGCTTGTACTATGCCGAGTGCAGCAAGGGTTCATCTAAAATAAACCCTTGCAAGCGGAAAGCAACAAGTCACAGAAATCAATCAAGTCTAACTACTAAAAACAAACAATATGGGAAATTTTACATTTGATGTAAAGAAATCAAAAGGCACTTCGGATGCCACACAATCCGACCACATAGAGAGAAAAGTTATACCGCATAATGCCGACCCGACAAGAACGCATCTTAATATGGCATTGGTTACATATCCCGATGGAGTGAACGGCAGGGATGAAGCAATCGCCCACCGACTACAAACGGCAGGCATCAAGCGGAAAATCACCAACGACCAAGTAAGAGTTGTACGTATCGTAATGTCGGGAACACACGAGGATATGATGGCTATTTACAGAAATGGCAAACTCGGTGAATGGTGTCAAGACAGCATAAGATACCTTTACGATACATTCGGTCGGGAGAATGTAGTTTCGGCTCATCTTCATATGGACGAGAAGACACCGCACATCCACGCATCGGTTGTACCCATCGTAACAGGTGAACGCCGTAAAGCCAAGAAAGAGCAAGCCAACGGCAAACGCAAATATCGCAAGAAAGCAAATGCAGTCCGTTTGTGTGCCGATGATTTGTTCAACCGCCAAACGCTGATTTCATATCACGATGGCTATGCAAAGGTAATGGCAAAGTATGGATTGCAGCGTGGTGTTCGTGGATCCGAAGCACGGCACACTACCACCACGCAATATTATCGGGAATTGAAAAAGATGAATGACGCTCTTGAAATGGAATCCAAACGACTGCAAGAACAGAAAGCCGAAGCCGAGCAAGAACTCAAACAGGTGAAATCGGAGATACGCACCGACAAACTCAAAAGCGTAGCCACCGATGCAGCAACAGCACTTGCAAGCGGAGTGAGTTCTCTTTTCGGCAGCGGTAAGATGAAATCATTGGAACGCAAGAACGAGGATTTACGGGACGAAATCGCAATCCGAGATAAAACCATTGAACAACTGCAATCCAATATCAAGCAAATGCAGGTGGAACACCAAAAGCATATACAGGAGGTTAAGCAGTCATACGAAGCGGAAAACCGCAAGCAATCGGAATATATCGACAGGATTTTGCGTTACTTCCCGTATGTGGAGAAACTGATGCCGATGATTAAATACCTCAGCGAAAAACTTGGTTTTAGCGATAACCTTATCAAAGCATTATGTACCTTTAAGGAAATACCCGTCAAAGGCAATCTATTCTCACCTGTACATAATCAATCATTTTCAACTGATGGAGCTGTATGTTCTCTCAAACAAGATAGAGAGGGAAGATTTGACCTCAATATCGATGGCGTATCGCATCATTCTTGGTTCCGACGCAAGAAAGATGAGTTTATGGAAGCGTTAGGATTGCCGACAAGCAGAAGACAAAATCGAGGAATGAGACTCTAAATAAGAAAGTCGTAATAATAAGCCTTATACAAACAAATTATTACGACTTTTTATAAACTCTTGAATAGTATTTATTTAAGGTTGAAATATTTATAAAGTGGAGCAACCATCAATGATTGATAGATTTGGTCGTTCTCTAACAATGATTTAACCTCTGTTTCATTCATGAGGTGTACCGTCAATTCTTCCGTTTCGTCCAACGACTGATTGGATATTTTCTCTACACCTACAGCAAGAAAGCAATGTGTCAAGTTACTCATTGAACCTGGATTAGGGGCAATGGTCATTAACTTGCTCCATTCGCCATTTCCGTAACCTGTTTCTTCAAGCAGTTCGCGTTGAGCCGCTTCAAGGGGCTGTTCGCCCTTCTCCATCACTCCACAAGGAAGTTCGATACTATTCACACCTAATCCGTGACGGTATTGTTTCTCCATGATAAACTGACCGTTCTTAGTTATTGCGATTACATTCACCCAATCCGGGTATTCAAGGACATAGTACTCCTCTATGATGCGCCCATCGGGCAACTCTACTTTGTCACGTCTTGCCGTAAGCCACGGTCTCTGAATGATGTATTCTCTGTCGAGAACTTTCCATTTGCTAAGTTTATTGTCCATATTCTATTACTATATCATTGGGTGTATTGAATCTGTATTCACTGTTGATACCTGCACTATTACGGCATCCCCACAATGCAAGTCCGAAATCAACTCCTGCCGAATGAGCACATTGACTATCATATTCCGTGTCGCCAATATAAACGACTTCCTCCGCAAGGATTTGATTCCGATTTAGGTATGTCAATATAGGGTCAGGATATGGCTTGGGCTTAGGTGAATCATCCACACAGATGATGGAATCAAAGTAATGACTAACTCTGTGAGGTACAAAATCCGTCTCAAACTCAGACTTCGTTTTAGAAGTTATTATCCCCAAGCGATAACCTTTATCGCGTAACGCTGACAACATTTTACTTATTCCATCAAACAGACCTATACTATTGTGGTATTTCTGCATCATCTCGTTCCAATATCCGTTGGCTCCTATCGTATCCACAATTCCTAATCTTTCAAGAGCAACTTCACCAGGTATTCCCAAAGCAAAGCATAACTTATCTGTTGGGATAGATGTATGTGAATACTGCATTACAGTATCTTGTAAACTATGCAAAACAGCAAATTCAGTGTCAAGTAAAGTTCCGTCAACATCGAATATTATATGCTTGTATTTCATTGGCTTCTGTAAAAACTTGATTATAACACAAAAGTACTCAAAATATAATGTAATAACGAAAATGAAGAAATATTATTTTTCTGTCCGCAATTCTTTTAGTACCTTTGTGGCATCAGAGTTGTCACATTGAAGCATAACAATGAAGAACTCAGAAATACGAACGGTTGCTATCTCATTACCCAATTTTCAAGCAATCCGACCAACTGATTTATTCTAAGCGAGTTATCTTTTCTTGCAAAAGTTACGTAAAATAACTGGAATAATCGAATAAATTTCAGAAGAATGACAATCTCTATCCGAAAAGCTCTTTATTTTCCGGAAGCCTGACGCTCTGCTTCGTAGGCTTCCATTTCCTTCCGGCTGCGACTGGCAGTCACCAGATATACTCCACCGAAAATCAATACAACGGCAATCCCCTTCACCAGATTAAAGGAATCCATTCCCCAGCAAATGGCTACGATGCAAGCAACAAGCGGCTGGATGTAATTGTACATTCCGGCTACGGTCGGCCGAAGATTCTTCTGCCCCACGACAACCAGCATATAACTGATAAAAGTGGCACCGATCACAATAAAAGCCAGTCCTCCGATCTCCGTCCATTGCAAACCAGCCCAGTTCACTTTCATCAGATCACTGGCAGAGAAAGGCAATGTACAAATAAAGGCATAAGTAAACATCCATTTCATAATGGTTACCAATGAATACTTATTTACAAAATCCTTATACAGAACAATGTACAGCGCATAACAACATTGAGCCAGCATAACCAGCAAATCACCCCAAATAGCTGTATCCTCATTTCCAACAGACGACTGAACACCTTGTCCGCTTCCTAAAATCAGCAACAAAGCTCCACCGGCTCCAGCCGCAATTCCCAGCACTTTCTTTCCCGTGATCGGTTCCTTTAAAATGACAGCCGCCAACACCATGGCCCAGAGCGGCATGCTGGTTGTAATGATTGAAGCATCTCCCGGAGAGCTCAAGCTTACTCCGAAGATAAAACATCCCTGATTAAACACAATGGCCAGAAGGGAAGCAACGAACAAACTTGCCAGATCCTTATGATTCACATGTTCCGGCTTCTGAAAAAAGGAAGCAATCCAAAACAGCACCATTGCACCTCCAATACGCAGATCGGTGACAACCAATGGGGTTACAGCTCCACCAACCATTATAAACTTAGAAATCGGAGACATCAGTCCCCACATAACATTTGCTCCGAACATCGAAGCATGTCCCTTCCAACAAATCTTTTCCATTTTTACAATATAACACTCAATACCTTAAATCTTCTTGTTTTGCCATCGGGCCTTTTTCAGATACAACAAACTGAAACCTAACATCAGCATATAATAAATCACTTCCGTTGTAAAACAAATGTGCACCGGAGCCCTAAGTATCATTCCTACAACGACCACATAAAGAGCATAAAAGACCTGCACTCCAATCTCAAGCACCAGGGCCGCCTGTGTATTTCCTGTTCCGGAGATTCCATTAAAATATACATTAGCCACAGCCGCAATCAGCATGGCACCGCACACAACATTCAATGCAGGAACAGACTCCATGACCAGAGCAGCCTCACTGGTATAGACTGAAAGAATAGCCTGAGGGAAAAGCAGACAGAGGAGCACACATACAATCATGATCAGAAAAGACATCCGGGCAATGCGATGTAACAGCCCGACAACCTTCAAGACTCCTCCCGAACCGATCAGATTACTCACCAGTGTATTGGCGGTGGTAGAAAGTGCCTGTACGGGAATCAATAAAACAACGTAAACGCTCCGCACAATATTCGCAATCGCCAGCTGTCTTTGTCCCAGCCGCTCCAAAGCGATAAAGAAAACGAACCAAATGGCCATAGCCAAAAAATACTGTACCATTGTAAAACAGGATATACGCAAAATCCGTAATACCATTTCCGGATTGAAACGTCCAAAATGATTCAATCCGTATTTCTTCAGATCAACCTTCCAATACGTATAAACCAGATAAAACACCAGTGAGGAAGCCTCTGCTATTACTGAAGCCAAAGCTGCCCCCCGTACTCCCATTTCCGGAAAACCTAATTCACCGAAGACCAGCACATAATCCAGAAACACATTGACCAGAGCCATCACGATGGCATTCATTGTCAACACCTTTGTCCGTGTAATTCCTATATAAAGTCCCCGGAACATGACATTGACAAATGCAAAAAGGAATCCCCAGATACGCCAGACAAAAAATTCATAAGTTGCCGTAAATATGGCATCCGAAGTAATCAGCATCCTTATCAAAGGCTCAGCAAACCCATACATAAGTATCAGCAAAGCAACAGCCATACCCAAACTAAAGGCCGAACCTTGCCACATAATCGGTCCCACAGCCCGGAAGTTTCCTTCTCCATTCCGGCGGGCTATCAAAATCTGCGATCCGACACTGAAACCAAAAGCAACTGTATAGACACAAATATAAAGCAATCCTCCCATAGCTGCAGCTCCCAGTGCCACTTCACCGACATGCCCCAGAAAAGCCGTATCCGTAACATTGATTACATTTTGTGCCAAAAGTCCCAAGAATATGGGATATGTCACATTCCATATTTCCTTATTGGTATACATAAATATAAAATTCTGAAGAAATGTTTGTCTGATAAACTTATGCCTATGCAAAGATAGAGAATTCTGGTATATCTAAAAAATGAATATCTATCTTCATTCCCTTAAATACAGACAACGCATCTAAACCACTTAAGATTTCATCTGTTTATGAAAACAACTTATTAACTAATTATAAAATCAGAAAGATATGACATCAGTAAAAGTAAAATTCAGACCTTCCACTGTTACCGGAAAAATGGGATCTATATACTACCAAGTGATTCATGGACGCATGGTACGCCAGATCAGTACCAATTATAAAATACTTTCTTCCGAATGGAATCAGCAAGAAGAATACATTATTGATCCCCGTTCCTCTCAAAATCGTTTCTCAATTCTTCGAAATACTTGGGAAAAAATCAAATGGGATCAAGAACGATTACACAAAATTATAGCGTCGCTTGACAAACGTCCCACCGGATATACAGCAGATGAAATTGTCTTCCAATTTCACCAAAACGCCAAAGAACAATCCCTGTTCACTTTCATGCAATACATTATCAAACAATTAAAATCGCTATACAGAATACGTACAGCCGAAACCTATCAGACAACACTCAACAGCTTCATGAGCTTCAGAGAAGGACATGACATCTTGTTCGATGACATAACCTCCGACCTCATACAAAGCTACCAGGCTCACTTACAGCAAAAAGGTATTTCAATGAACACTATTTCATTTTACATGCGTATCCTTCGGGCAACTTACAACCGTGCCGTAGACAAAGAACTGACCACCCAACACTATCCCTTCAGGCATGTTTACACAGGTATAGGAAAGACCGTCAAGCGTGCTGTTCCTTTCAAAACGATCAAACAATTAAAATTACAAGATTTGTCATATGATACCTCCCTCGATTTTGCCAGAGACATGTTTCTTTTCAGCTTCTACACCCGAGGCATGTCATTTATAGATATGGCCTATCTGAAGAAAAAAGATCTACACAATGAAGTATTGATCTATAGAAGAAGAAAAACCGGGCAACAATTATTTATCCGATGGGAGAAATGCATGCAAGATATCGTTGACAAATATGGTCCAACCTCTACTGAATACTTGCTTCCTATTATACAACATCAAAAAGAAGAACTGAAGCAATATAGAAATGCACTTCATTTGATAAATCACAAACTAAGAAAAATCTCAAAAATACTGGAACTGCCATCCCATATCACAATGTATGTAGCCCGTCACTCCTGGGCCAGCATAGCTAAAAGCCAAAATATTCCAATTGGAGTTATAAGCGAAGGAATGGGACACGACTCTGAAAGCACAACACGAATCTATCTTGCCTCCCTTGACAATTCCATTATAGATAAAGCGAATAGAATGATAATCAATAAAATATAATCCACACATGTTTTATAAATCACTCTATCTCTTATGAAGAGATGGAGTGCCTGTGATATATCTTTAAGACACAGCATATTATATATTTCTGGAAGTTTTTTTACTAAAACATCTTTTTAGGTATTTAGTTAAAAAACAAACTTTATACACAGATTCCTTCTCTCTTTATAATAGTTTTTGTATCTTTGTCGTGAAAAATCCATCTCTTCATAAGAGATAGACCTTAAAAGACAGAAAACCAATGGACAAACTGCCCAGAAGCTATTATTATGAATAAAGTTCTAAACTTCATTTATAAAAGAGAGGTGCATATGAGTTCAATAAAAAGAAATCGAAGCACCAAACCCAACATAAATTAGAAAAAGTCTCGATGCCACTGTATAGTACAGATACTTCTTCTAAAGTCATTAAGGACAAAGTTCAGAACGAGCCTCAAAACCCAGGTCCGGAAGAAAAGATTTGTCCTCAAGACAGCCCAACCAACTCTTGGTGCTACCTTTTTGTCCATCATGCCAAAGTAGAAACTATTAATGAAAAACTAATATTAAAATTCAAAACATTCATTCATAAAAGTATTGCATACAAACGTGGTAAAAGCCATGTGAGGAAAACAGAACGGCCTACCATATCAGGTCTTATTTTCATTCAAGGAAACAGCCGGGAAATACAAAACTATCTGAACCAGATAGCAATAGATCTGTATCTTGTAAAGGATTGCAGTACCCAAAAAACAGCAATTATTCCTGATCGCGTCATGCAACCTTTCATGCAGCTTTCCCAAATAAATCCTCATCACATTCGCTTTATGCCCCATTCCTTTGATTATTATTCCCCAAACCATACACTAATTAAAATAACGTCCGGAGTTCTGACCGGTATGGAAGGTTATTGCATCCGTATTGCCCGCGACAAGTGTCTGGTTACTACCGTCGGCAACATGACCGTAGCTATCGGAGGAATCAGTAAAGAAAGTTTTGAGAATGTTGACGAATACATCCGCCAGCGACAAGAAACACAAAACGGATCCCAGGCTCTCACATATAAAGATGAATTCGTTTCATTTCAGTCGGATATTGCCCAATGTTTTTTTTATCCCCAAAACCGTCTTGACCTGATGGTTTTGGCCCAAAGCCTGGAACAATGGATCATGAAATCCCGATACTGGATGTTGACAGAAGAATTATCGAATGCAGCTCAAGTACAGTTACTAATCCTAAAAGGGATCGGAAAATACTGTGAAAAGATATATTATAAGCTCCAGCCGGGAGAACTAAAAGAAATAGACAATCTGTGTCAGGAAACTCATAAAATCATAAAGGTCATCGCAGAGCGATATGCCGATACCCAGCCGGAGCAGCAACAAAAACTGATAGCTGATGAACAAGCTATTTGCAAACGCTATCCGTTTCTGCCAATTTCCAAACTTTAAAATTATTAAAAGATGATCATAGCCGTAGACTTTGACGGAACCATCGTGGAACACCGATATCCACATATCGGGAAAGAGATTCCTTTTGCCATTGTAACTCTCAAGCAATTACAGGCAGAACATCATCAATTGATACTCTGGACCGTACGCGAAGGTAAATTACTGGACGAGGCAGTAGAATTCTGCCGGGAAAGAGGTCTGGAATTCTATGCAGTCAACAGCAACTACCCGGAAGAACATGCTAAAGAAAACCCCTCTACTCCTTGCAGAAAACTCAAAGCCGACCTGTTCATTGACGATCGCAATGTAGGCGGATTACCGGACTGGGGAGCTGTTTACGAAATGGTTACCCATAGATGGAGTTATGAACGCTATTTACAGGGGCTTCAGGGGAATGAAGAAAAAAGAAAGACATCATTTTGGAAACGCCTGATCAGCAGTAAATAAATGACTACACAACAGGAAAATACAAAACGCATCGCCAAGAATACCCTGATGCTTTACGTACGCATGCTATTTGGTATGCTGGTATCACTGTATACTTCCCGTGTAGTTTTGCAAGCATTAGGGGTAGAAGATTATGGAATTTATAATGTCGTTGGAGGCTTTGTTGCCATGTTTTCCATGATATCGTCTTCTTTGTCTTCTTCCGTGAGCCGTTTTCTTACTTTCGAGTTAGGGCGAGGCGATATGGAGCAGTTGAAGAAAGTCTTTTCTACCTCTCTTTGCATTCACTTGGCTTTGGCAGGTATCGTATTTTTAGCTGCCGAAAGTGTGGGAGTCTGGTTCCTGAATACTCAGATGACCATTCCTGCCGACCGCCTTTATGCAGCCAACTGGGTTTTTCAAGCCTCTTTGGTAGCTTTTATGTTCGGTTTGTTCAGTGTACCCTACAATGCTTCCATTGTAGCTCATGAGCGGATGACAGTTTTTGCCTATTTCGGAATATTAGATATTATTCTTCGTTTATTTATTATTTTGTTTATAGCCTATGCTCCCTTTCATTTCGACCGGCTTATTGTTTATTCATTGCTATTGGTAGTGTTGGGGATTTCCATGCAAACCGTCTATTGGATTTATTGCAAGCGACATTTTGAAGAATGTCGTTTACAGTTTCGGTTTTATCGCGATACATGGAAAACCATGAGTGCTTTTGCCGGGTGGAATTTTATCGGATGTACAGCTGGTCTGTTAAAAGATCAAGGCGTCAATATTCTGCTAAATCTCTTTATCGGTCCGGTTATTAATGCTGCTCGAGCTATTGCTGGTTCTGTCAATAATGTGTTGTCTTCTTTTGCCGGGAATTTTATGACAGCTCTCAATCCTCAGATTACCAAATCGTATGCAGCAGGCGATTACTCCTATATGTTTTCTCTTGTAGAGAGAGGATCTCGTTTCTCTTATTACATTTTATTGGTTTTTGCCTTACCTGTATTGTTCGAAACCGAGTTTATTCTTTCTTTATGGTTGAAAAACTATCCGGAACATACAGTTAATTTTGTGCGTTTAGTTCTGTTGGTTACTATGTGCGATGTTTTATCTAATACATTGATTAATCTTCAGACTGCTACTGGTAACATTCGTAACTACCAGATAGCTGTGGGTGGAATGTTGCTGATGAATTTCCCTCTTTCTTATTTATGTCTTAAAGTTGGTTTTCTTCCCGAGTCTGTTTTAATTGTGGCATTGGTTGTAGCCGTTTGTTGTCTGTTATTGCGTCTTTTATTCTTGCGTAGAATGGTTGGACTTCCCGTCCGTCGTTATTTATACAAAGTATGTGCTAATGTAGTTGTGGTTACCTCTGCTGCCTTGTTGCTTCCGCTTCTTTTTATGTGGCAAATGCAGGATGGTTTTTTACGTTTTTTTGTAGTGTCCTTATTGTCTGTGTTTTGTACAATCAGTTCTGTTTATTGGATAGGATGTACCTCGCATGAAAGAGATTTTATAAAGACTAAAATCTTAATAGTTATTAAAAATAAAATATGCTTACTTTAATAGATAAGTCTCAATGTTGTGGCTGTACGGCATGTGCCAGTATTTGTCCTAAGCAGGCAATAACTATGCAACCAGATGGACTAGGCTTTCTTTATCCAATTATTAATAAAAATAAATGCATTGAGTGTGGGCTTTGTGAGGATGTATGTACTTTTAACTCACATTATGAAAAGTCTGACTTTTCAGTCCCAGAAGTCTATGCTGTTCGTCATAAAAATATATCCGAAATAGAAACAAGTCGGAGTGGAGCTGTTTTCATTGCTTTGTCTGATTGGATTTTAGAGAAGGGAGGTATCGTGTATGGTGTAGGATATACCAACCATTTTCGTGCAATACATAAACGGGCTACGACGAAACAGCAACGTGATGAATTTAAAGGAAGCAAATATGTACAAAGCGATTTGAATACAGTATTTATACAAATTAAAAATGACTTAAAACAAGGCTTATATGTTCTTTTTTCAGGAACTCCTTGTCAGACATCTGGATTACGATCTTATTTGAAGAAAATAAAAGTAGATGTAGATAAACTATTTATTGTAGATTTAGTGTGTCATGGAGTTCCAGCTCCATATATTTGGCATGATTATTTAACTTATATAGAACGGAAAAAGCATAAAAAAGTTACATCTGTAGACTTTAGAGACAAATCGAAATGTGGATGGACTGCCCATAAAGAATCTTTTACGTTTTCTGATAAGACTATAGTTTGTTCTACTTATTCTGATTTATTTTGTAAAGGTATAATGTTCCGACATTCTTGTGGCAATTGTTATTTTGCTAATTTAAATCGTCCTTCTGATGTAACAATAGCGGATTTTTGGGGATGGGAGAAAGTTGATACAGAATTTAATGCAGATGATAAAGGAGTTTCATTGCTTTTGATTAATTCTGCGAAAGGGAAATTTTGGTTCGATCAGATAAAAGCTCAAGTTTACTTCCTATCTACAGATGTGGAACATTGTTTGCAGCCTAATTTACAATATCCATCTATAATACATCCTTTAAGAAATCAGTTTGAGGAAGATTATATTAAAAAAGGATTTACATATGTAGGTAAGAAATACGGATATTTAGGTTTTCATTTATTTCAATTACTGCATAAGATCAAATTTAAAATTATTCGGTGATGAAAATAGGTATATTAACATTTCATTGTGCTGTCAATTATGGAGCTGTTTTACAGGCATATGCATTACAGGAAATTTTACGTAGTTTGGGCCATGAAGTATATGTGATAGATTATCGGCCGGATTATTTAACAGAGGCTTATCGTCCGTTTAAATTCTATCCTAATTCAAGTTCTTCTATGTTTCAACGTATAAAAGTTTTCTTTCGTGCTTGTTTAGCTGCATTAATTTGTAATAAACGGAATCGTTCTTTTAATACATTTATAAAAAATCGGTTGAATCTTTATAAGTTGGATTTATATGAAAAACAAAATACTTTTGATGCATTTGTCTTTGGGAGTGACCAAATTTGGAATCCAGAAATAACAAAAACAATTGATAATGTTTTTATAGGGAATTTTTCAGCTGCCTATGATAAATATCGAATAGCTTATGCTGCAAGCATAGGGAGTGTAAAGAATTTAAGAGATAGTGATATCTCATCATTTGAATATATAGTTAAAAATTTTACTGCAATTAGCGTACGAGAACAATCTTTGAAGGTATTTTTAAAAGAACGTTTTAACAAAGAAGTTACTGTAGTGCTAGATCCGGTATTATTGGCTGGAGTTTCTATTTTTGAAAAAATTGCAACAAAAAAGAAAGTTGATAAACCTTATTTATTATTGGTTCAATTAGGTAGAAATGTTTCAGTATCTTTATATACAGAGAAGATTGCACAAAAAATGGGTTTGCAATTAGTTGAAGTGATTTCATGGGGTGAATCAATAAAAAACAGAAATTTGCAGCAATGTTTATCTCCAGAAGACTTTTTAGGGTATATTAAAGGTGCATCTTATGTTATGACGACCTCGTTTCATGGAACAGTTTTTTCTATTTTATTTAGAAGAAAATTTAATGTAGTACGTTGTGGGACAAGGGCAGATGAGAGAGCTTTTTCATTGTTGCAATCATTAGGTTTGGAAAAACAAATGTGCTCTATTGATGATATTTTTACGATGAATCCAAAGATTGATTATTCCTTAATTGACAGTAAGTTGCAAAATCTTAGAGACTCTTCATTATATTATTTGACACAAGCTATGATGATGAATAGATAAAAATAATTTTTATAAGTGATTGTTTATGTTTCCTAAAATATCAATTATAGTTCCAGTTTATAATGCAGAAAAAACATTACATAGATGTATCAATAGCATTATTAACCAATTGTACCAGAATTGGGAATTACTTCTCATTGATGATGGGAGTACCGATAACTCATCTGTCATATGTGATGAATATGTACGGAAAGATAAAAGAATAAGAGTTTTTCATAAAGAAAATGGAGGTGTTAGCTCTGCTAGAAATGTAGGTTTGGATAATGCTGAGGGAGAATGGATAACATTTATTGATTCTGATGATTGGGTTGAAAATAATTATCTTTCAAATTTATATCAGAATAATGAAAATGATATTGTCGCAAGTTATTACGTTGCAGAAGGATGGAGAGAATGGGTTAGTGTTCCTTTCAAAGATTATGTATATGACGAAAAGCAAATGAAAAATTTCTTGACAGGTTGTTTGCTTGATTTTATACAGCCATTTGGTAAATTATTTAAACACTCTATTATAAAGCACTATAAGTTGCGCTTTGATGAGAGTATTTCGTATGGTGAAGACACTTTATTTATATATCAATTTCTTCAATATATAACATCAGTTAGAACTAGTTCAGAAGCTACTTATCATTATAATTGTTATGGCATAGGATTATCAAAACAAAATTTTAGTTGGAGTATTTATTGGTATATACTTGAAAAGCTATTAAAAGCAATTCACAATTTGGAACATGTCTTCAAATGGAATGGACAAGAGATTTGTAATATTACAACAATACTTTTCTTTAAAAGATACATTTATTATATAAGTTCTATTCATTCTATAACCTACATAAGGAAAGAGTTGAAATCTATACTGGAATCTTCTGTAATAAAGGAAGCAATAAATGGAATTAAAGTAAGAAGTTGGAAGGGCAAGCTTGTTAATTGGTTAATGCTACATGATTTTTTGTGGTTATCTGCTATTTTATTATATATGAAAAATCATAAAAAAATCATTGGGAAATGAAAGTTTCAATTATTATTCCAATATATAATGTTAAGGACTATCTAAAAGAGTGTATAGATAGTGTATTAATGCAGACTTTCAGAAATTTTGAAGTTTTACTTATAGATGATGGAAGTACTGATTTGTCAGGAGAATTATGCGATAAAATTTCTTTAAAGGATTCTAGGATAAGAGTTTTTCATAAACTTAATGGGGGCCCATCTTCTACTCGCAATTATGGAATAGATAGAGCTTTGGGTGAATATATTATATTTTTAGATTCTGATGATTATTGGATAGATAAAGATATTTTGTCTTTATTGATAGAAAAGGTAGAATCAGAAAACTTGGATGTAATAAGAGGAGAGTTTGTAAATGTGGATGCAAAGGGAAAACAATTATATACTCCTGATTTGCCGGAAAGAAACTTAAATTTGAAGAATCAAATATTGAGTTCTTATGAGATGATGAAGTATGTAATGAATGGTAGTTTTTTTTCTTGGCTTTTTTTGTTGCGTAAATCATCTATTGGGAACTTACGCTTTGATGAAAACCTTAAATATCAAGAAGATATAGATTTTTTTATTAAATTTTTCAGTAAAGATTATCGATGTGGCTATTTCCCTGTCCAATTCTATGCGTATAGACAACATGAAAGTTCTCTTGTTTCTACTCCATGTATCAGTAATCTTGAAAATTCTTTTGCTCTTTGTGATGTATTCCATGAATATGCGTATAAAGTAGAAGATAAAAGATTGACTTCCTATTATTTATATAATGGGATTATGATGTATTATTGGATTTTGGGATTACTGGCAAGCGATTTGTATATAAAACAATATAAAGAACTTGAACAGAAAATATCTTTAATAGATTTGAGAAAAAAAATACATAGCTGGATAAAAGAAGTGCCTGGAGTTCATTTTCCTATTCATTTATATGTATCTCCTTATCTTGGAATTCGTTTGTATCGTTTGCGCTGGTGGGGAGGACGGATATTACGTACTTTAAAAATAATAAAGTAGTGACTATCATATCGGTTAAGATTGTATATCAATTATATAGTTCGATTAGAATAGTATTAAGAAATTTTATCCTTAAAGAGTATGGCAGAAAAACAAGTAAGCTTCCAAAATTGGCGTATTGACTAGCATGTCTCTTTCGCATACCTTCGTGCTAAACTTAAAACTCGAAAGAT
>ENA-UPSY01000356-UPSY01000356.1-human-gut-metagenome-genome-assembly--contig:-NODE-356-length-55847-cov-68.836955_pt1 | contig 55847 bp, 54 predicted proteins | sample MGYA00250044_ERZ773365 | MGnify/ENA primary metagenome ERZ773365 (study PRJEB29103, sample SAMN06111932) | human gut metagenome | biome: human gut; feature: ankylosing spondylitis patient; material... | reverse complement strand
CGTCGTAGCGGCTGAGCATCGGCTCCCGCCGCGCGGGGTCGGCCAGGGTCTCCACATCGCAGGCTACAATATCAACGCCGAGCGCTTCAGGGATGCTGGCTTTTAACAGCGCCGACAGGTTCGCCGCAGCGCCCAGACCGGTGGCGCAGGTGGTCAAAATCGCCCGCGGTTTATCGGTCTGCGGGTAATAGAGCTGGTGCTCAACCGCCAGATCGTCGCCGATCTCGCGGACGATATCTTCCAGCATATCGCCGTGCAAAATCCGCTCCCCGACGTACATCGCCATGCCGGTGGAGACATTGTTAATAATCGCCACCGGCGTATTCAGGCGACGATTAAAATGGCTGTGAATAGCGTTCAGCGATCCCATATCGACCAGAATGATCAGCCCTGAAGCCAGCGCGTGGCGCTCAATATACGCCATCACCTGATTAGCGATAGCCTCCGGCGTCACGTCGAGCGGCATGTCGAATGACTCAAACAGCGGGCTTTTTAGCAAGCGGTTCGCCACGCTGGCGATGCTGCTGGCGGTGGCGTAACCGTGAGCGAGAATAATCGCGCGGGTCACCTGCTGCTGGCTGATAGCGCCGTTTTTCTGGAACCACAGCACCAGCAACAGCAGGTCAATACGCCGGGGCTCAATATCCAGCTTCAGCGCCAGCGCGTCGAGGATCGCTTCGCAAAAGCGATACAGCAGCGGGAATTTGTTTGCCAGAAAATCCGCCAGCAGACGGATTTTCTCATTGCTCATCGTGGACGCCGCCTGACGGGAGCGATGGATCAGGTAGTGGCTCAGGGCGTAGAGACAGTTGCCGTTAAACTGGATATTGAAGCGTTTTTCCAGGCGATAATACTCCTCCCGCACCTGATGGGCGATCAGCAGCAACATCTGCGAGCTACTGGCATCCTGGTTATCAAAGATCAGCCGATCGAAGAGGGTTTCAATCTCCTCCCCCATGCTTCTTTGCGCCTCTTCCCAGACCGTTTTTTTATTTAGCACTGCTTCATACAGCGCCAGAATCCGACACTGAACGTCATGGATCAGCCCCTGAACCGGATCGCGCGCCCGCAGCAGCCAGACCAGGCTGGTCTGCGGCTCGATAAGCAGCGGCTCCTTCTGGCCCATGGCTTCACTGAGCGCCGGCGTCGCCGCCATGATATTTTCCGGCAGATCGTGCAGCGTCACGGTCAGCATCTCGCTGCCCGGAGACCTGGCCCAGGCCGATGCAACGGCGTACTTCACCACATTCTTCAGCTCGCCGACGTTGCCTCGATAAACGTACTGCGTCAGAACCTGCAAAAGCCGCGGCGTGAGCTGCAGCCTGGCGGCAAGCGTCCGCGCCTCCTGCCAGAAAAACTGCAGCGTTAGCGCCTCCTTCTCCTCGCGGCTGCGGTGTTGAAGATCGGGCAAGCTGACCAGGATCGGAATACGACGAAGAAAGGTGGTCAGAAACGTGCTGTGAATATCTTCGGTGGTGGCAAACACCAGCCGCAGGGAAATCGGCAGGCCATGGGCGGTCTCTCCCACCCGGTAGATCTCCTTGCGGTCCAGCCAGGTGAAGAGCTTCTCCTGCCCCTGAGCATCCAGTCGATGGACCTCGTCGAGAAACAGCATCCCGCCGTTTGCCGCCTCGAACGCCCCGGCTTTATCGCTCTGCGCGCCGGTAAACGCGCCTTTGACATAGCCAAACAGGTTGGCGGCCAGCAGCTCCGGGTTACTGGCATATTGCGCGCAGTTGAAGCTGACAAAGGGCGCATCGGGCGCCAGCAGGCCCTGGGCGATCGCGAACTCGTGCATCAGCTCCGCCATATAGCTTTTGCCGGTTCCGCTGTCGCCGACGATCAGTAGCGGCAGGCCGCCGTTGGGATAAAACAGCGCGGTTTTCATCTGCTCGATCGGTTTACGCAGGCTGCCGTCATGCCCGGTCAGCAACGAAAAATGGTCCGCCTGTTCCGGCTGGCGGTCACTCTCCGCGAGCAGCTCCGCCATGCTGGCGTACTCGCTGCGGGAAAGGGGGAAGAACTGCTGGCAGAAGGCTTTTTTATGCAGAAAATAGACCGGCCGGGTGTTGATCTTCACCAGCACGTCCTGGGCGACCAGCTGATTGAGATAGTGGCTGGCGGTATTTCTTTGCATCGCGAAACGCTGAGCCAGCCAGCTGGCGGTAAAAACGTCGCTCAGGTTATCCGGATCGAAAAAATCGGTCTGATTTTGCAAAAAAGCCAACAGTTCCGTTTTACGCATTACATCCCCCTCGTCGCCATTACGAAGAGATATGATGCGGCAAAAGAGAGGCTTATCGACGCCCCGTGCTGTTTTTTGCGGCCCAGCGCACACTCCCGCCTAAGCGGACTTCGCTGCGGCACACTCCATCGTCATTTCATACTGCTGCAGCGATAGCGGCGCATATCCCGCCGCGGCAAACAGCGGCGTAAAGGTTTCCGGGACCGTCACCGACGTGCCGATCCCCGGGAACTGCTGCGCCAGCGCCATCAGCAGCGCTTGCGCCAGCCCCTGGCGACGGGCGGCGGGTTCCACCCATAAAAACTGCAGTACAGGCCGTGAGCCCGAGGTGCTCAGTACCGCGAAGGCGCGCTGTTCCAGGGTCACGACGCGGCATGGCAGGGTGGCGAAGGTAAGCGGATCCATCAGCCAGGGGAGCTGACTGTTACTCTCCTCAACGGCGCGTCGAAGCAGTGCCAGGATCGGATAAGGCTGTAACACGCCAGGCGCCGCAGCCAGAGGCTCTGCGCTCAGGTAGCCGCAGAGCCCATAGCGCCGCGTAAAGCCTAACGACTGATACAGCGCGACGGCCGCGTGGTTATCGCGGATCACCTCCAGGGAAACCGTCTCGATCTCCTGCTGCTGCAGAAACGTCAGCAGCTCCTGCATCAATTTCCGCCCAAGACCTTTGCCGCGCCAGGCCGGGCGCAGGGCAAAGGCCGCCAGGCGAGCCATATTCCCCCGACGCGCGACGATCGCGATCGCCGCCGGTTCATCTCCGGCCAGCCAGACGCGGGAATCGATCAGGCTCATCCCCTCGGCGCTAAAGCGCTGAACAAATCCCTCCACCGACTGGGTCACCGGTACCAGATAGGCTTCAAAACAGGCGTTAAGAATATCCGTTAACTGCACGCTGCTGAACTGCGTGGCGGGAACGGCGGTCAGCTCCATATTTTTCTCCCGAAGGCTGCTATGCTCAGGTGATGAAAACTAACACTATAACTGCCGGCGCCGGATTACGCCTGACCGAGGAGAGTGATATCGCCTTTCTGCCGGCCATTGAACGTTCCGCCGCTCAGGCATTTCGTCAGATCCCCGCTCTCGCCTGGCTGGCGGACAGCGAGGTGATTAGCGTTGCGCGCCATCATGATTATCTGGAAACGGAACATAGTCTGCTGGCGGTGGCCGCCGGGCAGCCGGTTGGTTTTATTCTTACCGAACCGCTCGACGATGCCTTATTTATCGCCGAAATCGCCGTCCACCAGGCCTGGCAGCATCAGGGCATCGGGCGGATGCTGCTGGAGCAGGTTATCGAGCGCGCCCGGCAAATGGCTTACCCGGCGGTGACCCTCACCACCTTCCGCGAAGTGCCGTGGAATGCGCCGTTTTATACCCGCCTGGGATTCGCCATACTCGATGAGCTGACCCTGCCCGCCGGGCTGGCGGCGAAAAGAGAACAGGAGACCCGGCACGGCCTGCCGCCGGAGACGCGCTGCGCCATGCGCTTAGCGCTGTAGCCTCCGGCGCTGATTTCAGCGGCGGAATATGGTACAAAGTACCATTCACAACTTACCCGTTGATACCCGTATGTCCTGGTCAATCGATATCATTTCCTGCATTACCGATCGCTTTGTGGAACTCACGGCGACCGAAAAGCGCATCGCGCAGTTTATTCTCGATGATGTCGCGGCGGCGGCGGAGCTACCCATCGCCGAGATAGCGCGTCTGACTCAGACCAGCCAGGCGTCGGTCACCCGTTTTGCCCGGGCGCTCGGCTGTAAAGACGTCCGTGAGCTGAAGATGAAGCTTGCGCAATCCCTTGCGGTCGGCCAGCGGTTTATCCTCGATGTTCCGGACCTCGAAGGCGTACAGGGGATCTATGAGTCAATCATCAGCGTGCTGGAGACCAATCGCCGGGCGCTGGATATCGAGGCGTTGAAGCGTGCGGTGAGCTGGTTGAGTGCAGCGCGGCAGATCCTCGCCCTTGGAATGGGCGGCGGGTCAACCATCTGCGCTCAGGAGATTCAATATCGCCTGTTTCGTCTTGGTCTTCCGGTCGTCAGTCAGAGCGACGGTCTGCTGGTACGCATGATGAGCTCGGCGGTGACGCCGCAGGATGTGGTGATTGTGCTGTCTCTGGGCGGCTATACCCCGGAGATTATCGAGAGCGCGGCGATTGCCAGCCAGTACGGCGCGAAGGTCATTGCGATTACCCCCGCCGGGACGCCGCTGGCTGAGCAGGCGGATCTGGTGCTGCCGCTGCTGGTGCGGGAAAACGACTATATCTTCAAGCCCAGCACTTCGCGTTATGCGATGCTGGCGATGGTCGATGTGCTGGCCACCGAACTGGCGATGGCCAACAAAACTCAGGCAAAAGGCAAATTACGTCGTATTAAGCTGGCCCTCGACAGCCACCGCGGCGGCGTCGATCGACAGCCTCTTGGCGACTAGCCACCGGCAGCGGCGATAAACCTCTCCGCCTGCAGGCGGGTACGTTCCACGGCCTGTCCGGCGCGATACAGATCGCTGCCCAGACCGGCTCCGGCGCACCCAGCCCGCATCCAGGTTGCCAGATTCTCCGGTGTCACGCCGCCCACCGCCAGCACCGGCACCTCCGACGGCAGCACCGCTTTCAACGCCCGAATGTAGTCCGGACCGAAAGCAGAAGACGGAAATATCTTCAGCCACTGCGCCCCGGCATCCAGCGCGTTAAACGCCTCAGTCGCGGTGGCGCATCCGGCACAAACCTGCATTCCGTGCGCCACTGCCTGACGGATCACCGCAGGCTGGGTATTCGGCGTCACGATAAGCTTCGCCCCGGCCTCAGCGAGAAAATCGACCTGTTCCACGCGCAGTACCGTTCCCGCGCCTATCATCGCCTGCTCGCCAAACCGCGCAACCATCTGCGGAATACTCTGCTGCCAGTCTGGCGAATTGAGCGGGATTTCGATATAGCGAAAGCCTGCATTGATTAGCGTCTCAATATGATCTGCCGCCTCAGCGGGTTGAATGCCGCGTAAAATCGCCACCAGCTTAATCTTGTTCATGCATTATCCTCGCCATGCCAGCCAGCAATGCCTCATCGCCACTGCAGCTGTTAACCGTCATTCCGCGCGCCTTCATCGCCCGACCGTAGCGGGCATTCAGCGCCGGGTCGCCAACCAGCGTGACGGCAGAAGCACGGAAACGCTGCCCCAGGGTCGCTACCTCCGCGCCAATCAGCAGCCCGGAGAGATAATCGCTGACCGAGCTCGCCGCCAGACCGCCCAGCACCCGGGCGGCCCTGGCGACAAACAGTTCGCTAATCAGCGACGGCTGCGCCAGCCCTTTTTCCAGCCCCCGTTCAAACGCCGCCTCGTCCGGCTGCTGGGCAGGCAGCCCTTTGCCGATCAGCGATTGCGACATCAGCAGATGATGCAGTTCGCCGGTCATCGCCGTGGCAAAATAACGCACCGCGCCGCCCGCCACCTGGACCCATTTGCAGTGGGTGCCCGGCAGCACGTAACACTCCGCCGGCGCCAGCTGGCAGGCCCCCAGCAGCTGCGTCTCTTCGCCGCGCATCACGTTGAAATCCCCGTCCTGTTCAATCTTGAGGCCGGGAATAATCCACACGCCTTCAGCAACGGCGCATAGCTGCCGCCCGGGGGCGTCGATCGCCGCCGGACAGTCCAGATACGGCACCGCCTGCCAGCCCGCGTCGCTGCCGATCATCCCGGCCATCAGCACCGGCAGCGCCTGTGCGCCGCGCCAGGGGGCCAAATGCTCCGCGAATACATCGGCAGGCGATCGTCCGTTCAGGCGGGTAATACCCAGCGGCAGCTGCTTCGTTTCGACGCACTGGCCGTTGCGAATCAGCCAGCCGCGCAGCTGGGTAGAGCCCCAGTCGACGGCAATATAATCCTTCATTGTGCTTCTCCTGAGACCTGCACCGCCGTCTTCGCCGGGATCGCCTCCCCTTCCCGCTCCTGGGTAATCATTTCCAGCGCCTGCTGACGGCTGATTTTGCTGGCTGGCGTCATGACGGTGACAAAAATAGCGGAAACAAAGCTGCCAACGACCGACGGAATGCACGGATTGCCCCAGTAAGCCAGCCAGTCGGCCTTAACCAGAACCACAATAGACACCAGCATGCCGCTCAGCAGCGCGGTGAGCGCCCCCTGCCAGTTAAAGCGCAGCCAGAAGCGGCCGAGAATGGAACAGACGAAGAGCCCGGACATCAGCATGGAGATCATTTTGGTGATATAGCTGATGATATCGTTCGAGGTCAGGGCGAAGATCATCGCCAGGCCGATGACGAACGCCAGCATCCAGCGAGAGAGCGTTATCGCCTTATGCGCCGGCGGCATTTTTCCGGTAACGAGGGTATAGACATCCCGCATCATGATGGCCACGGCGGCTATCGCATCGGAGCTGGCCGAAGACATGGTGGCGGAAAGTCCGGCAATCAGGACCACCAGCCCGAGGATCGCCGGTAAGAAGCTGGTGGCGAACAGGAAGGCGTAGTTACTGTTCTCAAGATTGGGGTTCATCGTCCAGGCCGCCATGCCGATGATCGCCGGCAGCACCGAGAAAAACAGATACAGCACACCGGTATAGACAAACGAGCGCCGCACCGAAGAGACGTCTTTTCCCGAGTAAATACGCTGGCGATAGGAAGGGGTCGCCAGCACGCCGACGCCGATGACCATCGCCAGCGATAGCGCCGGAATGGTCCCCAACTTATCGACCGCAAACAGGCTCATCGCCTTGGGATCCATTGCCTGAACGATGGCATCCCATCCCCCGACGTGAACCACCGCCAGAATCGCCATCAGGATAAAACCGAAAAACAGAATTAATGCCTGAATGGTGTCTGTCCACACCACAGCAGAATAACCGCCGATAATGACGTAAATCGCAAACGCCATGGCAATAATAATTTTTGCCACCGTCAGATTAATTCCTGTCGCCCAGGCTAAATACATACTCCCGCCAAGAATATGCGCCCCCAGCCAGCCAATTGAGGCAATAAATATCATTATCCCGACGAGGTTTTTAATTAAATGGCTGCCACCAGTGTAATAAGAAAGCTCTTCGCTCATGGTCATAAAGCGCAGCTTTCGCACCGGCGCAAACAGCCAGGCCACCAGTAAAATACCGATGGCGCCGCCCACGCCGTAGAGCATCCCGGCCCATCCATTGCTGTAGCCGAAGCCGACAGCGCCCATGCTTGAACCGGTTCCCACCATGGTCGCCACGGTAGACCCCAGCGTCAGGAACAGCGGCAAAGAACGGCCGCCGAGTAAAAAATCCTCACCGCTTTTTTGATGACGGGACACGTACCAGCCAAGCCAAATCATGGCCAACGCGTAAATAATAAAGCCGACTAAAAAGACATGACTATTCATAATTCACATCCTGCCAGTTAATTTTGTAAAGGTAAAAGGCTACGAAGCGCTGAATTATTTCAGCGCTCAAAATGACTGTTTATATTTCTGGTTACTAACTTTTTATGCGCGAGAAGCGTTATAACAGGTCACATCCACTTCGACTTTACAATCCACCACCAGGTCCGCTACGCAGCAGATGCGGGCAGGCGGGTTGTCGCCAAAGAACTCGCGGAAGACTTTATTGAAAGACTGAAAATAGCGCGCATCGGTGAGGATCACTTTAACATGCACCACGTCGGCCAGGGTGTAGCCCGCTTCGGTCATGATATCTACGCAGTTCTGAATCGCCAGACGCGACTGGTCGACAATCCCGCCTTCCACCACTTCCCCGTCCTTCATCGGCGTCTGGCCGGAGACGTACAGCCAGCCTCCCGCTTCCACCGCCCGCGCGAACGGCAGGTGCTGCCCGCCGGTACCGGTACCGCCCTCTACGCCATAACGTTTAATACTCATTTTTCACTCCTCAGTTCATTCGGCGGCGCAGGAAACGCCCCGCGCGCCCGATAATCTTTTTGTCGCTGCCGTAGCTCATCACGCCGTTAACCATCACCGCCTCAATACCGTCCGCCGGACGTTTCGGGTCGGAGAAACTGGCGACATCGCGCACCGTCAGCGGGTCAAACAGCACCAGGTCGGCGTAATAGCCCACTTTTACCAGCCCACGATCCGCCAGCTGGAAGCGCGCCGACGACAGCCCGGTCATTTTGTGGATCGCGGTAGTCAGCGGAAACAGGCGTTCATCGCGGCAGTAGTGGCCCAGGACCCGCGGAAACGCGCCCCACAGCCGCGGATGCGGCATCGGGTCGTTCGGCAGCCCGTCGGAGCCAATCATGGTCACCGGATAACCCAGCACCCGCCGTACGTCCTGCTCGTCCATGTTGTAATAAATAGCGCCTGCCGGCATCAGCCGCGCCGCGGCGTCGTGCAGGCTCACCTGCCATTCATCGGCGATCTGCTGCAGCGTTTTTCCGGCCTGCTCGGGCTGTGCTTCCGACCAGGTGATGACGATATCGAACTCATCGGTGACCTGCTTCATATCCAGCGTCGACGAGCTGGCGGAATAGGGGTAACAGTCACAGGCGATCTCCTGGCGCTGGCGCATCTCATCGAAGAAAGCCAGCGTCTCCTTCGTGCGACCCCAGTTTTTCGCGCCGGCGCACTTATGGTGCGAGACCACCACCGGCACGTTGCCGTGGCGACCAATGCGGAACGCCTCGTCGAGCGCCTCCAGAATCGGCTCGAACTCCGAACGCAGATGGGTGGTGTAAATTCCCCCCTCTGCCGTCAACTCCTCAGCGAGCGCCATCACTTCTTCGGTGGTCGACTGGAAGGCGCTGGCGTAGGCAAGTCCCGTACTCAGTCCTAAAGCGCCCTGGCGCAGCGCATCGCGCAACTGTATGCGCATGCCGGCGATTTCCGTCTCGCTCGCCGGGCGGAACAGGTCATCCATATGGTTATTGCGCAGCGCGGTGTGCCCAATCAGCGTCCCGACGTTAAGCGAGGGTCGCGCGGCCTCTACCGCATGGGCATAGGCTTCGACGGTGGGATAGATAAAGTGCTGTCGTTCGCCGAGAAGATTCATCGGGTCCGGCACCTCGCCGCGCATGGTGGCGGTTGCCGCGCTGATCCCACAGTTGCCGACGATCACGGTTGTCACCCCCTGGCTGAGCTTAGGCAGATACTCCGGCATGCGGATGACGTTGATATCGTCATGGGTGTGAACATCGATAAAGCCAGGCGCCAGTACCCGCCCTTGACCATCTATCTCCTGCTCCGCCGCGACGTCAAGCGCCGGAGCGATAGCCATTATTCGGTCGCCCTTCACCGCCACATCGGCACGGTATTGCGGCCCGCCGCTCCCGTCGATCACCGTGACGTTTTTGAAAAGCCAGTCAACTTTCATAGCAATTACTCCCTTTCGACATACCGACAAGTTAACCATTTACAAGTGCAAAAAACAGTGGAAAACTACGCAAAAACCAGATCATTTTGTGATACTTTTATTCAAAAGAAACAATAATTATTAATTAAAATCATTATTATCAAATAGTTATAAATGATACCAGCAACTCACCGATTATAAACCCTGAAAGGATAGTGTTATGAAATACCATTCAGCACCGCTCATTCCGCACAAATCCGCCCTCATGTCCGCGCCGGCTAATCTCCTGGCTGAAGAGGGCTGTCTGCCTGCCGCGCTGCTAAAAAAGTCGGCGCTGGAAAATAATATTTCTTGGATGCAGCGCTACGCCGATGCCCGCGGCGTATCGCTGGCGCCGCATGGTAAAACGACAATGACGCCATGGATATTTCAGGCGCAGCAGCGAGCGGGAGCGTGGGGGATCGGCGTGGGCAGCGCCTGGCAGGCCAGCGCGGCGATGGCCAGCGGCATCCAGCGCGTCCTGATGGTCAATCAGCTGGTCGGTAAGGCCAATATGCAGGTGGTCGCGCAGCTAAAAGCCCACTACCGGGCAGTGGATTTTATCTGCTGTGTCGATAGCGAGGCCAACGTGCGCGCCCTCTCCGCGTTCTTCGCCGCCCAGGGACAAACGCTGGATGTGCTGATTGAACTTGGCGTGCCGGGCGGGCGCTGCGGCTGTCGTAGCGTGGATGACGCGCTGGCATTGGCGCAGCGGGTCAGCGACCTGCCGGGGCTACGGCTACGCGGTCTGGAATTGTATGAAGGGGTCCTGCACGGCGACGATCCGCAACCGCAGGTGGAAGCGCTATTACAACAGGCTGCAGCGCTAGCCTGCCGCATGGAGCCGCTGGTTGACGGCGAATTTATTCTCACCGGCGCGGGCACCGTCTGGTATGACGTCGTGTGCAACATCTGGCTGGCGGCGGCAAAACCGCGCCGCTGCCGTATCGTCATTCGCCCTGGCTGTTATATCACCCACGATCGCGGGATCTACGATCTCGCCCAACAAGCGCTGATCGCCCGCGATCCGATTGCCTGCGATCTCGCCGGCGATCTCACTTCAGCGCTGGAGCTGATGGCAATGGTGCAATCGGTGCCGGAGGCAGATCGTGCGGTGGTGAATTTCGGCAAGCGCGACTGCGCCTTCGACGCCGGGCTGCCGCAGCCGATCGCCCATTATCGTCACGGCAGGGAGTTAGCGCTGCGCGCTGAGTCGATCGTCAGCATCGGCATCATGGATCAGCACTGTATGCTGCGCCTGGCGCCGGGCAGCGATGTGCAGGTCGGCGATATTCTGCTGTTCGGCACCTCGCACCCGTGTCTGACCTTTGATAAGTGGAAGACGTTGCTGCTGGTCGATGACGACTACAACGTGCTGGACGAGCTCGAGACGCTGTTTTGACAGGCATCCCGGGTGACGGCGCTCCGCGCCTTACCCGGGCTACACAACCCGCGACGTTCAGTAGCCCGGCTAAACGTAGCGCAAGCCGGGGGATGCCCCGGTGGCGGCGCTTCGCGCCTTGCCCGGGCTACACAACCCGCGACGTTCGGTAGCTCGGCTAAGCGTAGCGCAAGCCGGGGGATGTCCCGGGGGACGGCGATTCGCGCCTTACCCGCCCTGGCGCAAGGCGCAAATCTCATCATGCAATGAATGGCTGATGGCGACCCCCTGCCGCTCACTCTGCTGGCGGCAGGCGAAACGCCGCTCGCCCGGCAGCCGCGCGCCCTGATCCTGCATCGCATTGAACAGGGTTTCGGCGCGCGCCAGCTGCTCCTGTGCCTGCGCGCCGAGAAAACGCTGCGGATCCAGCGCCAGAATCAGTTCTCCGCCGTAGGGTAAACCGCCCGCGCCGTTATCCCACGCCAGCGATTCGGCGCTGGTCATATCGCCGATAAGCGGCCCGGCCAGCAGCTCAACCATTGCCGCCAGCGCCGAGCCCTTATGGCCGCCGAAGGTTAACATCGCGCCGTTCAGTACCTCTGTGGCATCGGTAGTCGGCTGCCCCTGGCTGTCGATTCCCCACCCTTCCGGTAGCGCTTTGCCAGCACGCTGATGCAGCTGGATTTCGCCGCGCGCCGCGGCGCTGGTCGCCATATCCACAATAAACGGCGGTTCCTCCCGCCGCGGCCAGCCAAAGGCGATAGGGTTGGTGCCGAACAGCGGACGGGTGCCGCCCGCCGGGGCGACCCAGGCATGGCTTGGCGTACAGGCCAGCCCCACCAGCCCTGCCTCAGTCAACGGCTCAATATCGGCAAACAACGCGGAAAAATGGACGCAGCGGTTAATCGCCAGCGCCGCAATACCGCTGTGCCGCGCTTTCTCCAGCAGCAGCGGTAGCGCGCGTTCGTAGGCCAGCAGCGAAAAGGCGCCCCCGGCATCCGCCCGCACAATCGCCGGCGCCTGGTCGTGGATCTGCGGCTCGGCATCAGGCGAAACCTTACCTTTACGCAAGGTATCGACAATGCCCAACAGCCGCCACAGGCCGTGGGAAGCGCAGCCGTCGCGCTCCCCGGCAGCCACGTTACGGGCGATGGCCGCCGCGTGGTCGGCGCTGAATCCATTGGCGCTGAGCACCGCCAGCGCCAGGTCATAAGCTTCTGGTAACGATAGAGTTACCGACCCCATACTGTTCTCCTTTACTCTTCTTCGTCTCCGCTAAAATTAGCCTGCGGCAGACAGCTGCGCGCGCCCCAGTAATAAATCCCCAGCGACATCGCCGCCACCAGCACCGTATCCCAGGGGTGACCAATAACATTAAGCCCGCCGAAGCTGCCCAGCCAGGAAAAGAGGATAATCAACGCATAAAAAGCGATCAGCCACAGCGAAGACTTCACCTGCTGCGCCAGGCTCACGGTATGTTCCGGCACCTTGCCTTTGCACATCACATACACCACAAACATCACGATCTGCAGCCCCAGTAGCCACGAGAGCGTATTCCAGCCGGACCAGTAGACGATCAGCGCCGAGACCATAAACGACACCGGGCCGATGATGCCGAAGGCGCGCACGCGGAACGGCCGCGGCAGATCCGGGGCGTTGCGGCGCGGCGTCGAGCGGACTGTCGCCTGCGATCGGCTGGCTATCGGCTACGGGCTGGTGCCCAATATCGAGACGGAGCTGCTGTTCGGTTGCGCCACGGCGCAGGAGGCGATCCAGGTTAACCGCTGGCAGCAGACCAGCCTCGCGGATATTTACGCCGCCGGGGAGTACACCGGTTTCGGCGGGAGCGAGCTGGCGCTGGCGGAGGGCGAAATCGCCGGGTATGCCGCCGCCGGGGCCAGCGAGCAGGCCCAGGCGTTATTTGCCCGCCAGCGCCCGCTGGCTGTATGGCTGGCCGCTGCCGCAGCCGAGAGAGCCGCTGTCTCCCGCCCGTGCGGAAACGCTTATTGCCCTCGCCAGGCTGAGCGCCGAGCCGTAACCGCTACTCTTCTTCATCACCGCGCCCGGCAGGGACGCCAAGCGCAATAAACTCCTCCAGCAGCGAGGTCAGTTGCTGCAGCTTTTCAGTAGTGAACTGAGCCTCCAGCAGGCGATAGGTTTCTTCCACCTCCGCCTGGGCGCTTTCGTACAGCGCGGTTCCGGCAGGCGTCAGCGAGACGTACAGCTTGCGCTGATCGTTAACCGGCTTCAGCCGCAGCACCAGTCCATCCCGCTCCATGCGCGTCAAAATCCCGGTCAGACTGGGGCGCAGAATACAGGCGCGAAAAGCCAGATCGTGAAAGTCCATTGACGGACGTTCGGCGAGGATACGCACGATCCGCCACTGCTGTTCGGTGAGATTGTGTCGTTTGACGATCGGTCGAAAGTAGGCCATCGCCGCTTCACGCGCCTGCAACAAGGCAATGGTTAATGAATCATGCATAGTATCCCCTCAACGGCCTCATCTAAAACTTATTAACAACTTAATAATTAGCTTTAATCCTGCCATGTACAACCGGTTTCTGCACCTGAAAAGTACCAGCCTTTCTCAGAAAAATATTCAACTATTTGATTAATAACGAATAAGTTATTGATGTGTAAATATTGTGTTAATCCGATCACAAAACATTCACTTCCAGTTGCTAAACCTCATCGCAAAGCATAAAAGATGATCATTAATATATTAACGAAATCCCTTTGAACCGAAATCAGTCCCAGAGGAGTGGTGAATGAAAGGTACCATCTTCGCCGTTGCGCTCAATCATCGCAGCCAGCTCGACGCCTGGCGCGAGGCGTTTCAACAGGCCCCCTACAAAACGCCGCCGAAAACCGCGGTCTGGTTTATCAAGCCGCGCAATACCGTGATTGGCGATGGCGAGGCGATCCCCTATCCGCAGGGCGAAACCGTGCAAAGCGGCGCCACCGTGGCGCTGATTGTCGGCAAAACCGCGCGCAAGGTGGCGGCGGAAGAGGCAGCGAACTATATCGCCGGCTACGCGCTGGCGAACGACGTCAGCCTGCCGGAAGAGAGTTTTTATCGCCCGGCGATCAAGGCCAAGTGCCGCGATGGTTTCTGCCCCGTCGGCGCGCTGTCGCCGGTGCGCAACGTCGATAACCTGACCATCATCACCGAAATCAACGGCCGCGAAGCGGACAGCTGGCATACCGGCGATCTGCAGCGTAACGCCGCGCAGCTGCTGAGCGCCTTGAGCGAGTTCGCCACCCTCAATCCCGGCGACGCGATCCTCATCGGTACGCCCCACTCCCGCGTTACGCTGCGTCCCGGCGATCGCGTACGCATTCTCGCCGAGGGCTTCCCGGCGCTGGAAAACCCGGTTGTCGCAGAAGGAGAGCTGGCATGAAACAGGCACGTATTGAATGGCAGGGACAGGTACGCGATGCGGTGGTCGATGAACGCGACCAGGTGCGCCTGGACGATGGCACGGTATTGAAAGAAGGTGAATTCCGCTGGCTGCCGCCCGCCGACGGCACGCTGTTCGCGCTGGGGCTGAACTACGCCGACCACGCCAGCGAGCTGGCGTTTAAGCCGCCAACCGAGCCGCTGGTGTTTATCAAAGCGCCAAACACCTTTACTGGCCACCAGCAGCAGTCGGTACGCCCGGATAACGTGGAATACATGCACTACGAAGCCGAGCTGGTGGTGGTGATCGGTAAAACCGCCCGCCGCGTCAGCGAAGCCGAGGCCATGGACTATGTCGCCGGCTATACCGTCTGCAACGACTACGCGATCCGCGACTATCTGGAAAACTACTACCGGCCAAACCTGCGGGTGAAAAGCCGCGACACCCTGACGCCGATCGGCCCGTGGATCGTCGGCAAAGAGGCGATCCCGGATCCGCATAATCTGGCCCTGCGCACCTGGGTCAACGGCGAGCTGCGCCAGCAGGGCACCACCGCCGATCTGATCTTCAGCATCCCGTTTCTCATCGCTTACTTAAGCGAATTTATGACCCTGCAACCGGGCGACATGATCGCCACCGGCACGCCGAAAGGGCTGTCCGACGTGGTGCCAGGCGACGAGGTGATCGTTGAAGTCGAGGGCGTGGGCCGCCTGGCCAACCATATCATCAGCCAGCAAGCGTATGAGGAGACACTGTCATGAAAAAGATTAACCATTGGATCAACGGTAAAAACGTTGCCGGCGCAGACTATTTTCATACCACCAACCCGGCCACCGGCGAAGCGCTGGCGGAAGTCGCCGCCGGCGGTGAAGCCGAAGTCCATCAGGCGGTAGCGGCGGCGAAAGAGGCCTTCCCGAAGTGGGCTAACCTGCCGATGAAAGAGCGCGCGCGTCTGATGCGCCGCCTCGGGGATCTGATCGACCAGAACGTCCCGGAGATCGCGGCGATGGAAACCGCCGATACCGGTCTGCCTATCCACCAGACCAAAAACGTGCTGATCCCGCGCGCCTCCCACAATTTCGAGTTTTTCGCCGAAGTGTGCCAGCAGATGAACGGTAAGACCTATCCGGTCGACGACAAGATGCTGAACTACACCCTGGTGCAGCCGGTGGGCGTCTGCGCGCTGGTGTCGCCGTGGAACGTGCCGTTTATGACCGCCACCTGGAAGGTGGCGCCGTGCCTGGCCTTGGGGAATACCGCGGTGCTGAAGATGTCCGAGCTGTCGCCGCTGACCGCCGACCGTCTGGGCGAACTGGCGCTGGAAGCGGGTATTCCGGCGGGGGTACTGAACGTGGTGCAGGGCTACGGCGCGACGGCGGGCGATGCGCTGGTACGCCACCATGACGTGCGCGCGGTATCGTTTACCGGCGGTACCGCCACCGGGCGCAACATCATGAAAAATGCCGGGCTGAAAAAGTACTCCATGGAGCTGGGCGGCAAATCGCCGGTGCTGATTTTCGAAGACGCCGATATTGAGCGCGCACTCGACGCCGCGCTGTTCACCATCTTCTCGATCAACGGCGAACGCTGCACCGCCGGCTCGCGCATTTTCATTCAGCAGAGCATCTACCCCGAGTTCGTTAAACGCTTCGCCGAGCGCGCTAACCGCCTGCGCGTCGGCGATCCAACCGACCCGAACACCCAGGTCGGCGCGCTGATTAGCCAGCAACATTGGGAGAAAGTCTCCGGCTATATCCGCCTCGGCATTGAAGAAGGGGCAACCCTGCTGGCCGGCGGCGCGGATAAACCGTCCGACCTGCCGGCGCATCTGAAAGCCGGCAATTTCCTGCGCCCGACGGTGCTGGCGGATGTCGACAACCGCATGCGCGTCGCGCAGGAAGAGATTTTTGGCCCGGTCGCCTGCCTGCTGCCGTTCAAAGACGAGGCGGAAGGGCTGCGCCTGGCGAACGATGTGGAATACGGCCTGGCGTCGTATATCTGGACCCAGGACGTCAGCAAAGTGCTGCGTCTGGCGCGCGGTATTGAAGCCGGGATGGTGTTCGTTAATACCCAGAACGTCCGCGACCTGCGTCAGCCGTTCGGCGGCGTGAAGGCCTCCGGCACCGGCCGCGAAGGCGGCGAGTACAGCTTTGAAGTGTTCGCCGAAATGAAAAACGTCTGCATCTCGATGGGCGACCATCCGATCCCGAAATGGGGAGTCTGATATGGGTAAGTTAGCGTTAGCAGCAAAAATCACTCACGTGCCGTCGATGTACCTGTCTGAGCTGCCGGGGAAAAACCACGGCTGCCGCCAGGGCGCTATCGACGGGCATAAAGAAATTGGCAAGCGCTGCCGGGAAATGGGCGTCGATACCATCATCGTGTTCGATACCCACTGGCTGGTCAACAGCGCCTACCACATCAACTGCGCCGACCATTTCCAGGGCGTCTACACCAGTAACGAACTGCCGCACTTTATTCGCGACATGACCTACGACTATGACGGCAACCCGGAGCTGGGTCAGCTCATCGCCGACGAGGCGGTGAAGCTCGGGGTGCGCGCCAAAGCGCACAATATTCCGAGCCTGAAGCTGGAGTACGGCACCCTGGTGCCGATGCGCTACATGAACAGCGATAAGCACTTCAAGGTGGTGTCCATTTCCGCCTTCTGTACCGTTCATGACTTTGCCGACAGCCGCAGGCTGGGCGAAGCGATCCTCAAAGCCATTGAGAAATATGACGGCACCGTGGCGGTGCTGGCCAGCGGCTCGCTGTCGCACCGCTTTATCGACGATCAGCGTGCCGAAGAAGGCATGAACAGCTACACCCGCGAGTTCGATCATCAGATGGATGAGCGGGTGGTGAAGCTGTGGCGCGAGGGCAAATTTAAAGAGTTCTGCACCATGCTGCCGGAGTACGCCGACTACTGCTACGGCGAAGGCAACATGCACGACACGGTGATGCTGCTCGGTCTGCTGGGCTGGGATAAATACGACGGCAAGGTGGAGTTTATCACCGAGCTGTTCGCCAGCTCCGGCACCGGCCAGGTTAACGCCGTGTTCCCGCTGCCGGCGCAGGCGTAAGGAGGCCCTATGCCGCATTTTATCGCCGAATGTACCGACAACATCCGCGAGCAGGCCGATCTGCCTGGGCTGTTCGCCAAAGTCAACGAGGCGCTGGCCGCTACCGGCATCTTTCCGATCGGCGGGATCCGCAGCCGTGCCCACTGGCTGGATACCTGGCAGATGGCCGACGGCAGGCAGGATTACGCCTTTGTCCATATGACGCTGAAGATCGGTGCCGGGCGCAGCCTGGAGAGCCGTCAGGACGTGGGAGATATGCTGTTCGCGCTGATCAAATCCCACTTCGCGGCGCTGATGGAGAGCCGCTACCTGGCGCTGTCGTTCGCTATGGAAGAGCTCGATCCGACGCTGAACTACAAACAGAACAACGTGCACGCCTTATTTAAATAACGTGCAAATTGCCCGGTGGCGCTGCGCTTACCGGGCCTACAGCGGCCATGAATTGTAGGCCGGATAAGCGAAGCGCCATCCGGCAATACAATGCCACAGGAATCACTATGCTCGATAAACAGACCCGAACCCTGATTGCCCAGCGGCTGAATCAGGCCGAAAAACAGCGTGAACAGATCCGCGCGATCTCGCTGGATTATCCGTCGATCACCATTGAGGACGCCTACGCCGTCCAGCGCGAGTGGGTCGAGATGAAGATCGCCGAAGGCCGCGTACTCAAAGGCCACAAGATCGGCCTGACCTCAAAAGCCATGCAGGCCAGCTCGCAGATCAGCGAGCCGGACTACGGCGCGCTGCTTGACGATATGTTCTTCCACGACGGCAGCGATATCCCCACCGACCGCTTTATCGTTCCGCGTATCGAAGTCGAGCTGGCGTTCGTGCTGGCCAAACCGCTGCGCGGCCCGAACTGCACTCTGTTTGATGTCTACAACGCCACCGACTACGTGATCCCGGCGCTGGAGCTGATTGACGCCCGCTGCCACAACATCGACCCGGAAACCCAGCGCCCGCGTAAAGTGTTCGACACCATTTCCGATAACGCCGCCAACGCCGGGGTGATCCTCGGCGGCCGCCCGATCAAGCCCGACGAGCTGGATCTGCGCTGGATCTCCGCCCTGCTGTATCGCAACGGCGTGATTGAGGAGACCGGCGTCGCCGCGGGGGTGCTCAATCACCCGGCCAACGGCGTGGCCTGGCTGGCCAACAAACTGGCGCCGTACGATGTCCAGCTCGAAGCCGGGCAAATCATCCTCGGCGGCTCCTTCACCCGTCCGGTCCCGGCGCGCAAGGGCGATACCTTCCACGTCGACTACGGCAACATGGGCGCCATCAGCTGCCGCTTTGTCTGAGGAGAGCAACATGAACAACGCTTTTAAAGCGGCGCTCAAGGCCGGGCGCCCGCAAATCGGCCTGTGGCTGGGGCTGTGCAGTAACTACAGCGCCGAACTGCTGGCCGGCGCCGGCTTCGACTGGCTGCTGATCGACGGCGAACACGCGCCCAACAATGTGCAAACGGTGCTGACCCAGCTTCAGGCCATCGCCCCCTACCCCAGCCAGCCGGTGGTCCGCCCGTCGTGGAACGACCCGGTGCAGATCAAACAGCTGCTGGATATCGGCGCGCAAACCCTGCTGGTGCCCATGGTGCAGAACGCCGACGAAGCGCGGCTGGCGGTCAGAGCCACCCGCTACCCGCCCGCCGGCATTCGCGGCGTCGGCAGCGCGCTGGCCCGCGCCTCGCGCTGGAATCGGGTGCCGGATTATCTTCACCAGGCCAACGACGCGATGTGCGTCCTGGTACAGATTGAAACCCGCGAAGCGCTGAAAAATCTGCCGCAGATCCTCGATGTCGACGGGGTGGATGGCGTGTTTATCGGCCCGGCGGACCTCAGCGCCGATATGGGCCATGGCGGCAATCCGCAGCACCTGGAAGTGCAGGCCGCCATTGAACAGGCCATCCAGCAAATCCGTCAGGCCGGTAAGGCGCCGGGGATCCTGATGGCCAATGAAGCGCTGGCGAAGCGCTATCTCGAACTGGGCGCGCTGTTCGTCGCCGTCGGCGTCGATACCACCCTGCTGGCGCGCGGCGCAGAAGCGCTGGCGGCCCATTTTACCCACACCGCAACGACCACAACCGATAACAATAAATCCGTCTATTGAACGGATAATGTGGAGCGCAACATGACTACCTCTACCCTGCAACACAATGATAATAAAGCCGTTGAAGTAGAAAACCGGGTGATCAAAAAGCTGTTCCGCCGCCTGATTACCTTCCTGTTTGTTCTCTTTGTTTTCTCATTTTTGGACCGCATTAATATCGGCTTCGCCGGCCTGACGATGGGCAAAGACCTCGGCCTGACCTCCACCATGTTCGGCCTGGCGGCGACGCTGTTCTACGTCACCTACGTACTGTGCGGGATCCCCAGCAATATCATGCTGGCGAAAGTCGGCGCGCGCCGTTGGATCGCCGGAATTATGGTGGTCTGGGGGATCGCCTCGACCTGCACCATGTTCGCCACCAGCCCGCATACGCTGTACATCCTGCGCATGCTGGTCGGCATCGCCGAGGCTGGTTTTCTACCGGGGATCCTCGTCTATCTGACCTGGTGGTTCCCGGCCTACCATCGCGCCCGCGCCAACGCCCTGTTTATGATCGCCATGCCGGTGACCATGATGCTCGGATCGATACTTTCCGGCTATATTCTGGCGCTCGACGGCCTGTGGAACCTGAAGGGCTGGCAGTGGCTGTTTCTGCTGGAAGGCCTGCCGTCGGTGGTGCTCGGCGTCGTCACCTGGTTCTTCCTCAACGACACGCCGGATAAAGCCAACTGGCTCGATAGCGAAGAAAAACAGGCGCTGAAGGCGATGATCGATCGTGAACGGGAAAATGCGGCGGTCGTTCCGGCTTCGCCGCGTTCCACGCTGCGCGAAGTCCTGACGCCAGCGGTGCTGATGTATACCCTGGCCTACTTCTGCCTGACCAATACCCTGAGCGCCATTAATATCTGGACGCCGCAGATCCTGCAGAGCTTCAACACCGGCAGTAGCAACATCATGATTGGCCTGCTGGCGGCGATCCCGCAGTTCTGCACTATTTTCGGCATGATCTGGTGGAGCCGCCGCTCCGACCGGCGCAAAGAGCGCAAAATGCATACCATCCTGCCCTACCTGTTCGCCGCGGCGGGTTGGCTGCTGGCTTCGGCAACTCACCACAGCCTGATCCAGCTGCTCGGCATTATTATGGCTTCGGTGGGATCCTTTACCGCGATGGCCATTTTCTGGACCACCCCGGATCGGGTGATCAGCCTGCAGTCGCGCGCGGTGGCGCTGGCGGTAATCAACGCCATAGGCAACGTCGGCTCTGCCGTCAGCCCGCTGTTGATCGGCATTTTGCGCGATACCACCGGCAGCTTTAGCTCCGGGCTGTGGTTTGTCGCCGGGCTGCTGATTGTCGGCGCGCTGGTGCTCACCCGCATTCCAATGAGCCAGCGTGAGGACGCCGCCGCCGCGCCGGGCTTAGCGGCGCAAAAAGGCCACTAAGGAGCGGGTATGTGCCAGCATTCCATCGCCAATATCGATATCAATAAAGATTACGACGAGAGCCTGGGCACCGAGGAGGTGCACTATCAGTCGTTTTCCCGCATGGCGGCCTTTTTTGGCCGCGACATGCAGGCGCATCGCCACGACCGCTATTTCCAGATGCACTATCTTGATACCGGGCAGATTGAGCTGCAGCTTGATGACCATCGCTATTCGGTGCAGGCGCCATTGTTTGTGTTAACGCCGCCCTCGGTGCCGCACGCCTTTATTACCGAGTCCGATAGCGATGGCCATGTGCTGACGGTGCACGAAGAACTCATCTGGCCGCTGCTGGAGGTGCTCTATCCCGGCACGCGGGAGACCTTCGGCCTGCCGGGGATCTGCCTGTCGCTGGCGGATAAACCCGACGAGCTGGCGGCGCTGGCCCACTACTGGCAGCTGATCCGCCGGGAATCCACCGCCCAGTTGCCGGGGCGCGAGCACACCCTGGCGCTGCTGGCGCAGGCGGTCTTTACCCTGCTATTGCGTAACGCAAAGCTCGACGATCACGCCGCCAGCGGCATGCGCGGCGAGCTGAAGCTATTCCAGCGCTTTAACCAGATGATCGACAGCCACTACCATCAGCACTGGACGGTACCGGATTACGCCAGGGAGCTGCACCTGACCGAATCGCGGCTGACCGATATCTGTCGCCGCTTTGCCAACCGTTCGCCCAAACGGCTGATATTCGACCGCCAGCTGCGCGAGGCGAAGCGCCTGCTGCTGTTCTCCGATAGCGCCGTCAATGAGATAGCCTGGCAGCTGGGGTTTAAAGACCCCGCTTATTTTGCGCGCTTTTTTAGCCGCCAGGTCGGCTGCTCGCCCAGCAGCTACCGGGCGCAAAAAGTACCGGTATCGTAATTCCCCGCTGGCGTTGCGCCTGCGGGCGATAGTCCACAGGTCGGTTCAGCGCCGCGCCAGCCGGCAAACGCTGCAGAGATCACAAAATTCACTCCCGCCTGAAAAGTACCCGTCGTTGTCGCAAACGTCCCTTCACGACAAGCGCAATAACCGCTTCAATTGAACAACAAAAACAAAACATATATTTAACATCATTTTCCGATAAATACTGAAGAGGCCCCTATGAAACCTGAAGATTTCCGCGCCGACGCGAAACGCCCGTTAACTGGCGAAGAGTATTTAAAAAGCCTGCAGGATGGCCGCGAAATTTATATCTATGGCGAGCGCGTGAAGGATGTCACCACCCACCCGGCCTTCCGTAACGCCGCGGCCTCCGTCGCTCAACTGTACGATGCGCTGCACAAACCGGAGATGCAGGATTCCCTGTGCTGGGGCACCGATACCGGCAGCGGCGGCTACACCCACAAATTCTTCCGCGTGGCGAAAAGCGCCGACGATCTGCGCCAGCAGCGCGACGCCATCGCCGAGTGGTCGCGCTTAAGCTACGGCTGGATGGGCCGCACCCCGGACTACAAAGCCGCCTTCGGCTGCGCGCTGGGCGCCAACCCGGCGTTTTACGGCCAGTTCGAGCAGAACGCCCGCAACTGGTACACCCGCATTCAGGAAACCGGCCTGTACTTTAACCATGCGATCGTCAACCCGCCGATCGACCGCCACAAGCCGGCCGATGAAGTGAAGGATGTCTACATCAAGCTGGAAAAAGAGACCGATGCCGGGATCATCGTCAGCGGCGCGAAAGTGGTCGCCACCAACTCGGCGCTGACCCACTACAACATGATCGGCTTCGGCTCCGCGCAGGTGATGGGCGAAAACCCGGACTTCGCGCTGATGTTCGTCGCGCCGATGGACGCCGAAGGCGTCAAGCTGATCTCCCGCGCCTCCTATGAGATGGTCGCCGGCGCGACCGGCTCCCCGTACGACTATCCGCTCTCCAGCCGTTTCGACGAGAACGACGCGATTCTGGTAATGGATAAGGTGCTGATCCCATGGGAGAACGTGCTGATTTATCGCGACTTCGACCGCTGCCGCCGCTGGACCATGGAAGGGGGTTTCGCCCGCATGTACCCGCTGCAGGCCTGCGTGCGTCTGGCGGTAAAACTGGATTTTATCACCGCCCTGCTGAAGCGCTCGCTGGAATGTACCGGCACCCTCGAGTTCCGCGGCGTGCAGGCCGACCTCGGCGAAGTGGTGGCGTGGCGCAACATGTTCTGGGCGCTGAGCGATTCCATGTGCTCGGAAGCGACGCCGTGGGTCAACGGCGCATGGCTGCCGGATCACGCCGCGCTGCAGACCTATCGCGTGATGGCCCCGATGGCCTACGCCAAGATCAAGAACATCATCGAGCGCAACGTCACCAGCGGCCTGATTTATCTGCCGTCCAGCGCCCGCGATCTGAACAACCCGCAGATTGACCAGTATCTGGCGAAGTATGTGCGCGGCTCCAACGGTATGGATCACGTTGAACGTATCAAGATCCTCAAACTGATGTGGGACGCCATCGGCAGCGAGTTCGGCGGCCGCCACGAGCTGTATGAAATCAACTACTCCGGTAGCCAGGATGAGATTCGCCTGCAGTGTCTGCGCCAGGCGCAGAGCTCCGGCAATATGGACAAGATGATGGCGATGGTCGACCGCTGCCTGTCCGAGTACGACCAGAACGGCTGGACGGTGCCGCATCTGCACAATAACGCTGATATCAACATGTTGGATAAGCTGCTGAAGTAATTCGCAGCGGGAGGTCATAATGCAATTAGATGAACAACGCCTGCGTTTTCGCGATGCCATGGCCAGCCTGTCGGCGGCGGTTAACGTGGTCACCACCGCAGGCGAAGCCGGCCGCTGCGGGATTACCGCCACGGCGGTGTGCTCGGTGACGGATACGCCGCCCTCGGTGATGGTGTGCATCAACGCCAACAGCGCGATGAACCCGGTGTTTCAGGGCAACGGCAAGTTGTGCATCAACGTGCTGAACCATGAACAGGAAATCATGGCCCGTCATTTCGCCGGGATGACCGGGGTGACGATGGAAGAGCGTTTTGCCCTCAGCGGCTGGCAGCAGGGCGCGCTCGGGCAGCCGGTGCTGAAGGGGTCGCTGGCCAGTCTCGAGGGGGAGATTAGCCAGGTACAAACCATCGGCACCCACCTGGTCTATCTGGTGGAAATCAGGAATATAACCCTGAGCCAGCAGGGCCACGGGCTGATCTACTTTAAGCGCCGCTTCCACCCGGTAATGATGGAAATGGAAGTCGCAGTGTAATCGCCTTGTCTGCTCCTCCCCGGTTGGGGAGGAGCGTTAACCCACAGCGTCGCAGGCCACAATCTCCTGTGATCACAATCACATAATCCCGCCCTGTTCACTTCGTAGCCAACCGCTTACCCCTTCCAGTAACCGCTTAACCTCCTATACAACCACTCACCCATTTACTCATCTTTACGCGCGCGCCGGTCTGGCAAGATCGGAGGCAGCCTAGCTAATCAATACCTCCATCAACTCTTACTTAAAACCAGACGGCTTCGGCCAATTATTCATCTCATTAACGCCAGGTTTTACTATGGATACCAAAAAACTATTCAAGCACATACCCTGGGTGATTCTCGGGATCATCGGGGCATTTTGCCTCTCAGTCGTCGCCCTGCGCCGCGGTGAGCACGTCAGTGCCCTGTGGATCGTGGTGGCGTCGGTTTCCGTGTACCTCGTCGCCTACCGGTATTACAGTCTGTATATCGCGCAGAAGGTGATGAAGCTTGACCCGACGCGCTCCACGCCAGCGGTCATTAATAACGATGGCCTGAACTATGTGCCGACCAACCGCTACGTGCTGTTTGGCCACCACTTTGCCGCGATTGCCGGCGCCGGTCCGCTGGTGGGCCCGGTGCTCGCCGCGCAGATGGGCTACCTGCCGGGCACCCTGTGGCTGCTGGCGGGCGTCGTGCTGGCAGGCGCGGTACAGGACTTTATGGTGCTGTTTATCTCCTCACGGCGTAACGGCGCCTCGCTGGGCGAGATGATCAAACAGGAGATGGGTCCCGTACCGGGCTCCATCGCGCTGTTCGGCTGCTTCCTGATAATGATCATCATCCTCGCGGTGCTGGCGCTGATCGTGGTGAAAGCGCTGGCGGAAAGCCCGTGGGGCGTCTTCACCGTCTGCTCGACGGTGCCAATTGCCCTGTTTATGGGGATCTACATGCGCTTCCTGCGCCCGGGCCGCGTAGGCGAAGTATCGGTCATCGGTATCGTCCTGCTGGTGGCGTCTATTTACTTCGGCGGCGTGATTGCCCACGACCCGTACTGGGGCCCGGCGCTGACCTTTAAAGACACCACCATCACCTTTACCCTGATTGGCTACGCGTTTATCTCGGCTCTGCTGCCGGTATGGCTGATTCTGGCGCCGCGCGACTACCTGGCGACCTTCCTGAAAATCGGCGTCATCGTTGGCCTGGCGCTGGGTATCGTGATCCTTAACCCGGACCTGAAAATGCCGGCGGTGACCCAGTACATTGACGGTACCGGTCCGCTGTGGAAAGGCGCCCTGTTCCCGTTCCTGTTTATCACTATTGCCTGCGGCGCGGTCTCCGGCTTCCACGCCCTGATCGCCTCCGGCACCACGCCGAAGCTGCTGGCCAACGAAACCGACGCCCGCTTTATCGGCTACGGCGCAATGCTGATGGAGTCCTTCGTGGCGGTGATGGCGCTGGTGGCGGCATCGATTATCGAACCGGGCCTCTACTTCGCGATGAACACCCCGCCGGCGGGTCTGGGCATCACCATGCCGAACCTGCACGAAATGGGCGGTGAAAACGCGGCGCTGATTGCCGCCCAGCTGAGGGATGTCACCGCTCACGCGGCAGCGACCGTCAGCTCCTGGGGCTTCGTGATCTCACCTGAGCAAATCCTGCAAACCGCGAAAGATATCGGCGAACCTTCCGTACTGAACCGCGCAGGCGGCGCGCCGACGCTGGCCGTGGGTATCGCTCATGTGTTCCACAAAATCATCCCGATGGCGGATATGGGCTTCTGGTACCACTTCGGTATCCTGTTTGAAGCGCTGTTTATCCTCACCGCGCTGGATGCGGGGACCCGCGCAGGCCGCTTTATGCTGCAGGATCTGCTGGGTAACTTCGTGCCGTTCCTGAAAAAAACCGACTCGCTGGTCGCCGGGATTATCGGTACCGCCGGCTGCGTCGGGCTGTGGGGCTACCTGCTGTATCAGGGCGTGGTCGACCCGCTGGGCGGCGTGAAGAGCCTGTGGCCGCTGTTCGGTATCTCTAACCAGATGCTGGCCGCGGTGGCGCTGGTGCTTGGCACCGTGGTGCTGGTCAAAATGCAGCGCACCAAATATATCTGGGTCACCGTGATCCCGGCTGCGTGGCTGCTGCTGTGCACCACCTGGGCGCTGGGCCTGAAGCTGTTCAGCACCAACCCGCAGATGGAAGGCTTCTTCTTTATGGCTCAGCAGTATAAAGAGAAGATCGCTTCCGGCGGCGAACTGACCGCACAGCAGATTGCCAACATGAACCATATCGTGGTCAACAACTACACCAACGCCGGCCTGAGCATCCTGTTCCTGGTGGTGGTGTACAGCATCATCTTCTACGGCATCAAAACCTGGCTCACTGTCCGCAACAATAAAGTGCGTACCGACAAAGAGACCCCGTACGTGCCGGTACCGGAAGGCGGCGTGAAGACCTCGTCACATCATTAACCCCGATGCCGGATGGCGCTACGCTTATCCGGCCTACAAAAAAGCGCATCAATGTAGGCCGGAGAAGGCGCTAGCCGCCATCCGGCTTTATTCGTTATCTGGAACTTACAATGTTTGGTAACTTAGGTCAGGCAAAAAAATATCTCGGTCAGGCGGCGAAAATGCTGATTGGCATTCCGGATTACGACAACTACGTCACCCATATGCAAACCAACCATCCGGATCAGCCGTACATGACTTATGAAGAATTCTTCCGCGAACGCCAGCAGGCCCGCTACGGCGGCGACGGCAAAGGCGGCGTCCGCTGCTGTTAATGGAGGCAATAATGGCACCGATTGCAGTCACCCTACTCACCGGTTTTCTCGGCGCAGGTAAAACCACCCTGTTGCGCCATATTCTCAACGAACAGCACGGCTTTAAAATCGCCGTGATTGAAAATGAATTTGGCGAAGTCGCCGTTGACGATCAGCTGATCGGCGACCGCGCCACGCAGATTAAAACCCTGACCAACGGCTGCATCTGCTGTACGCGCTCCAACGAACTGGAAGACGCCCTGCTCGATCTGCTCGACAGCCGCGACCGCGGTGAAATCGAGTTCGACCGGCTGGTGATTGAATGCACCGGCATGGCCGACCCGGGGCCGATTATCCAGACCTTTTTCTCCCACGAGGTGCTTTGCGAGCGCTATCTGCTGGATGGCGTGATCGCCCTGGTGGATGCGGTCCATGCCGACCAGCAGATGGATCAGTTCACCATCGCCCAGTCGCAGGTAGGCTACGCAGACCGCATTTTGCTGACCAAAACTGATGTTGCCGGCGACACCGAAAAATTGCGCGAACGGCTGGCGCGCATTAATGCCCGGGCGCCGATTTATACCGTCATTCACGGCGATATCGATCTTAGCCAGTTGTTTAACACCAGCGGCTTTATGCTGGAAGAGAACGTCGTAAACAGCAAACCGCGTTTCCACTTTATGGCAGAGAAGCAAAACGACGTGTCATCAATCGTGGTTGAGATGGATTACCCGGTGGATATCAGCGAAGTGTCGCGTGTAATGGAAAATCTGCTGCTCTCCTTCGCCGAGCAATTGATGCGCTATAAAGGGATGCTGTGGATCGACGGCGAGCCAAATCGCCTGCTGTTCCAGGGCGTGCAGCGCCTCTACAGCGCCGACTGGGATCGCCCGTGGGGCGATGAAACGCCGCACAGCACGCTGGTGTTTATCGGCATTCAGTTGCCGGAAGAGGAGATTCGCGCGGCATTTGCCGGGCTACGACGCTAATCTGCCCGCCTGCGCGCTAAGGCGCAGGCCCCCTTCTCTCCCCGTACATCGTCAAAGACAGGGTTAAAACGTCGTCATCGCGTCGAAAAATGTAAATCAACGTTTTTATAAGTAACAGCAGAAACACTTTTGGAAATAATAAGAAATTCAATGAATAGGACGCTTAATAATTAATGCCCGCCCTGTTCAGTTTCTGTTTAGCCCCCCCATTAAACTGTGGCTAAACAGACCAAATTTGATGATTGACCTCGCCATAACCCAACGTCATTACAACATTTTCAAAACACTTCCCTGACAAACACAGCATAAAAAATCGACGTAAGTCACATTTGCAGAGGTAAACATCGATTGTTAAGGTGCCCTCAGACAAATTTAATGACGAGGAGCAAACCATGAAAAAGCTTAACATCCTGATTGTTGCTGCCCTGACCGCGGTCTCTGGTTCCGCCATGGCAATGGGGTTTACCGTTGAACAAGGTAAGAATTTTACCAACCTGAATATGGAAATGGGTAAATCCTCTTCCGGCCTGTATGCCGAAAGCCACTGGCTGAAGAATACCGATGATGGTAGCCAGACCGGCGGCGTTGGCGCGGGTTACAATCTGGAAGTTGGCCCGGTGATGCTCAACGCTGGCGCGAAAGCTATCTACCTCGGGCCGAAAAAAGGCGATAACGGCGTCGCGTTTCCGGTCGGCGGCGGAGTGAATGTGGCCCTGACCGACAGCATCCACGTGTTTGGCGAAGGGTATGTGGCCCCCGACGGCCTGAACAACAGCGTGAAAAACTATGTTGAGGCGAACGGCGGCGTGAGCTGGTCCCCGGTTGGTCCACTGACCCTGAAGGTCGGTTACCGTCACGTGAGCGTTGACGGCAAAGAGGGCCGCCCAAACCACACCCTGATTGATGGCGCCTACGTGGGCGGCGGGATTACCTTCTGATGAAATCACGTCTCGCCGCGCTCTCTGCGCTGAGCCTGGCGTTGCTGCTCACCGGCTGCACTCAGTATACCTGGGTGAAGCCGGGTTTAAGCGATGCCGACATGCATAAAAAGCTCACCGAATGTGAAGCGCAGGCCCTGGTCGATCTCCCTCCGGATAACGTGGTGACCGGGTCCAGTTCAGAAAAAAGCGACAAAAAGCATAAGAAACAGGATGTTGAAACAAGTTATACGGTAGAAGACGCGAATGAATATCAGCGGGAGACCTTAGTCGACAGCTGTATGTTCAAAAGCGGCTGGGATAAAGTCGAAGTGCAATAAATCTATTATAAAAAAACCTGCCGGATGGCAGGTTTTTTTATGGTCGGGCTTAGCGGCGAACCACCACCAGCTTTTGGTTCACAAACTCTTTGATGCCGAGATCGGAGAGCTCCCGGCCATAACCGGAACGCTTCACGCCGCCAAACGGCAGTTCAGGCGCGGTATCGGTCAGCCAGTTGATATAGACCATCCCGGTTTCAATGGCGGATGCCATCCGTTTAGCGCGTTCGATATCCTGACTGAACACCGCGCCGCCCAGGCCATAGTGAGAATCGTTGGCAAGCGCAATCGCCTCCTCATCGTTTTTCACCACGTAGATCTGCGCCACCGGGCCAAAGAACTCTTCGAAGTACGCCGGGTTGTCGCGGGTGATACCGGTCAGGATAGTGGGTTCAAAGAAGTTACCGTCTCGCGCCACGGGTTTGCCGCCCAGATGCAGCGTGGCGCCGTTTTTGACCGCCTCGTCAACCTGCTTGCTTAAGGTTTCCAGCGCATCTTTAGAGGAGAGCGGCCCCAGCGTGGTGCTTTCATCCAGCGGATCGCCTATTTTTACCTGGCGAAACGCCTCGCTAAATTTCGTCAGAAACGACTCAGCGATGTTCTCATGCAGGATAAACCGCTTGGCGGCAGTACACACCTGGCCGGCGTTGTTCAGCCGCGCCTGGACGCCGATTTTCACCGCGCGATCGAGGTCGGCATCGTCGAGCACCACAAACACATCGTTGCCGCCGAGTTCCAGGGTCGATTTTTTAATATGCTTCGCCGCCTGCGCCGCCACCACGCTGCCAGCTTTTTCCGACCCGGTCAGCGCCGCGCCCTGCACACGATCGTCGGCGATAATCTTCGCCACCTGATCCTGGGAGATAAACAGATTGGTCCACGCCCCATCTGGTGCGCCGGCCTCGCGCACCAGATGAGCAAAGGTCTCCGCGCAGTGCGGCACAATGCTGGCGTGTTTGGCGATAACCGGGTTCCCGGCCGCCAGGTTTGGCGCCAGGACGCGCATCAGCTGGTAATAGGGGAAGTTCCACGGTTCCACCGCCACTAATACGCCGATGGGATGGTGTTCAACCCAGGCGTCGCCGAGTTCGGTGGGATATTTCACCGGCGCCAGCATCGATTTGGCGTTATCGGCGTAATAGCGGGCGATTTGCGCGCATAGTTTCACTTCGCCGCGGCTCTGCTTAATGAGTTTCCCCATCTCCTCGCTGGCGATTTTCGCCAGATCTTCCGCCCGGCTGTCGATCAGATCCGCCAGCTTATGCAGCACCGCCAGGCGCGGTTCGATATTGCCTTTCGCCCAGGCAGAATGATAGAGCGCATCCGCCTGCCGCAGCGCCGCCTCCACGTCCGCATCGCTGTGCGCCGGGTACGTTTTAATAAGCTGATTGTTCGCAGGATTCACCGTCTGATAGGCCATATCGCATGTCTCCTTGTTATCGCTATTAAGGCAGTCAAAAATGCCGTTAAGGATATTAAGGGTAGTCGAGATGGCTGGCGATGCGGGTAAAGTTAGGTATATCCGGAATATTCCATAACGGTGGCTAACCGGGGCGACCGTCAGGCCGTCCCGGCGTTATCAATGCGCCAGCGCGGCGATCTCGTCGGCGGTCAGGCCGGTGATTTTCACCACCGTCTCGCGGGCAATGCCGTCGGCCAGCATCCTCTGGGCAATGCGCAGCGCCTCGGCATGCTGTCCTTCACGCTTGCCTTTTCTGCGCCACACTTCCTGTAATCGTTCGGCGATGGTCATCAATCTCTCCCTGTGCTGAGGAACCCGTTGCGCCACTTCCTGGATAAACCGGCCAAAGCGACGCGCGTTGCCAGTCTGCAGTAGATAATTAAACAGCGTTTTTATCTGCCTGTCATTAGCGTCACCGCTAAGTAAAATCGTCGTCAGCTGCTCAACAATCGCCATTAAATCGCGCTGGCGAATATGCTTCTGTATCAGCTCGAGTAATGCCACCCGCCGGTGACGAACGATCTCATCGTCGGGGATCACCGTGATATCCACCAGCGGAAAGGGCGAGGCATAAAGCTCCCTCGCCAGCTGTGGATCGGCAAAGCAGTCCAGCCAGCTGAGCGACCACGGGTATGGCGTGGTCGCTCCGTGATAGAACAGCATCGGCACCACCAGCGGCAGTCTGGTATGACCGTTATCCAGATGGCGCTGCATCGCGGCGATGGCGTAGCGCATCAGGCGAAAAGCCATTTGCACGTCCGGTGAGCTCTGATGTTCGATAACCACATAAATGTATCCCTTGCCAGACGCGGTTTTGAGTGACCACAGCACATCGGAGTACCAGGCCCGCAGGCTCTCCTCGATAAAGCTTGCCGACTCCAGCTGTAAGGTATCGAGGTCGCAGCGCTGACGCAGCGCAGGCGGTAGATGGATCGCCAGGAAATCACGCGCGATGTCGGCCTGAGTGAGAAACTGTTTAAACACCGCATCATGCGGCGTCGAGGTGGTGCCCTTTGCCATCGACTCATCCCTGCCTGCTTATCCTGCAGGGACTCTACCTCCCATGAATGTCGCTGACACCCCGGAAACCGGGATTTTACATTCCGCGACGAAAACATATTTCCCCGGACTGCAAGCGTGACATCCTTTTTCGACGCGGTACGCAAATCCCGGCGGGCGACAGCCTCGGCGCAGCATGCTATAAACGATTTATCCCCTCAGCAAAGGTCGATGCGGTGAACCATACCCGAGATATTCCCCAAACCTTCTGGCGAGACGATCGCCTGCCGTGGCTGGAGCTGCGCAGCACCTGGCGCAGCCGTCAGGCCTATAAGCGCCACAGCCACCCGCAGCTCTCGGTGGGGGCGATTATCGACGGTGAAACGCGCTGCCTGTGCAATGGTCAGGAATATCTCCTGCAGCCCGGGGATCTGATCGTGATCCCGCCGCACGCGCCGCATAGCTGTAATCCGCTGCGTGACCGGCCGCGCAGCTATCATATGCTGTACCTGGAGGCGGCATGGTGCCATGCGCAGCGTCCAGATATTCCCCCTGGCGCCAGTATCACCTCGCCGCAGCCGCTGCTGCGCGACAGCCCTCTCTTTGCCTGCTTCCAGCAGATTGTCGCCCTGATGAGCCGCGGCCGCATTGAGCAACTGCCCGCCCGGCTGGCGCAGCTCCTGCACGCGCTGCCGCTGTGCGCCGCCGCGCCGCAGGCGCCACATCACGCCAGCGCCCTGCTGTTTCAGCGCCTGGCGACAGATCTGCCGGCGCCGCCATCGCTGGATAAGCTGGCCCACGACAGCGCGCTACGTAAAGAGACCGTTATCCGCGCCGTGAAACAGGATACCGGCCTGACGCCCGCCAGTTTGATCAATATGGCGCGCATTGAATATGCGAAAACGCGCTTACGTGCCGGGGACCCTATTGCCGACGTCGGCTATCAGGCCGGCTTTGCCGATCAGAGCCATTTCCATAAAACCTTCGTCAGCTATACCGCCGCCACGCCGCGGCAGTATGCGCAAAGCCGATCAATTTCCGACAATAAGTAATTTTCCACCTGGCGTAGGGTGGCCTCAGCACCATTATCGAGGCCACTATGCATACCTTATCGACTCTCTTCCCCGCCGCCTTTCCGGCGTTAGCCCTGTCCCACTTTGTCGCTCTGCTCAGCCCGGGCCCCGATTTTTTTCTGCTGGTCGGTTACGCTGTACGCTACCGGATCCGCGGCAGCCTCGGACTGTGTCTCGGCATCGCCGCCGGGAATGCGTTGTATATTGTCCTGGCCATCGTTGGCTGGGGGCTTCTGCGCCAGGCGCCGCTGCTGTTTTTGCTCATCGAGCTGCTGGGCGCAGGCTATTTACTGTGGATTGGCAGCCTGCTGATTCGCAGCCGTCCCGCGGCGCTGGCGGTGGAGAGTGTTCGCGCATCGTGTCCGGGGTTCGGCAAGCAGCTGCTGCTGGGGCTGGGGTCATCGCTGCTCAACCCGAAGAACGCGCTGTTTTATCTGGCGCTGATGACCTCCCTGCTGGGGCCGGCGGTTACCTTGCTGCAGCAAACGGTAAGTGGCCTGTGGATGGTCAGCGTGGTGTTCTTCTGGGATTTACTGCTGGTGAGCGCGATTGCGCTGCCGCAGGTGCAGCACCGCCTGAGCGCCATCGTCTGGCGGGTCGAGCGGGCGGCGGGGGCGATCCTGATGATGTTCGGTCTGTGGATTATCTGGCGATTTTTGCACGACCTCGCCGTCAGGTTATATGCTTAAGTTTATGGAAAAACTCGCTGAACTGAAACGCGCCAAACTGCTGGCGCTGTCGCTGCTGCTGATCGCCGCCGCGCTATTTATCACCACCCTGCTGCTGCCGACGACGCCATGGGTCAGCGCGCTGAAGGCCATTTCCGAAGCGGCGATGGTCGGGGCGCTGGCCGACTGGTTTGCGGTGGTGGCCCTGTTTCGTCGTATTCCGCTGCCCTTTGTCGCCCGCCATACCGCGATTATCCCGCGCAACAAAGATCGCATCGCCGACAACCTCGGCCGCTTTGTGGAAGAGAAGTTCCTCGATACCCCGTCGCTGGTGGCGCTGATCCGCCGCTATCAACCAGCTCTGATGCTCGGCAACTGGTTCAGCCAGCCGGAGAACGCCCGGCGGGTCGGCCAGCACCTGCTGCAGGTGATGAGCGGTTTTCTCGAACTGACCGATGACGCCCGCATTCAGCGCCTGCTGCGGCGCGCGGTGCATAAGGCGATTGATAAGGTCGACCTGACGCAGACCAGCGCCATGATGCTGGAGGGGCTGACCCGCGACAACCGCCATCAAAAGCTGCTGGATTCGCTGATAAATCAGCTGATCGCCCTGCTGCAGCGCGACAGCTCCCGCGCCTTTATCGCCCGCGGCATCGTGCGCTGGCTGGAGACCGAACACCCGCTGAAGGCCAGGCTATTACCCACCGAGTGGCTCGGCGAGCACAGCGCCGAGATGGTCACCGACGCCGTGAATACCCTGCTGGACGAGGTCACTCACGATCGCACCCACCAGATCCGCCAGACCTTTGACCGCGCGACGCAAAAGCTAATCGATAACCTGAAATCCGACCCGGAACTGGCGCAGAAGGCCGATAACATCAAAGCCTGGCTGAAAAATGATGAGACCTTCAACCGCTATCTTGGCGAAGTGTGGGGCGACCTGCGCGGTTGGGTAAAAAACGATATCAGCAGCGACGACTCGCGTATCAAGCAGCGCATCGCCGAGGCTGGCCAGTGGTTCGGTGAAACCTTACTCCGCGACGACGCGCTGCGCGAATCGCTTAACGAACACCTGGAGCAGGCGGCGCACCGGGTGGCGCCGGAGTTCGCCGCCTTCCTCACTCGGCATATCAGCGACACGGTGAAGAGCTGGGACGCCCGCGATATGTCGCGGCAGATCGAGCTTAATATCGGTAAAGATCTGCAGTTCATCCGCATCAACGGCACCCTGGTCGGGGGAACCATCGGCCTGTTGTTGTGGCTGCTCTCGCAGATCCCGTCGCTGCTGCATCTGCATATTGGTTAGCAATGATACTATCTGAACAATCGCGCTGAAAAATATTCCACAGGGAGGGCGAGATGATGCACCGGATGACCCGCTGGCTAACCCGGCACGCCGCCGCGCTGTTCTTCTCGGCGGCGCTCATTCTGTATGATTTTTCCGCCTATCTCACCACCGACCTGATCCAGCCGGGGATCCTGCACGTGGTGCGGGATTTCAACGCCGATGTGGCGCTGGCTCCAGCCTCGGTGAGCCTATATATGGCCGGCGGCATGGCGCTGCAGTGGCTGCTGGGGCCGCTCTCTGACCGGATCGGACGGCGTCCGGTACTGCTCACCGGCGCGCTGATTTTCACCCTTGCCTGCCTGGCGACGCTGTTCACCACCTCCATGACCCAGTTCCTGATCGCCCGCTTCGTGCAGGGCACCAGCATCTGCTTTATCGCCACCGTCGGCTACGTCACCGTACAGGAAGCCTTTGAGGAAAAAAGGTCGATCAGGCTGATGGCGGTGATCACCTCCGTCGTGCTGGTGGCGCCGATCGTCGGCCCGCTCTCCGGCGCGGCGCTGATGCATTTTATCCACTGGAAAGCGCTGTTCGGCATTATCGCCGCCATGGGGCTGGTGGCCTGGCTGGGGCTGCTGTTGACCATGCCGGAGACGGTGCGCCGCGGCGATGTGCCGTTCAGCCCCTTGGGCGTGCTGCGCGATTTTCGCAACGTCTTTCGCAACCGCATCTTTTTGCTCGGCGCCGCCACGCTGTCGCTGAGCTATATTCCGCTGATGAGCTGGGTGGCGGTATCGCCGGTGATTTTAATGGACGCCGGCGGGCTGACCACCAGCGAGTTCGCCTGGAGCCAGGTGCCGGTCTTCAGCGCCGTCATCATTGCCAACCTGTCGGTGGCGCGCTGGGTAAAAGATCCCACCCGTCCGCGCTTTGTGCTGAGCGCGGTGCCGGTACAGATGCTCGGCCTGGCCATCCTGATCGTCGGGAATCTGGCCTGGCCGCACGTCTGGCTGTGGTCGGTGCTCGGCACTTGCTTCTACGCCTTCGGCATCGGGCTGATTTTCCCGACGCTGTTCCGCTTTACCCTCTTTTCCAACGACCTGCCGAAAGGCACGGTCTCCGCCTCGCTGAATATCGTGATCCTCAGCGTCAGCGCCTTATCGATTGAAGGCGCGCGCTGGCTGTGGTTCCATGGCGGGAGACTGCCCTTCCACCTGTTGGCGGTGGTCGCGGGGCTCGCCGCCGCCTGCTGCCTCGCCGGACTGTTACGCCACCAGCGTCAGTGCGCGCAAGCGGTCATTGAAGCCCGGCAGTCGTGACCCCTTTTACGGAGAAAGCCCCATCATGAGTGAGATTGAACTCAGCCCGGCGCAGCGCGACCTGCTGCGCGACAGGCTCAGCAAGTACTGCGAAGAGACGTTTAACCTCGAACTGGAGCAGTTTGACGCTGAATTTTTTGTCGACTTTATCGCCCAGGAGCTGGGGCCGCTGTTTTACAACGCCGGTATCGAAGAGGCCATCCGCACCCATCTGGCATGGAGCGAGCGGATCCAGGAAGAGATGGATTTAAAGAAGGTCTATTAACGCCGCGCGCAGACGCAGGAGATCAATAAAAGCATACAAATAACAGGGTTATAATGGTGACTCTTTCAGCATCTCCCGTGTACGGGGAAGGAAAACCATGTCGCTTATCACCGATCTACCCGCCATTTTTGACCAGTTCTCGGAAGCTCGCCAGAAGGGCTTTCTCACCGTCATGGATCTTAAAGAACAGAACGTGCCGCTGGTGGGCACCTACTGCACCTTTATGCCTCAGGAGATCGCCATGGCGGCGGGGGCTGTGGTGGTCTCGCTGTGCTCCACCTCCGATGAAACCATCGAGGAAGCGGAAAAAGATCTGCCGCGCAACCTCTGTCCGTTAATCAAAAGCAGCTACGGCTTCGGCAAAACCGATAAATGCCCCTACTTCTATTTCTCTGACCTGGTGGTTGGGGAAACCACCTGCGACGGTAAAAAGAAAATGTACGAGTACATGGCCGAGTTCAAGGCGGTCCACGTGATGCAGTTGCCGAACAGCGCCAGCGACGCGGCCTCCCGCGCCCTGTGGAAAGCGGAGATCCTGCGCCTGCAGCAGGTGATTGAGGCGCAGTTTGGCGCGCCGATTAGCGAGGCGGCGCTGCGCGAGGCCATCGTGCTGAAAAACCGCGAACGCCGGGCGCTGGCCCACTTTTATCGTCTCGGGCAGCTCAATCCGCCGGCGCTCAGCGGCGGCGACATCCTGAAAGTGGTGTATGGCGCCACCTTCCGCTTCGACAAAACCGCGCTGATTGACGAGCTCAACGCCATGGCGGAGCGCATCCGTCAGGAGTGGCGGCAGGGTAAACGACTGGCCTCACGCCCGCGCATTCTGATCACCGGCTGCCCGATCGGCGGGGCGGCGGAGAAAGTGGTTCGCGCCATAGAAGAAAACGGCGGCTGGGTGGTGGGCTATGAAAACTGCACCGGCGCGAAGGCTACCGAGCGCTGCGTGGCGGAAGAGGGCGACGTCTACGACGCCTTAACCGATAAATATCTCGCCATCGGCTGCTCCTGTATTTCCCCTAACTATCAGCGCCTGCAGCTGCTGAGCCAGATGGTGGAGGAGTACCAGGCCGACGGGGTAATCGACGTCATCCTGCAGGCCTGCCATACCTATGCCGTGGAATCGCTGGCCATTAAACGCCATCTGCGCCAGCAGCACGACCTTCCTTATATGGCGATTGAAACCGACTATTCGACAGCGGACCTCGGCCAGCTCAGCACCCGCGTCGCCGCCTTTATCGAAATGCTGTAAGGAGCAGGCGTGATCTACACGGTTGGTATTGATTCCGGCTCCACCGCCACGAAAGGCATCCTGCTGGCGGACGGGGTGATTACGCGTCGTTTCCTCTGCCCGACCCCCTTTCGCCCCGCCGACGCCATCCATGAGGCCTGGGAGACGCTGCGCGCTGGCCTCGCGGAAACGCCCTTTTTAACCCTCACCGGCTATGGCCGCCAGCTGGTGGATTTTGCCGATAAACAGGTGACGGAGATTTCCTGTCATGGCCTCGGCGCCCGCCTGCTGGCGCCGGACACCCGCACGGTGATTGATATTGGCGGCCAGGACAGCAAGGTTATCCAGCTGGATGCCGGGGGCAACCTCAGCGACTTTCTGATGAATGACAAATGCGCCGCCGGCACCGGCCGTTTTCTGGAGGTCATTTCACGAACCCTCGGCGCCAGCGTCGAACAGCTGGACGTCATTACCGACGGCGTGGAACCGCACGCCATCACCAGCATGTGTACGGTATTCGCCGAATCGGAAGTCATCAGCCTGCGGTCGGCCGGGGTCGCGCCGGAGGCGATTCTGGCGGGGGTGATTAACGCCATGGCCCGGCGCAGCGCGAACTTTATCGGCCGCTTATCGGCGCAGGGACCGCTGCTGTTTACCGGCGGCGTCAGCCACTGCGCCGCCTTTGCCCGCATGCTGGAAAGCCATGTCGGCATGGCGGTGACAACCCATCCCGACGCCCAGTATGCCGGGGCGATCGGCGCGGCGCTGATCGGCCAGCGTCAGCGGAGGCGCGGATGACAACCTTTCTCTTTCTATTTCATTCCACGGTGGGAGTGGTGCGCACGCGCAAAGCCCTGCAGGCGGCGGGAATGACCTTCGAGGTCAAAGATATTCCCCGCCAGCTGCGCAGCGGCTGCGGGCTGTGCATCCTGCTGGAGGGGACGGAAGCCGATGCGCGAAGCTGGATCCTGCCGGAGCTGACGGCGGCGTTGTATCAGCAGGACGGGGAAGCGTGGCGCTGTCTTGCCACCTTCCCATCGGCAGGTTAATCGCTTACCACAAAGCGCGTCGCCGCGAAGCAGTTCAGCAGGCGGTGCATCAGAAAGACCAGGGTCAGCGTCACCACCAGCGAGACCGTCACCGAGGTGATGCGGTACAGATCGCTGAATACCAGATCCTGATAGGGATGCAGATTCTGGCCAAACATAATGCCGATGGTGGTGATGCTGGCGAAGCCCACCCCGGCGCCCACTTTCTCCATCACGTGCAGACGGGCGCTGAAGGCCAGCCCGAGGCCAATCAGCGGCATCATCAGGACCATGTGGTTGCTGAAGTCATAGATAATCAACTGCACCACCAGAATATAGAGACAGGCCAGCACCACCCCCGCCACGCGCCAGATCGAGCTGATCACCGCCCCGCGATAGTGCATCGGGAACAGGATCAGGATCCCGGCCATCAGCGCTGACAGCGAGTCGCTGAGATCGCAGATCTGAAACACCACGAAGATGATCGTCGCCACCGTTCCGGAGAGCAGCGACTCGTGGCGGATGCGGGCGGCGTCTTTTTCAAGGCGCGGCGGCGGCTTGCGCGGCTCGACGTCCGGGATCAGGTAATGCAGCAGCGCGCTTAGCGCCACCGCCAGCACGCACGCTTCCATGTTGGAGAACATCAGGGTGTGCCAGTTGCTGGTCGGGTAGCTCATAAAGTTGAGCATCGTGCTCTGACACACCACCCCCATCGACCCCAGCAGAAACAGCGGCCCCTGGCTCATAAAGCGAAAACGCATCACGTACAGGGCGAACACCACCAGCGTCATGATCACCGGCCACTGTGACAGATAGCCAACGATCAATACCATTTCGACGCAGTTCACCGCCGCGCTGAATACAAACTGGCGGGCGACATGGCGGTTGAACACCGGCACCAGCGACATCAGCATCAGCGGATAAACCACAAAAAATACGCCGTACTGCACGTCGTAGAAGGTGGAGATGCTGAGGGCAATGGTCCCGGCCACGGCGATACGCACCGTCTGGCGAAAATCATTCGCCGTGTAGACGATATTGCCGTGCGGGGTAAAGACGTGCGCCAGGGTATTAATAGACATAGTGCAACCAGCTCACCAGATGGATCTGCAGGCCGGCGAAGGTGCGGGCGAAAGGTCCCTCGCTATTGTACAGCTGCACCGTGGCGCGGGCGCCGGTCGGCAGCGGTTTCTCCAGCGGCTGATCCAGCGCGACGTGAATGCGCATTCGCTGGGCGTCGCGCACCCAGCGGGTGGACTGTTCCGGCTGCGACAGCTGACCGTTAACTGCCTCCTGCCCCGCCAGAATCCCGGCATCGCTGCTGGTGACGTGCGCCGGGAAGACTTCCCCCGGCAGGGCGTCAAAGACCACCGCCGCATCGGTGTTTACCGCGGTGTGGCGCAGGCTCTTCTCACGGAAGTCAGCGACGATATCGGTATTGTTGTTGACCAGCGCCAGCACGGCCGTCGCCGCGGTGGCGTAGATCCCCGGGTTAAGCTGCAGGTTGCTGACCATGCCGTCAGTTTCCGCACGCACTTTGGTCCAGGCCAGGTTCAGCTGCGCCTCCTCCAGCGCGTTGCGGTATTTCTGCAGGGTGACGTTGCGCTTATCGTCGCGCTCGCCGCGCTGGATCAGCAGGTTCTGGATCTGCGCGTTCAGCGCCGAGACCGACTGCTCGCTGGTCTGCCAGGTGGTCCGCACCTTGTCGAGATCGGACTGCGAGACGTTCTGCATGGTGCTCAGGCGCTGATAGCGATCGAGCGTGACCTTATCGTTACGGGCGGTGTACTGCGCGGTGCGCAGGTTGGCGCGGGCGGCGGCGATTTGCGCGTCCAGCTGCTGGTTGCTCAGCTTCGCCTGTTCAAGGGCGATCTGTGCCGCTTCAACTTTATTAATGAATGGCGTTGGGTCGAGCTCATACAGCAGGTCGCCCTTTTTCACCTGGCTATTGTTATGCACGTAGACGTGCGAGACATAGCCGGAGACCCGCGACGAAACCGGGGTCACCACGCGCATGACGGTGGAGTCCGGCGTCAGCGGGATCCAGATATCGGCAACGATAAACCAGGCGAATATTCCCAGAAAAGCGGCAATACTCACCCGTACCCAGCGGGCAAATTTTTGTTCAGGCGTCATCATAGTGTGTTAGATCTTGTTATCTTCTTCGCGGATAGTCCGCAAACGGCAGGCGATTTGATTTAACGTGGCGCTGAAGGTGGCGAGGTCGGCCTCCGGGATGGTCTGGGTTACGCGCTCCTGATAGGTCTCGATCACGCGGCTCAGTTTTTCCAGAATAGCCCGCCCCTCGGCGGTCAGCGTCAGCAGGCGAATGCGTTTGTCATATGGCGATGTGGAACGCAACAGATAGCCCTGCTTTTCCAGTAATGAGAGGGTGCGCGTCAGCGGCGGCAGTTCAATCCCCTGCACCTCCGCCAGTTCGCTGACCGAGACGTTGTCTCCCAGCTGATGCAGCTGCATCAGCACCGTCCAGCTGGACTGGGTGAGTCCCGTATCGGTGATAGCGGAGTCAATAATCGCGCGCCACTGGCGCACCACCATGGCCATCCGCATCCCCAGCGGGCGGCGGGCAAACAGTTCGTCTTCAGTCACAGCTTTTCCTCTCATTGTTGAGAAGAAAATAATACTTATCAGGGTAAGTATCAAGAAACGGAAGGTCGCGTCGCATCAATTGATAAATTTCGTGAATGTTTCCCCGGCGTCGCCAGCGCTTACCGGGGCAAAGAAGAAATGATGTCTGAAAAAACCGCACTTTTTAATTGATCTGATCCCGACGCAGGCCGATATCTTTCAGCTGTTCGTCGCTCATTTTCTGCAAAGCTCTGCGCGTTTGCTCCTGAAGCCACCATTTTTTGACAAACCGCGCCAGCAGTACGAAACCGATAAATGGCTGTCTTGCCCTGTTCTCGTGAAATTCCATCCTCTACCTCCTCACCTTGCCAGAGGCTTTATCTTCACGGATTTGGGGGTAAGGAATACAGATTCACAAAACACTTTTCTTTAACATACAGATTAGCTAAAACGTACAGCAGACCCCACTTTTTACGGCCATCTGTACTGGTTATTCCATCTGTATGGCGGCAATTAAGGATACACATGACCCGCTATCAACATCTCGCGACGCTGCTGGCCGAACGCATTGAACAGGGCCTATATCGCCACGGCGAAAAGCTGCCGTCGGTGCGCAGCCTGAGCCAGGAGCACGGCGTCAGCATCAGCACCGTCCAGCAGGCCTATCAGCTGCTTGAGCAGCAGCAGATGATTGTGCCGCAGCCGCGATCGGGCTATTTCGTCGCCCCCCGCAAGGCCCAGCCGCCGGTGCCGCCGATGTCGCGCCCGGTGCAGCGCCCGGTGGAGATCACCCAGTGGGATCAGGTGCTGACCATGCTCGACGCCCGCTACGATAAAACGATCATCCCCTTCGGCGGCGGCTCGCCGGACGTGACGCAGCCAAGCCTGAAGCCCATCTGGCGCGAACTGAGCCGGGCGATCCAGCACAACCTCACTGAGGTGTTGAACTATGACGAACTGGCCGGGCGCCGCGAGCTACGGGAGCAGATCGCCCGCCTGATGCTCGACGGCGGATCGGTGGTGACTGCCGACGATCTGGTGCTCACCAGCGGCTGCCACAGCGCGCTGTCGCTGGCCCTGTTGTCGGTGTGCCAGCCAGGGGACATCATCGCCGTGGAATCCCCCTGCTATTACGGCACCATGCAGATGCTGCGCGGACTGGGATTAAAGACGATTGAGATCCCCACCGATCCGGAAACCGGGATCAGCATCGAGGCCCTGGAGCTGGCGCTGGATCAGTGGCCGATCAAAGGGGTGATCCTGGTGCCGAACTGCAACAACCCGCTGGGCTTTATTATGCCGGACGCTCGCAAGCGCGCAGTGCTGAACCTGGCCCAGCGCCACGATATCGTTATTTTCGAGGATGATATCTACGGTGAGCTGGCCACCGAGTACCCGCGCCCGCGCACGATTCACTCCTGGGATATCGACGGTCGGGTGATGCTCTGCAGCTCTTTTACCAAAACCATCGCCCCCGGCCTGCGCATCGGCTGGATCGCCCCTGGTCGCTACTACGACAAGCTGCTACAGATGAAGTACGCCGCCAGCGGCACCAACGTCCCCTCCACTCAGCTGGCGGCCTGTAACTTTATTCGCGAAGGCCACTACCACCGTCACGTGCGGCGGATGCGGCAGATCTATCAGCGCAATATGGAGATCTATACCTGCTGGCTACGGGAATTTTTCCCCTGCGGGATCTGCGTCACCCGGCCGAAAGGGGGTTTTATGCTGTGGGTGGAGCTGCCGGAGCAGGTGGATATGGTCTGCGTCGCCAAACAGCTGTGCCGGCTGAAGATCCAGGTCGCGCCGGGCTCGCTGTTTTCCGCGGCGGGCAAGTATCGCAACTGCGTCAGGATCAACTGCGCCCTGCCGCCGACCGAGAAACATAAAGCGGTGATGGTGAAGCTGGGAGAAGCGGTGAAGGTGGCGATGGAGTGAAGTGCAACCTGTTCTCCCCGGTGGCGCTGCGCTTACCGGGGCTACGGGGCCAGTAGCCCGGAAAAGGCGCAGCAAGCGCCGCCTCCGGGATAAACACACTCACCATCAGCCAGGCGAGCAATAGAATGAAATTAAACGAATTTAATGATAGTCGGCCCGCCATTAGCCTTTATAAAATGGCATGATGCCGTACATTGCTTTAGCGAAGGAATTGCCATGCGAAATTACAAAGTCATTACTCCGTTATTCCCGACCTACGACCAGACCCGAGCGATGATGAAAGCCGTAGCAGGATGCTCAGTAAAATCGGTCCGTAATATGATCTCCGCCATTCAGGAACAGACCGGTACCCCGCAAAACCCGGTAGACTGGTCAGAGCCGGACCACTGGATTAAGGAACGACTGAGCGGGGAAGATGCCAAAATAGCCTGGCAAATCTGGAATACCGATAACCATATACTCAACCCCCGCCACAGCTATGGTTGTTATATGTTTATCAACAACCCGCTATTCGATTTGATGCAGACCGATGATGATGGCGGCTGGCATCCCAGTGAACAGGGACGTTTATTCCTCGCTCACGATGAAGCGACGCTGCGTAAACTGGACGATATCGAAGGCATGCTGCAGCTACTGGAATTGCTCGCCGGTCGCGAACAGGCCCGGCGCGCCGATCTGCTTCCGGAATGGCAGGCTTTCTTGCATCAGCACTCTAAATTCGCCTCTCCAAGTTCAGTTAAAACAACGCTCTATGCCCGGCTTTACAATCTGGTCGAGCGCGAACTTATTACTCGTGAAGGGATGAGCTACAAAATCACCGATGCCGGTAGAAAATGGCTTGGCAAAGCGCTGCCTGAGCGCCGAACCGATCCGCGCAAAGAGCTGCTGGATGCGGTTAAACGCTATAACCAGCAGCAAAAGGAATTACTGCGCGAGCAAATATCCACCATGAATCCCTACAAGTTTGAGCATCTGGTCGGCCAACTACTGGAAGCAATGGGCTATGAACAAGTCGAAGTGACCAAAGCCTCCGGCGATAAAGGCGTGGATGTGGTCGGTAAAGTGCAGGTTGGCATCACCACCATTACCGAAGTGGTGCAGGTGAAGCGGATGCAAAACACCATTACCCGCCCGTTTATCGATCAGCTGCGCGGTGCATTGCCCTACCACAAAGCCATTCGCGGCACGCTTATCACTACCGGAAAATTTGCGGCGAAATGCGCAGAGGCGGCGCTGTTCCCCGGAGCCGCACCGATTACGCTAATTGACGGCGATCGCCTGCTGGAGCTGCTGATTGAAAACAACGTCGGGATCAGACGCAGTAATGCGGTCGAATTATTAGACGTCGATCTACAGCTGTTTGATGAGCTGGATCTCGACTAAAGGGCGAACTTCACCGCTTTTATCGTTACAATAGCCACCCAATTTTTCCTGATTGAGTTCATCATGGCCAAAGCACCAACCAAAAAAGCCAAAGCAAAGAAAGGCTTTGAAGACACATTATGGGATACCGCGAACCAGCTTCGCGGCAGCGTTGAATCCTCCGAATACAAGCACGTGGTGCTGAGCCTCGTGTTCTTGAAATTTATCAGCGATAAGTTTGAAGCCCGCCGTCAGAAAATGAAAGACGAAGGTCAGGGCGATTTCCTGGAGATGGAAGTCTTCTATCAGCAGGACAATATCTTCTATCTACCGGAAGAAGCGCGCTGGTCGTTCATCAAACAGCACGCCAAACAGGATGATATTGCCGTGCGCATTGATACCGCGCTCTCCACCATTGAGAAGCGCAACCCGACGCTGAAAGGCGCGCTGCCGGACAACTACTTCAGCCGTCAGAATCTGGAAACCAAGAAGCTGGCGTCGCTTATCGACACCATCGATAACATCGAAACGCTGGCCCACGAAACCGACGTCGAAGCGCTGTCGAAAGAAGACCTGGTCGGTCGCGTGTACGAATACTTCCTCGGCAAGTTTGCCGCCACCGAGGGCAAAGGCGGCGGCGAGTTCTATACGCCAAAATGCGTGGTGTCGCTGCTGACCGAAATGCTCGAACCGTTCCAGGGTAAAATTTATGACCCCTGCTGTGGCTCGGCGGGGATGTTTGTCCAGTCGGTAAAGTTTGTCGAAAGCCATCAGGGGAAAAGCCGCGATATCGCCCTGTACGGTCAGGAGCTGACGGCCACCACCTACAAGCTGGCGAAGATGAACCTCGCGATTCGCGGCCTTTCCGCCAACCTTGGCGAGCGCCCGGCGGACACCTTCTTCAGCGACCAGCACCCGGATCTGAAAGCCGACTATATTCTGGCCAACCCGCCGTTTAACCTGAAAGACTGGCGCAACGACGCCGAGCTGACCAAAGACCCGCGCTTTGCCGGCTACCGTACGCCGCCAACCGGTAACGCCAACTACGGCTGGATTTTGCATATGCTCTCCAAGCTGTCGGCCAACGGCACCGCCGGTTTTGTGCTGGCGAACGGCTCGATGAGCTCCAACACCAGCGGCGAAGGCGAGATCCGCGCGCAGATGATCGAAAACGATCTGATCGACTGCATGATCGCCCTACCCGGCCAGCTGTTCTTCACCACCCAGATCCCGGTGTGCCTGTGGTTTATGACCAAGTCGAAGGCGGCCGAGCCGGCCAAAGGCTATCGTAACCGTCAGGGCGAAACGCTGTTTATCGATGCGCGTAACCTCGGCACCATGATCAACCGCACCACCAAAGAGCTGACGGCAGACGATATCGCCACCATCGCCGACACCTACCATGCCTGGCGCAGCACGCCAGAAGAGCTGGCTGAGCGCGTTAAGCGCGGCGACAGCAAGCTGGCGCAGTACGAAGATCAGCCCGGATTCTGCAAGGTTGCAACGATTGAAGAGATCAAGGCTAACGACTATGTGCTGACTCCGGGCCGCTACGTCGGCGCCACCGAGCAGGAAGACGACGGCGTGGCGTTTGAAACCAAAATGCGCGAGTTATCGCAGACCTTGTTTGCGCAGATGAAGCAGGCGGAAGAGCTGGATAAGGCGATTCGTCAGAACCTGGAGGTTTTGGGTTATGGGGAGTAAGTGGAAAACATCCTTTTTAACCGACCATTACAGCATTAGCTCTGGTCTTTCCAAACCAGCTAAAGATTTTGGTACAGGTTACCCGTTCTTATCTTTTAAGGATATTTTTTATAATTATTTTTTACCTGATTCACTCACGCAATTAGTGCAAAGTACAGATAAAGAAAGAGCCTCTTGCTCGGTAAGACGCGGGGATGTTTTTCTTACTCGTACAAGCGAAACGATGCATGAGCTGGGTATGAGTTCTGTAGCATTAAAAGATTATACAGATGCCACGTTCAATGGCTTTTGTAAAAGATTGCGCCCGAAGGAAACATCTGAATTAGAACCAGAGTATGTTGGTTATTACTTGCGTAGCCCTGTATTTAGACAGAGCATGCTTGCCTTTTCCACCATGTCAACCCGAGCTAGTCTTAATAATGAAATGATTAGTCGGTTGGAAATAAGTTATCCAGATCGTAAAATACAAAAAAAGATAGCAAACATCCTACTTTCTCTTGATGAAAAAATAGCAATATCAAGAGCGATCAACCAAACCCTGGAACAAATATCCCAAACCCTGTTCAAATCCTGGTTTGTGGATTTCGACCCGGTGATTGATAACGCGCTGGATGCGGGAAACCCAATCCCGGAAGCGCTGCATTCTCGCGCTGAACTGCGTCAAAAAGTACGCAATAGTGCAGATTTCAAACCACTTCCGGCGGATATTCGTGCACTGTTCCCGGCTGAATTTGAAGAAATGGAGTTGGGTTGGATTCCGAAAGGCTGGAAAGAGATAAAATTATCACTATTATCAAAAATCACTTCAGGTAAGAGACCGCCATCAAAATTTAGCGAACCTTCTAGTATTAATAATGTACCTGTATGGGGTGGAAATGGCATTAAGTGGTTTACGAGTGAGCATCTTTACAACGAGCGCTACATAATTACTGGACGAGTTGGAACACTTGGTACTTTTTATAAGGTAAACGGTTTGTCTTGGCCTTCAGATAATGCTTTAGTAATTCAGCCAGTGAATCACGAACTCTATGAATTAATTTACCAATCATTACAAACAAAAGATATTTTGTCGTTAAATGTTGGTTCTACCCAACCATTATTAACTCAAACAACATTAGGTAACATAACGTTTATTATTCCCCTAGACCGTGGGTTACTAGTTAAGTTTCAAAGTATATGTGATAGTTTTCAAGAAAAAATAAGTGATAACAAAATCAACATAGAGATAAATACAACCCTCCGCGACACCCTGCTCCCCAAACTCATCTCCGGCGAGCTCTCCCTGGAGGATCTACCAGATTTAGTAACCCAAACCGAACCCGCTTAATGCATTTTGCCCCTGTTAAATCAGGGGCTTTCTGGTAAGGTTTTCTCTGTTACAGGAACCTTTACCAGAAAAACAGCCAGGGCCGGAGCGAGATATGCACCTCTCATTCAGTGAAGCGAAGTTAGAACAAGCCATTATTGAACTGCTACAGGATCAAGGCTATCAGCACCTGATCGGCGATGATGTGCCGCGTTCCAGCCTCGATCAGGTGATTATCGAAGACGATCTTCGTCGTTACCTCGCCGCACGCTACCAGGCCGACGGCATCACCGAAGCGGAGATCCAGCGGCTGATCAAACAGTTCACTACCCTGCCCGCCTCCGATCTCTACGAAAGCAACAAAACCTTCTGCGCCTGGCTGGCGAATGGTTTCTTGTTTAAACGCGACGATCGTCAGCAGAAAGATCTCTATATCGAACTGCTCGATACCCGGCATCTTTCTGCGGCACTACGTGAATTATTCAATGCCGAAGACGTGCCGCTGCAACAGGCAGCAGAACCGTCGGCGACCTATCTTGTCAAGCCGCTGAACCGTCTTAAGGTCGTCAATCAACTGACCATCTCCGGCAAAGAAAACCAGCCGCGTATCCCGGACGCCATTCTGTATATTAATGGCCTGCCGCTGGTGGTCTTTGAATTTAAAAGCGCGGTGCGCGAGCAGGAAGCCAATATTGGCGATGCGTATAAACAGCTCTGCACCCGTTATCGCCGCGATATTCCGCAGCTGTTTGTCTATAACGCGCTGTGCATTATCAGCGATGGCGTCAATAACCGCATGGGCAACCTGTTTGCGCCGTATGAGTATTTCTACTCCTGGCGCAAAGTTACCGGCAATGAGAACCGCGAGCAGGACGGCATCCCTTCCCTGCACTCGATGATCCAGGGACTGTTTCATCCGGTCCGTCTGCTGGACGTGATCAAAAACTTTATCTGCTTCCCGGATAAAGCCAAACACGAAGTAAAAATTTGCTGCCGCTACCCGCAGTACTATGCGGCGCGCAAGCTGTACTACAGCATCGAACAGGCGCGTAAACCTTTCGGCGACGGTAAGGGCGGTACCTACTTTGGCGCGACCGGCTGCGGCAAGAGCTACACCATGCAGTTCTTAACCCGCCTGCTGATGAAAAGCGTCGAGTTCGCCAGCCCGACGATCGTGCTGATCACCGATCGCACCGATCTGGACGATCAGCTCTCCGCGCAGATGTGCAATGCCAAAAACTATATTGGCGACGACACCGTGGTGCCCGTCACCAGCCGCGACGATCTACGCGAGAAGCTGGCTGGTCGCAACAGCGGCGGCGTCTTCCTGACCACCATCCATAAATTTACCGAAGATACCGAACTGCTCTCAGAGCGCAGCAATATCATCTGTATTTCCGACGAAGCGCACCGCAGCCAGGTCAACCTCGATCAGAAAGTGATCGTCGATAAAGAAAACGGCAAGGTGCGCAAAACCTACGGTTTCGCCAAATATCTGCACGACTCGCTGCCGCAGGCCACCTATGTTGGTTTTACCGGCACCCCTATCGACGCCACGATGGAAGTCTTTGGCAACATCGTCGACAGCTACACCATGACCGAATCCGTACAGGATGAGATCACCGTGCGCATCGTCTATGAAGGCCGCGCCGCGAAGGTCATCCTCGATGCCCGAAAGCTGGAAGAGGTGGAAAAGTATTACGAAGAGTGCGCCAATGCGGGCACCAACGAGTGGCAAATCGACGAGAGCAAAAAAGCCAGCGCCACCATGAACGCCATTCTCGGTGATGAAGACCGCCTGAAAGCGCTGGCGGAAGACTTTGCTAAACACTATGAAAAACGTGTCGCCGAAGGCTCCACGGTGAAAGGTAAAGCGATGTTTGTCTGTGCCAGCCGTGAAATTGCCTGGGATTTCTATCGTCAGTTGAAAGAGTGTCGTCCGGCATGGTTTGAGATGAAACAAGCGCCGGATGGTATAGAGCTTACCGAGCAGGAGCAGAAGGAACTGCCGCCGTCCGAAATGGTCAAGATGGTAATGACGCGCGGCAAAGACGATAGCGTACAACTGTACGATTTGCTGGGCAGTAAAGAGTACCGCAAAGAGCTGGATAAACAGTTCAAAAACGACAAATCGAATTTCAAAATCGCCATCGTGGTGGACATGTGGCTGACCGGTTTTGACGTGCCGGAGCTGGACACCATTTATATCGATAAGCCGCTGCAAAAGCATAACCTGATCCAGACCATTTCCCGTGTAAACCGCAAGCTGGAAGGCAAAAGCAAAGGGCTGGTCGTCGACTATATCGGCATTAAGCGCCAGATGAACCAGGCGCTGGCGATGTATTCCCGCATTGACGCCACCAACTTTGAAGATATCCAACAGTCAGTGATTGAGGTGAAAAACCATCTCGAACTGCTGGCGCAGGTTTTGCACGACTTCGACAGCCGGGCTTACTTCACAGGAGAACCGCAGGCGCAGCTGGCCTGCCTGAATCAGGCGGCAGAGTTTGTCATGCGCACTCAGAAGACAGAGCGCCGCTTTATGGGGCTGGTGAAGCGCCTGAAAGCGGCCTACGACGTCTGCTGCGGCAGCGAAGCGCTTTCGCAGGCCGAGCGCGACTACATCCACTTTTATATTGCCGTACGCTCCATCGTCTTCAAGCTGACCAAAGGCGACGCACCGGATGTCACGCAGATGAACGCTCGCGTGCGGGAGATGATTGCCGATGCGTTAAAGGCCGACGGCGTGGAAGAGTTGTTTTTCCTTGGCGACAAGAAAGCAGAGTCGATCGATATTTTCGACGACGATTATCTCGCGCGCATTAATAAGATCAAACTGCCGGCAACCAAAATTCAGCTGCTGCAAAAGCTGCTGGAAAAAGCCATCAGCGATTTTAAAAAGATCAACCAGCTTCAGGGGATCAACTTCACCCGTCGTTTTCAGTCGATTATGGATAAATATAACGAACGCCGGGAAGATGATGTTCTCAACGGCGATGAGTTCGATACCTTCAGTCAGGAAATGACCGATATTATCTACGATATTAAAACCGAAATGGGTACCTACGCCGAAATGGGGATTGATATCGAAGAGAAAGCCTTCTACGACATTCTGGCGCATATGCGCGATAAATATCAGTTCACCTATGAGGACGACAAGATGCTGGCGCTGGCGAAAGAGATGAAGGCGGTGGTCGATAACACCTCGAAGTATCCGGACTGGAGCAAGCGTGATGACATTAAAGCGAAACTGAAAGTGGAACTCATTCTGTTACTGCATAAGCATAAGTTCCCACCGGTGGCGAATGATGATGTGTATATGGGCGTACTGGCGCAGGCGGAGAATTTTAAGCAGCATCATATTAACACGCTGAACTAAGTTTACTGCAGGATGGCGGGTGATAAGCCGCTGCTGGCGAAAGTACGCCTGCGACTAAAAACACCTACATCCCCCCTGCATGTGGCGCTGATATCTCTGGTTTCCAGCCTCCGATTCGGCGGCAATAGTAATAATCTCAGCCGTCTGATGAACTTGTGCGCGCTGATGGGCTTCCTGGTGTTCAAGCGCAATGTCGAACTAAACCTCGAAGGTTAATACACGACGCTCATCTCCCCGGTGGCGCTGCGCTTACCGGGGCTACGGGTTACCTCGTGTCCGCAAATCAGCTTCACTGGTCAAAAAACACCATCCCCTTATACGGCTGTTCGCGGCAGGCGGCCAGACGCTGGGCGAGATTGCCGACGTGCAGCTCCAGCTTATGGCCGTCGGGGTCGAGGAAGTAGTGCGAGGCGCCTTCGCTGCGGTTCAGCTTCCACACCGCCACGCCGGCAACCTCAAGGCGAGCGGCGAAGCAGGCGAAATCGGCTTCGCTGATGCTAAACGCATAATGGGTGTAATCGCTCTCCTCCGGCGGGGTGATGCGCCGCTGCGGATCCAGCGACAGGCATAGCCACAGATCGCCACAGGAGAGATAGGCGCCGCTCTCCCATCGGGCGTGCAGCGTCATACCCAGCAGCTGCTGATAAAACGCCACGCTCGGCGCCAGCTGGCTGACCGCCAGGGTCAGGTGATTCAGTCCGCTCAGCATGTCTGTTCCTCCAGTGAATTCACAATGAACTGGCGCAGCCATTGATGCGCCGGGTCGCGGTGCCAGCGCTCGTGCCACAGCATCAGCATCTCAAAGCCGGCGACCGCCAGCGGCGGCTCGACGACCGCCAGCCCGCTCTGCCCGCGCACCAGCCGCTCCGGCAGCATCGCCACCAAATCGCTGTTGCGCAGGGTCTCCAGCATAAACAGGAAATGTGGCACGGAGAGGACAACCCGCCGCGTCAGGCCAAGGTTCGCCAGCGCGGTATCGGTCGCTGCGCTGAAGCCGCCCCCGTCCGGGGAGACGATCGCTTGCTCCAGCTGACAGAACGTTTCCAGACTCAACCCTTGCCGCAGCGCCGGATGCCCGGCCCGACCCGCCAGCACGTAGCGCTCGCGAAACAGCAGGCGCTGATGCAGCCCCGGCGGCGCGCCCTCGCGGGTATGGAAGCAGAGATCCACTTCATCGCTGGCCGCCTGCTGCTCCAGACGCGCCGGCTGGAGCTCAAATACCGCCAGCCGACTGCCGGGAGAGGCCAGGCATAGCCTGCCCAGCATCGGCAGGAGGATCGCCGAGGCCATATAGTCCGTCGCCGCCACCCGCCAGGTCTCCGTCGCCGTCGCCGGATCAAAAGGGCTGACCGGCGCCACCGCCTGCTCCAGCGCGGCTAAGGCGGCGCGCAGCGGCTGGCGAAGCTCATCGGCGCGGGCGGTGGGCTGCATGCCGCGCGGGCCCGGCATCAGCAGCGGGTCGGCAAACATCTCCCGTAACCTGGCGAGCTGAATACTCACCGACGGCTGCGACAGATTCAGTCGCTGCGCCGCCCGGGTGACGTTGTTTTCACTGAGCAGCACATCGAGCGTGCGCAGCAGATTGAGATCCAGACGATGTAAATTAATCACAGCTATACCTGGGATTGAAGTAATTAATTTCTACTATAGCGCCAGCTTTCCTACTCTGCAGATCTTCCCACTTCAGAGGTGATGTTATGAAAGTACTGCTGATTTACGCCCATCCGGAACCGCGCTCCCTCAATGGCGGACTCAAAGATTTCGCCATCCGTCATCTGCAGCAGGCCGGTCATGAAGTCCAGGTGTCCGATCTCTACGCCATGCGCTGGAAGGCCGGGTATGACGCCGACGACAGCGGCGCGCCGCCGGTCGGCGAGTTCTGGCGTCCTACCCTTGATTCAAAACAGGCCTTTTCGCAAGGAACTCAAAGCGCGGATATCGCAGCCGAGCAGGAAAAGCTGCTGTGGGCCGATACGGTGATTTTTCAGTTCCCGCTGTGGTGGTTCTCGATGCCGGCGATCATGAAAGGCTGGATCGACCGGGTATACGCCTGGGGCTTTGCCTATGGCGTCGGCGAGCACAGCGACCGCCACTGGGGCGATCGCTATGGGGAAGGCACCTTCGTCGGCAAGCGGGCAATGCTGATCGTCACCGCCGGCGGCTGGGCGGAACACTATTCATCGCGCGGGATCAATGGCCCCATCGACGACATCCTGTTCCCCATTCAGCACGGTATGCTGTTCTATCCCGGCTTCGAGGTGCTTCCGCCGCTGGTGTTCTACCGCACGGACAAAACCGATGCCGCGCAGTTCGCCAACCAGTGCGCCACCCTGGCCGGGCGGCTGGACACGCTGTGGCAAACCGAGCCCATTCCATTTCGCCGGCAAAATCATGGCGACTATCTGATCCCATCGCTGACGCTTCGCCCGGAGCTGGCGCCGGGGCAAAGCGGCCTGGCGGTGCACCTGACAACGAAATAAACCTCAAGGCGATAGCCCTTCCGGGTTATCGCTTTCATTAATATGACAATTTGTGAGCCTCCACGCATTAACGGCATCCCGTCCCGCGAAGCCGCCTCTCATATTGATAGCGATCAAAAATAATCATACCGTCTGGTCGGTATGATTCCGGCCATGAATATGGAAGCCCAGCATCGTAAAAAAGATCCCGTCCGTCTCCACCGTCAGCTGCTTGAATCGGCGGCGATGATTGCCGGCCGGGACGGTATCGCCGCCCTGTCGCTGAACGCTGTCGCCCGCGAAGCTGGGGTCAGCAAAGGCGGCCTCCTGCACCATTTTCCCAATAAGCAGGCGCTGATTTTCGCTCTGTTCGCCAGGCTGCTGGCGATTATGGAAAAGGCGATTAGCGAACTGATGGCCGCCGATAACATCGCTTACGGGCGCTTTACCCGCGCCTATTTGCACTATCTGTCCAATCCGCAATTGACGGACACGCACGAAAGCCGTCAGCTGATGGTGCTGTCGCTGGCGATGCCGGACGAACCGGTGCTGCGAAAATGCTGGCGCGACTGGATGCTTGGCCACCTGGCGCAAGGCGATGCGCTGGATAACGGCCCAACCGGTACCCTGGTACGCTACGCCGCCGACGGCATCTGGTTATCTGAGCTGACCGAGGGGCGCACCATGAGCAGCGAACACCGCCAGTCGCTGGTGAAGGATCTGACCAAAATGACGCTTCCCGCATGAAGCGAATAGAGTGAGGCCGCGATGCGCTACAACATCAATGCCCGTCTCATTTATGATGCAACGGACGGCACGCTAACCCTGCCCGGCAGCGATGAACCGGATAGCCAGCTATCCATCACCGCCAGCGCGCTGCTCTATTTTTTTCTCCGCCATACCGGTGTGGTCAGTCGCGATGAAGTGTTGAAAAAAGTCTGGGACGATAACGGCTTAACGTCTTCCAACAGCAACCTCAACCAGTATCTGAGCATGCTGCGCAAAACCTTCCGTCACTACGATATCGATAACATTATCGTTACCGTGTCGCGCGGCATGCTGCAGCTGAATCAGGATCTCAGCATCGAACTGCTCGACGCCGGTCCGGCGCAGGCCGATGACGCCAGTCCCGCTGAGCCCTCTGGCGAACCCGCGGCGTCAGGAAGGGAAACCACACCGCCTGCCGCTTCACCACATGCGCGCGGGATGTGCTGGTATCTGGCCGGCGGCTGCCTGCTGGTCATCGCCCTGCTGCTGTTGGCATTCACGTTTGCCGGTACCCACGTCGCCCGGCCAATTAATCTGACGCTGATGAACCACAGCCAGTGCGAACTGCTCGCCAGCGATGAAATGCTGCGTTCGGTCTCGGCGACGGCCTACGGTAAGAATTTTGATGAGGTGCGTCAGCGGCTGAAGCTCAGCTGCAAGCCGGGCGAGCGTTTTGTTTTCTTCTATGGCGACCGGCTGGAGACCAACGGCCTGGGCCGGGTGTTTCTCGCCCACTGCGCGATGCACGAAGACAACCCGTTTAGCTATTGCGATAACTACTTTTACTACTCCTGGAAACCGCAATGAGAATCGCGCCTCGCACCTTTTTCGCCCTCTCTACCCTCGCGTTTATCGCCGCCGCCGGGTTTAGCGCCTGGCGCCTGCTGCCGGATGCCAGCGACGGCGTGATGAGTTGCTCCACCAAAGCGATCATGCGTTTTGAAAACATGGAAAAAGAGAATGTGAACGGCAATATCCATTTTAATTTTGCCGCCAACGGCAACGGGTCGATGGTAGTGGAAGGCTATACCGATTCTGCCGCCGGTTGGCTCTACCTGCAGCGCTACGTCAAATTCAGCTATACCAGCCAGCGCATCTCGGCGACCGAGCGCCACTACCGCATCAGGAAATGGGAATCCAGCGCCTCGTCCATCGACGAATCACCGGATGTCATCTTCGACTATTTCATGCGCGAGATGTCCGACAGTCACGACGGCCTGTTCCTCAATGCGCAAAAGCTTAACGACAAAGCTATCCTGCTGAGCTCTATCAACTCACCGCTCTACATCTGCACGCTGAAGTCCGGCAGCACGCTTAATTAACCCGTCCCCCCTGTACCACCGCGAGGAAAATGCGCCCTCGCTCACGCTCCATTCTTGCCCTCTTTTCCCTGGATGCTAAAAGCGCACGTTTTGCGTTTAGCTTCGTCGCGAGAACTTGAGCATACCCACAATTATCACGCGGCTATATTACCGATTGCTGGCAAGTAATTAGCATCTTATTAACATTCATCTCCCGCCGATAAATAGCTTAAAAAAACGCCATATCATCATGAAAATCCTCACGCATAAGACAGGATAAACAGGTAAAAAGAAGCCTAAATAAGGCTAAATATCAGAGTAAAAACCTAAAATATTCATCTACACGGATTTAAATTTCACTTCTTTCCCCATTCCCTATAGTGAACCCCGAACGCCGTTTCCGCGTGTTGATGCCGTTACGCGGACGGTTTTCCCGAATCACAAAACCTGTTCTGGAGGAGATCACGATGGGTGATGCATTGGGGCTTATCGAAACCAAAGGTCTGGTGGCCTGTATTGAAGCAGCGGACTCGATGTGTAAAGCCGCCAACGTCGAACTGATCGGCTATGAAAACGTCGG
>ENA-UPSY01000345-UPSY01000345.1-human-gut-metagenome-genome-assembly--contig:-NODE-345-length-56659-cov-21.794899_pt1 | contig 56659 bp, 62 predicted proteins | sample MGYA00250044_ERZ773365 | MGnify/ENA primary metagenome ERZ773365 (study PRJEB29103, sample SAMN06111932) | human gut metagenome | biome: human gut; feature: ankylosing spondylitis patient; material... | reverse complement strand
TTTTCTGGATTTCGTAAGCAGTATGAGTTCAATGCACAGACTTACAAAAATGGATTATGATAAGGTATTTTGTTCTTATGTTACTGAAAACACAAAGAATGAGATGAAAAGACTTTTAGCAGAGTACAACAACAATCCTTGCGAAGAGACAAGGCTTGCTTTGCTTTATAATTGTCCCGTTGGATTACAGCTTACAGCAAGAATGACTACTAATTATCGTCAGTTAAAGACAATTTATAGACAACGCAAGAATCATGCTCTACCCGAATGGAAAGCTTTTTGTAAGTGGGTCGAAACACTACCGTGGTCAGAATTGATTATTGCAAATACTAATAAGTAAAATTATAGAAAGGATATTAAACTTTGAAAAATCTATATCTTATTGTTGGGGCTTCAGGTTCTGGTAAGACAACCGTAGCAAATGTTCTTGAAGAAAAGTATGGTTATAAGCAGTTGCAATCTTATACAACAAGACCTATGCGCACAGAAAATGAAACAGGACATACCTTTGTAAATGATGTTTTCTTTGACCAGTTGACCAACTTCATAGGCTATACTTCTTATGGGAATTGCCGTTATGGAGCGACAGCAGAGCAAGCCAATAATGCAGACCTTTATGTAATAGACCCGGCAGGTGTTGAGTTCTTAAAGAAGCATTATAATGGCAAACCAGTTAAAGTAATTACAATCACCTCCCCTGTTCACACTCGTATCAATCGTATGGAACAGCGTGGAGATGAGTTTAGCAAAATAATGGAAAGACTTCTTATTGATATTGATTTTAGAAATTTCCTCGGTGATTTCAATATTGATAATGGCGATAATACAAAGCTTAGTGATTTAGTCAAAAAGATACACGAGTATATTATTAAGTGTGAAAGTGAAACAGAGGTTGATGAATGATTATAGCTTGTGACGTGGATAACGTCTTAAATAATCTAACTGAAAGCGTGTTAAAGGTTTACAATGCAGACCATAATGATAATCTCAAAATAGAAGATATTAAATCTTATGGCATTGAAGAGTATGTCAAGCCTGAATTTAAGAAAGACTTCCCCTCCCTGTTCCTTGATAAGAGAGTTTGGAAAGGTATATCAGTAATGCCCGGCTGTGTCAAAGTCTTAAAGAAGTGGCATAATAACGGTCATGAGATATATTTTGTAACTGCTACAAATACAGAAAATATGCATAAGAAAGCAAAATGGTTACAACGCACGTTTCCTTTTATGGACGTAAGAAAGAACCTCATCTGTATGCAGAAGAAACAAATGCTTAGTGGGAATATTGATGTACTGATAGACGATTATGCAGGAAATGTTATTGGTGGCGATTATTTCTCAATATTATTATCATACCCATGGAATGAAAACTTTTGCACTTCTCGTTATTCGTCATATAGATGTAATGACTGGAATGAAATAAATGAAGCATTAAAGACAATTGAATTTGCTACTTCATTCTAACATGAAGAATAAATTATTGGTAAAGAATAATGGAGATATTAACAATTATCTTAGGCATAACAATAGGTTTCATTCTCTTTTGGCTTGGTTATTTGACTGCATCAATAATGTTTATGGCTAAGCATACTGATGAAATTGATGTGTTGGATAACCAAGTTAAAGAGAATGAGAATAAAACAAGAAAATAAGAGAAAGGAATAAGTGATATGAGATGATAAAAGAAAATCAAATCAAAGTTATTAAACGCAATGGTGATATTGTAGATTTCGATAAAGACAAGATTTACAATGCTGTATTAAAAGCATTTACCGAAACACGCCCCAATGCCGATGTACACTATACCTCAGGCTCAGCATATAACGTTACAGCTTTTGTTATTGGGAAGATTAATAAATGCTATAATAATCAAATTTCAGTAGAAGAAATTCAGAATATAGTTGAACGTGAGCTTATGGACTATGATAAGGAAGTTGCTCAGGCATATATAAGGTATCGGTATAAGAGAGAGATGGCAAGAGGATTACATAATACTGATAATGAAATGCTATCTCTTATTGATTGTGAGAATGAAGCTATAAAAGAAGAAAATTCAAATAAAAACCCAACATTGCTCCCCACGCAAAGAGATTATATGGCGGGGACAGTTTCAAAGGATTTAACAAATAGAGTTCTTCTCCCAGAAGATATTATTAAAGCACATAACGAAGGAATTATTCATTTCCATGATGCAGATTATTTTGCTCAACATATGCACAACTGCGATTTAATCGATCTCAATGATATGTTACAAAATGGGACAGTCATCAGTGGCACAATGATTGAAAAGCCACATAGTTTTGCTACTGCATGTACCATTGCTACACAAATTATCGCACAGGTAGCTAGTAATCAATATGGTGGTCAGAGTATAACTTTGTCAGCACTTGCACCATTTGTTGATATTTCACGAAAAAAAATTCGTAAAGATGTTGAATATTTTTTCAAATCTTTCAATTGGGAAATAAAAGATGGTGATTTGCCTACTATTGACGATATTGTAGAAGAAAGAGTGCAAGAAGAAATTAAGCGCGGTGTTCAAACTATTCAATATCAAATAGTTACACTTATGACAACGAATGGACAATCACCATTTGTAACTATTTTTATGTATCTTAACGAAGTGCAGAATGAGCAAACAAAGCATGACCTTGCACTTATTATCGAGGAAGTACTTAAACAACGCTATCAGGGAGTTAAGAATGAAGTAGGTGTTTGGATTACGCCCGCTTTCCCAAAACTTATTTATGTCCTTGAAGAAGATAATATCCATGAGAATTCGCCTTATTGGTATCTTACGGAACTTGCAGCAAAGTGCACCGCTAAGAGACTTGTTCCAGATTATATAAGTGAAAAGATAATGAAAAAACTTAAAGAGGGCTTTTGCTTTACTAGTATGGGATGCCGCTCGTTTCTTTCTCCTTGGAAAGACGAAAACGGAAATTATAAATTCTATGGCAGATTTAATAAAGGTGTCGTAACAATTAATCTTGTTGATGTTGCACTTACAGCAAAAAAGAATAGCCCAAATGATATAATGACAGAATTTTGGAAGATATTTGATGAACGTCTGGGACTTTGTCATAGAGCTTTGATTTGTAGATATGAAAGACTCAAAGGCACACCGTCAGATGTCGCACCTATTCTTTGGCAATATGGAGCGTTGACAAGACTTAAAAAGGGTGAAGTAATTGATAAATACCTTACAGGTGGTTATTCGAGTATTTCTCTTGGCTATGCAGGTCTGTGGGAATGTGTTTATGCTTTAACTGGTTATAAACTTACTGAAAAAACAGGTCGGGATATCGGCAAGAAAATAATGCAGCATATGAACGATAAGTGTGACGATTGGAATAAAGACCTTAATCTCGGATTTTCAATTTACGGTACACCTCTTGAATCGACAACATATAAGTTTGCCAAGTGTTTACAGAAACGTTTCGGTATTATAAAGGGTGTAACTGATAAGAATTACATAACCAATAGTTATCATATACACGTCACAGAACCTATTGATGCTTTCACTAAGCTTTCAATCGAATCTGAGTTTCAGTCTCTTTCAACCGGAGGAGCAATTAGCTATGTAGAAGTTCCTAATTTAAATAATAATATTGAAGCTGTGCTTGAAGTAATCAAGTTTATTTATGACCATATAATGTATGCTGAACTCAATACAAAATCTGATTATTGTCAGGTGTGCGGATTTGATGGCGAGATACAGATTATTGAAGATAAGAAAACAAGCAAGCTTGTATGGGAATGCCCTAATTGTCATAATAGAGACGAAAAGAAACTTAATGTTGCACGCCGTACTTGCGGTTATATAGGAAGTAATTTTTGGAATCAAGGCAGAACTCAAGAAATAAAAGAAAGAGTTATACATCTTGGTGATGGCGAATGAATTACATAAAAATCAGTAAATATGATACTGCCAATGGTATAGGAATAGGCGTTGTACTCTGGGTTTCAGGGTGCAACTGCCATTGCCACGGCTGTCATAATCCTCAAACTTGGGATTTTAATGCAGGACAACCCTTTACAGAGGATACAATGCAGGAAATTCTTGAAGCACTTAACAAGCCTTATATCTCTCGGTTAACTCTTTCCGGTGGACATCCCCTTGAACCACAGAATCTTAAAGCTGTTTATAAGATTGTTAAAACTGTCAAAGAAAAATTTCCCAACAAGTCAATCTGGCTTTATACAGGTTATGCTTGGGAAGAAATCCTCGACAAAGATACAGAATATGAAAACCTTGAAGTAAACGGAATTTCTCCGTTAGACATTGTTAAGTGTTGTGACGTTCTTGTTGATGGCAGATATGAAGATGACAAAAGAGATATTTCTCTCGTTTGGCGGGGGTCGTCAAATCAGAGAGTTATCAGTGTTCAAGAAAGCCTGAAGCAAAACAAGATAATTCTTTATTGTGAGTAATCACACCGATTTCAGAACAAAGTAAGATAAATAACATATAGTGTATGTTATTATAGTTCATTTTGACTTACACTATATGTTAAATCTTACGATAAAACAAAAATTTCATGATATAAAAGGAGATGTTAAATTTGGATAATAATAAAGATTGGACAGGAAATAATAAAGCAGTGTTTACCTGCAACGGAGCGAGCAATCATTCTGATGGTGAGCGTGAAATAATGGATTATTATGCCACAGAACCTTCAGCATTAGAACTTTTACTCGACAAAGAATCATTTTCAAATAATGTTTGGGAGTGTGCTTGTGGTGAACTACATCTGAGCAAGGTTCTTGAAGATAGAGGATATACTGTAAGAAACTCCGATATTGTTGATAGATTACATAATGGCAAAATTGAAACAATTGACTTTCTTAATTTTAATGGTAATTGGGATGGAGATATAATTACTAACCCCCCATATAAATTTTCAAAAGCGTTTGTTGAGAAAGCCCTCGAAATAATACCAAATGGATGTAGGGTTGCAATGTTTTTGAAACTTACATTTTTAGAAAGTAAATCTCGTAGAGAATTGTTTGATAAAACACCATTTGAAACATTATATGTTTCTTCGTCAAGGCTTCAGTGTGCAAAAAACGGAGATTTTGAAACATATAAATCAGGTACAGGAACAGCAGTTGCTTATGGTTGGTATATATGGAGAAAAGGATTTACGGGGACACCAAAAATCAAATGGTTCAATTAAGGTGAAAAATATGAAATACATAATACAAGTATCAGAGCTACTTGCAAGTAGACTTGAAATTGAAGCTGAAACTTCAGAGGAGGCAATTCAAAAGGTAAAGGATAAGTATTACGATAGTGATATTGTTCTTGAAGCAGATGATTATGTTGATAGTTCAGTTCAATTTGAAGTGGTTGATGAAATTTAAGATACTATATGTAGTCAAAATTATACAATGAAAACAGTATTTGATGAAAGGAAAATAAAACTATGAGCAAAATGAAGTTAGGAATTATTATCACCATTAGCGCAATTCTCATTGTCATACTCGCAATCTTCGGTATTCAAAGTTCTCAGAATAGAGCATTTATTCTTGAAGAACAGGTGAATACGGCACAGTCAGATATAAAAATACAGGAAAAGCGCAGAGTAGACCTTATTTATAATCTTGTTGATTGTGTCAAGGAATATGATAAGCACGAAGCCAATACCCTCACTGCTATCGTTGAAGGAAGAGGGTCAACTGGAGATATTGAAAATGTAACTACTACAATTACAGCCGTATCAGAAGCATATCCTGAATTGAAGTCAAATGAAAATTACAAGCAGCTTATGAATGAGTTGTCTATGACAGAAAATCTCATTGCTGAATATCGCAGTAACTATAATAAGTCAGTCAAAGAGTATAATCGTTACATAAGACAGTTTCCAAACAGATTGTTCCTTAACATCTTGGGTTATGAAGAACAAGAATATAACTATCTTGATTATAACGCTCCTGTAAATGCACCTCAGAATTTGTTCGGTGATTGATTATGAGATTTTATAATAACAAAATCTATGCCTATAGAAATCGGAAGTTTCATAAAAATAAGTTTGAAATTACCAAAAGAGAAGTAATTGTAAGTATATCAATTATTGCAATCCTTTTGATAATTGGACTTGTTATTTCAAATAAAATTGTTGAATATCAGACAGATAAAAATGAGATATACAATAAAGCTGTTAAAATTAAGTCATCTGAAATGTTTCAGTATGGAATGAACACTAACGTAGGCAATGCATTTGTTTACGGAGAACTAAATGCAGTCGATACAGTGTCATATCCTGAAATCGGTGGTTCTTATATGTATGTTCAAAAAGTTGAAGAACATTATAATCAGCATACCAAAACTGAAACTTATACAGGCTCTAATGGTAAAACCCACATAAGAACTAAAGTATATTATTCTTGGGATTATGCAGGTGAAGAAAGTGTAAAATGCAAAGAAATTGAATTTTGTGATGTGAAGTTTGATAGCTATAAAATTGCTTTACCGTCAACATTTTATATTAATACTATTAAAAAATCAAGCAAGGTTAGATATCAATATTACGGTGTTTCAACGTCATATAAAGGAACTGTTTTTACTGATTTAAGGGATAATACCATTTCAAATAATTCATCATTTTACACCAATATGGATATCAATAACACGTTGGAGTACATAACAGCTTCTCAAACCGCAACTTTAATTATATTTTGGGTGGCTTGGATAATTAGTATCGGGGTGATTGTATTCCTATTTTACAAGGCAGAAAATAAATGGTTAGAATAAAGATGATTAAAGACTCGTTTTATTGTATAAATTGTGGAAAAGGAGCTGATAGTAGTGTGCAATATAAAAATTGGTGATAAAGTCGTTATGAACGATCACTATTATGTAAGCAATCAAAATAAAGAGAAGGTTTGGACAGTATGTTCTGCTAAAAGGAAGTGTTAAAATGAATCTAAAAGTAAATATATCTATTGATGATGATACCGATATTGAAGATATTCAAAACCAGATTATTCACGAAGCAGCAATCCAAATGCTAAATGAAGTAATGCGTAATCAAGACCATTATGGTAGGAGTTTTAAAGATAAACTTACAGAAACTATTATTAAGATGATTGGTAATACTCTCGATGATGATATGAAAAATGAAATTACAGAACGTGTTAAATCTGATATTTCCAATAAGTATATTAGAACCAAGCAGTATAAAGAACTTAAAGATGAGTTTGATATTGTCACTGATAAGGAAATTGAATCAGGTTTACAGAAAATTATTTCTAAGTTGGTCAAATCAGAAATGCAGAAAATGTTCAAGTGATATTGCATAGGAAGGATTAAATTGAAAATGTATATGAATAAATCGCTTAACTTATCTAAAAGTTCAGATGAACTAAAACAACTTATCACAGAAAATCCAAACTTACCATTGTGGTTCTTGTAGGGCAGGATGCAGTTTCAGATGATTATGGATATACATATTGCTCGGACATACATTTTAGCATTGAAGAAATCCTTGATTGTGAATTGCCGTTTGGTGAGGGCTGTGTGTACAACGACCGAGATACCTTTGAAAATGTGCTGTTGGATTACCTTGATGGTAGCGAAGAATATCCAAATTTATCTGACGAAGAATTTCAAACGCTATTAGCCAAGGAATTAAGTAAGTATGAACCTTATTGGAAAAAGGTGATTGCAATAAAAGGTGATAACTGAAAGGAGAATATACTATGAAAAATTGCAATACTTGTAATGAATTTATGTGTGGTCAGTCTGGAACAAATTCAATTTCAGAATATTGTGGCAACAAGAACAGCTGTGTTAACCAGCGTAGGAAGAAAACAAATGAAGATGAAAGAAAAATGAATTATGACGAGTTAAGACATAAAATACACGATATTCTCGGAGATTTTTTGCACCACGAAATAGAAATTTATAACGCTGGGGAATTTGACTTTGAATATATGGAATTTCGTACTGATGATATTTTACGCCTTATTAAAAGACAAGGTGGTACATATTGATAATGAAAATCCACTTTTATTGTATTTTATAACTAATAACTAAGGAGATGTTAAGAGTTGAAATTTATGGGAAGCAAGTCCCGAATATCTAAAGAAATAGTCCCTATAATTCAGAAATGTATAGATGATAATTGCCTTGAAACCTATATAGAAAGTTGTGTAGGAGGGGCTAATGTGATAGACAAAATTAAGTGTAAGACCCGTATTGGCAACGATAGCAACGAATATCTTATTGATTTTTGGAATGCTATGCAAAATGGTCTTAACCTCAATTCTATTTCAATGGATAAAGATACATATATAGATATTCGTGATAATAAAGAAAAATATCCTAAGTATATGGTTGCTATTGCAGGAATTTTAGCAAGTTATAATTCAAAATGGTTTGCTGGATATGCTAAAACTCATATTGCAAAAGCACCTTCAGATAAGAACGTAGTAGTCAGAAACTACTATAAGGAAAGTATAAATAATGTACTAAAGCAAATTCCAAATTTAAAAGATGTGAATTTTATCTGTGGAGATTTTACTTCTATTGATGTTACCAACGCAATGATTTATTGCGATCCTCCATACGAAAATACTACTGGTTTCAAAGATAAGTTTGACCACAAGAAATATTGGGATTGGGTTAGAAAAGTCAGTATAAATAACTTTGTGCTATGCAGTGAGTACCAAGCTCCTGATGATTTTATAGAAATTTGGTCTGGTGAAGTTAAGATAACACTTGATAATGCAAGTCGTAGTAAATCTATAGAAAAGTTATTTACATATAAGAACGGTAAGTATGTTGAATACATAGATAAAGGAAAGTGATAAAATTTGCAATATCAAGGTGGTAAATCAAGAATAGCTAAAAATATATCGGAGGTAATAATAAATGAGGTATCAAGGTGGAAAGAGCAGAATATCACAACAAATAGCAGATATCATAACTAACTTCGCAGAGATTAGTAATAATAGCAACACTTTTGTAAGCTTGTTTTGTGGAAGTTGTGCGGTCGAAGTTAAACTCGCTAATTCATTTAATAAGGTTGTATGTAATGATAATCACAAATATTTAATTGCTTTATATAAAGCTTTACAAAATGGCTATAATCCTCCCGCTTATATTACTGAAGAGGAATATAAAAGAGCCCGTTCTAATATTAACAATGAATTACCTGAATATGTCGGTTTTATAGGTTTCGGTAGTTCATTTGGTGGCAAATGGTTTGGAGGTTATGGCAAAAGCAAAAAGCCTAATGGAGAAATACGATGGCATTCAGAAGAAACAAAAAGAGCATTAGAACGTGATATGAAATATCTAATGAATGTTGAGTTTACTTGCCTTGATTATAAAGATGTAGAAATTCCCAAAGGCTCTGTAGTATATGCTGACCCACCTTATGCAAATACGACTACATATCAAGGACAGAAATTTGATACGAATGAATTTTGGAATTATATGCGTGAAATAAGTAAGGATAACAAGGTTTTTATTTCAGAACAAAATGCACCTGATGACTTTGAATGTATTTGGGAGAAGCCTTTCACAAGAACTTTAGATAGAAACAAAAATAATCAGTTTAAAGTTACTGAAAAATTATTTACATATAAAAACTCCAATCTCTAAGCCACTAATAAATAAGGTTTTGAATGAATTATTGGATTTAAAATATCGAGGTGAATAAAAATGACAATCAGAGAAGAATATCGAGATTTATTTACAGTCCCCACAGATTATGTCCTTGTTCATTGTATAAGTGCAGATTTTACTATGGGTGCTGGCATAGCAAGAGAATTTGCAAAACGTGGTGTAAAAAAATATTTACAAACGAGTGAATTTGCTCTTAACACTTGCGAAAGTGAAAGAGTAGGTGTATGTTACACAACTTTCAAGACAGAATGGAAAGCAGTATTTAACCTTATTACAAAACAAAAATACTGGCAAAAGCCCACATATAAATCGTTACAAACTGCCCTTAATGAAGCTTCAAAATTGTGCGGTGCCATGGAATCGTATGGTTGTACTATGAAACTTGCGATGCCGAGAATAGGTTGTGGATTAGATAGACTTGAATGGGCTAAGGTTAAGAAAATCATTAAAGCAACTTTTGCTAATACTGATGTTGAAATTTTAGTTTGTATAAAATAATCAAATAATCATAAGATTTGCTAAAATTCAACCCCTCTCTGCCCTCGGTAAAACAAGGGATAGAAAAATCAAAAACTACGATAAAACCTTTCTTTCATCGTAAGTTTATAAAAAGGAGATAATAAATGAATCAACCAAACGAATTAAAAGATTTCTGGAGACGTACAGTTACAATATATGTTGATGATATTCCATTTCAACGTTATCAATATGTGCCTATATATGAGTTTCGCCAACCTGATAAAATCGAAACAGAAATGATTAAAAATCTTATAGACAAACAAAGTCCTTATTACAATAATGACGTTTATAATATGGTTAAGAATAAATTCAACGGAGATATTTGGTATAAAAATGGGTATGTCAAAATTTATAATTCTTTAGATAGTGGTTATCTATCACCATATAAAGTCTGCAAAATTAAAGACAATGCTCTTGTAACTATTAAAACAACTTATAACAAGGCATATCCACAATATGAGTAAAATGATGGAACAAGTTAATCCTGATGACTTTATATCTTATATGAAAGATAGAGGTATGACAGTTTGCCCGATGATAAATAAGTAAAGAGGAGGTAAAAAGAGTGTTAGAAATTTTACAGTACATATTCAGTGATTTTTGGCATTGGCTCGGAACAGTTATTTTGATAGCAGTAATACCAATGCCATTTAGGCTTGTTATTCGTAATAAAAAAGAAAAATCTGAGAACAATCCAAAGGAGAACAGGATATGAATAAAATAATTTATCTTGATAAAGCAGGAACATATGGAAATATTCCCAAACCCATCTTAACTTCTATACTCTCCTACTTAAACGGGATGTGTGGTAATGCCTCATCTTTGTATTCAATTGGCAACAAAGCACTCTCAGAAGTCAATAAAGCAACAGATTTAATAAAGAGAACCACAAATGCAAAAGAAGTATATTATACCAGTGGTAGTTCAGAAAGCAATAATTGGGTTATTAACAATTTTCGCCATAGTACAATTATCTCAAGCACAATAGAACACCCCTCTATATTAAACACATTAAAATACTATGCTCAAGAATATTGTCTTAACTATAAATTGATTGGTGTTGATAATAAAGGTATAATCAAAAAAGACGAACTTGAAAAGGCTCTATCCGAAGGAGCAGGATTGTGTACCATTATCGGAGTAAATAATGAATTGGGCATTATTCAAAACATCAATGCTATTTATGATTTATGTCATAAGTATAATTGCAAATTACATACTGATTTAACCCAAGCATTTTCACATATTGATATTTCTAAACTCAAATACGATTATGCTTCTTTATCAGCCCATAAATTTGGTGGCTTACAAGGAGTGGGGACATTACTTTGTAATAGCCCCATCAATTCTTTTATTATTGGAGGACATCAGCAAGGCTCTATGCGTGGTGGCACATATAATCTTCCCGGAATCATCTCAATGGGCAAAGCTTCAGAACTCTACAACTACTCTCCTGAAAAAGACAAGTGTTGTAGAGAAATCCAGAATAAATTCTATAATGCTTTCTCACAAATGACAGATGTACATTTTAATACAGATATAGAACACTCCATATCGTCAACTCTAAATGTAGGGTTTAAGGGCGTTGAAGCTGAATCTCTCATGTTGCTACTTGATATGGACGGTATCTGTGTATCAGCAGGTTCAGCTTGCAATAGTGGCTCATTAGAACCTAGTCATGTATTAAAAGCTATCAACTGTCCAGAAGAATATATCTACAACAGTATCAGATTAAGTTGGGACAATACACTTACTGATGAAGATATTGATTATACGATTGAAAGAATTATAAATAATGTAAAGAAAGTTAGAGGTTATGTATAATGAATAAGTTTGAAAAGGTTAGTTTTGACCAGTATGTAAATTCTATTGGTGGTGATGTAGATTTACGCACAGAATACAATGATATTAAACTTCCCAGACGGGCAACCACAGGTTCAGCAGGATATGATTTCTTTTCACCGTTTGATTTTGAATTAGCACCTAACGAAACAATAAAAATCCCTACTGGAATTAGAGTGTTACTTGACAAAGACAAGTTCCTCGCTATTTATCCTCGTAGTGGTCTTGGATTTAAATATCGTATGCAGTTAGATAACACAGTGGGCATTGCGGACAGCGATTATTCAGGGTCGGACAACGAAGGACATATCTTTGTAAAGATAACAAATGATGGACGTGAAGACAAGACAATACATATTAACAAAGGCGAAGCTTTTGCACAAGGTATAATTACACAATATTTTGTTACAATAGATGATGAAACTAATGGCATAAGAAATGGTGGATTTGGAAGTACAACTTGCAAATAACGAGGATTAATTACTTTGGAAGATAATAAAAATAATTCAGAAGATATACGCTTATATACAGTAAAAGAAGTATCGAAAATTCTTCAAACAAACACAACTTATGTGTACGAATTAATCAAAGCGAAAAAATTACCCGCCTTAAAATTAGGTTCATATAAAATTAGGCATTCTGCGTTAGTAGAGTTTCTTACAATTAATGAGGACAATGATTTGACCGATCCCTACAATATAAAACCTTTATAACTTCAGATATACAGTGCTATGATTAGGTGATATAATTTTATCTCTTACACGTCCACAAGCAATAAAAATCCCGTCCACAACTTTTTCAAATGTGGACGGGATGTGGACGTCTAAGAGATTTTTCTTTTATTGAATGTTATTTTGTAAAGCTATTCAATTAATTAAAATCTCTGTATTTGGCTTGAAATCAAGCCTTGAGAGCCTCTTCAACGAGTACTGCGCAGGCAACGGTAGCGCCAACCATGGGGTTGTTGCCCATACCGATAAGACCCATCATCTCAACGTGCGCAGGAACGGAGGAAGAACCAGCGAACTGTGCGTCGGAGTGCATACGACCCATGGTATCGGTCATGCCGTAGGAAGCAGGACCAGCTGCCATGTTATCGGGGTGAAGAGTACGACCTGTACCACCGCCGGAAGCTACGGAGAAGTACTTCTTGCCCTTCTCTACGCACTCCTTCTTGTAGGTACCTGCAACAGGGTGCTGGAATCTGGTCGGATTGGTGGAGTTACCGGTGATGGAAACGTCAACGCCTTCCTTCCACATGATTGCAACGCCTTCTGTTACGTCGTTTGCGCCGTAGCAGTTAACCTTTGCACGCAGACCAGTGGAGTATGCCTTGCGGAATACTTCCTTAACCTCGCCGGTGTAGTAATCCATCTCAGTCTCAACGTATGTAAAGCCGTTGATTCTGGAGATGATCTGTGCAGCGTCCTTGCCAAGACCGTTCAGGATAACGCGGAGCGGCTCCTTACGAACCTTGTTAGCCTTCTCTGCGATACCGATAGCGCCTTCAGCAGCTGCGAAGGACTCGTGACCTGCCAGGAAGCAGAAGCACTTGGTTTCTTCCTCGAGCAGCATCTTGCCGAGGTTGCCGTGACCCAGACCAACCTTACGCTGATCAGCTACGGAACCAGGAATGCAGAATGCCTGAAGACCCTCGCCGATAGCAGCAGCAGCGTCAGCAGCTCTGGTGCAGTTCTTCTTGATTGCGATAGCGCAGCCTACAGTGTAAGCCCACTTAGCGTTCTCGAAGCAGATGGGCTGGATCTTCTCAACTTCATGATAGATATCGAGACCCTTAGCCTTGCAGATGTCAGCACATTCCTCGATGGAATTGATGCCGTAGTTCTTCAGAACAGCAAGGATCTGGGGTTCGCGTCTGTCGTAGGATTCAAATAAAGCCATTGTATTTTTACCTCCTATTACTGCTTTCTCGGGTCGATGAACTTAACAGCGTCAGCAACGCGGCCGTACTGACCGTGAGCCTTCTCAAATGCTGTGTTAGCGTCATCGCCGTTCTTGATGAATTCCATCATCTTGCCGAAGTTCACGAACTTGTAGCCGATGATCTCATCATCTTCGTTCAGAGCAAGCTCTGTAACATAACCGTCAGTCATTTCGAGGTAACGGGGGCCCTTAGCCAGAGTACCGTACATAGTACCGATCTGGGAACGGAGACCCTTACCGAGGTCCTCAAGACCTGCGCCGATCGCAAGACCGTCCTCGGAGAAAGCGGACTGGCTTCTGCCGTATACGATCTGGAGGAACAGCTCTCTCATTGCTGTGTTGATAGCGTCGCATACGAGGTCAGTGTTGAGAGCCTCGAGAATGGTTCTGCCGGGGAGGATCTCAGCTGCCATAGCTGCGGAGTGTGTCATACCGGAGCAGCCGATAGTCTCGACCAGAGCCTCCTGGATAACGCCGCCCTTAACGTTGAGGGACAGCTTGCAGGTACCCTGCTGGGGTGCGCACCAGCCGATACCGTGTGTGAAACCGTTGATGTCAGCGATCTCCTTAGCCTTTACCCACTTAGCTTCTTCGGGGATAGGCGCAGCGCCGTGAGCAACGCCCTGTGCTACGGGACACATGTTTTCAACTTCATGAGAATAAGTCATTGTTGTTTGAACTCCTTTCAACATTTTGTCCGGAGAAGTTTGCCCGGACATACAACTGTATTATACAACATTTTTCTCTATTTTGCAATAGGTTAGAAATGCCTAACTTCAATTATTTTGTTTACTGTGGCTTACTGTGCCGTAAAAATCCCTGGAGAAATTTCCATCTTCCCCGGGATATGTACAAATATTCCTGCCAGACTTGACATCATCTGTGAATAATGATATAATTTAAACATGTATATTTCAACACGGAAAGGCGGCTGTAGCATGAAGAAACTTTTGTTCACATATAATCCCAACTCCGGAAAAGGCGCGGTGAAACTGGCGCTGTCGGATATCCTTTCTACTTTCACGGCAGGCGGATACGACGTGATGGTGCATCCCACCTGCTGCCCCGGGGATTCCCTTGAATTCATCTCCCAGCGCGGCTCGGAATTCGACCTGATAGTAAGCTCCGGCGGCGACGGAATGCTCCACGAACTGGTTTACGGAATTTCCGCCGGGAAACTTACCGTACCATGCGGATATATTCCATCGGGAACGGTCAACGATTTCGCCTCCTCGCTGAATATCCCCAAGGACATGCGGAAAGCCGCCGAAATGATCACCCAGGGGAACTTCCTCCCCGTGGACATTGGCAGGTTCAACGGCGGATATTTCGCGTACATATCGGCGTTCGGCTGGTTCACGGACGTGAGCTACGTCACCAGTCAGAAAACCAAGAACCGCCTGGGCTCATTTGCGTATTTTCTCACCGGGCTGCGCTCCTTCGAGCCGAAGTATCTCAAGGAAAACTCCGGCAGGGTGAATATCACCTGGGACCACGGCGTGATCGAGGACGACTTCATCTACTGCATGGCGGGAAACACCCACTCCGTCGGCGGAATGAAGAACATCGTCCCGGACGGAGCTTCCCTCACCGACGGAAAGCTGGACTGCCTTTTCGTGAGAACTCCGCGGAATCTGTCAGATATCGACGCGATAAACCGGTTCGTGATGTCCCACGACTGCGACACGGACATGATTGTTTCCTTCAAGACCTCGAGCCTGTCCGTGACCTGCGAGAAGCCATTCCGCTGGACACTGGACGGCGAAAACGGCGGTGAATACACCTCCGCGGATATTTCAGTGGTTCCCGGCGCGGTACGGATCGCGGTACCCAGAGCAGAATAAAAAAACAAGGACTGCATAGATTTATGCAGTCCTTTTAGTCTTTTCTTATCAATCCCTGTGAGCCAGTATGTAATCCACCGCCTGGTCGAGAGTCCCCTGAGGATATCGGCTGCAATCCGCATTTTCGGGATTCTCAACGAACTCGTTCGCCAGAAATACCCTGACGCCCAGCTTCTCAACGATCATATCCTCCGCCACGCTGTTGCCCACCATGAAGCATTCCTGCGGCTTTACGCCTATCTTCCGGAAGATCTCCTCATAGTACTTTGTGTTCGGCTTGCAGTAGATGCTGTTATCGTAACAGGTCACCAGTTCGAAATCCTGCGGCGCGAGATTCACCCACGCCATTCTCGTGATAACGCCGTCCAGCGGGAATATAGGATTCGTCGCGAGAACCACGCGCAGCCCTGCGGATTTCAGCTGCTCGATCAGAGGCTTCCTGTCCGGGACGTATTTCAGGCTTGCTTTCGCCTTCTCAAACTCGTGAGTGTAGAAAGCATCGCATTCCTTGCGTGCGTCCGGCAGCCCTGGGTTCAGCACGTTGAATGTTTCCCAGAAAGCCTCAGAATTCAGCCGCGTGCCGTCGTTCATCACCATGGACTTGGTTCCTGCCCAGACGGATTTCACCGTCTGCTGCGGCTCGTATCCCATGGGTGCGAGCCGTTTGCACAGTTCCGCAAAGTAAATTTTTATGAAGTCCTCCTGCTCAAAGGGCAGGAGCGTTCCGTCAAGGTCAAACAGGACTGTCGTTATCATCAGGATTCTCCTTTTTCAGCGGCAGCCTTGCGCCGCTCAATGGCAGCGTGCTGCTTTTCGATCTTCTTCCGGTAAGATTCAAGTGCCTCGTCATCTGATTTGTACACCGAACGCGTCACAGTCCACCTGTCGGCGGAAGCGCGCTTGCACACCACTTTCACGAGGAAATCCCCGTGCTCCGGGCAGGTGCAGATATCGTTCTTGCGTACAACTCCCAGGGAGAGCCACTCGCCGTTGCTGAGCGTCCTGCCGCACTCCGGACACGGAACCGACGTCACGGCTTCACTAGAGGTTATCCTGCGAATATCATGGATATCCCGGAACATCTCCCGGGCGATCACCGGGCGCTGCCCCGGGGACATTCCGGAGTATTCCGCCAGTCCGCGCTGCATGTCCAGCTTCCTGCATACCTCATAGGTGAACCACGCGTCGTTCATTGCGTCATGCGCCTGGGCGTCCAGGGGTATCCCGAGCTTCTCCACGGCGTCGGAAAGCGACCACTGCACGCGCTCGTTGTCGATCTGGTTCTTGTATATCAGCTGCAAATTCACATAGTCGCTGCCGTATTTCGGGTCGAATCCGTGAAGTTCCAGATTGTCCGCCAGCATTGCGATGTCGTCGAATCCCCAAGTGATGAAGCGGAATTCCGGCGTGCACCACTCGCGCAGCTTCGCGAAAGCCTCCGGAAACGGAAGCCCCTTTGCTAGCATAGCGCTGGTTATTCCGGTGATCTTCTCAACATGGCGGTTCATCTTCCGGTAGTACTTCGGGGCAACGTTGATCTTGAGCTTGTCAACGAGGTTGAAATCCTCGTCGCACTTTACAGCACCAATCTGGATTATCTCGCCGCGCAGCAGCACAGGCTCCTGGACTGTGTGCGCACGATCCATCGCCTGGTTCCATTCCATATCAAGGATAATATAGTACATCTGCGCGCTCCCTTAAAGCATGAGCTTTCCGCCGACATTCTCGTGGCGCCATGCAACGAAGTCGTCGTAATTGCCCTGGCGGTCAAGGCAGCCGTTCTCAGTGATCTCGATAATGCGGTTAGCCGCGGTTTCAAGTATCTCATGGTCGTGGGAAGCAAACAGCAGGTTGCCCTTGAACTCGGACAGACCGTTGTTTACTGCGGTGATGCTCTCGAGGTCGAGGTGGTTCGTCGGACGGTCGAGGATAAGCACATTGCTCTGGAACAGCATCATTCTGGAGAACATACAGCGTACCTTCTCACCGCCGGATAGCACGTTTACGGGCTTGAACACGTCGTCGCCGCTGAACAGCATTCTGCCGAGGAATCCGCGGAGGTAGCTCTCGGTTTCGTCCTTGGAGTACTGGCGCATCCAGTCGATGATGGACAGCTGGCAGTTGTCGAAGAACGCGCTGTTGTCGTTCGGGAAGTAGCTTACGGAAGTCGTACTGCCCCACTTGAACGTACCCTCGTCCGGCTCCATTTCCTCCATGAGTATCTTGAACAGGGTGGTCACGGCGATCTCGTTGTTGCCGACGAACGCGATCTTGTCGCCCTTGCCGACGGTGAAGCTTACGTTGTTGAGCACCTTGACTCCGTCCACGGTCTTGGAAAGCCCGGTCACCTGGAGGATATCCTTACCCACCTCGCGCTCCATGTCGAACGCGATATAGGGGTATTTTCTGGAAGAAGCCGGCAGTTCCTCGACGGTCAGCTTGTCGATAAGTTTGCGGCGTGAAGTAGCCTGCTTGGACTTGGACTTGTTCGCGGAGAACCTCGCGATAAAGTTCTGGAGTTCCTTGATCTTTTCCTCGGCACGCTTGTTCTGCTGCTTGATCATGCGCTGAATAAGCTGGGAGGATTCGTACCAGAACTCGTAGTTGCCGACATACATCTTTATCTTGCCGTAGTCGATATCAACGATGTGAGTGCAGACGTTGTTCAGGAAGTGACGGTCGTGGGATACGACGATGACAGTACCGAAGTATTCCGCGAGGAAGTCCTCCAGCCAGGAAACCGCCTCGACATCAAGGTGGTTGGTAGGCTCGTCCATCAGTATAATATCCGGATTTCCGAACAGGCACTGTGCGAGAAGCACCTTGACCTTTTCGTTACCGGTGAGGGAATCCATCTTCTGGGTGAGTATCTCCTCGGGAAGTCCCAGTCCCTGAATAAGCTTGGAAGCGTCGGATTCCGCCTCCCAGCCGTTGAGCTCAGCGAATTCCGCCTCCAGCTCGGAAGCGCGGGTGCCGTCCTCCTCGGAGAAATCCTCCTTGGCATAGAGTGCGTCCTTCTCCTGCATGATGTCGTAAAGGCGCTTGTTGCCGAGGATAACAGTGTCCTGAACGGTGTAGTCATCGAACGCGTAGTGATCCTGGCGCAGCACGGACATACGCAGCTCCGCAGGCTTGGATACGCTGCCCTTGGTAGGCTCGAGGTCGCCGCAGAGCACCTTTAAGAAGGTGGATTTTCCGGCGCCGTTTGCGCCGATAACGCCGTAGCAGTTGCCGGCGGTGAATTTCAGGTCTACGTCCTTGAAAAGAAGCTGTCCGCCGAAGCTGACGCTTACATCAGATACTGTAATCAATTCGTTTTCTCCTTTATAGTTCATTGTTGTCGTAACACATACAATATAATTATAGCATAACTCTCGCGGCAATGCAAGCCCTTTTGACGGATTTTTGAACAAACCCGCAAAATAAAAATCGGGAGGGGCTACCCTCCCGATTATATGGAAACCTCCAATGAACTGTGCATTTTGCTCACATGAGGTTTTCAGATGTTTTCTATATTATTTCACGCCAAGGCGGACTCTGTAGCAGAACTCCACAATGCGCGGCTCGCCGAAGCACTCGGAAATACGCTCCTGGAACCGCTTCCAGTCGCTTTCAATAAGCTCCGGGTGGAGCTTCAGCAGGGTCTGGAGTCCTCCCTGGCTCTGAGCAAGTCCGATGAAGCGCTGCGTGGTGCAAGGCTCCGCGTTCGCGAATACCAGTTCGCGGACGTAGCGGAAATGCCCGCTGTTCCGGATATTCGCCAGGTGCCCGGATTTCTCCCAGCGGCTGAACGTGCTGCTCACGTCCGGAAGCTCAAGTTCCAGGCGCTTTACCTTTTCGAAAAGCTCCTCGTAAGCGGATTCCGGCTCCGTGCCGCAGACCGCAGGCCAGTCGCAGTCCACTGTCGCGAATACGCCGCCGGGGGCGAGGATACGGTCAGCCTCCTTCAGCGTGGAAACCGGCTCCATCCAGTGGAAGGACTGCGAGCACACGACTGCGTCCGCGCAGCCGTCCGGCAGTCCGGTGGCGTGGGAATACCCCTGTCGGAATTCCACACCCTCCCCGGATTTCTCCCGGGCGACCGCCAGCATGTCGCTGCTGGGCTCTATGCCGATAACTTTTCCGCAGTTCCCTTTCCACGCGGCGGTGGAAAGCCCGGTGCCGCAGCCGAGGTCCACAACGGTGCCGATATCCCTGCCAAGATAAAGCCGGATAAGCTCCATGAAGTGAACCGGAAGCGACGGGCGCGCGTTGTCGTATACGTCAGCAAATCCCATGAATCTGTCTGCATTTATTTCAGCGTTTTTCATTCTGGTGCTCCTTTTTATAACTTTTCTTTTATATTACCACTTTGCGCCATTATCTGTCAAGCAAAAAGAAAGCCCGGCGTTAACCGGGCTAAGCGACCGGAATCGTCCGGTCATCATTCAGTCACAGCAGGACTGTTCAGAGGATACTCCCCTATTAGCAGCCGAAACCGCCGCAGAGCGCCTTGAGGAACTCGCACAGCTGATCAAAGCCAGCGCCGCATGCATTAAAGAAATTGAACATGTAAAAAACCTCCTGATATGTATTTCCCTGTGTGGGATAATGCTATTATACCCTACATGGGGGAGGTTTTTCAATGCAAAGATATTGCCAGCCGGGGAAGCCATTACCGGGAGCGCTTCCCAGTTATGCGCATGGTAATAACCGCCGCCACAATGAGCACCGCCGGGAATATCGCCGCGAAGGGCAGTCCCTGCTTCAGTCCGCCGCCCATGGCTCCGGTGATCATTCCGACGAGGGTAGGTCCGCCAGAACAGCCGGCATCGCCGGCAAGCGCCAGCAACGCGAACATCGCCGTTCCGCCCCGGGGGAGCGCCCCGGCTGCGGCGCTATAAGTACCAGGCCACATAGCGCCTACCGAGAATCCGCAAATCCCACAGCCGATCAGCGACAGCACAGGAATCGGCGAGAATGCGGCGAGCATGTAGGAGAATATGCACAGCACTCCGCAGAAGCACATGTATTTCAGCAGGTTGATCTTGGCGCTTATCTTCGCGTAGAATACCCGGGAAGTTCCCATCAGCACCGCGAAGAAGCATGGTCCCATCAGGTCGCCCACCGTCTTTTCCACGCCCAGGGCGCTCTCTGCAAATGCAGAAGCCCACTGGCTCATGGCAAGTTCGCTTCCCCCGGCGCACATGATGAGTATTGCCATCAGCCAGAAAATCCGGTTGCCGCACAGCTCGCGCAGGGTCATTCCCCGGGCACCCTCCTCGTACATTTCGGGAATCGGCACCCGGGTGAAGTAGATCGTGTTCAGCGCCGGGACTATCGCCCACAGCAACGCAAGAATGCGCCAGCTTCCCTTTCCGAACGCGAACAGGAAGAGCGTGGACAGCAGCACAGTCCCAACGCTGCCCCAACAATAAAATGAATGCAGCAATCCCATGGATCCCGCCTTATTATCGCTCGGGCAGGCTTCAACCAACGGGCTTATCAGAACTTCAGTCAGTCCGCCGCCGATGGCGTACAGCACAACGGAGGTCAGCAGTCCGGCGAAGGGCGGCATGATGAACGGCAGTATTCCCAGCCCGGCAATTCCGGCTGCCGCGAATATGTGCGCCGCAATAAGGCATGTACGGTAGCCTATCTTATCCACAAATCCGGCGGAGGCAAGGTCGATGACTAGCTGCACCAGAAAGTTTATCGTGACCAGCAGAGTGATCTCCTCTATCGGGATTCCGAAGCTGTCCTGGAATATCAGAAACAGCAGCGGAGCAAAGTTGTTTACTATCGCCTGGGTTATGTATCCTCCGTAGCTTGCAAGGACAGTGTGCTTAAAGTTGTTTTTTACTGACATACATTTATCCTCTGAAAAAGTAATCGTTTACAAACAACCGTATTCTAGCATATTTTATTTCGTTTGTCAATAGGTTAATCAAAAAATCCCGGCTTGACAATATGAGAAAATAGTTATATAATATGTATCGACAAAGAAAAGAACAAGGAAGGATACAATATGTACAATCACTGGGCGAGTGTGTGGGGAAACGCGATATCCATCGGCGAAAACCGGCCGGAAAGCTACAACCGCAACCTCACATTCCGCTATCCCATTTATTCACAGTTCGGGGGGAAGGCAGTGCGCCTGAACTTCGACAACTACTGCGGCACTGAGCCTGTCACCTTTAACCGCGTGACAGTGTTCATCGACGGGAAATTCTACCCGATAACATTCGGAGGCAGGCGCGAAGTCACCATCGGCGCCGGAAAGAACACGGTTTCGGACGAGCTACCCTGCGAGATACAACCCCAGAGTCTTATCACCGTCAGCTTTTATTTCAAGGAGTTCACCCTGCTGCGCTCCGCAGTATACACCAGCGGTCCCCTCACCGAGGGCTACTACGCCATTGGCGACATGACGGAAACTGAGCTTATCCCCAAAGAGATCGAGCGCGGAATCAGCGTTATCTACTTCCTGAGCAACGTATCAGTGCTCACCTCGGCGGACAACCGCACCGTGGTGTGCTACGGCGATTCCATCACCGCGCAGGACTGGCCAGAATACCTCACACTGCGCTGCAACCGCGAGGAAAAGCTCCACACCGCTGTTATACGCCGCGCCGCCAGCGGTACCAGAATGCTGCGCGAATACAACTGCATCACTTACGAATCCTACGGATTGATGGGTAAAAAGCGCTTCCAGCATGAAGTTCCGACCGACGGTGCCGACACCGTAATTATCCAGCACGGAATCAACGACATAATCCACCCGGTGGGCACGGAGGTGAATCCGTTCCGTCCGATGAGCGACATGCCGACCGCCGACGAACTGGTAGAGTGCATGAAGTATTACATCAGCGAATCCCGGCAGTTCGGCTACAAGGTCTATGTCGGGACCCTGCTTCCTATCGAGGGCTGGCGCACCTACGCGCCTTTCCGCGAGGTAGTGCGCTCGCAGTTCAACGACTGGATACGCTCCACCGACCTCATCGACGACTGCATAGACTTCGACAAGGCTCTCGCCGACCCGGAGCGCCCCACCAGAATGCTGCCGAAGTTCGACAGCGGCGACCACCTGCACCCCAGCAAGGCAGGATACAAGCAGATGGCAGATATCGTCCCCGGCGAGATACTTATTTAAGGTCGCCTATAAAGAAAGGATGAACAAACGTTCCTCCCTTTTTGTCATCTTTTCATTTCCGGATGGTGCTTGTAGAACTCATGCTTATCCTCGTACATTCGCTCCTCGGCTATGCGGACAAGCCTGTCAACGGACTCCGCCGCGCCGCTCCAGCAGTAGCCCACCGACGCCTGCGGCACTTCCATGGACTGCATTATCTTGTGGAATCCAAGAGCCCTAACAACGAACTCCTTTTCAGGCATGCCGTCAATCAGCACCACGAATTCATCGCCGCTGATGCGATAGCAGGATTCCGTCCCGAAGCACGCGCTGAGCTGCTCCGCAAAACCGGTTATAAGCCGGTCACCGTATTCGTGACCGAACGAATCATTGGTGAATTTCAGTCCGTTCACATCCGCAAATAGGACCGCAAGCATTCCGCCGTGTTTCTCGAATTTCCGGCAGAAGTCGTTGTAGCAGAAACGGCTGTGCAGCCCGGTCAGCGTGTCATAGTTGCAGTAATACTCCAGTGCCTTCTGGCGGTGCAGTTCCTCCACATAATCGTCGTGGATATCCCTGATGTACATCATGATGATAGGCTTTTCATCGGAGTACTCAATACTCGGAACAAGTTCCATGTACACCCATCGGAATCCGCCGCCGAAACGCCGTCGGTAGCGCAGCCGGAGGCATTCCCTGCTCTGACGGAAGCGTGCAATCAGTCTTACCGGAGCCACAAAATCCATAAACTCGCGAATATCATCTGGATACACCATTCCGCGCTCAACGCCGTTCTTAATCCACCGGGACAGGTTCACGGAAAATCCGCTCTTCGGGGTAAGTTCCTCAGGATACGCCTTGATGACCTCAAGGGAATCCTGCCCGAGGTCGATCTTGAGAATCTTGTGGAAACACTGGGAAAGTATCCGCAGGGCGTCATTGATATTTCCGGTCTGGGAGTCGGATTCCTTCCAGGTATAGACAGCCCAGGGATTCTCTCTGGAAAAGTCATGAGGAAGCACTATCTCGAGCCTGACCCACTTACGGGAATCGCCAATGATACGCCGGAAATCCACCGTTATACGCTTGCGCTGACCGAGAACCTCGTTGAGAATATACTTCTTGGCGGTACAACGCTGATACTGTTCGATATCCTCTTCGGGAACAAGCCCCGTTGAAACGACCAGCCGAGAGTACTCATAGATATCTTTTGCAGCAAGACACGGCTTCTCCTCGTCCGTGTCAAGTATTTTCACGAATTGGTATTCCCCTGTCAGAATATTGACCCATGCGATTTTATAATAATCCTCCCAGAGGATTTTTCCAACCATACCAATGTCGGCCATAATCACACCTCTATTTCTCAAACGTCCGCTGAATCACAAGATATGCAGCAGACATTGTTAATATTGACATGTGTCGATTTCGCCATATATTATATCGGCAGAACTCGCCGGTAATTTAGTTTTCGAAGTAAAAAAAGTAGAAATTTGTGGATAAATACAATTTCTTGTCCTGGTTTTAGTGCAGTTCGCTGTCAAAAAAATTTTTTGAAAAACCCCTTGACAAATCACGTTCGTTGTGATATAATTAATTCACGATGTTTTACAGGTGCAGAGTTTTGACGCTGTATATTGTATGTTCATCATCATATTTTGGTTTCATCGTTTGGAGAAATACCCAAGTGGTGAAGGGGCTCCCCTGCTAAGGGAGTAGGTCGGGAAACCGGCGCGAGGGTTCAAATCCCTCTTTCTCCGCCAGCATGAAACCGTTGAATCACGCTGAATCATTTTCGATTCAGCGTGATTCTTTTTTTCACGAGAAAGCATGAATAATTACAGATATTTCTTCAATTAAATACACTAAAAGCCATTGACATTTCGTGAATTTTGTGATATAATACATTCGTAAATGACTCTATGTCATTTCTGCTTTAAGTAGACAGCCTTGGTTTTACCGGGGCTGTCTATTTTTTATTCCGAAATCCGCAAAAAGTCTTGACAAACGTCCGAAATCGGATTATAATAATAAAGTCCGATTTCGGACGCAAGGAGGGAAACTGCATGAAATATACCGACAAAATGGCGGAATTCAACTCCCTGTGGATGGAGCAGAACGAGATATACCGCAGGGCTGCGAAGAATTTCGGGATTTCAGAAAGCGTATTCTGGATCCTGTACTCCCTGACGGAAGCCGGCGGGACACTCAGGCAGAGCGTAATCAGCGCCATGACTTGCCTGCCGAAGCAGACGACAAATTCCGCGCTGAAAAAGCTGGAATCCGACGGAATGATAACCATGTGTGAAAGCACCAGCCGCCGCTGCAAGGACGTCACACTGACCGAAAAGGGGCGTGAAGCCGCCGAGCGGACTGCCGCCAGGATAATCATTGCGGAACACTCGGCTATGGAGGAGCTTTCCCCGGAGGAGCAGGAGCTGTTAATAAAAATACTCAATAAATATAATAAGCAACTAAGCAAGATAATAGGTGAATTAAAATGAAAAAAGACGTAATACAATTATCCGACCACTTCACCCTGGGACGGCTGTTCAGATTCTGCCTGCCCTCCGTGGTGATGATGGTGTTCACATCTATCTACGGAGTTGTGGATGGCTACTTCGTGTCCAACTTCGTCGGCAAGACTCCGTTCGCAGCGGTGAATCTCATCATGCCGTTCCTTATGATACTCGGCGGCGTGGGATTCATGATAGGCACCGGCGGCAGCGCCCTTGTAGCAAAATACCTGGGTGAGCAGAACAACGACCAGGCACGCCGCGTGTTCTCCATGATGCTGATAGTCACGCTGATACTGGGCGTCTCCACCTCCGCGCTCGGAATCATATTCGCAGAGAATGTCGCGCAGCTGCTCGGTGCGGACAGTGAACTTCTCCCCTACTGTGTAACCTATGCGCGCACATGTCTGATATTCAACACGATGTTCATGCTGCAAAATGTGTTCCAGAGCTTCCTCGTGACTGCCGAGCGCCCCAAGATGGGCCTTGCAGTGGTAATCGCCGCCGGCTGCACCAATATGCTGCTGGACTTCCTCTTCATCGCGGTATTCGAGCTCGATGTTGTCGGCGCCGCCCTCGCCACCGGACTCAGCCAGACCGTTGGCGGACTGCTGCCGCTCATCTTCTTCCTGCGCAGGAATAACGGAAGCAAGCTGCACATGGTGCGCACGCGTCTGGAATTCCGCCCGATACTCCAGGCTTGCGCGAACGGCGCTTCGGAGCTCATGACAAGTATCTCATCGTCGATCGTGAGCATGCTGTATAATTTCCAGCTGCTCCGACTTGCCGGACAGGACGGAGTTTCCGCTTACGGAGTGCTGATGTATGTGCAGTTCATCTTTGCGGCGGTATACATCGGATACGCCATCGGTACAGCTCCGATAACGGGCTACAACTACGGCGCGCAGAACCACGCGGAACTCAAGAACATACGCCGTAAGAGCATAAAAGTCACACTGACCGCCGGCGTTATAATGGTTATCATCGCCGAACTGCTGGCGCCCGTACTCGCCGGGATATTCGTGGGCTACGACAAGGATCTGTTTGGCATGACCGTTCACGCATTCCGGCTGTTCTCTTTCACGTTCCTGCTGTCGGGATTCAACATCTGGTGCTCCTCCTTCTTCACGGCGCTCAACAACGGCGCTGTTTCCGCGGCAGTATCCTTCCTGAGAACGCTGGTGTTCCAGCTGGCGGCGGTGCTTATCCTGCCGATATTTCTTAAACTGGACGGCGTGTGGATATCCGTGGCTTTCGCCGAGGTATGCGCGTTCGTTATCTCGCTGCTGTTTCTCATCGCCAAGAAAAAGAAATACGACTATTAACAGAAAGCTCCGGCAGATAATACTACCGGAGCTATTTTGTGCGCATATTGATATTTCCTATTGAAAAAAAGTCCGCACTGTGGTAAAATTATATCCGGATCACTGGAGGGTTCTCTGATGGAAAACAAATCAACCAAGCATAACCGGAATCAGCTTCTGTCGCTGTTCCTGACCTTTCTGAAAATAGGGGCATTCACGTTCGGCGGCGGATACGCAATGCTCCCACTGATACAGCGCGAAGCCGCCGCAAAGCACCACTGGATTACAGACGACGAAATAATGGAGATCGCCGCTATCGCCGAAAGCACGCCGGGACCTATCGCAGTAAACACCGCCACTTTCGTTGGATACCGCACCTGCGGCGCCGCCGGGGCTGCCCTGGCTACGCTGGGAGTGGTCCTGCCGTCGTTCCTGGTGATAATCGCGGTTTCCTCCCTGCTGGAGCTATTCAGCAGCGCCACGGTAGTGAAATACGCGTTCAACGGGATTCGTGCCGGAGTACTGGCGCTGATACTCCGCGCACTGTACGGAATGTTCCGGCAGTGTCCGCGAAAGGCAGTTTCATACATTCTGATAGCCGTGTCATTCGCCGGAGCCGTATTCATCGACACCAGCGTTCTGCTGATCCTGGCGCTGTGCGCGCTGGTGGGGCTGCTGTCATTCCTGCACGGGGTAAGGAGCCGCAAATGATCTGGCTGGAACTTTTCCTCACGTTCATGAAAATAGGCGCATTCACCTTCGGCGGCGGATACGCCATGCTGCCGCTGATACAGGACGAGGTGGAATCCCACGGCTGGCTCACCGACGCAGAGCTTGTGGATTTCATCGCGGTAAGCGAAAGCACCCCCGGTCCCTTCGCCATCAACATCTCCACCTTTGTCGGAATGCGAGCCGGTGGAATTTTCGGTGCCGTCTGCGCCACCTTTGGCGTAGTGCTGCCGTCCTTCGTGATAATCCTGCTGGTAGCGAAGTGCTATGAGAGATTCCGGGAAAGCCGTGCTGTTAAAGGCTGTATGTCCGGACTAAAGCCGGCTGTAGTCGGACTCATCGCCGCGGCGGTCATCACTACCGGACAGACAGTGTTCTTCCCTGCCGGAGTCAGCGCCGGAGTATTCACAAGCCCGGCATTCCTGTGCTCGGCAGTGATATTCCTGGCAATGCTGGGGCTGTCCATAAAGAAGCTGCACCCGATATTGATAATCGTCATTTCCGCCGTCCTGGGAATAGCCTCCGGATATGTATTTCAGCTCTGATCCGGCAGCGCGGCGATCCGCTCCCGGAGCCGCTCCAGGAATAATTCCGCCGGGCGGCTGAACACCTGGTACTTCTTCCAGATAACGCTCATACCGATGGGGAATCGCGGAGAAAACGGGCGGAATACCAGCTCACTGCCCTCAGTGTTTATCAGCCCGTCCAGGGTGACGATATGCGCAAGCCCTGCCTTCGCCATGATGGAAGCGTTATAGGTCAGGTTGTAGCTTCCGGCGAGGTCCAGGTCGGTGGTCGGCTTCCCGAGCCAGTCAGCGAAATCGTCCCGGATAAGCACCTGCCGCGAGAACATCACCGGGATTCCGTCCAGATCTTCCGGTGTGATATATTCCTTCACAGCCAGAGGAGAATCCCGGCGCATGAGCAGTCCGAAATCGTCCGTGACCGGGAGCCTCAGTGAGTTGTACCGGGATATATCGACATTCCCCATGATCAGGCAGAAGTCGAAAAGTCCTTTATCCAGGCGCTCCATTATGTCTGCGGAATCTCCGCTCACCGTGTGGAATCTCACTCCGGGATTCTCCCGGCGGATTTCCGTCATTATATCCGCAAGGATGCTCATTCCACGGGTTTCCCCGGCGCCGATATAGACGTCGCCGCTCACATCCTCGGCGCTGCACATCACTTCGTCCCGGGTACGGCGGACAAGGCTCACTATCTCCTCGGCGCGCTTGCGCAGGAGCATTCCCTCCTCGGTCAGCGTAATCCGGCGGCTGCCGCGTATTACGAGCGTCTTGCCCAGCTCGTCCTCAAGCTCCTTTATCTGTCTGGAAAGCGTTGGCTGAGTCAGATGGAGCGCTTCCGCAGCGCCGGATATGCTCCGTTCCCTCGCCACCGCCAGAAAATATTCAAGCACCCTTACTTCCATGTTATCACCTCTGGATACAGTATAGCACATTCTGCCATAGCTTTCAAGCATATTTTGCTATACGGTATAAGCAATTGCTATTCTTTGCACTGTGTGGTATACTGATATAGATGAAATAATCTTTACAAATTCGTCAAAATGGAGTATAATCATGATAACGATACAGCAGGAAATATTGCAGAACCTGAGGGACGCCGGCTGCGATGAATCCTCGGTGGAGGAGATATCTTCGGCGCTCGTGAGATCGGACCGCTGCACGGCGATACGGTTGCTCGAGCGGCAGCGCCGGGAGCTTCTGGACAAGGTGCACCGCACCGAGAGCCGGATAAGCTGCCTGGACTACCTGGTGCATGAACTGAAGAAGGACTGTTTCTGCTGCACGGAGGACAAAGATGGAGAATAAAAAAGAACTGCGGCAGGAATTCCTGACCGGAGAAAGAGCGCTGTTCCAGGGAAAGGACCTGCGCATTTACGACACTATATTTGCGGACGGCGAATCTCCCCTGAAGGAGAGCGCCGGGATCGAGCTTTACAACAGCATGTTCAAGTGGAAATACCCACTGTGGTACAGCTACGATATCACGCTGCGTGACTGCACACTGTTCAGCGGAGCGCGCGCCGGAATATGGTACACGGACAGGCTGACCGCAAAGGACACGATGATAGAAGCGCCGAAAGCGTTCCGCCGCTGCAACGACATCACACTGGAGCACGTTTCATTTCCGGACGCTGCGGAAACCCTGTGGAACTGCTCCGGAGTGAAGCTGGACCACGTCCTCGCAAAGGGGGACTACTTCGCAATGAACAGCAGCAACATGGAAATCGACGGGCTGGAGCTTTACGGGAACTACTCCTTTGACGGCGGCAGGAACATAGTTATCCGCAACTCAAAGCTGCTCAGCAAGGACGCTTTCTGGAACAGCGAGAACGTCAAAGTTTACGATTCGTTCATCTCCGGGGAATACCTCGGGTGGAACGCAAAGAAGCTGACCCTCGTGAACTGCACCGTTGAGAGCCTCCAGGGAATGTGCTACGTCAGCGAGCTTATCATGAAGAACTGCAAGCTGATAAACACCACGCTGGCATTCGAATATTCCACCGTGGAAGCAGACATCACCGGGAAGATAGACAGCGTGCTGAATCCCTCCGGCGGCTCAATAACCGCGGACAGCATAGGCGAGCTGATAATCCAGAAGGACAAGGTGGATCCCTGCAAGACCAGGATAATATGCCGGGAGGGCGGCTGTCCCTGCTGTGCATGCATGTGACAGGAGTATAAAATGAAGTACGACTTTGACGCGCCGGTGGATCGCCGGAATACCTACTCGCTGAAATGGGACGTCGCGGAAAACGAGCTTCCCATGTGGGTGGCTGATATGGATTTCCGCACCGCCCCGGAGATCACCCAGGCGCTTATACGCCGCGCCGGGCACGGCGTATTCGGCTACACCGAGATACCGGACGAGTGGTATTCCGCCTATACAAACTGGTGGAGTTCCCGACACGGGTTCGAGATAAAGCGCGAGTGGCTGATATTCTGCACCGGCGTGGTTCCGGCGATCTCAAGCATGGTACGCAAATTAACGACCGTGGGAGAAAATATTCTTGTCATGACCCCGGTGTACAATATCTTCTTCAACTCGATACGCAACAACGGCAGGAACATCGCTGAAAGTCCGCTGCTGTACGAAAACGGAGCATACCGCGTGGATTTCGCCGGTCTGGAGGAAAAGCTCTCCGATCCGCAGACTTCCATGCTTCTGCTGTGCAATCCGCAGAATCCCGGCGGAATCATCTGGGACCGGGATACTCTTGCGCGGATAGGGTCACTCAGCAGGAAATACAACGTTGTCGTGGTTTCCGACGAGATTCACTGTGACCTCACCGACCCCGGGTATGAATACACGCCGTTTGCTTCTGTTTCCGAGGACTGTCTTATGAACAGCGTGACCTGCATTGCCCCCACAAAAGCGTTCAACATCGCCGGGCTTCAGACCGCTGCGGTTTACTCAGCGAATCCCCGGCTGCGCCATCTGGTGGACCGCGGACTAAACACCGATGAATGCGCGGAGCCGAACGTATTCGCCGTGACTGCGGCAATTACGGCATTCACCCAGGGCGGCAAATGGCTGGACCAGCTCCGGGAATACATCGCGGAGAACCGCCGCACGGCTGCGGAATTCATCGCGAAGAAGATCCCCCAGCTGCACCTCGTGGATTCCCACGCAACGTACCTTTTCTGGCTGGATCACAGCGAGATCACCGCGGATTCCGCACGGCTGGCAGAATTCATACGCAGCAAGACCGGATTGTTCCTATCCGCCGGCGGTCGGTATCGCGGCAACGGAGCGCAGTTTCTGCGGCTTAACGCCGCATGCCCCAGGAGCGTGCTCCTGGACGGGCTGGAACGGCTTCGCCAGGGAATTTTCGCTTTCATGCTCCAGGAATAGCTCACATAAAATGCGCCGGGCGCAGTCGATAGGACTGCGCCCGGCTTTTCACAAAACTGAATATGATCCACGCTGCGGAATCAGGAACCGCAGCGGCTGTAAGCTATCGTCCGTAAATATCCGGAACAAGCCCGGGGAGAGCGGAATGGGTGACGCTGTAATCCTCGAAGCAACGCGGTTCGGCGCAATTCGCCTTGATTTCCACCGTGCGGAACACTCTTCCTGGAGAGTACTCTCCACTCATACTGGAGTGCCGCCACCAGTACAGCCATTCCACCTCCATCGCCCCTGCCGGGCGCGCCGCGGAGCTGTCGTTGTCGAACATGTGCAGCAGCGCCAGCCGGAGTTTTTCGGCGTCCTCTGCTGAGAATCCCGTCTTCTGCGCGGAATACGCATTGACGGAGCCTTTGACGACATAAAGTCCGTGCTCCACGAAATTAATGCTTCCCATCTGCGTGCCGCGGCGGTCGTCCGTATTGCGGATACACCGGGTTATCTTCATCTCCGTGACCTTCACCGGAAGCACGCTGTATGTCTGCTGGACCGTGACCGCGCCCTTAACTCCCGGCGCATGCAGTTCAGGGAATGCGAAAACCTGCCCGAAAGCCCTTACATCGTACCACTTTTCGCACGCCCGGGCGGTAAAATCCCTGCCGGGTGCCAGCGCCGAAGCTCTCCTTGCAAGGACATCGCCGCGTGATCCCGAAGGCGATACAAGTTGCACTCCCCCATCTCCGAAAGCCTGTCACGCAGCTTCCGGCGAATGCACACGGGAGATATCACGCCGAATCCACGGCTGTCGGTGCGCGGCATTCCCAGTTTTGCCGGGTCGCCGTTAGGATTGGCGCCGCTGACCGAGATCAGCTCCATAAAGTCAATTCTGTCTGCCAGCTGCATGTTCCGCCACCTTATCTTCCGATGATCCGAAGCGCTTTGCCCGGGATAATCTGACAAATTCCGCATTGCACTGTTCCGGCAACGCGAATCGTATCACGCCGTCCTCCATCACGCAGTGCCAGGTGCGGCGGCTGATGGAATTCCGCGTAAACTCGTTCCAGCCCTCGTCCGGGTAATTCACGCCATGGTACATTATACCAAAGTCAATTGATCCGCTGTTGTCGTAGAATCCCACGCCGCTGCCAAAATGCGCCGAGCGCACCTCTCCGCAGCAGTCCGAAGTCCCAAGCCATACAGGGAATCTCCCACCATGGGCAAGGCTGCGCAGCGCAATACGGAAGTGCTTGTTCTCGTCGCAGTCCTCCGCGAATTCCGGACAGTTCTCGTTCCAGACGAAATGCGCCCTCACCTGATAGCGGATATCCATAAGGCGTTTCTGGACTACTCCACGCCCACGCCGCTGCACAGAATATTCCTCTGTACAGATACGGTTCATCACACGCAGTTCGTCCGGTATCCATACAAATGTAGGTTTCCAGTAAATTGAACGCAGTATTCCTTTTACTGCCTCATAGGTCGGCACTTGAAAACTCTGCGTCCCGTGACTGTACGGGTCGGTGAACATCGCACTTCTTCCGGACAGCTCAAATTCAATACTGTTTGCATACTCCACATTTCTCACCCGGGACAATTATATCATTTTATGCCCATTCCGGCAATGGTCCAATTCAACAAACCGGAGGAAATCCGCGAAATCCTGCCCGGCATGGAATCAATGCAACAGAGCCATTTTATTGTGCAAAGCTAACAAACATCTGCAGCTGATATATTGCATTATGCGAAAATTGAAATCAGCCTCGTGCCGTCAATTTTGACAAAAACAGCCTGATTTAACGGAAGTTTTTTGTGCAGTGCAATTTGCCCGGCTGAACCGCTGACAATCAGTTAATTCAGATTATCTGCCCATAACATAACAAATCCCCCTGAATGAACAGGGGGATATTCAGTTATTTCAGCGCAGCCACCAGCTGCTTGAAGTGCCGTCCGCGCTCCTCGAAATTCTTGTAGAATCCGTAGCTTGCGGCGGCAGGACAGAGTATCACGCGCTTTTTTGCAAGCCCTGCCGCGGTGCTTACCGCCTCGGGGAGATCCTTCACGCGCACCCTGTTCACCATCGGCGAGGTAATCATGTCGCCGATACGGTAGCCGCTGTCAGGCAGCAATATCACGTTCTTCACATAGCCGGTGTTGAGGAAATCCGCCAGCTTGTCGTAGGGAATATTGCGCTCCATTCCACCCAGAATAATGCAGTCCGCGCCGTCCGGGAATGCCTTCACGGCGGCTATCGCGGCTTCGGGAATGGTGCAGATACTGTCGTTGATGTACTCCACGCCGTTTATCGTGTCAACGTACTCCAGACGGTGCTCCAGTCCCTTGAAATCCGGCAGGGCTTCAAGGCATTTGTCCACATCCGCGCCGGCGGCTCTCGCAGCGGTGAGCGCCGCCGCAATGTTGTAGACATTGTGCTTTCCGCGCAGCTGCGTGTGTATCTCCGCAGGAGTGATCTCGCGATCGTCCAGGAATATCGTCCCGTTCTCGGAAAACACCATCGCCGGGCGCTCACAGCCTATGGTTATCAGCCGGGACTTGCGGTAGCCGGAATTGCTGCACTCCGGGGCGTTTCCGCAGTCCGCGTTGGTGCAGATATCGTCCGGGATAATGTCGATGTTGAGTATCGAGGTATCCCCGGGCTGCTGGAATTTGTAGATGTTCCGCTTGGCATTGGCATAGGCTTCCAGGCTCACATAGTGGTCGAGGTGCTCCGGGAAGATATTCAGCAGCACCGCGATCTCCGGAGAATGTTTCACGAACTCCAGCTGATGACAGCTCATCTCACACACCGCTACAGTATCCGGAGTCATCTCCTCTATCCGCTCCAGCGGCGGAACTCCGATATTTCCGATGAGCATGGTGCGGAATCCGCAGGCGGTCAGGAAGTGATACGTCAGAGAAGAAGTCGTGGACTTCCCCTTGGTGCCGGTGATCCCGATGACCTTGCAGGGACGCAGGCGCAGCAGCACCTCCGTCTGGGTCAGTATCTTCGCCTTTTCCTCCGGCGTGAGCTTATCCTTGATTATTACTCCCGGACTTTGCAGCAGCAGGTCGTAGCCCTTTGCCCGGTCGAGGTAGTCCTCGCCGTAGATTCCGGTGACCCCCGGGATATCCTGGGGCTTCATATCCGCAACGGCAATCTCCGCGCAGCAGCCGAGCCTGTTCAGCAGGGACAGCCACACCCTGCCCTCGCGCCCGAATCCGAGAATCGCGCAGCGCTTTCCATCAAATATTGGTTTCAGTTCGTTAATGTTCATGTCTTGCTCCGAGTAAATATTTCAGCGGCTCCGGCACGAAATTGTCCGCGTCGAAGTAGTTTTCCAGCGATACCGGCGTATATTCCGGGAACAGTTCCCTCCAGTGCTTCAGCAGAGCCGGCGGAGCGGATTTCCGTCGCTCCCACGCCATCTCCAGCGACAGCCGCACCTCGTCCTTGGTGCCGACGCATTCAAACGGCTTATCCTCGCCGTCAAGCACAAGTCCGTCAAGCATTCCGGAAAGTTCCTGCTTCTCCAGCATATTGCACCCGAAAATCCCCGTCAGCGTGTCGTCGTCCAGGAACGCCGCCAGCAGAATATACACATACAGGCACTTTGCGCAGTTGCAGCACCAGGAATTCGTCTTGCTGCCGAGATTGCAGCTCTGGAATATCCCGAAATACTGCGGATATTTCACGAACTCCCGGGCGATCTGCCATTCGCTCCAGGGGCGCAGCAGGCTGAAATACTCCGGGCAGCGCGAAAAGCCGCCAAAGCTGCGCTCGCAGTACTCCCGGAAATCCCGTTCGAACTCCGTGGATTTGCTGTACTGGTGGTTTATCGCCGTGCCCTCGACATAGCTTTCATTCGCGCTGCTCTCGTTAGAAAGCGCGATGTATTTCAGCCCGTGTACGCAGGCGGAAAGCTCCGCGGAAAACGCCACCACCGCCGAAAACGGCGTGTGCCCGTTGAGGTAGCCGAGCTTGTTCAGTTCCAGAAGCTGCCTGTCGATGGTGCGCTTTGGTCCGATAATGCGCCCCTCCGGTATTCCTGCGGCAGCCGCACAGCCAAGCGTTGCCCCCCTGGGATTGATGATATATGCAGAAATGTCCACCCCTGCCTTTTTCAGAAGTTCCAGGGTGACTACGCTGTCCTTGCCGCCGCCTATCGGCACCAGAGTCCCGGTCAGCGCGTTAGTCCCGGCAGTGAGCGGAGATTCCTCCGACGCGTTTATCGTCATGAATGCGTCAAAATCCGGGGTTATCCCGTTGCGGTAGAAGAACTCCCCAAGCCCGTTATAATAGAGTTTTTTCCACCAGTTTTTCTCCCATGCCGTAAGTCCGCCGCATCGCACCTCAACAGTCGGTGGGCAGGCGCACTTCCAGTAAGAAACAAGCTCCGCCATGCCGAACGAGAACGCGATACGGTCGGCAAGTTCCCGGTCGCAGCTGAGTCCGCTGAATTCCTCGGGAAAAGTCCACCCGGGGTAGAAATGGTATTCGTCTATCGAAAAGTGGAAACGAAGCAGGGTGTTTCCGTCCTGCTCCGTAAACTCGTAGCTGTGGTAAATAAAGCTGCGGTGTTTTTCGCGCAGTTCGTCATAAAGGCTCATAGGTCCTCCGTTATGCGTGATGATTCCGCAGGTCGTATTTCTTCACGAACCTGTCAATGCTGTCCTCGCTCTTCCGGTCGAAACTCTCCTCGCAGGGAATGAGCGACCAGTACTCCGTGATTCGGAGCGCTTCGCCGCTTCTGAGCTGCTTTATCTCGCCAAGGCTCTCGCACTCCAGGAAGATCCCGTTCGTGAACGTTTCGAAGTTGCAGCCGTAGTCCGGGTATTCGCCGTTGATGTTCATGCTGAAATTCTTGAGGAATATCTGCCCGTGATTCACGACCGCCGCCCAGCCGTCCTCGTTGTTCATGCCTATCTTGAACTTCCCGGCAGAGCCCTTCACCTGCCGGAGCGTGCCGTACTTATTGCCCAGGAAGAACCGGTCGTCGTTTATATCCGAGTAGCTCCAGAAAACGTTCCTGCGGTTGGAAAGCAGCCCGTTGTCCGTCTGGCTCTGGGGGAATATCTCCACGCCGCCTGCCGCGCATACCGTCAGCGCCCAGGGAGCCAGCGTGACTATCGCACCGGAAACGTTCCTGACCTCGTGGTTAAGCTCCACCTCAGTGCCCTCGTCCGCGAGCCTGTAAACCAGCTTGTGCTGCTGCCCTGTACGCGTTGCCGGGGGTATCAGCGTGATCTCTCCGCCGCTGACCGAGTATTCCACCGGCTCGTTGTCCGGGACGTAGCTGTGCGGATAGCTCTCCGGACTGCTCCAGAGGCGGTGGCCGCCGTATATGTACCAGGTCTTGTCCTCGCCGAAATACTCCCGGAGCTCCGGGGAATCGTCCTTGAATTCCCGGTCAACGTCCTCAAGCAGCATATTCTCGTGCCCGTTCAGGCAGTAGGAGATTATGCGCGGTCCGACATCAACGGTGACGATAATGCTCGCCATGCCGTTGTCAAGCTTCACGCACTTTCCAAAATTTTTGTAGTTAAGTTCAGTTGCTGTAACCATTGTATGCATACCCCCATGATTAATTCGGAATTCGGAATTGAATTTACCCTATTATTGCCGGTTTTGCGGTGAAGTCTGCACCGCAGGGGCGCGGCTTTTCCAGCGCCAGCGACCAGATATCGCAGCACCGCGCCTGGAATGCGCCCTGGCGGTGGGCTTCCCGGGAAATTCCCATCAGCGCCCGGAGGGATGTGTCCATCGGGAGCGCACAGCCGGCTTCCTTAGCCGCCGCGAGCACTTCCCTGCCCCGGGGATTCATACCGAGTATCCGGATATACGCGTCCGGCTCGTGCAGCATTTTCTTGTCGATATCCAGAAACGCGCACAGCACCGCCCGGCGGATACGCGCCAATGTGTAGCGTTTCGTCTTGGTCAGAAAATACAGTTCGTCCAGGCTGCACGCCCTGCGCACCGCCTTATAGAGCCGTTCGCCCAGACCCTGCGCCGCATCGTAGACGTCCGAAAAATCCTCCGGTTTCATGGTGCGCAGCTTCGCCAGGATAGCCGTTTCAAGGCGCTTTATATCCGCGGAAGGCTCGGCGGACACCGGGGCGAACTCCGAGTAGTCCTCCCCTGCAAGGATACGCTTTCTGATGAGCGACGCACTCGCGTACTTCCGCGAGCTCTCTTCGCTGTCGTGCTCCGCGCCCTCACGCTGTATAGTCACCGGTTCGATTCGGCTGCCAATATCGTCCAGCGCCTTGATGTATTCCACCGCCAGTGTATTGTTCGGGGAGCTTATCGTCTGGTACACATCGTCCGTGTAGAACTTATTGACCGCCTGCGCCAGCGCCGCCGGGTAACTCTTTCCGCCAGTCATCAGCATCTGGAAGTACTCGGAATGCACTGCGTAATCCACTGCGCCTGCCGCCTCCCTCAGTGCGTCAATGCTTCCGCACTCGCTGCCGAAGGAAAGCATGTCCACGCAGCCCAGCGCCGATATAATACCGACCGCGCCACGGGCGAATCCCTCCGCCGCACACAGGCTGTATTTCACAGGAAGTTCCAGTACCAGGTCGGCGCCGTTTTCAAGCGCGGCACGGGCACGGCTGAATTTATCGTACACCGCCACGTCGCCGCGCTGGGTGAAATCGCCGCTCATCACCGCAACGATGTGTGTGGCGCCTAGCTTCCGGGTCTGTTCGAGCTGGAATCTGTGCCCATAATGGAACGGATTGTATTCGCAGATAACTGCTGCTGTTTTCATTAATAAAAGCCCCCTTTCCGGGTAACGCATATGCTCATCTACTATTTTACACCAAATCCCCGTCAAAATCAATAATTTTTCAAAAAAGACTTGATTTTTTTAGCGGAAAGTACTACAATATAAATGATATATGCGCAAAATCTCTGATATTCTCTGATTTTGTAATTCTAAAGCAGAATAGCAGAAAGGAATTCACGAAATGAAGATTCTTGTTATCAACGCCGGCAGTTCCTCGCTAAAGTACCAGCTGATCAATATGGAGGACGAGAGCGTTATTGCAAAGGGCAACTGCGACCGTATAGGTATCGACGGCCACATCAAGCACACTACTTTTGACGGAAGAAAGGTAGAGGCTGACAGCTCCTTCCCCACCCACACCGAGGCTTTCGAAAAGCTCGTTGAAGTACTCACCACCGGCGAGGGCAAGGTCATCGACAGCATGAGCGAGATCTCCGCAGTAGGTCACAGAATAGTACAGGGCGCTGAGATATTCAGCAAGACCACCCTGGTAACCGATGAAGTTATCCAGCAGATCGACGATCTGTCCGAACTGGCACCGGTACATAACCACCCCCACGCACTCGCTCTCAGAGCCTGCAAGAAGGTTATCCCTGCAACAACTCCGCAGGTCGTTGTATTCGACACCGCGTTCCACTCCACAATGCCGGAGAAGGCATTCATGTACGGTCTTCCCTATGAGTGCTACGAGAAGCTGCATGTAAGAAAGTACGGCTTCCACGGAACCTCCCACCGCTTCGTTACTCAGGCGCTGGCTGACGCTATGGGCAAGGACATCAAGGATCTCAAGATCGTTTCCTGCCACCTCGGCAACGGCTCCTCCATCACCGCTGTAGAAGGCGGCAAGTCCATCGATACTTCCATGGGCTTCACTCCCCTGGACGGCGTTATCATGGGCACACGCTGCGGCAGCGTTGACCCCTCCGCAGTCACCTTCGTCGCAAACAAGCTGGGTCTTTCCCCCAATGCGATGAGCGACTACATGAACAAGAAGTCTGGCTTCCTCGGCATTTCCGGTATCTCCAGCGATAACCGCGACATCACCGACGCAGCAGAGCATGGCGACCACAAGGCTCAGCTCGCAGGCGAAATGCTCCGCTATGAGATCAAGAAGTTCATCGGCTCGTATGCCGCTGTAATGAACGGTCTGGACGCTGTTATCTTCACCGGCGGTATCGGCGAGAACTCCGACGATGTACGCGCTGACGTCTGCCACAACATGGAATACCTCGGCATCAAGCTTGACGACGCTGCAAACGCTGGTCTGAGAGGAAAGCTCCAGAAGATCTCCGCTCCCGACAGCAAGGTAGAGGTATGGGTAGTTCCCACCAACGAGGAGCTCCTCATCGCTCGCGACACCAAGGCTCTCGTAGGCAATCTCTGATCCACCTAATTGAAACAAATCCACGGGAGGGGTTCGCCCCTCCCATACGTTTACCCGGGAGGTGACTCTGCTGAAGCTTTTCTATCTTATACTGATGTTCCTCTCCGGGGGATATCTTCTGCTGCAGCTGGCGGTGTGGCTGCTGTTCGGGCGCGAGCTGTTCCCGAATTCCGGAGAACTTTTCGAACACCGGAAAAGCCGGGTGGAACTCCAGACCATCTTCCCGAAAAATATCCTGCGTCTGGTAGTCTTTATCTTCGTCAGCTCCATTATCGGTGTGCTGCTGGAATGCGCCGGAGCAGTCAGCTGGCTGGGACTTCCCTGCGCTGCCGCCGGAGGACTTGCATTCAACTTTCTGCTCAGCACCGTGATATCCCCCCTGTACATGAAGCTTCAGAAAAAAGGGCGCCCCACAGAGCAGGAGCTTGAGAATCTTGACGGAGTGGTCACCGAGGATATCACGGAGGACATGTACGGCGAGATCTGCGTCAAGCACGGTGGGAAGCCCTACTACTTCCGGGCGTTGTCCGCAAACGGGCGCGAACTCCCGTCAGGCACGGAGATAATCGTGATCTACAGCGAGGACAGCGCATGCTTCGTGGAATCCCGGGAGAGGTTCTTCGATGTGCTGTTCGACGAGGAAAACCCGGTGGAAGCGCCGGAAAATCAGCCGGAGGAACAGAGTAACGATATCGGGAGGGCTTGAATCATGAACGTGATAGTATTCGACATCGGCGGCACACTGATGGAATATGTGAACATGCCGAACGTGTGGATCGACTGGTACGACAGCGCATTCCGGCATGTCCGGGATAAGCTTGGGCTGCCGCTTACCGACGCGCAGCTCACAGAATCCATCGAGGTGCTGAAGCAGTACAATCCCCGGGTGAAGTACCGGGAGAGGGACTACGCCCCGGAGCAGATATTCGGCGACGCGACGGCAAAGTGGGATTTCGCGTATTCCCTGCCGGAGGTCATCAGCGCGTTCTTCGAGGACATGAAGCTGACTCCCCTCATCTACCCGGAAACTATCCCGGTGCTCAAAAAGCTGCGCTCCGCCGGCTGGAAGATCGCAACGCTGACCGATGTGGCGACCGGAATGCCGGACGAGCTGCACAAGAGCTACTTTCCGGAATTAATGCCGTATTTCGACATGTATGTTTCCTCCCAGAGCTGCGGATTCCGCAAGCCCAATCCGGAGGGAGTGCACCAGATTGCGGCGCATTTCGGCGCTGACGAGAAGCAATTCATATTCGTGGGCGACGAGCCGAAGGACATCAAGACCGCGCAGAATGTGTGCTGCCGGTCAGTGCTTATCGACAGGAAAGGCAGAGGGCTCGAGGTCGGGCAGAACTACACGATAAACACTCTGGACGGGCTTCTGCCTATATGCGAGGTTACAGAATGACGAAACGTAAGAGGGCGCTTCTGATTTTCGGCGCAGTTGTGGCTGCGCTGTGCATATGTGCAGTGTGCTTACATCTGTGGTACGACAGCCTGAAAACCGCAGAGAAAACCTATGGCGGCTGGATAATTAACGGCACGCAGTATGTTTATGCTGATTTTAATGAAATACCGCCATACAAGGAAACCTATAAACTTATCTGCCGTTCGACTGACGGGAACTTTGATTTCTATGAGATAGCGGAGTATCCGGACCATGAGTACATCGTGGAGAGAATATTCTATGAAGCTGAGGTACTGAAAAGAAAATAGAAACGGGAGGGCGCTGACCCTCCCGTTTTTTTATTCCTCCATCTGCTTGCCGAAGTACATTGCGGCAGCCTGGACGAGGGCGCTCTGCTCGCTGGTGGCGAACTCGTTGTCGTCGCCGGAGAGCATGATAACAGCGCCGTTCACATCTCCCTGGGACAGTATCGGGGAGCACGCGATGGCATACCTGTCGATACCCTCGATGGGATTCAGCCGCTGGTCCTCCTTGCTGCGGTAAACGTGGCTCTTACGCTGCTCGATGAGATCCTCCAGGGAGCCGGATACGCGCCGCTCGATGACCTCCTTCTTCGCCATTCCTGACACGGCAATAACGTGGTCGCGGTCGCATATCACCGCCGGGCAGCCACCCACCTTGGAGAGCACGTCAGCGTACTGCGACGCAGTGCAGGATATCTCCCCCACCGGGGAATACTTCTTGAAGATCACCTCGCCGTCGGGGCTGGTGTAGATTTCAAGTGGGTCGCCCTCGCGGATACGCATGGTGCGTCTGATTTCCTTGGGGATAACGATACGTCCGAGGTCATCGATACGGCGGACGATTCCGGTAGCTTTCATATATAAATTCCTCCGTTGTTTAAAAATAACAGCATTTCTGCCTGTGAAGGTATTGTCTGTCTTTTCCGTGGAATTATTCATGTGATTTCGACAAAATTCATGCTTGGCGGGATAAATTGTAAGATCGTATCAGGAAAGAAGCGCTTTGATATCATATTTGTGCAAAATGCATGATTTAATTCAAGCATTATTGTTTGCGTATCATATTGACTTTTCGTGTGTGTATAATAAAACTGTAACACATTTCTTAAAGAAATGCAGTAATTTATCACAAAGGAAGGTAAGTCAATGAAAATTTTTAAGAAGATCATCGCAGCAGTAGCTGCGGCAGCAATTGCCATTACGGCATTGCCGATGTCGGCATTTGGCGAGGATTATTGGAAGACGAACGCAAAGACCATTCAGTGCGATAAGGAGTATAGCTTTACCTTGCCGGATAACACAAGTGATACTGTCAATTATAAGTTCGAAATGAAGTTCCCAGGATATCTGGTGCTTGATGTTTCGTCAACGGCTGATATAACTCTATTCGACTTGTGTTCTGAAACGAGTAACTATGGATATTTCGCTAATTGTCAAGCCACAAAGGGCTCTGCGGGCTATTCTAATATTGCTGATTATTATTCTTTTCTAACATGGGATTCCAATGCGAAAATGCGAGCTGCTGTCCTCTCCGTCGGATATTTTGAATCTCCAATATCGGATGCTTCTGGATTATACCGAGCGCGTGGAGCGCTTGCGGCTGGGCAAGCAGCCGTCCAAGCTGACCATCGATGTGGCAAACTATATTCAGCGCCATATGTCGGAGTCTATCACCACGGAAAAGCTTGCTGAGGAGCTGTTTCTGAATCGCTCTTATCTCTCCCGGAAATTCAAGGAGGAAACGGGAGAAACGCTGACCGACTTCATCCTGAAAGAAAAAACGGAGGAAGCCAAACGTCTCCTCCGCTATTCGGATAAATCTTTGACCGAAATCGGTTCTTATCTCGGCTTTTCCTCCGCCAGCCATTTTTCGAGGGTGTTCAAAGCCTATGTCGGCAGCACGCCCAGCGAGTATCGGGAAAAACACAATTAGCCAGGAATTTATACTACCAAATTACGAGATCCACTGGGCTTGTACCTCAAACATAAAAACTCCGATGGCTTTCGCCTGTGCTTCCCGTGCCGCTTTTGTGGCGCAGAGCTGTTCAAGCTGTGCCTTGGCTTTTTCGTACCGTTCCACAAACCCATTGTACCGGGCGGCGTACTCCTCTTGGTTCTGAGCCGTTTGCGAATTCTCCGCAATGCAGCGTTTTGTCAGTTCGGTCACCACTTCAATCTCCTCAAGCAGGCTCTCAATTTCTGCATCAATGCCCGTGCAGTCCGTCGGCGTGGTTTGCATCAAGCGGCAGTCCTCGAGGATGTTGTCCTTGCTGTCAATGACAGCGTTGAGGGCAGCCACGAACCGCATTTGATGGTTTCCTCGTCCAGGTGCAGTGTTTCGCATTTGTGCTCACCCTTAAATATGTTGTTACACTGCCAGATGACCATACGGTATTTTTAGGTCGAGTTCCAGACCTTAGAGCCGAAGTATGAACCGCAGTCCCCGCAGACGATGCGGGAAGAAAAAATGCTTTTTCCGCTGTATTGGCGGCTTATCCGCTTACGCCGCACAAGCTGCGTCTGAACTTTGTCGAACTGATACTGTTTTTGTATGGAACAATGTTAAAATAATAAGAAAAATACTATTCTGCAAAAGCGACATTTAATGATGACACGATAAAGTATGACAAAGTTTGTTGGTATAGCAAATAACAAAGCAAATGTAAAAAATCGATCATATCGAACATCTATATTGCAATAGAAAAAGCGTTACCTATCGAATTAAAAGGTAACGCTTTTTTTATGCTCTGTTTAGCCTGCTAAGCCTTTTGACAAAGAAAACGGAAATAATAAGCACAAGCGGAAATACACAGCCTGCAAACATGCCCTTTTGCATATTATCTCCTGCATTTTGGGAAATATTGCCCACAACGGCAGGTCCGAGTGCACCACCCATATCTCCTGCCATTGCCAGAAGTGCAAACATGGCCGTACCTCCCGAAGGTATCTTAGCCGAACAGATGCTTATAGTTCCGGGCCACATTATTCCTACCGAAAAACCGCACACTATGCAGCCGACAAGTCCCAGCAGAGGTATCTCCGACAAAGATGCTGTAATATAGCAAGCAAAACAAAGAGCCCCCGAACCGATCATAAATTTCATAAGATCAATTTTTTCACCATGTTTTCCGTACAATGACCGGCTTATACCCATTGTAACGGCGAACATACACGGGCCTGCAATATCTCCCATTGATTTGGAAAGACCCAGTGCAGATTCTGTAAACGCAGACGCCCACTGTGCCATCGAAAGTTCCGATGCTCCTGCACATACCATAAGCAGAATGGAGAGCCAAAACAGCGGAACTTTAAGCAGACTGCCAATACTCATTCCCTTACCGCCCTCTGTCGGATGCTCGATTGGACATACTGCAAAATTGAACACATTACACAGTGGAATAACTGCCCAAATGCAGGAGAGCCATCTCCAGTTTTCTATCCCGAATAATGCAAAGAACAGGGTTGAGAGAAGTATGACTGCGACCGACCCCCAGCAGTAGAAAGAGTGTAGCAGACTCATTGCCGCCTCCTTATGCTCGAAAGGACAAGCCTCAACTATAGGACTTACAAGCACTTCCGTAAGACCGCTGCCTATGGCATAAAGTACTGTACTGATTATTATTCCTGCAAACGGATCGGGTATGACCTGCGGAAGAAAAGCAAGTCCGATAAGTCCGACCGCCGAAAGCAGCTGCGAACCAACAACACAATTTCTGTAGCCTATAGTATCTGCAAAACGTGCACACAAAATATCAACAATAAGCTGTGTAGTAAAAAACACAGATGAGATAAGCGCTATTTTTCCTAAAGAAATATTGTAATTATTATGAAAAGTAAGAAACAGCAGCGGTGCAAAATTTGCAGCTATTGCCTGTGTAACAAATCCCAAGTAACAGGCTATCAGCGTTTTTTTGTAATTCATATTTACGTTCCTTTCATTTTTATTGTATAATAATAGTATAGGGTCATTCTATCGTTTTCGCACAGACTTTTTACTTTATTGCAGTATTATAGTTTATATATTATGTAAACAGCTTCTCCGCCGATATTTTGACGGAGAAGCTGTTTCTTAATTAAGTGATATTTTTAAACCAATCGATAATTTATCCGATCTTCTTAAATACAGGCATAACATCAAGAGGTGCGGGAACGGTGACGGTCTGACCGCCGCTGTAGATTTTCTTGTCGGAGATGCTCTCCCACTGACCCTTTGGCAGATATACACTGCGCTCTCTTGCGCCAAGCTCAAGCACGGGAGCAACAAGATAATCGCTGCCGAACATATACTGCTCGGGAAGTTCCCAGCACTTTTCATCATCGGGGAACTCAAAGAACATTGTGCGGATAATAGGCGCACCTGTCTTTGCGGTCTCCTCCATAAGTCCTGAAATGTAGTCCTTCATGGAAAGACGGATATCCAGCCACTTTTTCATGATCTCATAGGCTTCCTCACCGTAGCTCCAGAGCTCGTTGGGGTGACCTGTGTAAAGATATCCGCCGCCGAAATCACGGTCATCAAGCTTGGGGATATCCCAGTCGGGGCCACGGTTTCCGTGCATACGCAGGATAGGGCAGAACACGCCGTACTGATACCAGCGTATGAGAAGCTCCTTGAAATCGGGATCGTCCCAGTTGTCTGTCATAAATCCGCCGATGTCGGTGGTCCACCAGGGAATACCTGCAAGACCCATGTTCTGACCAGCAATGACCTGATCCTTAAAGGACTCGAAGTTGGACTGAACATCGCCTGTCCAAACAAGTGTTCTGTACTTCTGGCTACCTACCCATGCGGAACGGCAGAGGTTGACTGCCTCATGGTCGCCCTCGGCTTCCTGTCCGTTATAGAATGCCTCAACATACTTCTTGGGATATTCGCAGCCCACCTTTGAGCCTCGTCCGGTATAGTAGCGGTAGTTTTCAAAATCGTACTTGGTACTGTCAGGCTCGGAGTTGTCCAGCCAGAAAAGGTCGATGCCCCAGTCACGGTAATTCTGCTTGCACTTGCCCCATACAAATTCCTGAGCTTCGGGATTGAAGAAATCAACCGTGCCGCAGTCGCCCTCATAATCATAGGTCTGCACCGAACCAACATCGGTGGTGCTTATAAGAGCCTTCTGCTCCATTTCATAATAGTTCTCGCTGCGCTTATCCACAGACGGCCATACGGAGACCATGACCTTTGTTCCCATGGCATGAAGCTCATCGGTCATTGCCTTTACAGCGTCCCTGCTCCAGTATTTCTCGTCAAATCTCCAGTCGCCCTGATGCGGCCAGTGGAAAAAGTCGATAACGATAACGTCAAGCCTGATACCCAGCTCCTTGTATTTTCTTGCGACCTCAAGCACCTCATCGGGAGTGCGGTAACGGAGCTTACACTGCCAGAGGCCAAGATAATCCTTGCTCATAACAGGCGCTCTGCCCACACATTCTGTGTAGTTGGTCACGATCTGAGCGGGAGTATCGTCGGCGGTTATCCAGTAGTCCACCATATCGCTCTCATCGGATATCCACTTGGTGATGTTGGTTCCGAAAGCTGCCTCGCCTGTTGAAGGGTTGTTCCAGAGCATACCGTATCCCTTGTCCGATATCACAAAAGGAACGCTTACCTGGGAATTTCTCTGCTCAAGGGGAAGAACAGAGCCTTTAAGGTCAAGTATGGGCATCTGATACTGACCCATGCCGAACAGCTTTTCCTTGGGGTCGGACTCGAAGCGGACGGTTATCTTAAAGTCATCGGAAGCAAGTCCCTTGTATTCACGGGATCTTATCTTGTAGCAGATAGCCTCTTTGCGTATGGAGCCATAATAATAGCTGTAATATTCCTGCAAAATAAGCTCATTGTCCTTGTAGAAGCAAATAATTCCCACGCCGTTTACAGTGGCTTTGATTTTTCCGTTCACTATCTCAGCCGTTTCATTGCTTTCGTCGATAGAGACCTTTGCGCAGTGTGCAACATTTTCGGTAAGAGCATGAGAATTTTCGGGCATTCTTTTCAGAAGCGTTGTTCTCACACGCAGAGCATTGTTGCCCCAGCCCTCAATGCGGATAGTTTCATTTCTCGACTGTGCAATAAGTGCGCCATTTTCTTCAGTAAATCTTATCATTTTAATACCTCCCGTAAAATTTCCGTGTTGACTGTTCACTGAATTTATAGTATAATTATAACATCAAAAAACACGGATAGTTATAAATATAATGTCCAAAACTGTGAAAATATCGTCAAGTGAGGAAACGCAATGTCTATTGTAGATTACAGTGTGCTGCGTAATGAGGATTACGGCACAAATCCGCCTTTTAAATCAGATGAAACGGGACTGCACGGAGATGCCGAATTTCCGATAGCTGTATATCATGCCGATGTCACAAACAATTTTGTGAGCTGGCACTGGCATGATGAGCTTGAATTCGGTTTTGCGGTCGAAGGCAGCGTGCTTATGGAATGCGGCAAAAACAAGCACATACTGAACAAAGGCGATATTTATTTTATCAACAGCAACACTCTTCACGCCATGTTCAAAGCGGAAACGGGTCAAAAAAGCGTGTTCCGCTCTGTTGTGGTGCATGGCTCCATAGTGGGCGGAAAAGAGGACAGCATTTATCATAGGAAATATGTTGCGCCCATAACGGGCAACAGCGGTCTGCGTGAGCTGATATTCACTCCCGGGGGCGGCAGCTATTCAAAAATACTGGGGCTGCTTACAAATATATGGAATGCGGAAAATATTAAAATTCCGAATCACGAGCTTATTGTACGCAACGAGCTTTCCGAGCTTTTCCGAATACTTATCCATATGTCGGAAAAGAATATGTCGGCGCGACCTGCCGCCAGCATTGCCCAGGAGACAAGGCTCCGTGACATACTGCTTTTTATCCACGACCATTACGCCGAAAGGATCACACTTGATGACATGGCTGCCGCCGCATTCATCAGCAAAAGCGAGGTGCTCAGGTGCTTCAGGAACATAACTGGTCAGTCCCCGTTTGAGTATCTGAAAAATTACCGCCTGCGAAATGCGGCGTACATGATACAGAACACCTCCGACCCCATAAACACCATCTGCGGCCTTTGCGGCTTTGACGACCACAGCTATTTTTCCAAGGCTTTTAAGGAAGTTTACGGGTGCAGCCCCAGGGAGTTTAAGAAATAAATAGGAACCTCTAAAAACCGGGACACGAACAGATTTCGTACATGACTTATATCAGATGCTAGGCACCAAACCGCAGCGTTTTCCGCCGTAGGCGGATAATGCGTTTACTGTATGTATTTCAAGGTTTGGTAACGACGCAGATGATGAATAAGGAGCGTAGCGACGTTTCTTGGTAAGTCATAGAAATCTGCCGTGAAGGAGGTTTTTAGAGGTGACCATAATAAAAACAACGTAAAATCGGCATTTCTGACCGTTGATACCCTGTGATTATGGGCGTCGCGGAGGAGAAAACAAGGATACTGCCGACAGGCAGATTCAGAGGAACGAAATGTATTTTGTGGTTGGCGGAATGCCGGAGCCTGTTCTTGTATGGACGGAAGATCAGGACATCAGGGAAACCGACCGTGTGCTTTCCAATATAATAATGTCATACGGCAAAGCACGCCGAACCGACTGACGTACCGAAGATACAGCTTATATGGGATTCGCTTCCGTCGCAGCTTGCAAGGAAAAACAAGAAGTTCCTGTACATCGCGGTAAAGGACGGCGCAAGGGCGAGGGAGTATGAAAACGCCCTTAACTGGCTCTACAATGCCGACCTGGTTCGTAAGACATTCCGTATCAGCAAGCCGGACTTCCGTTGTCTGCATATGATGACCTGACGGCGTTCAAAATCTATATGTCAGATGTGGGACTGCTCAGAAAGCATTCTCACTTAGCGACCAGCGCATTTGCGGACAGTACCAGGAGCAGACCCCGATCATGTTGAGGTTTTCACTGATGAATCTGTCGTTTGACGGAAAAGTCCTTAATATACCGCTGTTCCTCGCGGACAGGGCAGTGGATTTGATCAGACTGGCACTTAGCCGGAATGCATAAGTATAAAGCAAAGCACCTGCCACAATGACAGGTGCTAAGTTGTTTTTTCAACGAGTTTTTTTACGATTCTGCTTATAGCTATTGTCTGACCTGCTCTGAAAGTTCATCAACGATATTTATGTCGATGTTGAGTATCTGTGAGATTTTCTCAGGAGACAGATCGGTGCTTTTCAACATGTTTAATGCAGCTTCACGCTTGGTATCATTTTTAGCCGCAGAAACTTCTTTTTCAATGATTTCATCTACTATTCTGCTCATAGCTTTACTGTCTGACCTGTTTTGAGAGTTCATCAACAACGTCTTTGTCAATTTTGAGTATTCGTGAAATTTCCTCAGGGGACATCTTAGTGCTTTTCAGCAGATTAATTACATCTTCACGCTTAGCCGCAGCAACTTCTTTTTCAACAATCTCTTCTACGATTCTGCACATAGTCTGTAAGCCCTCCTTTGAATTCTTGAAATATCCGGCTCTGTCCGAAAGTACTTTATAGCTGTATCTGTCAGGGTCAACGCACGCGAAATCCCTCATCAGCCTTCCAAGCTTGGTGTCGTCCTGAATCTGGCTGTTCACATACAGAATATGCGAACCGTCATCAAATTTATCCGGCGTTCCGTTGATCATCCTGTCGATGACGTACAGCGGCTTGTTCTGTCTGAGAATGTCGTTCTCCGTTATGAAGATAACATAGGTTTCCGGCAGTTCGTCGTAATTCTCGCTTGAAAGCAGCGTGTCAGCGTCGATCATGCTGCTTATGTACCGCGCACGCTTGGGAGTAGCGCCGCGGTCGCTGCGCTGTATCTCTATATCGTATTTTGTGCCCTTGGAGTCCTCCGCATACACGTCCAGCCTTACCGAGTGGTTCTTCAGGCTGTTTATCGGATACTGCGTCCAGGTTTTCTTTACTGTAATATCGTCGCGGTCGAGTATTATCCTTATGACCAGCTCCGCGCAGGCTTTGTCGGACAGCACGGCTGTCATAAAGTTGTCGTCCATAAGGCGCATAGCCTTGATCTTCTGCTCAAGCTCTGCGCGTTTCTGTTCTCTTGTTGAATCGATCATGTCGTATCCTCCATGCCTGTTACTTGTATTTTACCACATAATTGGTGATTAGTCAAGTGTTCAGGCGGTCGTTGAGCCCTTATGTAATCATGTTTTGCCCGAGGTCTTATCCAGTGCGACAGCCAGCACTTCGGACTGTATCAATGTGTTCAATGAGGGGTCGCCCTCGCGGATACGCATGGTGCGTCTGATTTCCTTGGGGATAACGATACGTCCGAGGTCATCGATACGGCGGACGATTCCGGTAGCTTTCATATATAAATTCCTCCGTTGTTTAAAAATAACAGCATTTCTGCCTGTGAAGGTATTGTCTGTCTTTTCCGTGGAATTATTCATGCGGTTTCGACAAAAAATGCGAACGACTAGTAAAAACGGCATGCTTGAAATCCATGTGGATATGTGTTATAATCAAATCAGTTTATTATAGCAGGAAGAGGTCAGAGCCATGACATTACAGCAGCTTAAATATGCCGTTACCGCTGCCGACAATGGAACCATAAGCGAAGCCGCGCAGTCGCTTTTCATAGCGCAGCCCAGTCTCACTAACGCAATAAAGGAGCTGGAGAACGAGTTTGACATCACGATTTTCCATCGCACCAACAAGGATATAATCATCACAAACGAAGGCAGTGAGTTCCTCGGGTTGCGGGGCAGGTATTGCAGCAGGTCGGGCTTCTGGAGGAAAAATACCTCAGCGGCGAATGCCAAAGCAGATCTTTTCCGTGTCAACGCAGCATTATTCCTTTTGCGGTGAGCGCGTTCGTGGATATAATCCGGCAGTTTGGCAACAAGAATTACGACTTTACGCTTCGCGAGACCCAGACCTACAAATAATTCACGACGTCAGCCAGTTCCGAAGTGAGGTCGGAATACTATACCTTTCCGGCGAGAACGAGTACATCATGTCGAAAATAATTGAGCAGAGCGGACTGAGATTCGACGAGCTTTTCACCGCGAAGCCGCACGTTTTCATCAGTTCAAAGCACCCTCTCGCGAAGAAACGCAAAATAACTCCGCAGCAGCTTGAGGAATATCCGTTCCTGTCGTTCGAGCAGGGCAGCTACAATTCGTTCTATTTTTCCGAGGAAATAATGAGACTCGTGAACCGCAGCATGACGATAAAGGTCCGCGACCGTGCAACGCTGTTCAACCTGCTGGTGGGACTCAACGGCTACACAATATGCACCGGAATAATCAGCACGGAGCTTAACGGCGAGAACATAATCTCGCGCCCACTTGACGTTGACGAATACATCAGGGTCGGAACAGTCACACGCCGTGGAGTAAATCTCACAAGACTCGGTGAGGAATATATCAAAGCGCTTCACGCTCACATCTGATATAGCTTTTAGCTATTACAGACCGGGTTGAAATAGTATTGTACAAATCGTGTATCGTATGATATAATGACATCATCACAGAAAGCTTGAAAACAAGCAGTCCATAATCAGCCGAATCCGCGAGGCAGCGAAGACAGTTCCGCTGGACAGACTTTATCTCAGTCCGCAGTGCGGATTCGCCTCCTGCGAGATAGGCAACAATGGAAGGCGGGACGCTCCGTAAAGACTGATATAAAAATGAGCCCGGTATTTTACCGGGCTCATTCCAGTCTGTCGAAAAAGTAAATTTTTGCCCGCGAAGCGGGCTTTTGAAATCAATTTTTTGACCCAGCTTTGCCGGGTCAAAAAATACTTCTATCCGCACAAGTGTGCGGTTTGTCGGCATAGCCGACAAACCGTGCGCGCAGGGCGGATGTTCGGCGGAAAAGTCACTTTAGTGACTTTTTCGACGGTCTCAAATGAGCACTGTATTTTACCGGGCTCATTCTAATTGGATTCAGCCTGGCATTCCTATGCCTTGATTTGCTGATCCGGGGCGGCGTATGTGTTGCGGCTTACAATGCTCCGTGCTGCGGTACAACTGCCATATTTGGCATAACACCGCGGTTTACGGCGATTATTAAAAAAAAGCTTGCAATTCTTTTTAAATTGTGATATCGTATAGGTGCAGGGTGCCCTGCGAGATAACAGAATACGATTTGTGCAGAACAACAAGGAGGAATCACCATGGATTTTCAGATAGTGCTGCCAGGAAAAACAATTGCAGGCAAGGGCGCGATTTCCCGTGCCGGGCTGGAGAAATACGGCAGGAAGCCGCTCATCGTCACCGGGAAATACACCGCCAGGTCCGCTGCGGCGGCGGAGCTGCTGAAATACACGCCCGGCGTGGTCTTTGACGGAATAACCGGCGAACCTACCGTGGAGATGATCAACGCAGGCGTTGCGGCATTCCATGAGAACTCCTGCGACTATGTTATCGGGATCGGCGGAGGAAGCGCGCTGGACAGCGCCAAGGCAATTGCCGCGATGTCCGCTCTCGGAGGAAACATCGCGGACTACATGGGCAGGGACATTGATGGTGAATTCCCACATATGGTGCTTATTCCGACCACCGCCGGAACAGGCTCAGAAGCCACAAAATTCACTATCATCACCGATACCGAAAAGAATATCAAAATGCTGCTAAGGGGCGACAAGCTGCTTCCGGATCTGGCGGTGCTGGATTATTCCTACACGATCTCTTCGCCGAAATCCGTCACCGCGGCAACAGGAATGGACGCGCTCACGCACGCAATAGAGAGCTACACTTCCAGAAAGGCAAATCCTATCACTGACACCTTTGCGCTCTCCGCGCTGAAAAGGATTTTTGCGAACCTTCCAATTGCGTACAGCGACCCCGGAAATGAATATGCCAGGGAACAAATGCTTATCGCAGCTTACGAAGCGGGAGTGTGCATAAACAACGCTTCCGTCACCATAGTCCACGGAATGAGCCGTCCAATCGGCGCGCTGTTCCATGTTCCGCACGGGATCTCAAACGCAATGCTGGATATAAAATGCCTGGGATTTGCGGCGCAGGGCGCCCCGGGAAAATTCGCAGCGGCTGCCCGGGCTGTGGGAGCTTCCGACAGCGGCGATGATGCGACTGCTGCCCGGGACTTCCTGACCGCGCTCGGAAATCTGTGCCGGGAGGTGGAGATCCCCACACTGATGGAATACGGTATCGACCGCGAAAAATTCTTCTCCGTGATGGACAAGATGGCTGACGACGCCCTCGCAAGCGGAAGCCCGACGAATACCATCAGGGAGGTCACAAAGCAGGATATACTGGATATCTACGCTTCCCTGTGGGATTGATTCATTGTGCCGTGGCATAAACAAGTACTGTGCCCGGGGCACAAATTTTACGGATTTGACGTGAATTTCGCGAAAAAGGTTGACACAGCACAATGATCGCGCTATAATCAATACATAAAGCAACGGCGCTTGGAACTCGCAGAGTTTCAGGCGCCGTCTGTTTTACCATCAGACAGAAATACAGAAGCAAAGGAGAGTTTTTATGTACACATGCAGCTACGACAGAATGAAGGACAAAATTGAAACTTTCAGCAAATTCGGTGACGCAGGTCACGGCGGAATCACCCGTTACTCCCTCTCGCCGGAAGCTATCCAGGCACGGAACGAGTTCCGCCGCAGAATGGAAGCCATCGGCGCAACCATCGAAGTGGACGACGTTGCATGTATGTATGCGACGCTCCCCGGCTCCGACCCGGACGCAAAGCGTATCGTTATGGGCTCCCATGTGGACAGCGTAAAGAACGGCGGTAACTACGACGGAATCCTCGGCGTTATGAGCGCCATGGAGGTGCTCGAAACCGTAGCCGAAAAGAAGATCCCACACAGGCACCCACTGACTGCGATGATCTGGACCAACGAGGAAGGTTCTCTGTATCCGCCGGCTATGATGTGCTCCGGAATAATCTGCTACGACTACCTCCCGGAGGATATCCGCTGCAAGTTCAGATTCGAGGACATGATGGCTTCCAGGAGCATTCTGGACAACAAATCCACCTTCGGAGAGGCGCTGGAGAAGTCCGGATTCAAGGGCGACAGGAAATTCCGCATTTCCCCGGAAAAATACATGTACATGTTCGAAACCCACATCGAACAGGGTCCTATCCTTGAGGACGCTGGAAACGACATCGGCGTTGTAGACTGCGTACTGGGCATGTTCAACTACCGCCTGAAGTTCTACGGGCAGACAACGCATGCAGGTACGTTCCCCATGCCGAAGAGAAAGGACGCGTTCCTGGCTGCTTCCCAGGCGCTGTGCTACCTGCACGAGGAGATTGACAAGCTGGGCTACTCGGATCTGGTCTACACCACCGGCGAAGTCGTATGTCACCCCTGCGTACATACCTGCGTTCCGGATTTCTTCGACTTCTCCTTCGACGCACGGCATGAGGATCCCAAGGTGCTGGAGAAAGTGCTGGCGATCGTCAAGAGCTGTGCTGAAAAGACCTGGGCAGGCTGCACCTGCGAGGTAGTCAAGGCATGGAACCGTGACACAGTTTACTATGACAAGAAGCTCGTAGGATACGTCAAGGCTGCCGCTGAGGAAACCGGTATCAAGCACCAGTATATCCACTCCGGCGCAGGTCACGACGCACAGTTCTGTGCATACATGATCCCAACAACAATGGTGTTCGTACAGAGCAAGGACGGTCTTTCCCACTGCGAGAAGGAATTCAGTTCCGTGGAGCACTGCACGGAGGGCGCGACAGTAATGCTCAACGCTGTGCTCAAGGCTGACCAGGACTGAGCAGCCACAATTAAATACCGTATCCGGGCGGCTTCGGCTGTCCGGATCTTTTTTCAGAAATGAATAACTGCACGGTAGATTATGCATATTTCATATGTACGGAAATGCAGACTAGAAGCTGCCGGTCCTGCCGCAGAGCACCGATCTAGGAATGATTTATCCCGAACGGAAGGCAAGAAATATGACATTGAGGGCAATCATGTATGTGCCCGGGCACAACACACATGGTTGTGCAGCAGCACGATAGCGCGGTTTGTGCACGATTCACATATAACTTTCTGAATTTTGGTGAATATTGTTGTGGAAAAATCCTAAATGTTCTCCGGCACATTGACAGGGTGCACATTTTGCTGTATACTTGTATCAAGAACAAAGGAAATGAATAAATCAAATTCAAATCATGCAAATCTTAAACACAAAACAGGATCAGGGCAATGGCGCCAATGATGAAGCCACTGCCCTGTTTTTTATTAAGGAGTGATCAATATGGCAAACGAGAACACAGAGATCATGCTGGACGGAATCGGCATGGTGTACAAGGATCAGGGCGGAAATGATGTCACAGCGCTCACCAATGTAACGTTGGATATCAAGAAGGGCGAGTTCATTTCGCTGCTCGGTCCCTCGGGCTGCGGCAAGACCACTCTTCTGAGAATAATTGCGGATCTGCTCCACCCCACCACCGGAAAGATCACCGTGGGCGGTGTAACTCCCCGGGAGGCAAGGCTGGCGCAGCGGTACGGGATAGTGTTCCAGAGCCCGGTGCTCTACGACTGGCGCACAGTCCGCAGGAACGTAATGCTTCCGCTGGAGATAATGCACGTCCCGAAGGACGAACGCGAGGATATCGCGGACAGCATGCTGGAGATGGTGGGACTCACGAACTTCGCGAACCACTATCCGAACCAGCTTTCCGGAGGAATGCAGCAGCGCGTCGGAATCGCAAGGGCGCTGGCGATTCGCCCGGAAATACTGCTGATGGACGAACCGTTCTCGGCGCTGGACGAATTCACCCGTGAGAAGCTCCACATAGACCTGCTGAAGATCTGGAGCAAGACCAACAAGACGGTCATCTTCGTAACGCACAACATTTCCGAGAGCGTATTCCTTTCCGACCGCGTGTGCGTATTGTCCCCTCACCCGGGCAGGCTTTCCGCAGTGGTGGATATCGACCTCCCCAGACCGCGCACGCTGGATCTCACCGACACGCAGAAATTCACAGATCTGGTCGCAAAGGTACGCGGCAGCTTCGAGGGAGTATGAGGAGGGAACGGCATGACAAACGCAAAAACAGCGCACAGGAGTCCGCTCCCGGCTCTGAAGCGCTTCGTTCATTCAAAGCACATGGTGACACTGGTCTGGATCCTGGGCATAGTGGTCATCTGGGAGATATTCGCATGTATCGTGGCGGCGACCAAGCGCACTCCGGTGAATGTGCTGCCGCACCTTTACGAGATCATCGGTTCCTTCTTCAGCGACAAGAAGGTCACCGGAAAGATGACGATGATCGAGCTTATCGGCACGGCGTGCGGCGAAACGCTTTCCCGTGCCGGCATAGGATTCCTGACAGGTATCGTGCTGGGCTACATACTGGCGCTGCTGATGAACCTTTCGAGAATAGTCGAGAAGATCGCGTTCCCTTATCTGATGATAATTCAGATGATACCCATTCTGGGTATGGCGCCGATAATCCTCTCGATAACCGGCGACATCAACTCCGCACGAATAGTCATCGCGGCAATACTCACCTTCTACCCGGTATCTACGAACGTGCTTGCAGGATTCCGTTCAGTGGAAAAGGAAAAGCACGAACTGATGTACAGCTACGCCGCGAACAAGTTCCAGCTGTACACGAAAACGCTTATCCCGGCTTGTATCCCGTATTTCTTCACCGGGCTGAAAATATCGGCTCCGATGGCGATAACTGCTTCGATTCTGGTGGACACTCTGCAGGGCGGCAACGGACTCGGATGCATGCTCTCCCAGTCGCTTAAG
>ENA-UPSY01000343-UPSY01000343.1-human-gut-metagenome-genome-assembly--contig:-NODE-343-length-56828-cov-16.087981_pt1 | contig 56828 bp, 48 predicted proteins | sample MGYA00250044_ERZ773365 | MGnify/ENA primary metagenome ERZ773365 (study PRJEB29103, sample SAMN06111932) | human gut metagenome | biome: human gut; feature: ankylosing spondylitis patient; material... | reverse complement strand
TTTTTCGCACAGTGCCCCTTTGACAAGGTGCTGGGCGCATCCAACCTCGCCATGCTCCGCTATGAGTGGATTTGGTATAAAGAGCGCGGAACGGGCTTTCTCAATGCAAACCGGGCTCCGCTGAAAAAGTCCGAGAACATCTTGGTGTTTTACCAAAAGTCCCCGGTCTACAATCCACAGTTTACTTACGGCAAGCCATATACCCGTGTTCATTCCCGAAGCGGTACAAGCTCTAACTATGGGAAATTTGAACGGCAGGGCTCAGAGTCCAACGATGGCCGCCGCTATCCCGGAAATGTGCTTTTTGTGCCTACGGTGTCCGGCGGCATCCATCCCACACAGAAGCCCGTGGAGCTTTGTGAGTATCTGATCCGCACCTATACCCGCCCCGGCGAATTGGTCGCGGACATTTGCGCGGGCTCCGGCACAACCGCGATTGCAGCTATCAACACAGAACGTCGCTTTGTATGCTTTGAAACGGCCCCGGCCTTTTATGCCGCAGCCAGTGAGCGTATTCGTGCGGCGCAGGCAGTAAAAAGCTCTGGCGAGAAAGGAGTGTAATTATCCAGCAGTATTCTATCATTTACGCCGATCCCCCTTGGCGCTACTCGGCTAAGAAAGTACAGGGCGCGGCGGAAAACCATTATCCCACTATGAGCATTGAGGAGTTATGTGCGTTGCCTGTGGCTGATCTTGCAGCCCCGGACAGCGCACTCTTTTTATGGGCCACTTTCCCGCAGCTCCCGGAGGCGCTCCGGCTGATCGAGGCTTGGGGCTTCACCTACAAAAGCGTTGCTTTCGTCTGGCTGAAAAAGAACAAGAAGGCGGATAGCTGGTTTTACGGCCTTGGCTTCTGGACAAGGGGCAATGCAGAAATCTGCCTGCTGGCAACCAAGGGCCACCCGAAGCGGCAGGCTGCCAACATCCATCAATTTATCGTTTCCCCGATTGAGGCCCACAGCAAAAAGCCGGACGAGGCCCGCGACAAAATTATTTCCCTGATGGGCGATCTGCCCCGCGTGGAGCTCTTTGCCAGGCAGACCCCGCCCGGCTGGGCTGTATAAAGAGTCCTAACTTCTTCAGGCGTGATGCCTATGCCCGCACATATGCGTGCCTTTCTGCATATCTGCCGACCATAGACATTTGGAATGAATATAAGAATCAGAACCCTGAGACGCTGGAAAAACCTTGGAACACTCTGCGAAAACTCTATCAGGATAGTAATCCTGATATTTCTGATTTGACAGCAGCTATTCCCTATACTGTTTTCCCATCCGGCCTGCTCTGTCATCACGGAAGAAATATCAGCTTCTGTCACGATAACTATAGAGATTTCTTTGCTGCGTTTCATATTGCAAACGTGGTCTATGGCCTCTGCAACGGAATCAATCTTGCTGCGCTGTCCCCTGATGCGCAGGAGGTATTTCTGTTACAGCTCGAAACTCTTGATAACAGCATTCTCTTTGATGCTATTTCGATCTTACGGCAATACTTTGGCCTCTCTATCTATGATATCAGCGCGCAAGACACCACCGACCTCTCTGACACCTGCGCACAGATTGCTTTGCCGGCCATCTTGATTCGCCTTCTTGATGCCGTCATCCGTCGCGGTGAGCTTTCTAAGAACGAGTACTCCCAATTATGTCAGCTTAGATCAACACTCTGCGAAAGGTTTGTGCTGTCTTTTAAGGCACTGGATGAGAGTGATCCGCTGCAGACAAAATACTGTCTCTTTTTCTCGCTTGCGCTATCAATGCTGGCGAGGGACTATCGAACGGGGGTTGCGGGGACAAGAGATCTGGTCAAATGTGTCGGGTATGCCCAACAGTGTATCAACGGCGAAAAGAAATTAAATATTCCAAAAGCGGACGGCTACCTTCAGGTGGCCTTATGTCTCAACGCCCGTATGGAAGATCTGCTCAACGTGACGGATACCAAGATGAACGGTACGCTGCCTTTTTCCTCTCAGCTGGCTGATGCAGTTCGAGAGGCTGTCAGGGATTATCACGAGGGATCGATGTACAAACGGGATGAAGCTGTTCGTACTTTTAGGAGAAATTTATTCCCTCGATGGAAGCCCAGCTTGGGCAATGTTCTGGCGTGCTGCGACATTTTTCAGATTATTCTTGAAGCGGCGTATGAAAAATATGTCTCCGCCGCTAATCAGAACAATCAGAACTATCAAGAGATCGCCCGCCTTGGTTATGTCAGCAAGGCATACCTTGTTTTGGCTGCGATTGGGACAAGCGGTGGTGCGTTGAATCTGCTGGCACAGATGTTGATCAATCAGGCAAATCAGTATGAATCTGACCCAAGGATTCCTTTTTTTAGGAGTCATCCTGATATCGGCGCCTTTGTCCAGCAACATGCCGCATCTTATGGTTGGCATTTGAACGACAACTATGCGCTTGCCTACCGTGTGCTTCAAAGCGTATGCGGCATTCAGCGCGGCAGCCAGCCGTATTCTCACATGAAGAAGGCTGAGCTTGTGCTCAAGGGCTACGTCTCCGAATCGAGCAGCACACAGTTGACCTCACTTAACATTGCCATCAACGGCGGGCTGGCGATGGGACATTACTGGAAGGGGCGTCTTCTGCTGGAACAGGCAAAACAGGAACATGACCGCTGCAATGACTATAAAGATGCGGCCATTGCCAGCTTCTGTGCAACAAATGTGACAGAGCGCTTTGATCACTTGCCTGAAAATGCTGACGAGGACGCTGCTCCCCAATTGTCGCCTCCGCAATGGCTCTCTGCCATCGAGCTTTTACGGTATCCTGACAGAGTGGATTTTCGTGTTGATCGTAGGATGGTATTTCAAGCGATTCATCAAAAGCTTGCCCAGCAGGTTGAAGAGGTGCAGAGCGACAGTATCCAGATACATAACGAGCGCTATCGCCTGACAAAAAAGGATATCAGAAGCAATCTGGAGCGTTGCTTGGATATGGTGAAAGCGCAGTTCCCTGACAAGGTGCCCTTGATCCAAGAAATGATTCGATCAATAAGATAGGCATAGCAATCATGCGGTTTCGATAATTCTATCTGCTTTTATCGATCAAGAATAAGCATAGAGGCGCTGGGAGTATACCGCTCCCGGCGCCTCTTTGCTTATTCTATGCAACAACAGTTCAGAGTTTTTCGGGTATTTGCTTTAACCGACACGCCCAGGCATTCAGCCAAGCCTTTGCTTTTTCCGATTCAGGCCACTTTACTAACATTCCTTCCAGTATTTGAATCTGCCGCTGAGCTAAAATGAAGGCGTTGCGCGAGCGATGATAATCGTAGTTTTGCAGTTCTGGCTCTGTGGCGTCCTCAAATGTGTTCCAATCTAAAATATCCTTGAAAATGTGATTTTCTGCATTTTCACCGTATAGCGCATCTACGCAGTTCAAATAGAGTCCTATTGACCTAGGAATATCCGAGGCGGTTTGGCAGTCTTGAATTTCTCGTTTTAAGATTGGTTCTGCCCTTGTCAGCAATTGCTTCTGCGGATGAGAGTTTTCCATTCTTTCAGCAAGTGCCATAAGAAGAACTGCTCGTGATACGGCATTGCTATCATGCAGCCAATCTAACGCGGTATTTATTACCTCACCGCTGCACGCAGGAAGGTCGGATGCTAATTTGGACAGCAGTACCTCTTGAATTGCTTGCCACTGCGCCTCTGATTCTAACCGCCGTGTCCTAACGTGAAATACAACGTTAGATAGCACGATAGCTTCCTGTAAAGCTCTCACATCCGGTTCGAAGCGATTCCAAATCTCTCTGGCAACTTCAAACTGTGACCTTTCGTCGCGAATAGCATTAAAAAGCCATTCTGCACTCAATAAGCGGACATATAGCAGTTCCGAGCAAGCTGCTGCACAATATAGTTCTCTATCGAGTGGCGAGATTGCCATTTGAAAGGCCAGTGTATCAAACATCATTGGAGAACGCAGCTGACTTAGCAGCGTCAGGAATCCTGCAATATCTAATTCGAGCATCATATGGTATCCGCAGTTTAACCATGTGAGTCCGCGTAAATGGATATGTCCTGCATGGTCAATCAGCAAGTGGTACCCCTGTGGGCTTGGCCGAGCTTTTCCGTTTAGTAGTGCCCACAGCGTATATTCTGGAGAAGATGCTCCACACTTCAGATAATCACACTGCTGCTCAGCGGCCTTTGCCAAATTTGGAAACTCTGATAAGAACAGAGCCTTAACTCCACCCGCGGATTGAAGCATTTCCGTTAGCAGTTCCACTTGGCTCGTGCAGATATTGCTCAGCGCATAACAGAACATTTTACATGCATCTATTCGATCACTTTGTGCTCGCTCTGCTACGGCCGTAAGGACTGTAGAGAAATCATCTTTGCAAATACATATCTGCTTTGACGATTCATCATACCACTGCCGCAAATACCTTTCCGCTGCTGACTCTACTGAAGTTTCGCTTTGAACCTGACACCGGTATGTCTCAGAGCAAAAAAGAACCTCATTTGAGATCCTCAATGCTCTTGGCTTCTGCTGTTGGATATCGGAATCAGAGAGACTATTCAGGTACTCACAAACTTCCATGCATACCCGATGCTCCAGCGGAGCTATGACAAGCGGAAACTTTTGCGCCATAGAGTTGAGAGAATTACTCAGAAGGAATCCATCGATCGTACCGTCCTTGTGATATCGAATCAGATATCGGTCGTGAAAGACGCCTTTTTCACCACGCGTCAGATTTCTTACCACCAGATTGTTGTGGAGAAGGGGTGCTGTCCGCTGTAAAAAAGCGCGAGTTTCCTCGCAAACATTACTTTTTTGATTTGTGTCCGGATCAAGCGAGCCAAGCGAGGTAATGATCTCCAGTTCAAGGTCTGTTCGTTGTATTCTCGTCAACAGCTTTTCTGCTGCCCGTGCAGAGAAGTATGGATCGGCAATTACCGCCTTGCAAACAGAGGATTGCTCAATATATGCTCTTACCTGCAAAAAGCTATCGATCTCTCCGGTTGTGGGGGCGTTAGAAATAAATGCCCCAGTTTCTTTTTTTCCCTGATAATCTTTAAAAAGAGAGTAGCCGTCCTCCATCGCCTCATCTAACACGGACTCATGTTCGCTGCGAATGCTGATTGCACGATCCGTAGTGATGCGTTGGACTTTCATGAGTTGAGTTCGAATCAGTTCGCTGCTCTTTGCTGCAGAATGTAATAATTTATTTGTCCAAGAGTCTCCGATTTGATATGGAGTACCGCCCCACCTCGAGATGATGGAGAGTCCCATCATCAGCGCAATGCTTTGGGAGACGATTAGCTTTCCTGTGGCGACATTCCATGCGTGGACCACAACCGATGTCATTGGCTCATTAGCCTCGAAGTAGATTTCCTTTTTATTTGCAGGCCATACTTGTGTCTGATTACAGATCACATAGTCTTTATACTTTCCGATACAGTTAACAATGATGTCTTCTGCAAAATCTTTGCGCTTGCGAATCGTTGTAACCCGCAGGCCTTGATCCTTGTGGATATCTATTTCAAAACTGCTATTCTCAGGGGTACGATAATAAACTTCGTAGTTGCCAAAACGACGTCCATCTATACAGAAGTCAATTCCACAGTTGCATTTTGCCCATTTAAGAAGTTCAAGTGTCTGCTCGTAGCGTGTTCTACCATCTGCACTGAATTCATTTTGTATCTCACTCAAAAGAGAAAGCTTTTCTCTGTTCCAAAATTCAAAGAGATAACAGAATTCGGATATGGGCACAGCCTGCTGTTCTTCATCATCGGAATATAGGAGCTGCTCTCTTTTATACAACTGCGGCGATTTGAGAGTTACCCTTTCGCATAACATGATTGGTTCGGTGCCCGTCAGACTTATCAAGAAATTATCTGCTTCGCTTGGCGATAGAATCGCCTTTGCAATCAGCTTTTGCCCCTTCCTGTCAGCAGGAAAGGCCTTCCACGGATATGAGGATTCTTCGGTTTCACTGCTGAACCCATAGAGAAGTCTGTATTGTGTATCCACCTTAAAAAGTAATAATTTGACAAACCTTTTCCGCATTTTGCATCCCCTTCGTCAATGTTGAGCAGGCTTTTCAAAGTGCGCTGCTATTTTACCGTTATGATCTGGTATCATTATAGCAAGTATACCTCTCCACTATCGATGCTCGCAATATTGGAATCCAGCAATCTGTGAGATTCCAATATGCAAGCATTTTATAGTAGACAATATGCAACGTTTTTCGACACGCAACACACCACAAATGTGGGAAGTCGTTTCACGGCTGCAATTCAAAATGGAGGGACTTTTATGAAAATCAAAAACGTGGCTATCAAAAACTTTAGAGGCTACAGCGATGAGATTAATAGCGACTTTGAAGATTTAACAGCATTCGTTGGGAAAAATGATATTGGAAAGTCAACTATTTTAGAGGCGCTTGACATTTTCTTTAATGACGGGAAAGGCGTAACAAAACTGGACAAGGCAGATCTGAATGTTGAAAGTAAAGCGCGTCAGGAAACAGATATCTCAATCCGGGTCTGCTTTACAGATCTTCCTGAAAAGATTGTTATCGACACAACAAATGAGACATCACTTAGCGCAGAGTATCTGCTTAATTCGGACGGCTTGCTTGAAGTTGTCAAACGTTATCCTAATGCAGGTACACCAAAAGTTTTTATTTGTGCGATGCATCCGACGAATCCGGAATGTGCAGACCTACTTACTAAAAAAGATAGTGATCTTAGAAAAATAATTGAGACGAGAGATATCCCATGTGAAGATAAGACGAGAAACTCTGCAATGCGAACAGCAATTTGGAGCTATTACGGTGATGATTTGCAGGTCAATTCAGTCGAGCTTGATGTAACTAAAGGTGATGCCAAACCCATTTGGGAGAAGCTCCAAAAGTACCTTCCGGTTTACTCCTTATTTCAAGCCGACCGAAAGAACAGTGATAGTGACAGCGAAGTTCAAGATCCTTTGCATGCGGCCGTAAAAGAGATATTGCAAGATGAAGATATCAGCCAAACCTTAGATCATGTCGCAGAAATTGTAGAAGGAAAGCTGCAAGAGGTTGCGACGCGTACTCTTGAAAAGCTGCGAGAGATGAGTCCTGATATAGCCAATACATTGAGTCCTGTCATTCCACCTGCTTCGAGCCTGAAATGGGCAGATGTGTTCAAATCGGTCACTATTTCCGGAGATGAGAGCATTCCTATTAACAAACGTGGTAGCGGATCTAAGCGACTGATATTGCTTAATTTCTTTCGTGCAGAAGTTGAGCGTCGCAAGGATGAAGCAAATGCTCCCGGCATTATTTACGCCATTGAGGAGCCGGAGACGTCACAGCATTCAGAAAACCAGAAAAAACTTATCAATGCATTGATCGCACTCTCCACTGAAAGCAATGTCCAAGTAATCGTCACTACTCATAGCGCGGTACTTGTTAATGCGCTCGACTTCAAAAATATCCGACTGATTTGTGCGGATGGATCTCAAAAACGTGTTGAGGCTGTGCGCTCGGGACAGTTACCTTTTCCTTCACTTAATGAAGTCAATTATCTTGCATTTTCCGAGATATCTGAAGGGTATCACGACGAATTATATGGCTACCTCGAAGAACAGGGATGGCTTAACGAGTATAAGCAAGGTAAGACAACCGTTCCTTATAAAAAAATCAGCGCCAATGGCACAACGCGAGAGCAGCAGATATGCATGACAGAATACATTCGACACCAAATTCATCATCCTGAAAACACATATAATGCGCGGTTTAATGATTCGCAGCTCCGGAGGTCTATTGAAGACATGCGAGCTTTTGTTACTTCTAAAGCCCAAACTCCGGAAACCACTTAAATACTTCCATAAAGATGAGAATTCTAATCCGAACAGGGATTGCCTTTCAGAAAATTAAAGCACTATTTGTCTTTGACGGAGCGGATGAATTGAAAAACGCAAGGGATAGAATCGTTGGTAAATGAAAAATAATTTATAATCGCTGGACACATTCTGAAAACACATATAATACGAGATTTAATGATTCGCAACTCCGAAAGTCTATTGAAGACATGCGAGCTTTCATTACTTCTAAAGTCCAAGCATTAAAAACCATCTGAATTTTCCTTTAAAAATGAGAGTTCTAAACTTGCCTTTCAAAAAAATAAAGCATCATCTGCCTTTGTTAGGGCAGATTGATTGAGAAAAACGCAAGGATTAAAAATCGCTTGGTAATAGAGATTTATGCTGAACGAACTCTAACAATCCCTTATCATGTGACAAGTGCATTCCGGTTTTAGTCAGGCTGATGAAAATCAATTCATAATCACTGGACACATTTTTGGTACCTTGATATAATACGAATATAATAAGTAGGAGTTAGGGCTATGCTGATTTATCTTCAAGTAATCGAAACAGAGGAAGACAAAAACAAGTTTGAAGACATATACCAGAAATATCGTGGCCTTATGTATTATGTCGCTTACAAGCGCTTACATCATGAACAAGACACAGAGGACGCAGTACATCATGCATTTATGAAAATAGCTGAAAATATTACGGCTATTGATCCAGTGAGTCCAAAAACAAAGCAGTTCGTCGTAACTATAGTTAATAACAGAGTAACTGACATGCTGCGAATGAATGGCCGGCATCCCGCCGCAGAATACAACGATGAAATTCTTAGCGGCCTGAGTTCCGAACTTCACACAGATGATTTGCTTACAGAAGCTATCCTCAAGCTTCCGGAGCAACAGCGTCATGTTATCTGGCTGAAGTACTATCACGGTTACAGTTTACGGGAAATTTCAAAGATGCTAGGCATTACATTATCTTGGGCACAGAAAATTGATCAGAGAGCAAAAAAGCAACTTGAGATACTATACAAAGAAGGAGGCGGTGAATTTTGATCACGGATGCGCAGCTACGCAAAGCTGCTGAAAAATCCAGCGACTTATATCTGCGTTACGTAGAACATAAAAAGAATCCCATATGCTTTCATCGGTACTATATGAAATGCATCCATCTTGAAACTTAATAGAAGCTATGAGTTTACTGTTTGCCAATGACAAGTCCTGGACTGGAGGAAATTTAAGACCCGTTGATTGATCTCTTAAAATTGATTCAACCATATCGGATATTACGATACTTCGATTTTCGGGATTATCCAAGAAAGTTATCTTTTTTTGCGTTTCATTGACCGTTGCAGAAAAATATCCTCTTGAATAACTAATATACGCACTACAAATCGGCGAGTATGGCTTTGCTTGCAACTCCAGTAGCTGTGCAGCTTCTAAATATCGCTCAAATATGATTTTCATTTCCAAAGTATCTGTGTCTTTATGCGAACAGTCCTGGAATATCCATTGAATTAGAACATTTAATGAATCTAACTGCTCTCGGATTAGCATTGAATACTCCAAGCTATCACCGATTTGTGCAAGATTTGTTGTGCCACCCAAGCGGCAAGCATCCTCAAAGACGGTTAGTGCATTATATAATGCTGTTTTTCTATTCAGAGAAAATAATGGATTTTGTTTATGATAGGCATCAATAATTTTTTCGACTTCACGAATGTATTCTGCCATATTTGGGTTACCTCCTAACGCATATGCCGCTATTGCCTATAAGTATATCAGTATTTACGATAAGATTCTATATAAGAGATTGTTTTATAAGAGATTACTTTAGGACTATATTTTCAAATTGCTCCTAAGTGATATCGGTGGTGTCCTCATAGGGAGGAGACCGCCTTCTTGAAAAAAGTTTTAACACTCATCTCACTGCAATACTACGACGACGCGAAAGCAGGTATAGCTACACTATTTATAACTATATGGGCCAAGGATAAAGAAAAATTGGCAAGAAAAAATAGTTAACTGATTGAGATAAAGCTCGTCCATCTTCTTTAATTTCTGTTAATGGACAAATGATCCCTTTTATAAGATTTATCTATCTAATAAGTGTAAGAAAAATGCCTTTGCTAAAATATGAATTATTTGTCCAAAATCAATTTATTTCATCGTATAAATAGGAAAATGAGTAAAGAAGGTGATAACAATGGGCTAATTATTTATTAACGGCCAATACCAATTCACTCTGTCGTATATTTCAATAGATTTGGAGGATAAAATGAGACAGTATAAATGGAAAAAGAGTTTATGCATGTTTTTGGCGTTGTTGATGCTTTTTAGCACTTTTTCAACACCTCAGGCAACCTTTTCTGCCGATAATGTGGATGTAATCGAAAACGCTGTCGAAGAATATGTGAAATCATGGTTTTTTGAAAATTTCTCAGAACATTATATCTTGTCAGATTATTCTTCATCTGTCTCAGAACTCACAATTACTGGGGATGAAATCTTAGCAACAGTGCCTTTGGGGGCTTATACTACCTTAAAATATACAAGTGTTGATTCTTTGCCATACATGTTAGGAATTAAGGAAAAACTAAATATATCTTCTCTTGCTGAGATCGTCCCTGCAGACTTTGCGCAAAAATATGGTAAGGCGGCTGTTGCTGAACTTCGTAAATCTGTTGACTATGGAGTTGAGACAAGCAGTTCGTCTGCAGTAGCAAGCAAACTTTCGATGGACAGCAAAGGAAATAGTGCGCTTACTACAAAGAGAGCAGTCGATACTTTGAAGAATTCGATGCATATTACTTCAGCCCAGGCGGAAGATATCATCTCTTTGGTAGCAAATAATTTCGTTGACGCAGCTGAGTGTATTGGAGTACCGACGTTATTAACACTCGAGATTTCCTTTGCAGCGAAGTACAATAGCGACGGAACATTTAGCAATGTCACAATTGAGCAACGTCATGGGGATTACGCTGTTGAATCAGAGAGTGAAATCAAGCCGCTTTCCTTTGAGGACTTGAAGAAATCTGCGGAGGAAGAAATTGATGTTTGTTTGGCATCTGATTTGAGTTCCTTGCAGGCGGTAGTTCCTCTTGCCGCAGCTGATAATTATAATCGCGTAGCTGCGAGAGATTACGCATGGCAACACACGGCCCCTGGCTATGGCTATCATCAGAACGATCCTGATCTTGGCGGCTATACACCTTCGACAACATGCGGGCATACATTCTATGACAAGAATGGCAACAAAACGTATGTTTATGTGGACCGCAGTTTTTGGAACACCACAGATTATCCGTCGTGTATGGCGCTTGGCCATTGCCATAATGATTGCGCTTGCTTTGTGTCTCAATGCATGGTAGCCGGCGGAATCTTACCTACAAGTGATTGGTATTATGGATCACTCACATGGGTAAGTGCGTCTAGGTTAATCGATTTTATTACGAGTAATGAGGTCGGCGGATATGCTGTGACATATAAGACTTGTAATGCTGGCAATATTGTTTACTGGGAAGGACATATTACGCTCTGCACTTTGAATGATACTGTCTCGCATCGATATACTGGACACACGAATGATCGTAATAACTCAAAATTCAGCTCAGCAGATGCATATTACGCTATTAATTTAGCGTGACGTGAATATCTTGGAGGAGAACTCCGTGAATAGAAAATGCTTTTTTGCTTTGATGTTACTTTGGCTAATTTCAATGGTTAGTGGATGCTTTAATAAGCAAGGAAACGCTGCATTTGAACCTCAAGAGACTGTTTTCACCAATGGTGCATTTTCCCTTGCGTTGCCTTGTGAGCTGTCTAATCAAGTAATCGTTAATCCGTCGGAAAGTTTTTACATCACCGATCAGACTGTTTTTTCAGTATTCCATGCTGATACTTTTGCGGCGGAAAATCTAGGATGGATTTTTTCAATCTGTAGATATACTGAAAGCGAGTACTGCGAGGAATACTTGCAGAGCGAAAGTCGTCAATATGTGTTTGCAAGAGATGAATGGGGATATTACTGCGTCCTATTTCCAAGTGATGTACAGTCTTTAGATCCTACGGTAAATAGCTTTATGGAAAACGTCCGCCAAAATGAACTGGACGGCATCTTGGATGATTTTATTTCCAGAAATGCTCTTGAAGAATACGGTGAGAAATCCTTGGGGGCTTACGAAGAAATCGAATCGAACGAGGAAGAAAAACCAAATACGGCTATGATTCCCAATTTTTCCGTGCTTGTTTGCGACCAACCAACATGGGCTGGTATCTGTGATTGGTTTTATTCCGATTCGATGCATCAAAAGACTATGCTTCTAAGTGATTTTTGTAACCGTGCGCCTCTGGAGGAGTGTATTACATCTCTTTTAACTAATAGTAGTGACGTCATTTTAATTCCCTGCAATGATGAAATCTTGGAAGGGTTTTCACAGTTTCGAGCAATACCGATTCAAAAAGATGCAATCGTATTTGTCCGTAATAATAGCAGTGAGTTGTATAACCTGAATCAGTCGCAGATTGTGGATGCGTATACAACAGATGCACAGATTTATTGGGATAGAACAGGGGGCGAACCCATTATTCCGTCAATGGGATATTTGGACTTGGAAGTTGAACTTTGGCAGGAACTTTCAATGTGCTTTGACCTCGTTGCAACTTCGAAAAACATAGTTTCGGCGGCCGATTCTGATAACCCTGCACAGGCCATTATAGAAAAAAACCTAAATGGAACGGGCGTGTGGCCATACTATTTTAGCTTATTGACCGGAGAAGTTGGTATTAATGGTTCTGTTGTTACAGTTGACGGGGTTTATCCATCTGCACAAACAATTTTGAATGAAGACTATCCATATACACTGAGCTATTATGCCATTTTTTCATCACAGAATCCATACTGCAACCAAATCCTCGATTTTGTTGAGCGGCTCGAATCAGTGCTTTTGTAAAGGAGAAAGATATGAAAAAGAAGATAACCAAAATCATACTCGCAGTATGCCTTGTTGTTGCAGGACTTCCCCTTTTTGCTATTGGAGCGAGGGCTAACGACGATGCGAATACGAACAGCGAGATGATGATCTCGGTTGATAACTATTTTGATTATAGAAATGCTAAGCTAATGACAGCAAGCTTTGGTGCAGGATACACTGCTGATAGTATGGATTATCCTGCGTTAGTGTGTAATGATGTTGAAGCTCCAGCGATGGCCATGGAGGCGAAGACGAACACAGATTTAAGAACAAGCGGCATGATGGATTACTTTGAATCATGCAAGCTTCATTTGCTGAGCTGGGAAGCCTTTACTGGGGAGCCTCAGGACATTACAACAATGGAAAACGGACTTGTGTCTTGCAAAGTATACGAGTGGGTGGAGTATACATGGTATAGTGATGATTTTCCTGATCCGGTTTCGTCTGGATTTGGAACGTGGCATACATTAACACTTGCTCCGAATGCTGGAGATACTAGCTATCAAATTGTCCAAGATATTTATGACGAAAGTGATATTAGTGGCTTTAACAACACCGTTAGTAAAGCGAATGATTTTGACAACGAAATTTTACCACACTATGATACAAGAGGTAATGTATCAACATTCTCTGCGTTAGCATCGTCGTTTTCTCGTTCTGCAGCAGTTAGTTATGCAGACGCCTATGTTGGAAACTACTCGTTTTCATCTGGGGATGTTGCAGATTATACTTACTATAATAAACAATATAAAAACTTTAATGCATCGGGCGGCGACTGTGCGAACTATGTGTCGCAGTGCTTAAAAGCGGCCGGACTTGGCACAACGAGTAACTGGTATTATAACAATAATGGCAGTATTTGCACAGATAGTACCCATGACGCAAGAGTTGGTCATACGTGTACGAATACGCATATTTGCGGAGAGGCGTGGAGAAAATCAACTGAACTAAGAAAAGAACTTTCTTCATATTATGCATCCACTTTTGATACTGATCCAAGCCCAGATTCTTTCTGTGTTGCAGATGTTGGCTTTTTTGGGAGAGGTGCAACACAATCACACTCTGTTATTTGCGTTGCAACTGGTGGCAATTCTTTCCTCATCAATTCTCATAACAACGATAGAAAGAGAGTTGAATATAATGCGAGAACGATTGCTAGTAACAGTTTAAGTAGACTACACATTCATAGCGGCAACTCTTGGACGAAATATAATGCAACTTATCACAGAGGGCTTTGTAATGGCGGCTGTGGTGAGTTTGTTTTGGCACAGCATTATGCTAGAACGCCCGGAAGTAATGCTACTTGTTTGGGGTGCGGCTATGTTGGGAACATTTCTATTGGACTTATGTCTATGGGGGATAAGTTATCCTGATAAGCGGCGATGGGGGAGACAGCCTGTCGCAAGCACACTTTTACAAATGGCAGGCTACTAAGCAATTTTATACAAGGAGGTATATTATGAGGACATCTATTCGAAATATCCTTTCTGCGATTATCATTATGTCAGTCTTGCTCTGCAATGCTATGGCTATCGAAAAAGAGAATATCAAAATAAATTCCGCTGCTGAGGAATTAATTGTAGACTTTCTTGATGCATATTCAACATCTCTTGTAGAGTTAACACCGCTCGACTATTCTGATTTTTTTTGGGATACGGAGAGCACAACTGTTTTTGCCCTACTTACTGACTATCGAATTGAATATGACAGCTTATGGGATAGCAGATATAGTAACATTTCGATTGATCCTGAATTTAGTAATATCAGCGCAGTTGATGACGAAATCGTTGCCGATGTAAAATTGAGTTATGAGGCAAATATTTGGCATGATGGTAAGAGCGAGAAAACGCTTGGGGTAATTGATTTTACATTTACGTTAAAAGCAAGCGATGATAATTGGAAAATCTCGGCTATAACTCGCGAAGGCGACGAAGAATGGATTGAAGATGCAAAGACTTCTTCAGCGAAAAAAACTGGAACGACTGTAGTTTCGGAATTGAAGCGCTTATTAAATGAAGAACTTGCGAAAGCAAAAGCATTGCCTCATACTAAAATGCTTTATGGAACGCCTATAGATCCCAAGGAGACGCAGGTACTCAATACATCCGTCGAAGATACTAAAGCAAGTAGCATGCGTAATGCTTTAATTGTGGCATACGATGCAAACAAAGCGGTTAATTATAGCGATTGCTATGCGCTTACAGAAAATTCACTTTTTTATGAAGCCGATAAGGATTGCACAAACTTTGTGTCACAGTGTGTATGGGCCGGATATGGCGGTTGGGTAAATGGTGATGAGACTGCCAATGCACAAAACATTGCAGCTCACTACCGCATGTATCATCACAATAACAGTGATTGGTATACGACCAGTTGGTTTGCACACAAAAACGGTGGTAGCAGCCCGTGGGAAAGTGCAACATCACATGGAAATTTTGCTTTAGGAAATACGGGCAGCGGTTTGGGTCCATTTGGACTTGGAAGTACTACAGCAGTTCTGTATAGTAACTATGATGCGAGTTCGATTCAGAGGGGAGATGTTGTCCAACTAGGTAGATCTGCAAATGACATACGGCATTCTGTGATTGTTCGAACTGCAGGAAGTTCATTCGAAAATATCTTTGTGAATTCGCATAATTCGAAACATTATAACTATCCTCTGAGTAAATATTTTGAGACATATTCCTATATCCGCGTTATTCACTATCGCCCTGCTTTTTTTGCAAATTAAGCTGCTTTTAGCATACGAATACGAAAAAGGGCTTTGTTAGACTAATGTGAGGTAAGCGTCAAACCTCCCCGCGTATAAAAAGGCCGCCATCTCAAGGAGCTTTTGCTCACCGAGATGGCGGTCAATTATTTTTGCGGCACATAACATTCTTTCGGGGCTCTCGCGGGAAGCAGCTTTTCAGCCCATGCTTCATCAGTTTCGCTCAGCTGCGGCGCGTTTCGCAGGATCCAAAGCAGATATTGATACGGATCCAAGCCGTTTTCCTTCGCCGTTTCAATCAAGCTGTAGATCACGGCGCTGGCCTGCGCGCCACCCGGCGTATTGGCAAAGAGCCAGTTCTTCCTGCCCATCACAAAGGGCTTAATGCTGCGCTCGGCACGGTTGTTGCTCAGCTCCAGACGGCCATCCTCCAGATACCTCGTCAGGTACGGCCACTGCTCCAACAGATAGTGAATGGCCCTGCCCAACGCAGATTTCGGCGCTGTTTTCGCCTGCATCTCATTTGCCCATGACAACAACGCGTCTAAAACAGGTTTCTCCTGCTCCAGCCGCTTTTCATATCGCTCCTCCGGTGTCAGCTCCGCAAACGCCTGCTCCAGCTTGAAAAGTCGGGAGCAATAGCATTCGCCAATCGCTGCCGGCGAGTCCTTCTGCATCTCCTTGGGCAGCGTTTGCAGAGCCTCATCAAATTTTCGCCTCGCATGGGCCCAGCAGCCCACCACACGGATGTTGCCCGGCAGCTTGTGGTATCCCTGGTACCCATCCGCGTGCAGCCATCCTGAGAAGCCTTTCAGGAGATGTTCAGCAGCCAGTTGGCCATCGTCTGCCGGGATAGCCTCAAGCCCTGGCGGTTAAACTCCTGCTCCAGACGGTACATCGGCGAGTACATGACGAATTTTTGCGTTGCCAGATAAGCCACCGCCTCCGCGGAGGCAAAGCTGCCGGGCAGCAGCGCAGGCTCTTTCACTGCCTTTACAATGTTGGCTTCACCGGTCTCCTGCTCGCAGTTCTTGCGGGCGTAGGTGTAGTACACGTCCTCGCGCACCCAGAACTTTGCCGGTTTCATCATTAAGCTGCGGCGGACTTCCTTGCCGATCTCTACCATCTCGCTGCCGCAGGCAGAGCAGATCCGTTCATTCTCCGGCAGACGGTGCTCCACCACCTCGGTGGGAGTACCCTCCGGAACGACATCCAGCACATTGCCGGACTGCCGTTTGCGCTCGTGTGCCTTCACAGCGATCTGCTTCTCTGTGGCGGCTTTGGTGCCGAAGGCATAGGCCTCCAACTCGTTGTAGGTCAGGCTCAACTGGTCCATGACCATCTGCTCTGCCTGCTCTGAAGAACGGCCAAACAGCTTCTTTTTGGACAGCTTCAGCTGCTCCAGCAGCCACTCATTTTGCAGTGTCAGGCTGGTGATGACCTGCGCCTGTTCCTGTTCACGGGCGGCAAGCTTTGCTTCCAGCTGCGCATTTTCCTGCTGGAGCTGTTCATATTCCGCACGGGAAATGGTCACCATTTCCTCCGTGTTACTTGTCTGCATTTCTCTGCTTTCCATGTAAACATTATACCGCAGAATGCGGCAAAAAGCCAGTGTTTTCAATGGTTTCCAGTCACCTTTCTCTGCTCAGACTGCGCTCAATCCCGTCACCGGTCGGTGTGCTTTCGGCTGCTCGATTTGCAGTCCCTCCATGAGCCAGCGGTACTGTTGCGGTGTTAGCGTCTTCATCTCGGATTCCGAGCGCGGCCACTGGTATGCGCCCTGCTCCAGTCGCTTGTACAGCAGGATGAAGCCATCTTTTTCCCAGTACAAGCCCTTGATACGGTCTCGCCGCCGTCCGCAGAACAGGAACAGCGTGTTGGTAAACGGATCCAGTTCAAACTGCTGCTGGACGAGGCGCGCCAGGCCGTCTATGCCTTTACGCAGATCTGTGTAGCCACAGGCGATGTAGACTTGATCTGCGCCGGTGAAATCGTTCAGCATAGGCGCAGGAGCTCCACCAGCAGTCTCAGCTGTTCCGCGTTACAACCGGGGTAAATGTCCAGACCGGCATTGCCGATACGCAGTGGTGTGGAACACTTCGCAATATTGCATGATACCCGCTTTAGTGTCGGTAGCTTCGCGAACGTGATGGCTGAGCCATGAATAGTAACCGTCAAACCCAACCACTCATAGACACGCATGAGACAATAGTAACGGAACGTTGTACAGCGTTCCGTTACTGTCATATTGGAGATGTCAGGATGGCAATCATAGTGTCCGAAATGCCGCGCAAGGCTGCAGGGGTGAGCGGCATGAATGCAGGACTACCGCGGAAGCAGCCTGTCTGTGCGGATGTAAAACAAACAAGAAGAAATCAATGTAGCGACCTATTAGTGCTGGGAGCGAGAGCCATTGGCTGCTGCTAAACTATCGCCGTGCTCCGGTGGGCCGTGTTAATTCCATTGAGAGGCCTTGATGATAACAGATACGTATTGTGACCTCGCTTCTAGATACCGGCCTTATTCCTTTTTAGATTGCAAAAGAAGTAAGTTTGCTGATGTATCATAAAATTACTGAAAGTATTACCGTAAATTTACCTGTACAGAGGGATTGAATTATCTCTAAATCCTGTGGTATTCTTATGCTGTGAAGAAAGAAATGCTTTTTGAGTCGCTCAAGGAGCATTTCTTTCTTGTTATTATGGCTCCTGAAGAATATGTAGAAGAGGTGATATAAATATATGAAAGAGAGTGTTTGCCGGATATCCAGATGTAGTAAATGTTGATCAACTTAGAGAGATGTTAGGTGGCATAGGCTACAAGGTGGCATATGGTCTGCTGCACGATGGCAGCATTCGCTTTTCATGATAGGGAACGCATTAGTCCAATATGCTGTGGTACTGGTGAAGAGTTCGAGAGCAGCGTAAGGGCGTCTGGAAAGCACGGAGATTCCGAGCCTACATCTGGAAACAATGGGAAGTTCCGAAAGTGGGAATACGGAATCTTATGAAGCTGGACATACCGAAATATTCTTTCTACAGATGGTGGTATGTGAAAGCCTGTTGGGACGTGGCCGGAGATTCAGTGCTAACATAGTTAATAAAGAACGATCGGCTCGTACGGGCAGGATACTACAGTATCCGCACCCGATACGAGCCGTTGCACTTAAGCGATTGAACTGCCGTGTACAGAACTGTGCGCGCGGTAGCCTGAGAGGACGGGGCTTGCACCCTGCCTATTTGATTGTTCATATTAAGATATTGCCCAGTGAGGGCACGATATTTTGAGGGGGGGATTACGTGTTCAAAGAATACTCCGATATCCTAACGGTTTCTCAAGTTGCAAAGGCTCTGGGACTTGGGCGAAATACCGTGTATCAACTTGTCCATACGCATCAGATAGGCTATAAGCGCATTGGTACAAAAATCATTATACCAAAGGCGTGCTTAATTGACTTTGTGCTGTCAGCACGCTATACTGTAGCCAATCCATAATAGCAGACAATCTTCGCTGTCGAAAGGAGTTATTATGACAGGGAGTCTGCAAGTAAAAAATGGCAAATACTATATGGTGCTCAACAGTACCGAAAACGGAAAGAGAAAACAAAAATGGATATCTACCGGCCTGCCTGAAAAAGGAAATAAACGCAAGGCGGAACAGATGCTGCGGGAGAAGCTGACGGAAGAAGAAAAGCGAAATCCGGTAGTGTGTTCAGATATGACTGTGGCGGATTGTGTTCGGCGATGGCTTATACGTATGAGGCGGCGAGTAGATGAGGTGACATACAGAAGTTATCAGCACACGGCTGAAACACATATCCTTCCATACTTTGACGAGAACAGGCTAAAACTGTGCGATTGTACGGTAGAGGTGCTTCAGACTTATTTTGATGAGAAATATCGGAACGGCCGTAAAGATGGCAAGGGCGGACTGTCCTCTAAAACCATGCGCCACCATAAAGGTATTTTGGGCCAGGCATTAGCGGAATGCGTGAAAGATGGGCTGATTCCATCGAACCCTTGTCAATATGTTGAAATGCCGCGCAGAGAACGCCATGAAGCGCATTTCTATAGTGCGGAGCAGCTGCAGCAGCTTATTACAGCCCTGAACGGTGATCCGATACAGCCGCTTGTAAAGATCGCAGCGCTTTATGGACTGCGGCGCAGCGAACTTCTCGGCTTGAAGTGGGACAGTATTGATTTTGAAAATGGTATGGTGCTGATTCGCCACACGGTTTGTAAGATGATTGTCACCGTGGAAAAGGATAAGACGAAAACCCAAAGCAGCCGCCGAAGCTTTCCTATGACAGAAGAAGCACGGGAGATTTTTCTGAAAGCAAAAGCTGAGGAAGAAGAAAACCAGCGTTTGTTCGGCAAGGCCTACCAGAAGAATGACTATGTTTTCAAATGGCCCGATGGGCGCACATTTGCTCCGGACTATGTGACGCATCATTTTTCAAAAATGCTTGAACGGTATGGAATGCCACACATTCGATTCCATGAACTCCGTCATAGTTGCGCCAGTCTGTTGCTGAATAACGGTTGCGGCCTGAAAGACGTACAGGAATGGATGGGACACAGCGACATTCAAACGACTGCCAATATCTACGGGCATTTGGATACATCCAGAAAGCAAAGCCTTGCAGATAAGCTGACAGAATGCCTGAATGAAAGATGTTAGAAAAACGTTAGAAAAAAGGTGTATGAAGCTTATCCTGAGATAAAATAAAAACCGCGAACCCATTGAAATCAATAGGTTCGCGGTGGCAAGCTATTTCATTCCGGATATTTTGCTTCAGCTGTTTCCGCCATCAATCGGTCGAAGTCACTCTGATAATTTTTGTCCTGAATGACACGATACTTTTCAAATTCGCTTTCCGCAAACGCCTTGGCTATGGCTGCTGTGACCTTTCCGTTGTCCTGCAAGATCTCAGCGTCGTTGAATTGCAGAAATGCATCAAGCTTAGACGCCCAATCTTCCATCGTCATTGGAACATGACGTCTGGCCTGTCTGATCGCGTAGTCAAGATACATTGCGACGATCTCATTGAGTTCTTGCAGTTCATCCTGAAACAGATAGTTCTTTGCGACAGATACGTCCGCTTTCACGATTTTTCCGTTCGGAGCGTTTTTCCATGATGTCAGTCCCATGTGCTCTTTGGCATGATCTGCTCTGGACATGATAACTTCTGCCGCAGTGCTGCCATGCACCGCATAGTGCATCTTGTTCTGGACAGTTGCGAAGAAGTCCTTGGTCGTTTTGCTGTCCAAGGAATAGTCTACGGCAGTTGCGTAGATATCGGTGATTTTCTGATAGAAGCGGCGTTCGCTGGCACGGATTTCCTGAATTTCTGAAATCAGGTGATCAAAGTAGGATTCGTCAAAGATCTGACCGTTGGTCAGCCGCTCCTTGTCCAGCACATATCCCTGTTTCGTAAAGGTTTCCAACACCTTCGTTGCCCACTGTCGGAACTGCACTGCTCTGGAAGAATTGGTGCGGTACCCCACCGCAATGATTGCTGGCAGCGCATAGAAGTTATATTGATAGGTTTTTCCGTTGTCAGCAACTTGTGCAAATTTTGCACGAGTTGCTTCTTCCGTCAACTCTCCATCCTGAAAGATGTTCTTGAGATGCTTGGTCACTACGCTTCGATCCACATCAAAAAGCTGTGCGATCCCATCCTGAGTCAGCCAGACCTCGCCATCCTGCACACGGACTTCGATACTGTCTTCACCGGCATCCTTGGTAAAAACAAGAAAATCTACCGTACTGTTACGGATGGTCTTTCTTCTTTTTTCTGTGTCATTGTTTTTCATGTTCATTCCCTCGTATGAAGATGGTCAGTTACTTCATGCAGCAATCCCTGACACCCCACCAGCACATCCTGCCAAGTAGCTTCGAAATCGCCCGTGTACCACGGGTCGGCAACATCGCGGGGGTGGTCGGTGTAGTCCGTTCTCTGCAATCTTCTCTACGTACCAAAGGTGTTCTTTGTTATCAGAGAGCTTGTCCAATAACGCAACATTGTGTCCCTACGGGATTTGTGCAAGCGCCGCTTGCACAATTTTCTTTTTGGGAAAACGCAGTGCGAACTTTGTCATATATTTCAGGTTGCTCACGGAGTAGCCGGTGGCGTCCGGGAAAGAAATTATGATGTCGGCGGCAAGATTTTCAACAAATTTATTGCCCCATATGCTACCCCGTCGAATTCGACGGGGTTAAATTCTGAGCTGTTGAATTGGTTCGCGCATTCAATCGTGTTGCGACTGCGTATCCTCGGCTGCGTCAAGCTGCAGCATTCTGTGATCCTCCGTCAGCACCTTCATCTGGCTGATGGCAATGGCGTTGAGTTTTGACAAACGCTCCGCCTGTGGGATTCCTTCGTTGATGAAAACCGCATTCAGGTTCTCCAGATTGGACAAGCACACGAGCTGCGAAACATTGGCATAGTCACGGATGTTGCCCTTAAGATCTGGGTGGACGTCACGCCACTCTTTGGCCGTCATACCAAACAGCGCCATATTCAAAACATCGGCTTCGTTGGCATAGACCAGTGAAATCTGCCGGGCAGACAGTTCAGGTGGGATCAGATTTTCTTTGATAGCATCGGTATGAATCCGATAATTGATCTTGGCAAGGTTGCGCTTGATGTCCCAGCCGAGCTGCTTCATCTCCTCGGTCTTGAGACGCTCAAACTCCTTAACTAAATAGAGTTTAAACTCCACGGAGATCCATGAGGCAAACTCAAACGCGATTTCCTTATGTGCGTAGGTCCCACCATAGCGCCCAGCCTCAGAAACAATACCGATGGCACCGGTTGCATCAACCCATTTTGCGGCGTCATCACAAAGCTGTTCAGCCCTGCCTGACTTCTAAACGCATCGAATTCGACACGGTTAAAATTTGGATTATAGAGCGTTTCCCACACGCCGAGGAACTCGATAGTGTTTCTGTTGCGAAGCCAGTTTTGAATAATGTAGCGTGGATTATCACTATCCTTGATTTTTGCAATGTCTGTCAAGCTGAGAAAATCATCCCGCTTGAGATCCCACTGCACGTTGATTTCTGTTCCGCGAACGACAAGCTTATCCATTTTCGCCGCACCTCCTCATAGTTAATTCTCTCAGCAGCCCTTGGCAGCCCGCCAGCACATCCTGCCAAGTCGATTCGAAATCGCCCGTGTACCACGGGTCGGCAACATCGCGGGACTGCTTGGTATAGTCCATCAGGAGGTGCAGCTTGCCGTCCGGATCGCCGCCGCAGATGCGGTGCATATTCCGCAGGTTTGCGCTGTCCATGCCAATCAGCAGGTCGTACTTGTCGTAGTCCTGATTGGTGAGCTGCCGCGCTGCGTGGCCGTCGCAGGAGATCCCGTGCTCGGATAGCTTGCGCCGCGCCGGAGGATAGACAGGATTGCCGATCTCTTCTCGGCTGGTCGCTGCCGACTCGATATGGAATTGTGACGCCAGCCCAGCCTTCTTGACCAAGTCCTTCATCACGAACTCCGCCATCGGGCTGCGGCAGATGTTGCCATGGCACACAAAGAGTATCTTCATCGCACGTCTTCTCCTGCGTTACTTCTTTTTCTTCAGTATAGCAGGAAAGTGCCTGTTCGTCGAGAGAAGAATGCAGCCACGCTTGAGATTCTATGGCTTCCAGCAGTTTCGCTTTCTTCCAGCCGAAGCGCAGCACGGCTCGAATGTACCACGCTCGCTCTTCGTTGCTGCTGCACCGCTCTAAAATCGCCACATTCTGCGTCCAGCCGAGGCTCATCGCCAGCTGCATGATTTCAGGGGATTCCTCGTAGGCTGCGTAAAACGCCCGCATACGGCGCAGGTTACGGGGAGAAAATCCCTCGGCATCAGGATAGGTCATTTGCAGGTACTCAGACGCCGCAACAGCCGCACCTTTCTCTGCTCTGCCGCTGACCAGCCGACCAATTTCACAGTACAATTCCATTTGCGAATGTTGTGCTGCCATAAGATTGTCCAGTTCAGAAAACATGTCGCTGTAGTCTGCGGGTTTGCGGATGTTCATGGGTTCTCTCCTTTCTCTATCTGAGGTGGCAATTCACTATCTAATAAATGTATTTTCTTCTGCACGCAATTGTGCTATAATAACAATTAAGCGTAAAAATTGAAGAACGTTTTGTTGCTTTTGAACGGTTTGAATTCATCGCAAACTGAAAAGACATTTAAAATGATCATGCTTGTATTTTTAATAAAACGGGGATAAAGGAGGAAAAATTGCTGTGCCGAAGGATGCAGAAAGATATTTAGACCTTATTAGCTTACACCTACAAGAACATCGCGCAGCATTATTTGTCGGTTCTGGCTTTAGTCGGAATGCCGCAAAAATTAGTCCAGGTGTAAAGGATTTGCCTCTTTGGGATGATTTGAAACGATGCTTTATAGGAAAGCTAAATTTGGATCATGAGGGCTCAACAGAAATGGAGTACGAGAGTCCCTTGGCTCTTGCAGAACAGGTCGAGATTGCGTATGGTCGTCCGGAGCTGGATAGGATCCTATCGGATGCCATTTGTGATGATGACTATCGCCCAGGCCAAGCCCATCTAAAGTTACTCCAGCTTCCCTGGAGCGATATTTTTACAACAAATTATGATAGGCTGCTTGAGCGTGCCAGCTATGAACTTACAGAGCAGCGCTTTTCTGTTGTTTTGAATAAAAACGATTTGCTTGGTAGTGCTGGCTCAACACGGATTATCAAGCTTCACGGCTCGTTTCCTTCACAGCGTCCGTTTATTATTACTTCTGAGGATTATCGCACTTATCCGCAGAAATTTGCTCCATTCGTTAATACAGTACAACAATCTCTTTTGGAAAATACGCTATGTATGATAGGCTTCTCAGGCGATGACCCCAATTTTAATAGTTGGGTTGGCTGGATGCGGGACAATCTTGGAGAGAATAATATGCCTCGCATGTATCTTTTACTTCATCGTGCTCCGTCTGAGGCCAGAAGAGAATGGCTTCGCCGAAAAAATGTAATCGCAGTTGATCTTTCTGAAATGTTCCCGGATAAACAACCTGCTCTCATCTATGAGAGTGCATTGGATTATCTCATTAAGCAATGGCGGGCATCGAACGAAATAGGATTGAAGTGGGCATTCAAGCTTCCAGAACAACGGCACCCCCAGAGCACAACGATAGAGCAAGCTTTACCAACACTTAAAACGAACCACAAGAACTGCCCAAATCTACTGACATTGCCAGGAGAAAGGCTCCCCTATTTGCGCAAAGTTGTCCAGAGCTTTTCACTTATCTTATCCGATCATTGCAATCAAGAAAAGCCAAACCCAACTTATGAAATAGACTATTTATATGAATACGATTGGTTAAGGACGAAGGCTCTACTTCCGCTATTTACTCCAGATATAAAGAACTACAAGGAAATTTTAGCACGTCACAGTAATGAGTGTAATGAGGCTATAATTTCTATTCGGCTGTCTATGCTTCGTACTTTCAGAGAATATGGGGCGTGGGATGAATGGGATACTGCTCACAATGTAATTTCCACTGATCAAAACGTGCTTACTTCGCAGCAACTCCATCAGCTCAAGTGGGAAGAATGCCTTTTCTCTTTTTATCGATACGAGTTTCAAAAGCTGAAACAGCAATTGAATGATTGGATAGTTTCTAACGATATGCCGCTTTGGGTATTGCGGAAGGCCTCGATATTGGCTGAGTATGGAGAGTGCGTTTCGGCTCGTGAACTTCTGCAAAATGCAATTTTGAATATACGGAGGCGGCTATCACATCAGTCAAAACCCGATTTGTATGACCTGTCATTAGAAAGTGCTATGATGAGCCTGCAAGGATTTATTGCTCAAGCACTGTCAAGCCGCTTTGTAAGTGATAATGATTCATCAAAAGTGGACCCATCTGATGAAAGACATTTGACTCTCCATAAGAAATATCGTGTTTCATGGGAAGAGCAGAACGCTTATTATGTTTCTCAGTTAGAAGCAAAGTGGGAACCGTTTTGCAATCATCATTCAGAATCAACTTTTGATTTTGGTGCAATAAGATCGAACACACAGTGGAATGAAGATAAGGAGCGTATGCTGGCGTTTTCTTTTCTTAGGTTCCGAGAGGAAACCGGAATGCCTTTCTTTATTCGCAGTGTACACTCCAATAAAAAAGCGGCATGTGGCGCAGCAGAACGTATTGCGCAGTATATGCCGCTATGGGCAATTCATCTAATAGTACGTTGTGATGAACCTAAATCCGTTGATAAGGCGATTACCCGCGGGGTTCTTAGTTCATGGTCTCAGAGCGAGGCGGACTCTGTGTGTAGGTTCTATTTGGATGCGATTCATCGCACAGAGAGTGAGCTTTCTGTGGAGGACCGGTTCTATCGCAACAGCTTTGCAAGACTTGCTGCAGATGTTTTGCCGGAACTATTATCAGAGCTATGCACTAAATGTTCTGTTACCATGCTAAATGAACTTTTGAATTTATTGGAACAGATATACGGTTCACCTAAAAAGCTCTGCTACCAACAAGCAGGTTCTCTTGCGGAACGCTTGATTCGATCCTTTCCGGATTCAGATCAAGAGCAGTTAATTCTCCGGTTGGCACATTTTCCGCTTATAGAAGCAGAAGACAGTCGCGCATCTCACTATTTTCCAGACCCATTGGAATATGTCCCATCTACTTCGGAGCAGTGTGAAAACATATCTGATATTACCCAAGAGATAGAGACTTTGCTTGATTCTTGCCCCTCAAAAGAGGCTGGACGCACGATTATAGATCATCTGCTTTTATGCTATTGTCATGGCCTTTTGACTAAACAGCAAAAAATGAAGTTAGGTAATTTGCTGTGGAGTGAAGGGAAGCTTTGCCTTCCTCACGGGTGGTCTCAGACACTTTGCTTGGATTTTCCATCTCCAGAAGGTGTAGACGAAAGAAAGATACTTAGTGATATATTAACGGAGAAGCTTTGTGGTCGCAGCGATGGCGAATTACATATACCTAATGATAAAATTGATCTTCAGGAAACAATAAAGTTTGTCCTTGCAGATAGAGATGCATTTTCGCCTGAGCAGATATCTCGCATTCTTATTGTGATGAAGAGTCGAATGAGCTCCCTTAGTAAGCACACTTCGAGCGGATATGATTTTGGCGGCATAAGCAACTCGAGCATGACCCTTTTGTACAATAGCGCAAAAATGCTATGGCTATTGACAGCTCGTAAAAGCAGTTGGAATCCAACCGTGGAGGATAAGGCCGCGATGGAGGCCATTATGAATATCTGCGAACATACAGGGGTTAACCATCACGGACTGAAAAGCATGTGGAGTCGCATTTTGTGCCGTCCTTTTTCTGCTAAGGATAACTTGGGAAAGTGTCTACGGTCCACGGATATGGAATGTATCTTTCAAGGATATGCTATGATTGCACTAGCAGTCCAATATGCTAAGCCGCCTCTGTTGGATACAACAGAGCTTCGGGAGGGCATTGCAATCATGGCTCAGCATATTGTATGGGGGGTCCCCAAAGGACTGGCCTACGCCTTACAAACGGCAAGAGCAGTCGCAGAACATCAAGCAGAACTCTTAAAAGACGTGTCTGAGATGATATTATTGGGCCTTGAGCAACTTTTGCCGCAGACGGTAATAACAGAAGACGATACGATTTCATCTGCCTCAGAAAAAGGGTATATTCGTAGAGAGGCTGCGGCATTAGCAAGTACTTTGATGAAAATTCATTTTATCGAAACGCAATCTGAGATCCTTGACGCATGGCAGACAGTAATGCAGGACCCAAATGAATTTTCAGAGATACGAAATGCAAGTAGAACATGACATCAAACATTGGCTGACACGCAAAGATCAGATGAGCCAGGTTTCACCGGTTCTCTGTTTAGCTGTGGCTAATAAGCTTGCTGCAGCAGATAACTAATGGTAAAAGGCTCAGCAATATCGTACTCTTAACATCGTTTCTGGGAAAATTGATGTAAGTGTTCAAATTGCGCACTTGCAGAAAGTATAAGGCATCCCAAATACAAAGCGGAGTTATTTCGACTCCGCTTTGTATTTGGATAACTGTGTGGAGCCAATTTGCCGCGCTTTTGTGCTGAACGGCTTATTTATCCTTCGTCATCCCGACTCATTCCGCAAAGTGTTCCAGCCGGAAGGGGGGGAGCTCCCATGAGTGTCGCCAGTCGCATAGGTCAAGCAAATTTCCTCCTTTTCGGCTGTTCCACAGCCTGCTCGATTTCCAGCCCATCCCGCAGCGTCACACGGATGCGCTCTCGGGACAGGACGGTGACCTTCTCCAAGAGCTGATAGACCACATTATCATCCCATTCCGTAAGCTCACTTGACGCAGTTTTCAGCACCGACGCGACCGCCTGCACACGGCGGTTCGTCTGCTCCTGTTCCTGACGAATTTGCAGAATCTTGGCTTTACGGCGCTTGAGCTCTGCCATTGCTGTGGAGATCGATTGGAACTGTGCAGTGTAGCTGTCAGCGTTATTCGCATCGGCTGCTTTCCTCAGAAGCTCGTTGAACTGCTGTCCCAAGCCTTCCATGGCTCGGTCAATATCTCCGAGACTCATGCTCTCGCCGGGGATAGGGGCAAACTCCTGCTCCATCGCGTCGATGAGCTGTGCGGTCAGAGTGCCGTGGTCGGACATGGCAGAATTGACGGCGCTCAGTATGGCCTGTTGGAGCGGTCCTTCGTCCAGCGTCGGAGAATGCAGGCAGTATCTCTTTCCATAGTCCAGGCGGCTCGTACAGCGCCATACCGCGCGCTTTTCGCCGTGCTGCGTCCATACGACACGGCGGTAGGCTGTGCCGCATTCCGCGCAGAACAACAGTCCGCTGAGCGCATACTTGCCGCTGAATTTGCCACATCCGGTAGGGGCGCTTTTTCTTGTGCGCCCATCCTGCGCACGGCGCCGCGCAATTTCAAGCTGTACGGCATCGAACATCTCGCGGCTGACGATAGCTTCATGGTTGTCCTGAATGAGGACCTTGGGAAGCTGCCCTGTATTCAATATTGCTTTTTTGCTGATACAGTCCTTGATGAAAGTTTTCTGAAGCAGGGCGTCCCCACAGTATTTTTCGTTGGTGAGGATGGAGCGCAGGTTGCTGGTAGTCCATTCCGTTGTTCCGGCAGCGTTGCGGACACCGCTGGCCTCCAGCGCCTGGCGGATGTTTTGTATGCTTTTTCCGGCGAGGTAGCGTTCAAAAATCCGACGAACCGTCTCTGCTTCTTCCGGAATGATCTCAGGATTACCATCCACCCCTTTCTTATAGCCCAGCATGGTTTTATATTGAAAGGTGACCTTGCCGTCCTTGATGGACTGACGCTTGCCCCAGCGGACATTAGCGGAGATGGATTCACTTTCGGATTGGGCGAAGGCGGCGTGGAGCGCAATGAGGAACTCACTTTCCGGATGAATGGAGTTGATGTTCTGCTCCTCGAAGATCACGGCGATGCCGAGACTTCGCAGCTCACGGGTATAGCTGATGGTATCCAGCGTGTTTCTGGCGAAGCGGGAGACAGACTTGGCGAGGATCATATCGATCTTGCCCTGCCGGCATTGGCGGATCATGCGAAGGAACTGCTTGCGCCGGCAGGTGGAGGTTCCTGTGATGCCCTCATCTGCGAAGATGTCCACCATCGTCCAATCAGGATTCTTCATGATCTTCTCGGTGTAGAACGCTTTCTGGTTCTCATAGCTGGTCAGCTGCTCTTCATCACCGGTGGATACGCGGCAGTAAGCGGCGACGCGCAGATTTCGTTTCTTTGCCTGTTCCTGCGGGGATTCCTTTTTAGCTGGAATGATAATGATTTTTCTTTTCGGACGAGGCTCTGCCATGAGCGGTCACACTCCTTTCGCAAATCTTAGGAATGGCCTATGCTTCCAGGCATTGACCATTTTTCAGATGGACGCGCACATCGTCGCCCTGACATTCGACGCTCTGAACTCCCTGTCGCAGCAGTTCTGCGTCCAGCTCGGTCATCTTTGACCTTCGCCCGAAGATGCTGCGGAGGCGGTGGGCTTCGTATTCCTCCATCTGAACACTTATAAGGGTCAAGACCGCAAGCTCCATCTCTTTCTGGCGTGCGACTTCTTCATCCACGGGCGGCGTATGCAGAAGCCTGTCCAGCTCCAGTCGGAGCCGACGAATATCTTCTGTGCTGGGAACACCGAATGCCTCTATCTTGATGAGCTGCGGATCGCCTACCACCTGATTCAATATCTTGAGGACTTTTCGCGCAACGCTGTCGGGGACTGTGCCGCCGCAGAGCCTGTAAAGCTCGGCCTGCGCGGGGGTTCGAGAGGAAATAGAGCGTTTCTGCTTTCGACGCTCCTGTACTGCCTGAAGCTGCTCCGCAGATATGAGTGCGGGGTAGACCTCCGTTCCGATATAGCGGCTGTCTTCCAAAATTCGAGCCACCATGTTTACATTCCAGCGTTTGCCTGCGTCGTAAGGAACATCCCTTTTATCGAGTTCCTTTGCAAGATGCTGGAAGGATGCGCCGGTGAGGTACGTTGCATAGATGTACTGCACCGTTTCTGCTTCATTGGGGGAGGGGATGATATCCCCAAACTCCATGCGGTAGCCGAAGACCATTTTTCGCTTGGATGTCATATCGTTATTTTCTCCTTTCAAAGTGTTCTGGGATTTCCAGCCCGTTGATGAGCCGGAAGATTGCTGTGCTGTTATTCTGAATGGTGATTTTCTCAACCAACTCGCTGAACAGCGCCCCGTCAAAGGCCATCAGCAGATCCGGCCCTTCTTCCAGAATGTCCAGAAGTTCCTGCGTGCGCTGGATCGTCCGATCGTCCTCGGCGCGCAGTATGCGGGATTTCTTCAGCTTTGCCTCGCGGCGCTGTTCAGCCAGTTGGTTGCTGCGGGATATAAAAATGTCAGGATCGACGATGGCCTGCTGCTTGAGCTGGGCCAGCAATCGTTCCTGACTTGCAATATCTGCGATTCGTTTGTTGAGTGAAATGATATCCTCACTCCAGAGAAGTCTTCCGGTCTTGGCAGTCTGGAGAGCTTGGATGAGTTGTGTGAGAATTTCCTCCCCGTACCGCTTGAGACGGAAGTATACGCGGAGGAAGGCTTCTGTGATCTCCGATTCGGGCGTTTGCATGGTGAGACAGCTTTCGGCACTTTTTTCATGCGTCTGACATACCCAATAGGCGGTGCCGCGGCATACCTTTCGCTTGCAGATCGCTCCGCAGTGTCCGCACACGATCTTGCAGGAGAACGGGTGGGGAGCACTGGCTCGAGGCGGAATGAAAGCGCTTTTTCGGGATAAGAGCTGCTGGACCTTGTCGAACACCTCCTGACTGACAATAGGCGGATGGGTTTCTTCAATAAGGTATTGATCCTCCTCGCCCTTGTTTTCTTTTTTTCGGTGGGGGAGAGTGACCGTGGCGTAGGTCTTCTGTACCAGCGAGTTCCCGATGTACTTTTCATTGCGCAGAATATACTGGATACTGCGAACCTGCCAGAAGGGGGTATTTTGCTTGGTAGGGATACCCCGCGCCGTGATCTCCTTTGCGATATCCTCCATGCTGATGCCGGAGAGGTAGCGGTCAAAGATCTGCCGGATGACAACGGCCTCGTCCTCGATGACTTCCAGTTGGTTATCGACCAGCCGGTAGCCGTAGGGGGCGCAGCGGGTAGAGAAGACGCCGCGCTGCATCCGCATCTGATAGCTGTGACGCATCCGCTCTGAGATGGCTTCACTCTCTTTTTGCGCCAGCGCCGAGAATACTGCGGTGAGGGCTTCGCCGGTGGCTTGTGCGGTATCGATGTTCTGCTCCTCGAAGTAGACGCTGACACCGAGAGACTTCAGTTCTCGCACGGCCTCCAGACTTTCTTTGGTGTTGCGTGCGAAGCGGGAAGTGGACTTGACAAGAATGCGGTCAATGCGGCCGTTGCGGCAGTCTTCCATCATCCGCAGGAAGTCATCCCGCTTTTCGACGGATGTGCCGGTGATACCCTGATCGGCATAGATGTCTGCAAATATCCAGTTTGGATTGCTGTTGATGAGCTTTGCAAAGTAAGCGGTTTGGGCTGCATAGGAGTGGAGCTGATCGTTGGAGTCCGAGCTGACGCGGGCGTATGCCGCCACCCGGAGGGGGCGCGTGAGATCCTGCCCGGTGGCAGGGATGGTGATGATCCGCGGCTTTGGCTTCAGGGCGAGAGAGCCTGTGGTTTTCTCGCTGTCGTTCATTGCGCTGACACCTCCTTTTTCAGCAACACACAATACCATGAAGCATCCGGAATAGCTATACCCAAAAGCGAGAAATCAGAGAGAAATAATGATGTCCGCGCCAAGCTGTACCATCAGACGCGCGGCGATCTTTTTTGCTTCGCTGCCACTGACAAGTCCGCGCTCCCGCAGACCGCGGAGCAGGGTGACGATGCCAAGATAATCTGCGTTGGGATTCATTTGAAGTCCTCCTTTTTGATTTTGGTAATGAAAACACCCGAGCCCGTTTGTCAAATGGGCTTGGGTGTTCTCACTACACACTTCTATCGTTATTACTATGCCGCCTTACATTTAGTCTCGTTGGGTATCTTCTATCTCTATTTTGCTCTTCATCTGATCTAAAACCCTTATGATGGCGTCCTCTGCTATGCAGTCCTTCAATGACGACTCAACAGGTTCTCTTTCCACAATGAGGATAAATGCTACAGCGCTCATCTGCTCATCCCGAGGAAGATCAAAGAATTGATTTTCTGTCGCAAACTTCTTGACTCGCTGGTACGCCTCACCGAGATCAACAAACTCACTAAGTCTATCCCGATCCACCGTTCTCGTTTTCGCAACTATTCTCACCGCTACACTTCCACGAGAAGTACATTCATCTATAATCTTCACAAGGGAAACATCATCTGTAACCATTGATTTCTTTTTATCCGCAGCGGTCTCTGGAGCAATTTGTTCAAGCAACCACAAAAATCTCAGCCCGTGATATTGCCTCAATACCACTTTTGAATCAATTGCCTTCACAGCACGCTCCTTAAAGATTGCTTCCAGCTTTAGGACCGCATCAAGAGGCAATACTGCATCAGCAGACTCTCTGGCATTTTCTGCATATCGGCCAAGCTGGTTTTCGAAGTCTTGCAGCAGCAAAGCCACTGTCGATACCTGAACCTTTTCGTTTTCAAAAATTGAGCACATCAAAGAAGCTCTCGCTTTCGAATCCATCCTCTTTAATAATGGATCAACACAATATAGAAGCCTCCATGCAAACGGAACTGCAAAAAAGCCCTCATCCTCAACCTCAAAGGAACTCCAATTGCAAGAAAGAACTTTGATAATTATAGCTGCCCTTTCCGCGTCAATGCTTCGTCCGTCTCCGGCCCCTGCGTACACCTCTATCGCTTCAAGGAGGCGCACGATTTTCCCATCGCGATAGATTTGCATAATTTCTTCTGCAAGCTCACTTTCACTCGATTCAAAAACCATACGTCTAACTGTAGCAGTGGGAATCGCTCCATTCTCAAGCGTCAACGCAAAGTACCTGTCGAAGCATTCTGGAGCAGCGATACTATTTCTTATAAGGGAATCTCTACGGGAGTATCCTCTCCCAACGCCGTACGACCACCCCATATTCGTTTTAATTCCCGGGAATAGAGTACCAAGTATATTCTTTGTTGCTTCTAAATCTGTAACACTTCCGTCATCCGGGGCTATTCTGTTAATCGCACATTCGACTTTCTCCTCCATCTCTTTTTGTCGCTCATGTGAGAAGCTGCGCCTTTCCCCGCACAGTATATCCTTATAACTCGGCAATTTTGAGTAAACTGTCGGCTCGAATACTTGCAGGCATGTAAGCCCCAGCAAATCAACAACACTTGTCTCATTCTTCAAAAGCTCATATTTGAGCGAGAATACATTCGTGTACCGGATCACATCTCGTATCGATCTGATGTAGTTTTTGATCCCCTGCTGGAACAATTCGACCCATGTCTCCTTGTCCCAATCCTCTTCCGGAATATCACCGAGAATCCCATTTAACTTTGAAAAAAGCGCTTCATGGATATCATCAATATTCGGCACTGGAATCTCAAACGGCACTTGAACGATTTTCTCTAAATATTCCTTGCCATCACCATGCTGCACTTTCCCGAGCGCACGAACCACAACATCATAATCAAAAGCTAAGACATATATGGTATTTGGAAAATCTGCCAATGATTTGACCAACTGGAAAACTGCTACGATCTCTTCCTCAGAAAGTCGATCTATATCGTCGATGGAAACAATAATCTTTATCTTTTCGTCTTTTAGTTTTTTGATAATCTGATTTTTGCTCTCCTGCAAGTCATTCGTCCGTTCTTTGGTTTCTTCCTCCGCCTTCTTAGTAAGCACTTTTGTAAAGGCAGCAACAATTTCTCCTGCAACCGGAATAACACTCGTTGCCCCCAATATATCTGCGTATTGATTGATCAGCTCCCATGCTTTGTCAGCGGCTCTCTTTTTGAGCTTGATTGCTGTCGCCATTTGCTTAAAGAATTGCGTAACAAGCTGCTTTGGATCTGAACACAACCACGGGTTGAACCGCAGAACCACTACGCCGTCATCGATTCGCTCTACATTTTCAAAGACCATATTCAGCAGTGACGTCTTACCGCTTCCCCACTCGCCATATAAGCCAATCGTGAGAGATGATGGGAACGAATACTGCACTAAAGTCTTTGCAAGGCTCTCCGCAAATGAGCCTCGGTTCAGTCCGTCTTCCTCTAACTTTGCGATAGGTAAATCTGGGCTAAGCATTACACAACCTCCTTAAAATGTTCTACGCATCAAATCACACAACATCAACTGCAACGCTGAAAACATCCTCGATCGGTATCTCTCTCCGGTCTGCCATCTGGATCACCCCAGCGACCGCGTCGATGCGCTTGACCTCGCTGGTGATGGTCCGGTAGCTGCCGCCGCTCTTTCGCTCGTCCGGCACGAAGTAGGTGATGGACACTGTTGGCCTGTCCGGAAGCAGCTCTTGAAGGTGCTGCAATTCTGCATCGACGCGCGCAATCTCGCTCTCGTCGAGCTCGATGCGCTGATCCGTCAGCCGCCCCGTTTCCGCGATGGCGGCGTGATGGCCGGTGAGGGCGGCGAAGGGTGAAAACTGCGCCGCGCGGTCATAGAGAGACATCCGCGGATGGTTCTGCGAGGTCGGATGCGGGAGGTCAATGATATCGTCGTATTTGCCGCTCATGCCTTGTGCCCTCCGATCTGGCCGTTGCGCTCTCGGGCGGTCGCGCCGTCTAAATAGCTCCCACCGTTCAAAATGGCGTTCTTGCCGAACTTCTTCTTGATGCCCAGCATCGCTTCCTGTATTTTGCGCTCGCGTTCCAATCTGATTTCCTCGTCCTTGTGCTGCTGTTCCTGCGCCGCGATATCGTCGAACAGGTTGAACTGCACTGGCGTTTCCACTTCCCGCGGAACATCGTCCTCGCTTACGATCTTGTTCGCTGTGATGGTGATCCTGCGGACGGACAGCTTGGGGTTGACCTTTTCGTCATAAATGCTGAGAACGGCATCCATGATGCTGCGCGCAGAGGACGTCTTGCGTGGTAAATTCGCTGTACTGTGTGCATGCTTGGGGATTTTCCTGCCGTAGCGGTCCGTCACGATCTCACCGTGATAGCTGCCGCCTGCGGTATTTTCAATGTCGTAGCCGACCGTCAGCGTAAGCTGGTCGGTCACGAGGCGTTTTTCAAGCAGGTCCATTGCGACGGCCTCTGCCATTTCGCGCACGACGAGGCGCGCTTTATCGTAAGGATACGGACACTGCAAAACCTGCCCGGAGCTGATGCTGTTTGTCTCCGGCCGGTACGCTTTGATATCCTGCATCCGGCATGGTTCCCAGCCCCATGCATGGTCGATGAGCAGCTCTGCGTTGATGCCGAACATCTGGTAGAGCAGCTCTTCGTTGTAGTATTCGCTCGGCTTGCCGATGGAGCATTTTGCAATGTCGCCCATGGTGTAGATACCGATGGCCTCGAGCTTTTTGGCGTAACCCCTTCCGACGCGCCAAAAGTCCGTCAGCGGACGGTGCGCCCAGAGTTGCCTGCGGTAGCTCATTTCGTCAAGCTCCGCGATGCGGACGCCGTCTTCATCCGGCGCAACGTGCTTTGCCATGATGTCCATGGCGACCTTGCAGAGGTAGAGGTTTGTGCCGATGCCCGCCGTGGCCGTGATGCCTGTGGTGCGCAGCACATCGAGGATCATAGCCTTCGCCAGCTCGCGGGCCGTCATGTGGTAGGTCTCAAGATAGCTGGTCACGTCCATCATCACCTCGTCGATGGAGTAGACGTGGATATCCTCGGGCGCGATGTATTTGAGATAGACATTATAAATTTGCGTGCTGATCTGGATGTACTTCGCCATCTGCGGCGGTGCGACAAGATAGCCCACCGCGCGCGACGGGTCAGCCGCCAGCTCACGCGAGTCATAGCTCTTTTCAAAGAGATTGCCGCCCGCTTTGCGCCGCCGTTCGGCGTTGACCTCCTTGACGCGCTCGACGACTTCGAAAAGTCGTGCTCTTCCTGGGATGCCGTAGGCTTTCAGGGAAGGCGATACCGCGAGACAAATAGTTTTCTCCGTGCGGCTGAGGTCTGCCACGACCAGATTGGTCGTCATCGGGTCAAGGCCGCGTTCCATGCACTCAACGGACGCGTAATATGATTTTAAGTCAATGGCGATATACGTCCGCTGCATGGCGCACCTCCTCGCTCTTAGTGTCTACCAGTATAGCATAACGCTATAAATCGAACAACTGTTTGTATAAAACTTTTGCGAGGAATCTTGTGGAAACAGTCAGTTTCAAAAGTGCGTACGTCATGCTACAATGGAACGCGTTTGTGATTGGAGGAGGAAGAATGTTTTATACGACAGAGGAGGCCGCGATCGTGTGCGGCTTTTTGGATTTGTACCTAAACCGCGACAGCGTTGATCGCGCCGTGCGGGAGCAGAATCGAAAATTCCAGCGCAGCGCCGCGAGGGGTGACCTTCGGCGCGAGGATTACCGGTGGGCGGAAAAGGCGCTGGACTTTCTCCAACCCTGCTGGTGGCAGTCGCATGAGGATCATAGAGCGCTGCAAAACGCGCTGCTGAAAACACACCTACTGGCAGAAATGAAATAAGTTCAGAATACGGCGGTCAGGATACCTGACCGCCGTATTTTCATTTGAATGCATGGGTCGCTCTGCTGTCTGTTGGCAGCATCTTACATTGCCCTGAATGGCAGAGCGGCCCTCGCTGTTTCTGAAATTTGTCTTTGCTCAGTCCTATTCGACACTACTTCCCGGACTGTCGGGCGGTTGAACGAACCGGCGCCTGGCAGCGCCCATCGGGAATCTCACCCCTCTGAGGATCTCTCCGAGCTGCCCCCATTGCTTGAGACTGTGGCTGGACAGGATGTACCATTATAGGCTGACGGGATCATTGCAAGGCAGGCTGCCACACCTGCTTTTGGCTGGGTGAGTTTCGCTTGGCACCTTAAAAGGCCGTTCATTGACATCGGAGGCTTGTCCGATGCAGGTGGTCTTCGCGCACCCGCCGCATCGCTGCTCCCCTTCGTCAGGGGACCGTCAGCTGACGTTATTCGTCACCGGATATAGCCGCTGTTGTATCGGCATTTTTCAAAGGACAAAACCTGCCGCTTCGTCCGGCAGGGAGAAGAGTATTTGATCCCTTCACTTAAGTACCCGCCGCAGACGCATTTCTACAAAAAGAATTTTCAATTTTTCAGAAGTTTTTTTAATTTCCTCAGAATACACCGCTCCTGATAGCTGACACTCTGCTGCGTTACGCCAAGGTGTCGGGCGATTTCTGCCTGGCTGAAATCGCACCAGTACCGCAAATGAAGGAGAAGCCTCTCATCGTTTGGCAGTCGTTCTACCGCGCAGCGCAGATTTTCCAACTCGATTTCATGAAGCAAGGTCTCCTCCGGAGAAGGCTCCTGTTGAGCAAATTGGTGCTCCTCTAAAAGGTGTTCGTAGGAAAGCTCTCTCTGCGGCCAGATTACTGTTTCCATTGTCCTTTTGTTCGTTCGAGTGCGATTTACCTTCAAATCGTACTCCAGATACTCCTGCTTTCGGTCGCACTGTCTCAAGAATTTCAAAATATCCGGACGGTCCTTCAGACAGGGGTATATTTTCAAATAGTCGGGATGATAAGCATCTCGTTTTTTCATATTTGAGTCCTCCGTGTTCTGAAAATTTTGAAATGGACAAAATTTCAGAAACGGTGGATCTCGGCAGCGGCAGTCGGGACGTGATCGCCGTTGGATGAGAAAAGTGCAAGCGTACAGCCGCAGCTGTACGCTTGCACTTTTATCAATATAATTACAGGAGAAGCTCGGCTCCACAAAACAGAAGCCCGCTTCTAATTTTTGGCCGTATTCCTGTGTGCTATCCGGCGTGTTCTTCCAGCCTGAGGACCTATATGGAAGTTCAAACGCCGGAATCTTTTATTACAGGACCTCCCGCAGATTCTCCCTGTTCATAAAATACCTCGCTATTTCTGCAAGTAATTAGAACCGTGCTTCTAATGCCTTGAAGCCAAACAGCGTTCATTAGAAGCGAAGTTCAAATTAGAATGAAAGCAATAGGAAAGGGTGAAGGCATGCACGATATTTGCAATCTTTTTGGAGCTGCCCTGAGCAGGGCGCGGCGCGAACTGGGCCTGACACAAATCGAATTGGCCGAAAAGCTCGGGACGACGGACCGCAGCATTTCCGACTTAGAGCGCGGAAAGACTAATCCAAAGCTGGATACGGTCGCACATTTTTCACGCTCTTTAGGAATCAGCATCGATGCTCTGGTTGGGATCGTGCCAAAAGGCGATGTCCCATCCTGCGTCAGGACGTTCTTTGCCGGAATGAGCGCCGAGGAAGCGGCTAAATACATACGGCTCTGTAAGGACGCCGACGAGCTCACAAAGAAATAATAGCGGCATAAATTAGGCGGCGGTAAGCAATCGTGCTTATCGCCGCCTTTGATACTACAGAGACGGCAAATGGTCGTTACTTGTGGTATCTGCAATAAGGATTTATTTCACATTTGTTCCGCCTAATTGTTGTAATACTGCGAACTGAAAGGGCTTACTGGAACCGGTAGCCTTGCGTGGTCAGCACATGTAAATACTGTCATATTGCCTGGAACGACCGGATAAGCCAGCCGTTTCCGTTTTTCTGCAGTGTCAAAACGGCTGGACCTTCGTTACAGGACGATGCTCCCCACAATGTGACAATGGCACCGCTCTTTTCACCGTAGCTCGGATTAAATGCTCCAGGGCCAAAGTCGCTTGTAAAGGTGTAGAAACAGTCCGTTTCTGGAACATAGCACAGATTAGATTTCCAGTCCGAGTGCATATCCTCTATGGTGATACCGGCGTACTGCATTAGGATGTCGTTGATGTAGCTTCGCGGTAAGCGATGACATGGTGTGGGCATTTCTTCAAGTGTTAGCAGGTGGCCATCCGTCGCTCGGAAGTTTATCTTCTTCTGTACGAGCCGAAATTCATCTTCGTCATCCGAATCAAGGACTTTCAGGCTCGGGCAGTAGGTGATAAATGTGTTTGCGTCCATGTCGCGGGGATCATCATATAGCGAGGTGAAGAAGCAGCTAATGGGCGTGGGGGAGACCGTATATCCGCCCCATTCCTCAATGTAAGTGCTTACCTGGCAGGCTGTGTAAGCCTCAAGCTCATCCAACTCATCTGCGGTGAGAGGGGGACTTGTGCTGCGGTAAAGGTCAGCAGTCCGAGCTTCACTATACCATTTTCCAAAAGTGTCATAAACCATCCAACCAAACTGCTGCGCTGAATTGTCTTGTTCTGCGGGAATATCAGATAGTCTGAACCAGCCATCACCAGTATCGGTAGTCACATGGAACGGCTGAAGGCCAGTAAAACCGCTTTGATAGGAGATAAGCGATATACCATCGCCGTGGAACTTATAATAATATTCACCGCTGGGATTCCAGCTCTCAGGCGGTTGGCAAGTCTCCCATACATCGTAATCTTGCAATTCCTTTATGTACTTTTTTGTACGGATGGCAGCATTTGCAGGATGGGTTTCCTCATTTTCACCATTGCAGTAGGTCAGAGTTGAATTCGATGCATCCAGTGCTGATAAAATCTCTTTGAGATCAGCGATTGTCAGCGTCGTTGGTGCTGTGTCTGACCGATTTGTCTGCGTCGGTTCTTTCCCGCTGCATCCGACCATTGAAAGCAGTAAGGTGAGAGTAAGTAGAAGATGCGAAAATCCCTGTGTTGTTCGCTTCATAAGATCATCTCCATGTCATAGTAGATTAGTGGCGACTAATTGCTGATGTTGTAAGCTCTTTTGGAGAAAAGAAAATACTTTTGAACTGGGACAATCCAAGTTAGCAGCAGTGCCTATATAAAATAAATATGATTATCCCTGTGACCTGTATTATTTCGCCTTGCGGCTGCGCACAAGGCTGACAAAATAGCATCCCACGACGGCCAGATAGACGAGGAACGAGCCGAGGCCGCGCCCCTCCTGCAGATAAGAGCCCCAGAGCATGGGAGCGCAGTATTGCCCTACTCCCTGGCTGATGATGCTGTCGCCCATAGTGGCTAAGAAAATGAGCGCGGACATAAGTGCATAGGCGACCGTAAACGGCGCGAGATAGGACTTTTTGCAGTACAATGTTGACCAGAGCAGAAGAAGCGTGATCACGACGCAGGCGAGACTCTGGAAAATCAGCAGCACCCCGATTTGGTATTTCGGTGAAGAGAGCAAATGGCCGTAAAAGGTGCCTTCTCCAATCATGTTCATCCAGAAACCGGACGTCATGCACTCATGTACATATGCGATCAGAGGCGAGTCGCCGGACGGAGAGACGAGAGACGGCTGCGAGCGGATCGAGAGGGTGAAGAAAAGAGGGACGAGAATTGCGAGAAATGGCGCGGCGAACAAAAGCCTTTTGCTCGACTGTATGATACGTGACGATTGCATGTTCGGGATTCTCCTCTCTGTAAAGTCATTTTGCTTCATCAAATAGGTTAATATCCGCTTGCTCGTTTGGCAAGATCACGGCCTGACCGGTTGCATAGATATGAGAGATAATAAAGCCTTGCTATGCAATAAGATCCTGATAGGCTTTTGCAAGCATAGAGTCTGATTTGCTATATTCGGGATTACTCGGTGTTCTGAACAGATAGGTGTAGTTTCCTGTTTGTGCGACGACAACGTCATGTTCTGCAATGATCAGAGGCGTTTCCTCTTAGTCCATTCGTTGAATTGATTTTGCTGCTTTATAAATGCATCAGGCGGTTGATTTCTTACACAGTTTTCACTTTTTGACGATTCAACCAATTAGAGTGCTGCCTCTTTGTGCAAAGTTTCAACTTGAGTTCTGGGACTTGTTTTATCTGCCAAACGATGCTTATAATCATTTCGCGGGGTATTTCACCTCGTGAGGAGGTTGTCCATGCTATCGTACTTACTCGCTGCGCTGGAAAGCGAAGAAGACAAGCGCAGATTTATAGAATTATATGAAGAAAATCATGTGCGCGCCGAGCAGACGGCGCTCCGTATTTTGAAAAATCCGCATGACGCCGAAGATGCTGTGCAGAATGCCTTTTTGCAGGTGATCCATCATTTTGATAAGATTTTAGAAATTCCTTGTAAGAAACTGGGATTCTGGATCATCTCTATAGTGAAAAACGAAGCACTCATGATTTTGAGACGCAAACAGAAAGAGCTGCTGCAAGAGGATTGGGATACCTTTTCGGCAGATGTCAGCGATCCAACAAGCTATAACGAGCTTGTCCAGCTGTTCTCTCAGCTTCCCCCGACCTACCGGGCGGCACTGGAAATGCGGCTGATCAACGGCTACTCCGGCAAGGAAATTGAACAGCATCTTGGTATCTCAGAGTCCGCGGTCAATACGCGCATTTCCCGCGGCCGCGCGCTGCTTCGTGAAATTGCAGTCAAGGAGGGATTTCACATATGACAGAGCAGGAACTTGACCTTTTCATGCGTAATGTGCTGTTGGACGCCATTGCACTGGATGAAGAAACGAACACAGAGACGATCCCGTATACGCCGTCGCTGCATCATCAAAAGCAGATCAAGGCAATGCTCAAGAACCCTCTGCGCTGGGCGCGTGATCGAAAGCAGCCTGTTTGGAAAAGAGCCTTAAAGCGGGTCGCTGTCATATTGCTGGTGATCTCGCTTGCATTCGGCAGTTTGATGGTCGTTAGTCCAACTGCTCGCGCGACATTTATCCGCTGGGTTACAGAATGGTATGAGACACATGTGACGTACCGTTATGCGGGTGACGATATGGTCGGAGATCTTCCGGAGTATACCATTACTGAATTACCGGAGGGATACGCTGAAGACCGTGATCAGCGAATTGAGTTTGGGACACAGACTTTCATTTCTTATCAGAATGGTGATATTGATTCTGCCATTACACTTCACTACTGTTATATGCAACAAGGCTCTGCAACTATATTTGTTTTGGAAAATGCAGATAGTGTTCCCATCATAGTGAATGGCTGCGAGGGTCAAATCTTCTTGTCTAAGAATTTAGAAACGACCAGAAATGCTGTTACTTGGATTGATATTGAACAAAACATTCAGTTTACTATTCAGGCTCGATTAAGCACTGATGACCTTTTGCACATGGCTGAAAGCGTTTCTTTGGATAATTTGCCGGAAATTGAATGATTGTTTCTTTTTTGTAAGAAAGGCACCTTCTTTTTCATCTATTTGTCAGAAAGTGCGGATTCTCGACAAATAGTAATTGCCGTTTTTCATAGGTCCTATAAAGAACATTGCGCAAATTGTAAAAAGTGGTGGCGAAAATGCGATTGAATTCTTCAAAAAAATTTTTAGAATCTACTACTGTTCAAGTTTTGACTATTACCCTATGTGTGTTTGCAATTGTTGCTCTGCTTCTTCGCCTGAGATTGCATCAGACAATGCTCAGCGTAGTTACAACATCGTACGCTTCCATAGATGAAACCAGAGCACACATAGAAGGGCAAATATGGTTGCCAGACTTGCGGCAACGCGATGTCGAGAATTATTGCGCGGGTTTTGTCTATACGGATGAGAGTAAAACAACATTAGACCATATTTCTGCGCGGTACGAACTTCAGGGTGGCTGTGTATTGCGTTTCCTTGCAGATTACGACCGTACGATAGACTTGATTATAGACGATAGCAATGATTTGCAATTTTTGGAATGTGATAATCGTTGCATTTATTACAGGCAGGATAGTAGCTCACGGACTGATTTCTATTTCGCATACTTCAGCGAGAATGACATTTACTATGAACTTATGCTGTCAGTGCCAATTGGTACTTTATCTTCTGATGATGCGATGGGAATGTTGTTTCGAATAGCGTCTCCCTGACCTTTTAAGGAGAGTAAGTCCAAAACGAGTCGTATTCGAGCAAGTGGATGGCTGTTTAATTAAGATTAATTAGGAGGCTTATATTGGTAAAAATGCAAGTGTTGCTGATACTTCGCAAAGGAAAAAAGTACACTAAATATCATTACAACACTTTCTGCAGAGGATAATAAAATGGTAAAATGAATGATATAGAGGGTTGAGATGGGCTTAAAGATTCATGATTTTTGTGCGGTGCGGATACGCTGTCTTGTGATTGTGGAGATAATCTGCCTGATATTTTTTGCCGCAGGTTGTACAGGAAAGACTGTGGAGGGAGTCAAGGAAGATTTTCCGTTTGAAACCGTCCAGCTTGCGTCAGAATATGGTACGCTGTATATACAAGCGTCCTCATACTCCGAGGAGATTGGCAAAGAGATTCTTCAGCAGTTTGACACCGATGTGGAAACTGCCGTGCAGCGGACTGGCTGCGGTGGAGCAGATGTCTTGCTCTGCATTGCGGATTCAGCGACCGCAAGCTATTACGCGGATGCGGACGAGTGGTATTGTTCTGCTCAGCAGATACAAAGCGGCGCTTACCGCAAGAGGCTTTTGGAAGAGCTTTACGATTTGCATGATTACGGCACGCTTGTCGGACTGGCCCGTGCTGTTTATGATCCTGAAAGCACGGGTGCCGATTTCAAAGCGTACTACGCAGATGAGGACCACCTATCTGTGCTTTCTCTGTTTGCGGCATATTTTATAGACGACTTCACCAATAGAGAAACTGTGGAAATGGCAGAGTGCACAGCAGGGGAGTTTGTCGGATATTTGCTGGAAAACGGCGGTTTAGATCGTGTGATTGCTTCGCCGTTTTCCGAGAGTGACCGCAATGAATGGCTACGTACGATCGATGTTGCAGCCGAATACCGTAACCTCTACGGTACGGAATTCCTCGAAGATGCGATTTATCGGGAAAACTATCGGTATCCGCTAATTATGCGTCACGGCGTTCATCAGTATAACTTTCTCCCCCTGCGCAGCTTTGCAACGCCTGTGGAAGTCTGGAAAGCATTGTCACAGTATGCGGAGGGAATGCAAACATTGTGGGATCATCTTGCTGAATATGCACCGTCCACTTGTGAACGCATTCGCACACAATGGGCGCTGCCGATGATGACGAGTTTTACCGCTGTAGGGGAAAGTCAGGAAAAGCATGGCGGTATTGTGACGGTTGCCCGCCCAATGGACTGGTTGCACGAAACTATACATTTTCTTCTGGAGCGCGAGACGGGAAAGGACCCTGCATGGACGCAGGAGGGAATGACAACATATCTCTCTTGCTTGACTGGACAGACATTTGATGGCGACAATTATTACGCGCTGCTAACGCTGGACTACAGCAAAATAGCGGATAGTCCGAGTAAGACCATCGCACTCCAGTTGGTCGAGTATTATCACACGCACTGGCTTCAGGAGAGCTATAATCCGTTGACATATTACCGCGCGCTGGGATTATTCCGCGAGGCGGCGGAGGAGGCTGGAGCGGAGGATTTCCGCCCCATCGTTGTCTCTTGTGGCGAGCGGCGGAATGAACTTTCCGGAGGAAACTTCACCGAAGAGAACGGCAATGAACTATCCTATTATCAGGCGATGCTCGTCGTTGACTATCTAGTTGAGCAGCATGGACTTGATGCTGTGCTTGAAGCCTTTTTTGAGGATGAAGATTTTCCTGAAAGCTTTGGCCTAACATATCAAGAGGCTCTGCATGCGGCTGAAACGTCTTTTAGTTAAAAATAGGAAAATAAAAATGCCTACAATAAGTAGGGTGCACTTATCTCAGATGCTAATGCCGCTTGTATTGACTGCTAAATGCAGAAGATATTAGCGCCTAATTGCTCACTGAAAGTGAAAACGCGCGTTGGTGAAAGATCTCAATCTTTATGAATTCTTCCATATTCGGTCAGATCAAATTATAGGCGGGAACATCCTTGCAAGATGTTCCCGCCCTCTTATACCCATTTCCGCTGCACGACATTATACCTCAATTTTACTGTCGTGCCGACTGGCATCCATTCGCTGCAGCCGATGCCGACAGGCTCTCTTTCAAGATCGGTCGGCTGCGCTTAGCTTCACAGGCGTTCGAGGGGAAGATTATTTGATTAGCAAGGAGCGTCCTTACCGTCCGGGTATTTTGGTGTGTACGAAGTGTCAAAGCTTTCCTGCTCCGGAGCGAGGGGAAATGTATCGATACTGCCAGCCTCACCGCGGAAGCAAAAATAGAAGCTGAGTGCGTGATAGAAAAGCACCTGCTGCTCTTCGGTCAAAAAGTCGGGTGCGGCGTAATTTGTACGAAGCTATTTGGAGACGGGCAGTTCGGCAGCGGAAAGAGAAATACGTGCGTTATAGAAATCGGTTTCCTCCATGCCAGCCCACTCGCCGAGGAGCTGCATATCTGCCTGATTCGGCGTGGTGAAGGCATCAAAACGCCAGCCTGCGTCAGTATAGATCAGAGTGACCGGATAGATGCGCGTGTACTCATAGCTTGTTTCCAGCCGCTTGTCGCGCTCATCATCGGTTTCGTCCCAGCGTGGATAGGGATAAGAGTAGTGCGCCGTCACCGTGAAGTCGATACGATCATCCGTCCGTGAGGTCAGAGTATATTCATCTGGAATGTTGCTATTGTAATATTGGTCGCCGTAGGCGCAGTCGAGGATAAAAAGCCGACCGTCGTGCTCGATGTAGATCGGTGCGTTGCCGTCGTCATTGCAGTCAGACCAGAACGTATCGGTGAACAGCGCGTGGACTACTCGGTCAAAGTCAGCCCAGGACTGCCAACGGCTGTGGGAGCTGATGTAGGTATAGTCGGAGCCATTCCGGCGTGTACTCGTCGTACTCGGTTTGGCCGCCTGCGGCGGGGAAGGCGTCGTCGATGCCGGTCGTTTCACCGTCAAACATCGCGCTATAGAGCGCAAACGCCTGCCTGTAAAGTGTTTGCTGTTCCGCCGTCAGGAAATCCGGCGCGGCGCGAAGCCTCGCAGCATCATCCAGCGGAAGGTCGGTATCGGTCAAATAATAATCTGTGGGCTTCGATTGATCGGATGTATCCGGCTTTGCTGTGCAGCCTGCAAGCAGCAGGAGCAATACCGCAAGCGCGGTGGGAAATAGACGTTTCATCATGGTGCTCATCCTCTTGATGTCAGATTTTTGCGCAGTCATTCTGCTTTTCATTCGGGGATATATACTTCCGCAGGACGTCCGTGCCAAGGATTCTCCCAGCCGGAGGTCCCGTCCTGATAATACATGGTGACATTTTCGGTGGAATCAAATACATAATTGGCTTGCTGCGGTGCATCACCTTCGAAGTAGACCGCACGCAAATTGGGACAATCACAAAAAGCACAGTTGCGCAGAAGTGTAACGCTGGAAGAAATCGTCACCGTCTCCAACGAAGTGCAGCCGTAAAAGGTGTTATCTTGAATTTCTGTCACACCCTCCGGAATCACCACGGCGGTTATATTCGTGCAGCCTTCAAACGCTCCGGTCGTACCTATGACGTTTCCAATCGCGGAAACAGTTTTTCCGTCAATTTGTGAGGGAATCACGATATCTGTTTCAGTCCCGATATACCGGCTAATGGTAACTGTACCATCCTCGTTTTCCGCTATTTCAAAGTTTGCGGCGTCAGTGACAGATCCCTGCGGAGATTCACCGCTGGCATTGTTGCTTTCCGGCACATCGGTTGTCATTTCTCTTTTTTCTGTTGGAGTAGACGGCTGGTCATCGGTTTCCGGCGTATTCTGTGTGTCGCTGCATGAACTTAGGGTCATAAGAAGAGCAATACTTACGGCGATGACCGAAAGTCTCGAAATTTGGCGCATGATAAAAGACCTCCTGCATATTCTTAAATGGGAAAATTAAGGTGATGGGATGTAGAGAGAGTCTGGCAGCACTATCGGAGTGAGCTTTGAAAGATCGAAGCTGTCAGCCAGTTCTTCAAGCAGATCCCGCGTCAAGCCGTCGGCACTTCCCGCCAAAATAGTGATGGTCACAAAGCTGTCCGGCAGATCGGCCAGAATCAGTGCTCTGTCAGGCCCAAGCGCTAATGTGGCCGATAAGCCGTGCGATGTTTGATACTGCCATTCCTGATAACTCATTGCATCGATAACATTGAGAGAAACTTCATTTAATATCATCCACAAGGAATCACACCCTTCTATTTATTACCTCGCAAATCGGGGCGAAATACTACATCAAAGCAAGAATTTTTATCGGGAATTTTGGAAGATTTCCTGTTCTCCGCTGTCGTATTGCTGTCCCAACATAAAAAGCAATACGACCAGCAAGATTTCGTTTCTTCACCCAGGCCGGTTTTCGTTCCATTCTATAACAGATGCGCGGGGATATCAAACCCTCGAAGGATTTCGAAATACCTATAGTGTACGTGTATGGTTTGGCACGGAAAACAACCTATAATTTACATTGATGTACCACTTGAAGAACATTTTGCACATAGCTGAAAATATTTATTTGGCTAACTTGTCGAAAAATGAATGGCGCGTTATTCCTTGTAAGAATTTGTTCTCTTTTTACATCTATATATCAGACGTTAAAAGAATTATTGACTTATCCCATCAGCTCCTTTAGTATGGCTATTGATAAAACAAAATGATTTTGCAGTGGAGGCATTCTCATGGAAAGAAACAGAATAGACAAACTCAAAAAGGCCTGCATAATACTCCCGTTGGTCGTTGCGGTCATATTCAATTCCAGTGTTGCTGCTATTGATTGTGAGAACAATTCTAAACTGAGCTGCGGAATAGATTCCTATTATGTGAAAGACATGATAGCTCAAGACGATCATATATGGCTTCTTTTGCATGATAACTCGATAGACAAAGATGCAGTAGCCTGTATAAATGAAAAGACGCTTGAATTGCAGGCATGCTATCGAAGCGGCGAAGATTTAGAAGATGAGATGATCATTCAGAATATGTCTGTCCAACCAAATGGCTCAGTTTGGCTTGACCTATTCTATCCGAAGAATCCAAAGTGTTCGCAATATAGTCTTTTTATTCTTCAAGACAATGTTAATGTAGCTGCGGCCAGTAATGTTGTTCTCTGCGAAAATATTGCCTTATGGGAAAATGGAAGTTCGTTGTGCTACTGGGATAGCGACGAGATTGTCAAATCTGTGGACATTCCTGCTGACACAGAGCCTTATGCGATTTCAGCATTGAATGGCAGGCCATGTTTTGTAGATGCCTATACTGGCAAGGTATTCCTTTTGAATGAACATGGAAAATGGATCAATCAGTACAGTATCCCAGTTAGCGATAATAAGGTTTTACCACAAGAATTTGTAAACTTTTACGCTTCCATGACAAGCTGCGGTAATGAGGTGTATTTGTCGTATCTTGTCGGCCCGGAAAAGAGCAATAGTCTGAATACAGGCGGCCTTGTGAGGCTCAGCGACGGAAAAAGGTTGGGAGACACTGCCGGTTTGATCGTTCATGCCAAGAAGCAAAATGATGATTCTGTGCAGCTTTATATGACCAACGGTTTCTCCGACAATTCCAAGCTGAAAGAGTACCAACAGCTGTCTATTAAATCAGACACAATCACCAAAGTAAGGGCTTTCCAACAAGACGGCGACAACACGGCTATATATTTGCCGGCAGAGTGGCAGTATAGGGACAACCTCGGCCGTCTATGGGGATGGTCAGAGGCAATTCGGAATAGTATTACCTGCATTGATACGGATAGCCTTACAGATACTGACAGCAAGTTCAGTGCGTCTACCGACTATTATGGCTTCCTGGACGCGGATGAGTCAGCATGGTATGGAAGTCAGCAACAGGGCGTTATAAAGTCAGTTGTCCAGTTGGGCATTATGAACGGATATACTGACGGTACATTTCACCCTATAGGCAATATCACACTGAGCGAAGCAATTAAAATGGCTGCTGTTGTCCATGCCACATGTAATAACCAGACAATCTCTTTTTCAGCATCAGATGGTGGTAAATGGTATGATGCCTATCTGAACTATTGTGTAAAAAATCGAATTGTCTCGAGCGACGAATATTCCAGCCTCGATGCTTACGCAACAAGAGCGCAGATAGCACATATTTTCGCGAAAGCAACATCTGATTTTGCCGTTGTCAACGACATTGACTATGATTATATTCCTGACGTAAGCGAACGAAGCGAATACGCTGATGAGATACTTGCTCTTTACAGAGCAGGCATCTTGACCGGAGATGAAAGAACCAGAGCATTCAGACCATCTGACACCATTACACGTGCTGAAGCAGCTGCAATAATCTCGAGAGTAGCTTTGCCTACGACGCGAATCAAAATCGTTTAAAATGGGAAATGAAAAATTCTGTACCCTATGCAGAGGCACTGCAATGGAGCATGATCTGGAAAAGTTAGCGGTTACGGCATTGCCTATCTCTGCAAGTCCTATAATGAGGCACGATTTCTGCATAGAATCTTGGAAACATTGTGAGCAAGTGAAATCCGAATTGTTTGCGTTTATGGTTTAAACCATAAATGCCTCGAAGTAAGTTGGGATTCTATCTGTTATTGACACGTATTTTAGAGTCAGTTTGCTATCCTCATCAAATCTTCCATATACCGATACGTCATCGGAGCGCATTCTTGCAGCAACGATATGGCATTGGCATTTTCCGCATACTTCACCCAGTAGGCAAAGCAGTCTGCGAAGTATTCTCTGGCGTTGGTTTTGGCATAGTTCCGCAGCGGCGCGGCGGCAGCTTCTGCACGAAAGAGCTGTTCATGCTCTGCAGGGAATCCCAGCGTCCAATCGAGAAAATGTCCGAATTCGTGGAGCGTCGCGCTGGCCTCCGAGATGTAGATGGTTTTCCGGCTGTAATTGGTGGCTCCAATGCAGCTCATGTTCAGCCGGTTGCTGAGTTCACTGATGTAGTCGAAGTCGATACGGTACGTCCAGCCGGCGGCATTGAAGGCATCGAGGACCTGTTCGGGTAATTTCCGCAGTTCCAGCAGGAAATCGTTGACATTGACACCTGCCGCATTCACCAACGTCACCGGTACAGGCGGTTCCTCAATGCGGAAGCTCTGTGTCAGGACAACATGAAGAATGATTGCCGCATCTCCGCGCGTCACGAGCGCATTGGTATCCGCATCATCAGAGCACAGCCCGAGCTCCCGCCCTGCGCGAAGGATGTTGTCAGCCGTGCTGAGCGATGTCCCTCCCTCGTAGAGCGTGCTGTCATAAACCGGAACATCTGCGGCGGCAAAAGCACTCTCAACCAGCACGCTGCGACACATCGGTGAGCGCGGCGCGGAGAGTGCGGTTTCGTTCAGCCAGCCCTGCCGGTAGGCTTCCACGACGCTGCTTCGACCCACATCCTGCCAGTTGTCACCGATAGTTTCGACACCATAGGCGCGGCAGAGCATGACAGCCCACTGCTCCACAGTGATGAACTGTTCCGGCGAGAAGCAGTCATTTCCCGTTCCAGCAGCGATCTCACATTCTGCCAGATACATCACGCTTTCATAGCAGTCCGCAGACTCCGGTACGTCATCAAAGCCTGTGCAGGCAGCGGAAGCGGCTGCGGGCAGGATCAATGCCAGGACAAGGGTGCAAACAGCCAGCACTGTTCTTCTAACGATCATCTTCATAAGTTCCTCCATATTCTTGTTCTTTCTCTGTCCTGTATCCTCCGGTAGAGTAGGCTCTTCTGGATGCGCCATGATGACGCTACCCTATGGACAGAATTTTGAGAGAGAAAACGTCACAGTCCCCCCTTGGCGGGAGGCTGTGACGTTTTGTGCTTTGTCAGCCGGTATAAATTGCTGGTGAGGCTGCCATTGGAGCGGCGGCGGTTCTGCTTCTCAATGAGCTGCCTGCGCTCCAGATCTGCCAAGGCCCGCTGGACTGTCCGCGGCGAAAGTCCCAATTCACGGGCAATGGTCTTGATCCCCGGCCAGCAGACGCCGGAAACGTTCGCCCGGTCCCGAAGGTAGATATAGACCGCCTTCTCCCGGTGACTCAGATGCTCCTCGGCGTAAATAAAATTAAAATCGCTCATCTTTTATCACCCTGCATTGCATTGTAGGGCGTCTTCTCCGCAGCGTATTGTTTGCGAATGTTCGCTATCAGCTCCTCGCAGCCCGCATAGGCAACTCTGCGGACGACCGGCTCCAGCGTCGGACAGCCTTTTTCGAAGGTAATGCCCCAGTCAAGAAACAGCCGCAGGCGTGTCTGCATCGGGTGCGTGCCCGTCTTCATCACAACAAATTCCCCCTTGGGAACGGACTTGAGCTCGTCCGGCGTCATAAGAGGGCGCTCTATCATCTGGAGCGACTGACTGCTCTCCTTGCCCTGACTGACGGAGCCGGACAACACTGTCCGGCTCCCCAGCGCCGAGGAGAGCGCCTCCGCTGTCTTGCTCTGCGGTGCAAAGCCGCCGAAGATGGTGTCCTGGCAGTTGTCGCACACGATTTCTGCGCCTTCTTTTCCGTAATTCTTCTCCAGTTGGGCGAGGCTCTGGATGATGGGCACTAGCGTCAGACCTCGGGAACGTCCGGCGGAAAACAACGACAGCACGTCAAAGGGCGGCATCGTACCAAATTCATCCGCGTAAATGACCACGCGGTTTTTGAGCCTTCCTCTGTTTTCATCCGCTACGGAGAAGAGCTCGCGCGAGAGGTTTTGGATCATGAGACTGGCGATGAAATTCTTCGTGGGGTCTTCTTCGGGAATGACAACAAAGATGGCGCATTTGCTCGACGCAAAACGTTCTGCGTCGATAGGGTTATCGCGGCAGATGACCTGCTCGAGCTCCGAGTCCAAAAAGGCATTGAGCTTTGAAAGTACCGTCGACATGACGGATGCCATCGCCTGATCCGCCGCCGTCAGCGCCGCGCCCGCCACCCAGCGTGCCTTATGTACAGACGGGAGCATGTCCATCAACACATGAAATCCGTTCTTTCCCCGTCCGCCGCCCGGCGCTGCCAGCAGATCCTGCACCAGCTTGAACGCCGAGACGATATGGCGCTTCTCTGTGCCGTCCTTTTCTGGGAGAATAAACTCCGCCAGCAGCATAACGACGGCGGCCAGCACACCCTCTGCGCTCTCGTAGAAGAAGGCGTTCTCGCCATACTGTGAGGAGCCCTCCGGGCTGACGATCGTTTTGGCAAGGATCTTGGCATAGTTTTCTGCTTTCGCCCTGGCGGTGAGGTCGTTGGAGTCTCTCTTCACCCTGTCCATGTAGTGGTTCACGAGCGTCAGAAAGTTGAAACCGTCCGAGCACGTCGGATTGCGCAGATCAATGACCGTGACCTGATAGCCGTAATACTTCGATGCAATACAGCCGTAGTTGCGTGCGAGGTCACCCTTGGTGTCGAGCGCCAAATAGCTCATGCCGCAGGCGCAGGCGTATTCGAGATTCGGGTATAGGAAAAATGCCGTCTTGCCCACGCCGGAGGCGCCGATCATCAAACAGTGGACGTCATCACTGTCCACCAGCGCCCGGATATCTCGCTGCTCCTCAATCATCTTTTTGACTTTTGAGAGAGCCTTTGATTTTTTCTTCGTCTTCCGCTTTCCCTCCACAGGACGTCGCAGCTTTTCCAGCAGCTTGCGAGAGGTTTGCAGCAGGATTCCCCCCTTGCTTTTACGCTTTCTTCCGCCCATGCTGCCGAGGATGATGCCCTGCTCCGTAGGCAGGTTCTCTCCCTTGCGCCAGCGGTGGGGACGGAACGGGACCACATGATAGGTCGTGTGGATCTCCTTGGGAGTAGCCCAACGCGCCGTGCCGTGCTGACCGTCGCCAACGGTTTTGCTCTTGAAATTGTTGAGAGAATAATTCTTGGAGAGGAAGGACACCACGAGCAAGAATGCCAGCAGTCCGCCGCCAAGCAGAATCAGGGGCCATACATTTTCGTTCATGTGTCTTTCTCCTTCCTCTCGAATTTGGCGCAGAGATCGTCATTCCAATCCTTGCGCACCGGGCAGAGCCGCTCCACATCCAAGCCCATGTCCTCCAGCGTATCCGTCATACGGTCGCAGGCGTCTTTGCCCGCATCATCGTTGTCGAGGCACAGATACACCATGTCCAGTTTTGGATTCTGCCGCAGCCGTTCCAGCACTGGCTGAATAGAAGTTCCGCAGCAGGCAACATAGCTGTGTTCCTGCCAGCCGTATGGATAGAGGGTAATGTGGGACAGAAGGTCGATGGGCGCCTCGAACACATAGAGGGATTTGTCGGTCCCGTCTTTGTGGAAGCAATGCTCGCTTACACTGCTCTCGATGTTCATGCGGAACACCCGTCCCTCGCTGTTGGTGCTACGGATGTGCGCGTGCTTTGCCTCACCGCTGTCATCCAGCCCCACGAAAACACAGTTGTGATGCTTGTCCTCGTAGAGCAGCTTTTCATGTACGAAGACGGAAATAACCTCGCGGTCAATGTGGCGCTGACGCATGAGGTAAGCATACATACGTCGCATGGTTCCGTAAGGCTCCGGCAGCGCGAAAGCCTTTGAAACTTCATTCACAGGCTTTGCCTGTTCATATGTTTTTCTGTTCTTTCTGCCCAGCAAAAGCAAAACCGCCTCCTGATAAGGGAGACGGTAATAGCGCTGGACGAAGCTGACGGCGTAGCCGCCGACGCGCGCGGAGTGGTCGAACCATTTGTTGCCCCGCACGGTGATGCTGGGATCGTTGGGGGGGCGGAACTCCCGGCCAGAGCGCACAGGTCGCTCTCCCTGGGCGCGCAGCAGCGACACGAGGTCCGTGTTCTGCGCACGTGCTTTTTCCTCCGGCGTGAAATAAATAAATTTGCTCATGATGTTTCCTTTCGGATCGTCGCTCTTTCTGTTGACAATATGTGTTTTATCACATATAATTAGTTGCAGAGAAAGCGTGGTGAATGTATGGGCTACACTGTGGAATACTACGAGAAGGATGATGGCAGCAGACCTGCTGAAGAATTCATTCTCTCGCAGGATAATAAAATGCAGGCAAAAATATTTGCCGCTTTGGAACTGCTCGAAAGCAAAGGCCCAGCTTTGCGTGAGCCGTACTCAAAGGTTCTGGATGACGGGATTTTTGAGGTGCGTGCAAAGCAAGGTTCGGATATCAGCCGGGTGCTTTACTTTTTCGTGGTAGGACGCAGAGTGATCCTGACAAATGGCTTTGTAAAAAAGACGATGAAAACCCCGCCGCGCGAGATTGAACGTGCCAAGCGGTATCGCGCAGACTTTAATCAAAAAAAGGAGGCATGATTTATGGGGAAGAATTTTCGTGAGACTTTGAACGAAAGAATGCAGGACCCTGCGTTCCGCACGGAGTGGGATGCACAGGAACCGGAACGTCAGATCATGCGCGCCATTGTTGAAGGCCGTGAGGAAAGCGGTATGACGCAAAAGCAGCTTTCCGACATTACCGGCATTACGCAGGCTGACATCAGCAGACTGGAAAGCGGAACGGCCAATCCCTCTCTGCGGACGCTCAAGCGTCTTGCCGCAGGCATGGGAATGGCGCTCAAGCTGGAATTCGTTCCGACGCAAACACAAATCTGACTTCAAAAAAAGCTGCCGCAATTCAAATTGCGGCAGCTTTTTTTATCTGAATGTCTGCTCCTCATGGTCGTCCGGCTTGTGTCCCATCGCCAGACGCTTGCGCTGCAATTCCTGACGGCGCTTACGGTCGATCTGCAAGCCGCGGTGGATCTGGTCGATCTTGCTGTTGTCCTCGAAGATCCTGCTCATGTGGTGCAGCATCCGCACGACGGTTTCACCCACCGTGGGGGCATGGTAATCCGCTCCTGCCGGTGCGCTCTCTTTTTGCTGATTGGGGTGATCTGACTGCTGAGAAAAAGCCGGTGCATCTTCAACCGCAGGCGGCGTGGTGCCCTCAGAAGCGGCAGCATCAGAGGAACCGGGATCTTCTGGTGTGGCACTCGCCGCACGGTCAGATTTGGGCTGCGCCGACGCGAGAGATGCCGTGACCTCAGAGTTCTTTGGCGCGGCTTCTGCAGCATCCTTTTTGATGATAGGTCCTTCCTGCGCGGAAGGTGTTCTCCGCACATCCGCGTACCGCTGCCGCTCCGCTATCCATTGCAGTGTTTCCTGAATGACCATATTGCGGACGCTCCGGAACTCCTTTTGCTGGGAGAGCGGCAGACGCTTGCGCGGCCGCTGATCGTAGTCCAAGCACACCTGCTCGTAGAGCGTCTGCCACGTTTCATAGGCGGCGGACACCTGCTCATCCTTCGCCAGCTCCTCCACGATGGCATCCACGATGGCCTTGACCCTTGGCGGCAGGTAACCGTAGACCTTTCGGCCCTTGATCGTCAGCAGACGCTCTGCTAACTCCTCGGTGAGCTGCTCCAGCCGTGGGTTATCCACTACTCCATGCTCCAGCTGCACGATGCACTCTACCATGGCCCTGCGGGTCTGCACCTGTAGCTCCTGCCGCGCGGTATCCTTTTGCTGGTAGATGTGCATCCGATCCGCGTGGTATATCCGTCTGGCGAAGACGGATTTCATTTCCCGGATACCTTCTTTAGTGAGATACCCTTCCTTGGGGTCCGCGGAAAAGAGGATCATGTGGATGTGTACCTGATTCGGCTTTTGGTGGAACGCGGCATACCAACGCAGGTTTTCCGGTCGAATCTTATACGCTTTTGCGATGTCACAGATGGAGGCGTTCACCAAAGCCTGCCAGTTTTCCGCGCTGTCGTAGCCAAGCCGCTCCGCGTCCTCACGGCGTAGCGCCACCACCGGCGTCCACACATTTCCCGGATGCTCCGCTACCTCCCGTACCGCCTGCGCGAGTTTTTTTACCTTACCGTTGGCATCCCACAGCCCGTGCTCGCCGTCCTTCTGGACGCCGGGACGATGGGAGATGTAGTCGATAAAATTTTCCTTTTGCTCCAGCGCCTCCATGTAGTCTTCCTGCACCTGCTGGATGAACGCAGAGGCGCTGCCCTGGGTGGGGTGATCCAGATATTCCTCGTACTCAATGAGTTCCCAACAGGAGGGGAAGGACTTCAGCAGCCGCGTGATAAAATCTCGCTGCTTTTTTGTAGTGGGAAGTGTACTGCGCTCATCCGCCAGCAGCTCCACGCCAGGACGGGTGGCAACGTAGCGGGTACGCTGGGCCAGCTTCGCAGCGTTCTTTCCTCCCTTGAGGTAGGGGGAGATCAGTACGATCCGGGCCATTCTTCCTCCGGCTCTATGCGCCGCTGCTGATGCACAGCGTTTTCAAAACTCACCTGACCGTTGGTGCGCTTCACCTCGTCCACGGCGTAGGCCCGCAGCTCCCGCGTGTGAATGGGATCGGTACGGAAGTGCGCGGCGATGGTGTGGCTCATCATGTTCTGCTCCACCGCGCACTTGAAAAGAATACGGCAGAGCCGATTGTTGTTGTCGTCCAGTGTACCCTGAATGGCTGTGAGGATGGCTTGGGAGAGGTAGGCGGTATTGTCCTCGGTGCCAAGATAGCCCATGTAGAACCGCAGGGCCTTTTCTACGAATTCATTGCGGCTGCGGCAGTTATCAGCTTTCAGCCAGCCGTCCATGCGGTCGATCATGTCGGGCGGGAGCCAGAATGTCGTTTTCTTTTTCACTTTTTCTTCCATCGGTGTTCTCCTTTCCTTGCCGTCGGTCAAAAGGGGCGCGAATGCCGGAAACACCGTGCCTTTTTGGAAATCAGACTGCGGTTTTTCTGATATGATCTGAAATAGACTGCGCTTTGGAAAGCGCGAAAAAGCCCCGCACTGCGGGGCTTTGTGGGCGGGCCGCGGGCGCTTGCGACTGCGGCCCTTTATCTTGTTATATTTTCGAACGGGGATATTACGCCATAAAACACCTTCAAAACCGGTATCAACGCCCCTTGAGGGAGCGATGATATAATATCCTCATGCGGACAGAGAATTTCC
>ENA-UPSY01000326-UPSY01000326.1-human-gut-metagenome-genome-assembly--contig:-NODE-326-length-58605-cov-20.443514_pt1 | contig 58605 bp, 50 predicted proteins | sample MGYA00250044_ERZ773365 | MGnify/ENA primary metagenome ERZ773365 (study PRJEB29103, sample SAMN06111932) | human gut metagenome | biome: human gut; feature: ankylosing spondylitis patient; material... | reverse complement strand
AGCACCACGGTTTTCCCCCGGAAGATCCCCTCGCTGGTCTCCACGAGCTTGGGAACCGCCGTCAGATCCATGCGGAGAACTTCCGCGTATTCGCTGCGTGCCCCAAAACGCTCCGCCTGCTTTTGCATCTTCTCCGCCAGAGAGAAGCCGTCGATCCCGTCCTCAAAGCCGGGATAGTTGTCGATCTGCTCGGTCAGGGCCATCTGCCCACCGGCGGACAGTTTTTCCAGCACGATGGTGTCCAGCCCCGCCCGTGCCGCGTACAGGGCGGCGGTGTAGCCGCCCGGGCCGCCGCCCACCACGAGCATATCATAAACATGATTGTTGTTCATATCTGAACCCTCCGTTATTTCGCCAAGGCTTCCTGAATGAAACGGTCGATCTCTGCCTTTGAGCCGGGTGCGGTGACGGAATCCACGGCCTTTCCGTTTCGGTACAGCACCAGAGTTGGGATGACCGCGATCCCCTCGGCTCCCGCCAGCCGCGGCTCCTCGTCAATATTGATCTTGCCGACAACGAGGCTGTCCGCGTATTCCTCTCCAATCTTCTCATACGCAGGGCCAATCCTCCGGCAATAGCCGCACCAGGGCGCCCAGAAATCCACCAAAACAGGCTTTTCCTCCCGGATCAACTGCTTAAACTGCTCCTGATTCATATTCATAGCTGCCATATCTGTCAGCTCCTTTCCTTTGTTTGGGTATAGTATACCGCGTGACAGGCGGTTTTACTGTGACGGCGTCACATAATTTGAGAAAATCGGCGCGGCGCTGCTCTGGTTGTACGATTATGATTGCCGCTCCCAGCCTTGGAGATTTGCCGCGAAAATGTGAGCAGAAAAAAGTCATGACTTAATCACCGCGAGGGCTTGTATATCACCCGAAAGGGATAGCTACGAATACACACCGCAAAAAGAAAAGATACCTGGACGCGGTGAAGGCTTGGGCTCCTTGAGTTCTGCAAAGCTTTTGGAGTTCAAACAGAAAATACCAACAGCCAAAGCGACTGTGGGTATGATCAAATCAGATTGTACGAGCTGACGCTACCTTGTCAATCTCTGCAGGTCCGTAGGTTGTCTCAAGTACAAATCGGAGTCGTTTCGGCTCCGATTTGTGCTTTTTGCCGCCGTTCGCTCGGCGGATTTTCCATTGTTTCCGTCCAGCCCTGCCCGCTTTTTTCGCGTTCTGGGTCAAAAGTGGGTCAGAGGCTGTAATATCCGTAGAGGACTGGCGAGCTGCAACCTTGCGCCACAGTCCACACTATCTATCCTCATACCACAAATGGCGTAAAAGACAGCGTTTCGTGGGTATATTTTCCCCGCACCGCGTTCGCCTCGTCCTCGCTGACAGGGCGGAAGCCCTTGCCGCCAACATAGTGGTCGGTCGTATCGGAGTAGAACCAGCCGTCCAAAGAAATCAGCGTTTCCAAATGCCGCAGCGCGCCGTTTTCGTAGCGGTAGTAGGAGAAAGTCCCCTCGCTCGCACCGTCGCTGCCCTCGTGGGCGAGACTGCCGTCGGTGCAGAGGTACCAGCGGCTGCGGCTCCAGCCGTCCACGACGCGAACGGCTTTTGCGCCGTCGAGGCAGTAAATATTGAAGATCACGGTATGGCCGTCGCCCCAGTCCGCGCCGAGCAGCAGCTCAGGGATCCCTTCACCGTCAAGATCACGCAGCAGCCAGCCGGGCGTCTGGTAGTAGTCGTTCACGGACAGAAGATCGTGGCTGAAGTCGGTCTGCACCTCGCTCGCGCCGGAGCGCCGCAGGCCGCTGATCTCGGCGAGCAGCGCGTCGTAGGCAGCGTAGTCGGTCGTGATAGCCGCACCGCCGCGCGCAGGGGGCGAAAACACGGAGGAGGCAGGGCACATGTCATTTATGTGGATTCCGTTGTCCTTCAAAAATCGCGTGAGTACGCCTTGTGAGTCGCTTTGCAGTGCCTCGTATTGGCGCTGGCTGACAGGATCGTTTAACAGGAACTGCACATCGGACGGCAACACCAGCAGATACACATACTCATCATCGGCTCCGAGGACATACTCGGCGATGCCGAGAATCTCGGGGACAGGCAGTGCGTCATAGCCCCTCCATTCCTTGAAATTATCCCAGCTCATAGCGACCAGCCACCATACGTTGCCCATTCCCCCGTCGGGATACGCCGCAAGCGCGTTCTTTTCCGACAGATGGAACAGCATGATCCCATATCCCCCCAGATAGGTAGTCCCCTTGTCGCAGGCGGAGAGCTCTGCAATATCCTCCCATGCAGCGGGAACGGTGAGCGTCAGCGACAGCGTCGGCTCGGTCATGGTTTTCATTTCCTCCTCTGCCGGCTCGCTTGCGCCAATACATCCAAACAGATAGTCTCTCAACTCCGCACTTCCGGAATGCAGCTCATAGAGCCGCGCTGTCTTGCCGTCAGTAATGGGGTTGACCAGCATTTCACGCTCAGAGAGCATGATCTCGCAGCGTTCGCCCGCGGCGCTGATAAAATAGAGCCTTGCATAGCAGTCCTCCATTGCTGACGCAGCACCAAGGCGTTTGTATTGCAGGGCATCCAGCAGAGCGTAGACGGCGTCCGTTTCTTCCGCCGTCAACTGGACGTTGGATGGCTGCGCGCCGCTTGCGTCCGTTACATCGGCATAAGTGACCTGTTCCCGATGGAAACCGACCAGTCCGGCGGCGTCGGTATCCGTAGGCGGATTCGTCAGAAAGCACACCGCTACAACGACGCACACGGCGACCGACGCCGCGACCACCCAGAACGCGGGCTTTTTGTAGTGAAGTGCATTCTTCACACGCTCCTTGACGCCAATTTCACCGAACGCCAGCGGGCAGGTGATGACTGCCTTGCGCGGCATACTGCACGCAAGCAGCACCGTGGAATAGGTCTTGACGGCGCTCTCGTCCATCGTGCGGATCACCCGCTCATCGCAGGCCAGTTCAATGTCGCGGCAGAGCAGCGTATAGGCGAGCCACAGCACGGGGTTGAACCAGTAAACCGCAAGCAGCGCGAAGCCCAGCGGTTTCCACCAGTGGTCACGCCGCGCGAGATGCGCCCTCTCATGCGAGAGTACATTCTGCCGTTGCACCTCGTCCAGCCCGGATGGCAGATAGATGTGTGGTTTTACAACACCGAGGATAAACGGCGAGGAAATGGCATCGCAAAGATAAATGTTATCCTGAATGGGGAGCGACACGCTCACGCGTCGGCGCAGCCGAAGATAGCTTGCGAGCGCATAGAGCAGCATGGCTCCAAGGCCGATGAGCCACACCCAGCCTGCGATCTCCGTCCAGACATAGAGCGGGTTGACGCTGGCTGTCGGCACGGCGGCAAAATGTTCGCTGAGTGAGGGATTCACAGCATTGTCGATGACGCTCACGCCGCTGGTGATGGTCGGCGCGGGAGCAGACTGCACGGCCACGGGACTGACCGTTTCTGCACTGGGGATCAGACTCAGCGCACTCTCTATGGAAAATGGCAGCACAAGCCGCAGCGCGACGATGCCCCAGAGCAGAACATTCATCCACTTGGGAGAACGCTTTGATACCAGGCGCAGTACCAGCACGGCCAGCACCAGCCAGCTTGCGGAAATGCTCAGATTCAAGAGCTTCAAAAAGACGGCAGCCATGGTCTCACTCCTTTCCGCAGCGGTCGATCATGCGCTGAATTTCCGCAATGTCCTTCTCCGAAAGAGATTTCCGCGTGGTAAAAGCCGCCAGAAACGCGGGAAGGGAACCGTCGAAGGTGTCCTCCACAAATTTCTCGCTCTGTACGGCGTTATAACCCTCCTGTGAGAGAAGGGAAGTGACCGTGCCGTTTTCGTTCTGAAAGATACCGTGTTCGCAGAGCTTTTTCAAAACCGTATAGGTCGTGGATTTTTTCCATTGCAGCTCCTGTTCGCACAGCTTTACCAGCTTGCCAGAGGTCAGCGGCTCGTGCTGCCAGATGAGTTCTGCAAAACGCGTCTCAACAACGCCCAGTTTGTAACCGTCCATGTGTGCCCCCTTTCTTCGCGGGTCTACTTATGATAGACTTCTGATACTTGAAGTCTATCATAAGTAGACTGTACCTGTCAAGCACATTTTGCACCATTGGAATCAATGATGACCACCCGACCTCAGAAAATGGCAAGTTAGTCGCTTTGACAAGCGGCCGTCCGGCGTTTCGAGAATATGCAAAACGCTCCGAGGGTAGTGATACCACCTCCGCCTCGCACGTTCAGAAAGTACTGCACACAGAGCAAAAACAGCATCACCAAATTGCAAACAGATTTCAAGATCCAAGACGTTTACGAAAGATCACCACTTGCTCATGATCTTGCCGTACATCTGGAGCTTTTCCTGATCGTAGCGCTGCACCATCAGCATGACGTGCTCGCCCACCATGAAGTCCGCATCCTCGTGCTGATAGGAGTAGTTACACATACAGGTCACGCCATCAGGGAGGTTGCAGAACACGCCGCCGCCATATTTTCCGGAGATCATCGCAAAGCGGCGGGAGCCTACAGGGTGACGCTCCTCCGCACCAAAGAAGGGGTTGACTTCCGTTTCTTTCGCGGAAACAATCAGTTCACCAGTACGGGGGTGATACTCCTTTACAATGCAGTCGATCTCCGAGCCCGGGTGAAACTCCGTGCGAAGATCCGGGATGGCCGCGTAGCGGATCTCTCTCTGCGTCATATCAAGGTCGTAGCCATAGCAGTCCACAAGGCAACGGCGGGGGCCGACCGCCAGCATCCTGCAGGTAATGCGGGAACCGACAGCATGAAGATCCTCACGGGCAGCAAAAAAGCGGCGCTGGCTGCGACTGGCCTGACGGCGGGACGCCTGTGCACGGTTAGCGGTACGCTCCACCTTGGTGACGATTACATCGATGCTGGCCCCCACCATATTTCGAAGCACGAAGTCGGGTCGCTCCTCTCCCAGTTCCCACATTTCGGACTCGCGGATCAGAATGGGGATGCGATACGGCACCACAACGGCACAGAGTTCCCGCTTATTTTCAAGCATTCTTGCCTCGCTGCGCGGAAGGTATCTTGCGTAGAGATCCACACCGATGATCGTTCCGGTAATGGCGCTGCGGCCGCGGAAAGAGGCATAGATGGAGTTCCATTCTTTCCGTTCCTCTTCGCTCAGCCCCCGATCCAGTTCATTGAAGTCCAGCTCGTAGAAGAGCGTGCGCTCGCTCTTTTCATCCGACGCATCAAGCGTTTCGGCGTTATCTGCTGCCAGGTATTCATCCTCCGCAGGTTCTGCAGCGGCTTCTTCCGTGACCGGCTCTTCAAAGCCCCAATCCGCTCCATCGGCCTCAGAACCATGCGGCGCAGATGCGGGCAGATTTGAATGCAAATCCTCTGCTGCCTCAAGAAATTCCGACGTCTCTTCGTGCAATTCCGCTTCTTCCGCTCTCTTCTCAACAGTATCATTTTCTTCTTGGGATGCAGTTTTTTCTTCTGCAGATAGTCCAAACGGCTTCGCCTCGGCTGCCTCCATTGCCGGAAGCGTCTCCGACTGCTCTGCCGTTTCCTCCGCAGAAAGATCCCCCTCCGGCAACTCTGCGGGAACGTCGCCGGTATCTGCGCCTGCCTCGTCATGCAGCACGCTACCCGCAGGGACGCTCCCCAGAGCGGTTCCTTCAACAGCAGTATTTACGATCTCTTCTTCAGGGGTAACTTTTTTCCTTGCCATATAATGTTCCTCCTAAGTGTTATATTTTTTCCGGCTCATTGGAGCCAAAAAAGCGATGAGTACCGTCCTTCTGTCGGGCGGCGAAAAAGTGATGCCGGGGCAGATCGATTTCTCCAAAGGAACCGCTCTCGGAAATCCAGATGATCCGCTCGCCCTTCATACGGGGGACGGTTGCAATGTGAGTAGCGGCGTCCAGCCATGCCACGCTGAAAAGGTATCCGGCCCCCTTTCCGTTTCCGGTAAAGCGCAGGAGAAATGGTTCATGCAGTCCGTCTTTCGAGTAAAATCCGGGCTGCACCCTTGTAAGCTCCAGCATAACGTCCAGTGCTTCCAATAGCCGAGGGTCTATCCTGCGGTCTCCGTAAGAAACCACATCACCCCGCAGCCAGACATAATTGGTGCCTGTGCGCATCTGGCGAAGCATGATCTCCATGCGCCTTTCGTCAATTTTGATTCCCTGTGTACGGTAATGGGCCTGCACCAGAGCATGGAGCTGGCGGACACGCAGGTACTTAAACTCCTTGAGTATTTCGAGGATATACTTTTGCTGGTTGGATAGCAGCATTGTTTTCCCTCCCTTCAAACGGCCGCGCAGATGGTATTGAGATATGGGTCGATCATAAGATCGCTCTCACTTTCGGCAATGCAGTTGAACAGCACCGCCATGGTGTAGGCCGTGCTGTTTTTTACATTCCGCTCCTGATTGGCGCGGAGCTTACTCTCTGCCTCCCGCAGGATCATGCCGTCCAGCCGTCTGAGCTTTGCCCGCACGCGGCTTTGTGGAAGCGTGGCATTGCCAATACGGAAGCTGTCGGCATAAAAAAGCCGCTCAATGGCGTTTTCAAACACCAGAGCGGTTTCCGGTGCGAAGCATTCAAGCTCGCAGCTGTCCAAAATATCCAAAAGTTCTTCTTCTGCGTCCCCGTCGGTCCGTCCGTCCTGCGCTGGGGCTCTGACAGACTGACGGACTTCCATATGACTTTGATCAATCTTTCTTTTTTCTTTCTTACTTGGCGGCAATTTCTGCGGTTCTGGGAACGCGGATTTTGCAGTTCTTGAAGCGCGATCTTCACGATTCTTGGACAGCAGATTCTGCGGTTCTTGGCATGCTGCTGAGGGTTCCCCGTCAGCAAGACCCTCCAGATCCGAGGTTCTTGAACCGCGTACTTCCGATTCATCCTCCGTGATAAACGGCGCACAGGAATAGTCCGGATCTTCGATCGGTGTGACACGGGCAAGATAGATCTGATTGGCATCACCTCGCCCGCAGCGTTTTTCCCATACCAGCTTGAGCTCCACCAGTCTCTTAAAAGCCGCCGTGACCCGCTGCTCACAGATGCGCAGCTCTTTGGCAAGCGCTTTGCGAGGAAAGATCACAAAGACCTCCCCGCGCTCATTGACCCAGCCATTTCTGCGGGAGAGCTGAAAACGGTTCAAAAGAAAGGTATAGGTCACCTTCGCCTCCAGGCTCATCTCGCAGTAACGGGGATCAGAAAATAGCCAGCGGGGCATCTGCATGTGGTAAATGCTCTGCACATCTGTCTGGCACATCAGTTGGAAAGTTGGACGCTCCTTCATTTTCGCTGCCCTCATAACGGGCACCTCCTCTTTCTTTTTCGATATAGGCAATGGGTCGTTTCTATTGACGCCATAAAGCGAGAGTACGGTCAGACAGCACGCTGACAATGGAATATCTTCTTTAAAAGAGGCCGATTGCTCGACCTCTTTTTCATATTCCGCGCCCGGGTGGAATGCGCGTGGGATCGTCCATCTCTTCCAGTTCCGGGTCATCGCCTTCCAGAATGGCTTCGCAGGTCATCTCCACAAGGCCGATCTCCTCTGGCGTCATGCTGTCATTTCCGCAGGAGCTTCCGCTGGCTGCGGCTTCTTCGGTGGGAGAAGTCTGGGGCTGCATATCCGGCCGTTTCCCCAATGCAGGCGACGGCTGTGGTGCGGGCGGAGCGGACGATGTGTTCCTTGCAGCGGTCGATGTGCGATTTCCTGCCGTGCGACGCTTTGCACCCTCTTCTTCTCTCTTTTTCCATTCCGGCACATAGTCAAAGACGCTGCATTTTTTCAGCTTTTTGTATTCCGGCAGTTCCTCCAGCATGATCTTATAGAGCTGGGCGGGCTTATAGTGGTTGAACATCACAATGCAGAGAAACTTATTGAGCCGCAGGAATTCATCGGGCTGGAGAAGATCCCGCTGGGTGTTGCTTCGTGTCTGGGAATAGGGGCGGGTGGTGCTGTAGATGGGAGAGAACAGCGGGGCCAGCGGAAACTGATTGTTGGTGACGGAGATCGTAACCTTGCCGCACTTTTTTGCGAAGTATTCCGCACTCGTCATATCGTTGCATCCCATGTAGAGAGTCATGTCAAAGGAGCCGAGCTGATTTTCCCATTCTTTCCCCGGATACTTTTCCTGCCATTGAGAGAGGGACTGCACCGCCACCTGCACGGACATATTGAAGCCGCGGATGGAATTGAAAACATCAGAGATGCCCTCCATGTAGCCGATGTTGAGATATTCTTCCAAGCAGAAGTTTGTCAGTACGGGAAGCCGCCCGCCATGGAGGCGGGCGTAATTGGATAGCTGCGGGAAGGTCAGAGAGAAAAAGAGGGAGCTTAAAAATCGATAGGCGCTATCTTGGGCGGAGATGATGACAAAGTACGCACAGGGCTTTTGCCCGGGAAGAAGCAGGTCTACATCGTGGTTGCGGGTGATCTTGTCCACCAGCGGATTTTGAAAGACCGCAAGACGGTTGCCAAGACCGATGATGATATTGCCCCAGAGGTTTTCTCTTGCCTTCAGAAAGAGGCCGTGGGGGCCTTTGGCGGGATGCTCCGGCGGCAGCTCCGCAAGGATGCGGTTGATCTCGTTGACGCTTTTATAGGCGAGGATCTTATAGACGTCTCCGAGGCTGCGCTGCTCCAACGGAAGAAGATTGCCGCGGGCATCCTTCAGATTGCAGACATAGTGGATAAGTGCCATCAGGAGGTTCAATTCCGCACGGCTCCAGAAGTCATCCGCCTCCTTGGGGCCGGAGGTGTTTTGAATGATGGTGTTGGCCACGGTGGTTACAAGGTCAGGATTTGCTTCCAGTCCCGCAAGGCAGTTCCAACCGTCAGAGTGCGCCATATCGAGGAAATTGACCGCCTTGACATAGAAGCCATGCTCCCGAAAATACGGCGCAAGGTTTTCAAAGAGTTCGCCTTTGGGATCGGTCACGACAACGGATTCATGGTGTCCGCCGCTGCTTCGCTGCGCGCAGCCCATGAGGAAGGGAATGATAAAGCCTCTGGACTTATAGGAGCCGGGTGCGCCGATGCAGAGGATGTTATTGTTTTCCCCAGGCTTCATGCGGTGCGCCACGTAGGTGGCGTATTTTTCCGGATCATCCGGCCGCGCCTTAATGCGTCCAAGGAGCATTCCGGTAACTTCTTCGGCGCTGCCCAGCTCCAGATGCTCAGCAAGCTCCTTTTTTGTCGCAAATCCAGAGGTGCCGTGAGTGCCGTCCGGCAGGATATCAAAGCCGCGGGCGTCCCGGGTAAATTTGTAGCCTGAAAACCAGCTGTAGCCTTTTTTCGTAATGAGGCAGACCATAAGGGCAATGAAGGCGGAAACGCCAAGGCCAAAGGGCGTAAAAACAGCGAAGAGATTTTTGAAGGGGTTGAATACCCAAATGCTCTCGATCACTTCACCGGTGGTGTTGAATACGGATTCCTTTCCCAGCTTGAGGGAATTGAGGAACATTCCGTAGAGATACCAGCCGATGCCGCCCAGCACCGCATACAGCGGCACGCGGGCCTTATTTCGTTCATACCAGCAGCCCCATTTATTTGCGAGGCGATCCTCTATCTTTTCGATCAACTTGGATAAGCGGGGCATCCACCACGGCTCCTTTCTTCGTCAGATATTGTGTGCAAGGGGGAAGATAGAGCGACGGAGGATGGCCGAACAACTCCGTCAGAACGCTCTCCGTCACCTTATAGATGACGGCGTAGCCGGTATCTTTATAGCGCCGCAGCAGCACCGCGTCACCCTGAGCATCCAAGGCGGCCAGTGAAATCGGCAGGCATCCCCTCTTTTTTGCGCTTGCGATGGCAGCGTCGATCCGCCGCAGGTTCATATCCGCTCCAATGACGAAGGGACGGTTCTGGTAGGTGGCATCCCATGCGGGAGCATCCTCCGGCGGAGGGCGGTAAGCAGAGCGCAGCATCAGCTTTGAAATCTTCACGCGGTAGTCCGGAACAGCCATAATTTGAAGCTGACGCGCACCTGTTTCATCACAGGAGAGCAGATGGACGGGATAGTGAAGTCCCCGATAGGCTTCGCTGTATCGGATCAACTTGGCATCCCGCTTTTCATCACGCGCCTTGAGTTCTTCCATGATGTCAGCGTAGGAAGCTCCGGCAAAAAGAAAGGCGCGCTGCGTGTCTTTGCCGAAATTGGTGTGATTATGAAACGCTGCCAGTTCGTCATTGACCGCCATGCGGCCGATTCCAGAATAGATATAATGTACCGCGTAGTAAGTGCTGCCCAGATGTGCAATCGCCCCGACGCGGGCGCTGCCCCATGGATTGTGTCCGCGGCTTCTTGTAATCGCAGTAATAAACAGCGTGGAAGGCTCCGCCAGACTGTTCGCTGTTATTGTGAATACATTGATCCCCGCATGGTAAGCAGTCATCATCAGAGAGGAAAGCCGCACACGCCGCTCAATCGCCGCATCATGGTACGAGAGCGTCAAGTTTGGAACATCACCCTCTAAGGCTGCCTGCAAAAAGGCTCTACCGCTGTTTGTGAGAAGCAGCGTGTCACTTCGTTGATGGCGTTTGATCAAGCCCAGCGTTATCAAGTTTTCACGCTCTGTTTCTGTAGAGATACTGCTCAAATCATCGGGACGCACATTTTGACACCAGCAGAGAAGCCTCAGAACATCCATATCTCTTACGCTCATAAGCACACATGAACCACTCCCTTCCCAATTCCTGCGAACGCCGAAATCGCCCTTGCGCCGAAAACGGCGCAAGAACAATTTCGGCGTCCTTACGAGCCGCTATGTGGGCGCAGCCTGTTGCCCCCACATAGTAGACAGGTCAGTATGCGAAAACCGGCCAAAAACACTTCTCAAAAAAGCTGTTGTTTCAAGCCTTCCAAGCCCGCTGACACCCAACAGACCAGCCGCGCTGCAAAGCAGCTCCAAGGCGCTTGAAATCAGGCAGCAATCTGTTGGGTGTTTTCGCAGCTTTTTCACCTGCTTTGCCCATCAGCACCATCCACCGAAATAGAAGTTTCCGGAGGCATAGTCACTGGAATGTGCGGAGAAAAAGTCATGAGCATCGGACAGGGGCAGGACGGTGATATGACAGCACTCCTGGCTTTGCACTGCCGTAGAAAGAAGGGCGACTGCCAGCGTATGCTGGTCATCATCCGGAATAAGTCTTCCTTTGATGGCGTTGCTGACCGCCTTCCACCCCTTGTTGTCCTGATCGAAAATATGCCGTCCTTCCATGGCGGTATGCTCATCAATGATCAGCATGGCCCGCTCAAAAAACGGCAATTCCTTTCCACACGCCTCATAGCTGTCCAGCAGCCGCCGAATGGTATCGCTGAGCCAGTTTGGGCTTTGATACCGGCAATGGGGCAGCAGCGTATTGATCGTGATATGGAGCCAGCCATAGCCAAAGGCCTCCACGCTGCCCGTTACATCCATGGATGGCAGAATCGGCTTTTTCGCAAAGCCCCCGCTTCCCGGTGCGTACCGCTCGCAGAGTTTTCGCAGTTCCAGAGTGGCTGCTTCAAATTGTTCCATCGTCTGCTCCAATGTCTTTTGCAGCTTGTTTGGATTCATCTGCCCGCCGTCTGTCAGGGCAACCAGAGAGCCGGTCTGTCGGAAGGCATTGCCGATCAGCTCCTGAATCCGCATCATATCCCGCTTTAGATCATTCATCGATTTGCCCCGTTCGCTTTACGCGCAGATCGGTGGGTGAAGTGGTAATGGCTTCATATTCCTTTGGTGTCGTGTGGAACGCAATGGGAACATGGTTGTAGCCGATGCAGAGAAGTCCCTCGCCGCGCCGAAAGCGGGTGATCTGCCGAACCTCATCTTCGGAAAGGTTCAGCTTATCCTGAATGAGCCGTGCCTCCTGCTCCTCCATCTGCATAACCAGTTTAATGCGGCTGGAATCGAGGATTCCTTTGCCGTAACTCCCGCCCTCCAGACTGAAAAGGTCCTGCATTCCCTGGGTGCTGGTAACTGCGATCCCGCCAAGGCCACGGATGGTCTTTACCATTTCCAGCACAAACCCGGCCGCCTGCGGGTTTGCCGTAGCACCCACAAGACTCCATAACTCGTCTGCCAGCAGCGCCGAGAGTTCGTCCTCACAGTTCATAATGAGGTCGTAGGCGATGCTGGTGGCCCAGAAGGTGCCGTCCGCGATCATATCATCCGGCATACCAGAGAGGTCGAGGACAATGTACTTATTGTTAAGTTCAATGTCGTTTCGGCCTGCCATTGCCGCAGCCGAGCCAGTGACATAGCGAGAGAGCACTACTGCCAGATGCCGCGTGTCCTGCTCTTGATAAAGAATCTCATACCAGTCCGAGAGAATGGGCATGGTGCGGAAATTTCCGTTCTCATCGACAATGGTGCTGTTGTCGAAGGTAATGCCGTAGCGCTTATAAACCTCCACCAGCGAGGAGTCAAGGCGGCTCTTATCCTCTTCGTTCAGATCCTTTTTCTTCAGAGAAAACCAGATGATCAGCTGCGCGATCTTGTCTGCCAGCACAGAGTCATCCCGCGCGGCGATATTTTTGAGCTTTGCGTAGGAGTCCAGCGATTTCCGCCGAATCGCCATCAGATTCGGACAGTCCTTTGAGGATGGCGACATCCGCAAATACAGCCCGCCCAGACGCTCACAGAGGGGGCGGAACTCATGCCCTTTCTTGGGAACGATGATGATGACCCGCTTGCCCTGTTCCCGCAGCCGCCCACCGAGACATTGCAGCGTCACCGTCTTGCCTGCACCGGTAGAGCCGCCGATCCACCAGTTGCCGCTGGTGTACTTATAATCATCGTAGGGATTGAGAAATACCGGGGATCGGTTATAGAGGTTCAGTCCCAGAAAGATCCCGTCGTGGTCACTCAGCTCATAGGAAACGAATGGGAAAGCCGCTGCCACGCCGGAGGTCAGCGCATTGCGGCGTGCCTTACGCTCAATATCCGGATCAAGCGCCAGAATAGGAAGGGCTGAGAGAAACGCCTGCTCGTTTTTATAGTCGCAGCGCCGCGCGATCATATCCACGGATACGCACAGCTTCTCCACCTCTGTGACGCGCTGTTCCAGCGTTTCAGAATCAGGCGCCGTCACCTCAATCAAGGTGTGCATATAATAGAAATTCTCGCCTTGCCGGTTCATTACATCCTTGAGATAGAGACCGGAACTGATCGCACTATCCAGTTCCTCGTAGTCCTGCCGCGTATCGCCCACGTCCCGCATCCGGGAGCGGTTGACCATGGTGGTCTGGGCGATTTTGGAGAGGATCTTTTCCTTAGGCTGACGCTTGACGAGAAAACTCAGGTTAATCCCTTCGCCAGCCTCCACCAAAGGCGCAAGCCAGCAGGTGCCAACCGTGGTGGTGTAACCGTAGCCCGTGATATAGAGATAAGCATGATACACGTCGTCTACGATGATGTAGTCACGGCTTTTTGTATCCACCGTGGTGGGAGAGAGAATGTCGAGAATGGTGGTGGAGCCGGCTTCAAGCTCACTGAGATCCGGCTTTTCTTCGCCAAAGAGCATCCGCTTCAAAAAAGGCTGTTTTTTGATTTGATCTTCCGAAGGCTGTTTTTTCTTTCTGGACTTCTCTGGAACTGCTTTTGCAGTTTTTTTCGGTTTTTTCTTTACTTGCATCGTCTTACTCCTCATAAATGCCGTGAACGGCCGTTGTCATATCGAAAACGCCCTCCGGCAGACGCACACGCTGGCTGGTTTTCTTGTTCAAAATCTCATAGAGCAGCTTGAGCACAAAATTATCGGAATACTGAGGCTCCAATACCTCCAGTTCACATAGATCCAGATACCGCCTTGCGGTGTCGGCCTCTTCGTTGAGCCGCTGGATGATGGCCTGCACCGTGTTGCGCTTGGCCCGCATGGAGGGTTCATACTGAAACACAAGGAAAAAGCGATGCCGCATGGCGCCGTCGGCGATGCCATGACCGATCTCCCGAATGTTATCCTCGATCATCTCCCGGCACGCTTCGTTTTCCTCCTGTTCTGCATAGCGCTGCATCTGCTCTACATACGCCTGCGTGTCCGCAGGCAGCGTGCGGGCGATCATCTGCAGTTCATCCGGCGCGATCTGCAAATACGATGCAAAGGACGAGATAATATTCTGCCGGTCAATGGCAGACTTCAGATAGATGTTGACAGGCAGCACTTCCATGATCTTCACAAAGCGGTTATCTTTGGTGATGACTACTCCGCCGATGATATTTTTGATTGGAAGCCACGCCTGCACGCTGTCACGGTATACGACGCCGCTGCCGCCGGTATGGACGCCTTCGCCAAAAATCAGTTCCTTGAGATTCATTTCCTGACCTCCCCTCGAAATAAGATAATCCGTCGGGATCTCCGCCATTTCCACCAGCTTCCCAGCCACCGTGTCATACTGTCATCACTGATGCCGATCAGCCCAAAGCCGCCCAGCGGCACAATGATCGTCAGCGTCACTATGATTTTCGGAGTCAGATCCAGCGGAAGAAAAGCAATGCAAAGATACAGTGCCGGGAGCGTCAGGAGGACAGCCTCCACCAGATTCCGCAGCTCAAAGAGTCCCATAACGCGGCCTGCATCTGTAAAATTGGTAGGAATGTGATAGACCTCATAGTTCATTCGGATCCACCTCCACGGCATCTAACAGATGTCCTTTGTGCTCATAGCAAATCTGTGCCAGCTTCATCAGCTCCTCTGCACGGGAGAGGATGATATCCAGCATGGCACGGTCCAGCGTTTCCGCATTTCTGGGCGTACAGTTTGCCCTGCCCAGTTCCAGCAGGCTCAAATACTGGTTGCTGAAGCTGCTGTGCTCTTCCAATTCCATCAGCGTAATGCCGCATTTCAGCCGTATATAGCGTAAATAGGTTGTCTCCGCCAATTACTCCACCTCCAGATAGTCGATATAGGGCAGCTTACACCACCCCTGCCAGCCGCGTCCGCTGACTTCGGTTTTCACAACGCCTTTTCGCGTTCCCATGGCTTCTATTGCGTAACCGCCGCCAATATAAACGCCGGCGTGTCCGCTTTTCCATAACATCAGTCCGGGGATTTCCGGCATGGAGGATACCGTGCCGTAGTCTGTTCCTTGAATGCCGGCATTCTTTGCCGCCTGATACATCTGATCCGCACCGTAATCCGGCATTCCGTTTGCGGCATAACCGATGCGCATGATGGAAGCATCCAGCCACGCATAGCCTTTGATCAGGCCGATGCAGTCTGCCGTGCGCCGTCCCAGCCAGTTTGCTTCAATAAAATCAGCGTAATTGCCGACTCCGTCCGGGTACTGCTGCTTTTTATAGGCAAAGAGGGACTCTGTGAGAATATTGCCGTAGGTTCCCCACACATAGCCCCAGTTGTTCTCCCACGCCTGCACCGCATAGGCGGCAAGGTCGAGATTATTTTTCGTAGACGGGCTGACAAAACGGGAAATGTCAATGTCATTATCATAGCTTGTACCATGCTGAATATCGCCGGAATAGGAGCCATCCCCGCTGTAATCCGGTTGGTAGGCACTGAAGTACCCGCCGTACTTCTCAAGCGCGCCGCTATCCTTCAGCGTTTCAAAGAGGGCGCCTGCCCACTGTCTGGCATCCTCATTGAAGCCCATCTGCTCCATCAACTCTTCCGGATCGATCCGCTTGATCTCTACCTCCAGCGTTGCGGAGGTGCTGCCACCCAGAAGAGAAAGCGATGGCTGATAGGACAGGGTGGATCGGCAGAAATTCTGAATCAGCTCCGCGCTCATGGCGTCCAGATCCTGCTCATAGGCGGCGGAATTGATTGCAATGATCCAGAGCAGGTCATCCTCTTTCATCGTGTTTTTGACTTCAATATGGTCAATTGCCGTTCCATCCGCCTCATATTCCGCCGCAATACCGGTTACGATGGAGTCGATCTGCGTTCGCTCGAAATCATCCAGACGCATATACGCCCCGCCTATACGCATGGCTTGTTCCGTCATATGGATCACCGAAGCGGTATCAGAGGAATCGTAGCCGAAAAAAATATTGGGCAGCGCTGTAAATACTACCATCGGGATCACGATCATGATGAGCAGAACGGCAAGGAGAAACTTTACCAGGGCCGGAACGGTTTCTTTTACCGCAGCGGCAGCGGCACCGTGAACACCAGACACCGCAGCAGCCTGCGCAATCCGGTAGACTGCTTTTGCGGCACGGCCAAGATCAGCCGCCGTTTGAAGGGAAGATCGGGAATTGTCTTTCTCATCCATGCTTCTTACCCCGCTGTTTTCTTGACGGTTTTACATCGCCGTCTGCCTTTACGCTGCCTTTGAGTGCCGCAGTTGTGGATACCGCTTTCTTTCCGGACTGCGCACTGCTTTTCGCAGAAGGTGCGGACGGTCTAACTGTCTGCCGCGACTGTGATGCCGATGGGACGCCTGCCGCCGTTCCTGCCGGGTCGGGGTGTCGGTTAGGCGCTGTCCCTTTGAGTATCGGCGCGGCGGCTGCGGAAGCACTGCGCGATTCCTGCCGGATCGGACTATGCTGCCGTGCATCCGGAGAAACTGCCGTGCGGCTTGGAATACCATTCCTGCCGGGTCGCGGTTCTCCAGACGGCCGCTGCGCAGAAACGGCGCTTTGCATTCCTGCGGTGCCGGGGTGCGGGCTTTCCGCCCGAGGCGGCGATGCCTGACCGGTTGGCTGCTTGGGTGGCCGCTGCGTATAGCGCGCATTGGGTGTATGTTGCTGCACGGTCTGTATTCCGCCGCGAACAGAGGCGGTGGTAAGCATCGCGCCACCAATCCCCGCCGCAGGTCTTGGAGAGTTGTCCTGCAAAGTGTTCACGGTGGTTTGTCCCACCGTGATCCCTGTGTGCTCTGCGGCCTGCGTCACCTGACCAGTTGCTCCACCCTGTACTTTTTGTGCGTTTATCTGACTCATACGGGAAGCGGATGGTGCTGCCGACGTTCCTGCACGGCCGGGCTGCGTTGTCTCTGGCGAATGTACTCTCATGCGCTGCGAGGCTGGGGAGCGCACGCTGCTTTGAAGAGTCTCTGCCGCTCCCGCCACACTGGGGCGTGCCGAAGCGCCAGCTTTTCCTGCCGTACCGGGTCTGCCGGATGCATTCTGCGCACCGACAGGCGGTATCTTTGTTGCAGCCTTGATATGTGTCGGAGAGCGGCGTGTGCCGAGAGGAACAGAACTTTTCCGTTCCTGCGAGGGCCTTGGCGCTGTCGAATTTTTAGGCATACTGTCCTGCGCAGCAGATGGGGCGGACTTTTCCTGCGAGGGTGATTGCGGCGCGCCTGTATGTACAGAGGCGCTTTGCGCATCAGACGACTGTTGTGATGTGCTTTGATTTGTGCTGCTTTGCTGCGCTGCGCTTTGCCGGACATACTCCGCCGTGTTGCCATGACCTCCGCTGGGCCCGCCCATGCGGGGGCCGCCGGACGGCGCGTTGGGCGCAGCGCCTTTGCCGCCGTTTCCTGCGGACTTGCCCACTGCCTTTGTAATTTGAGAAGCCGCACTGCGAACCACCATATAAGTCAGCGTGCCGGGGAGTCCTCTTCCCAGAGAGTCGCCGGTGATGGCGGGATTTAAGCCGATGCGTGTTACAATGACGTCTGCTTTCCGTGCGACCTTGACAATCGTAAGGATCAGCACGATCCACGGGAGAACATCTAAGCCGCTGGGAACTGTGGCAAGGACAGACAGCAGCATTTTGAAGAAAATCACGTTCGTCACCATCAAAAGGCACATACTGCCGAACATCCGGCACCAGCCTGTGAAAATCTCCGAGGTGCTTTTACTGCCGCCCATGGCAAAGGCCAGCGGCGCTGTGATCGTAAGCATGGCGAGGATGACATACCGCTCCGCAATCTCCAAAAGAAGCTTAAACACCTTGAACATCACGATAATGCCGAAAATAATGACCAGCAGCCATGCTGCACCTATGGCTCCGAATACGCTCTCATCTACAAATGTGACATTAACAGCGTCAGGAATCTGGAGCAGCTCAATGATCTTTGACGTCATACTCAGCCCGATCTCGCAGATCTGCGGACTTGCCAGCAGTAAAAACGCAAAAACGAAGGTGCGGGCAAAGAGCAGCTTTGGATCTTCTCCTTCAAAGCCAAGCCCCACCGCCATACTTTTGAGCGCCTGAAAAACCAGATTGCCGATCAGGAGCGCCCAACCGACTGCCAGAAGGATCTGCATGATCTCGTCCACAACGGGAGCGTGGCTTTTCAGATATGCAAAATCCATACTCATAATATCCAGCAGCGCCGTAGAGAAATATTGCCAGCATTCCAGAGCGAGCCCATAGGCCCATTCGAGAAAGCCTTGAAAAATAAGCTCAAGCAACGGGGACACCTCCTTTGCGCCGGAGCTTTGACCTCATTACGGCGTCAGAGTGGCAAGGCCGCTGAAGAGCGGTGCAACATAGGCGATAAAAGCGCCGATGCCGTTAATAATGGCCCATGCGACCCAAATGCGTTTGAGCCAATCCCACGCCTGATCGGTCTTATGCTGATTATTTGAAATTTTTGCTCCGATCACGGCAACGGCGGACATTAAACCTGCCAGCACCGTACTGATGCCGACAATTTTTGTGTAAACATCTACGATAATGCGGTTGGCAACAGTCCACATATCGTCTACGGCAAAGGCTGATGCGGTCATCGCGGCCATAACCCACATCAGGGTCATAATAAGTGTGTAGAATTTGTAGCATTTTCTGATCATAGAAAGCGGCTCCTTTTTACGAGAGAATACTGGAATCGGGAATTTCGATCTTTTTGTCATATGAAAATAAAGCTAAGCTGCATAGTACAATAGATTTTTTGATATTTGCCGTTACTCATTGTACGAGCCAAGAAAAGTGTCCTTGCAATCAAGGTATTGTTTCGTTATAATTAAATCGTTATGGGGTGATAGCTTTGATATTTACGAGCGAGGAAATTGCAATGATTGAAGGAGTTCTCGGCTCCTTTTTTTCTGATAATCATACATCAGAAGACCTGAGAAAAGCCTATTCCCGTGTATGGCAGCATCTTGCAGCGGATACATTAGATTCCGAGGATCTTCAGCGCATTTCCTCTGCGGTCGATTTTGCAATGAAAAATCAGTTCTGTGAATCATGCAGCAGAGAAAGCCAGCGTGTTCTGACAACGGTACTCATCAAGTCGATTTCCGCACAATGATTGAAGCATAATTTGTATATAGCAGGCGGCAACCAGCGTAAAGCTGGTTGCCGCCTTTCAGTAGTTAATATCCCGTCTTGGGCAGTTTCGGAGTAGTGCCGATCTTGCGGACAATGGTGATCCAGTTGGCTGTTGCGGTCTGCCAGGTACCCTGATACTTGCCGCCGGCATCGGCGCGGTTGACCATCTGGTAGCCATTGACCGCCATGCCCTTGACCATCACGCTCAGAGTGGGATTCGCCACAGACTGGAAGCCCACCGGCACGGTTCCGAAGTCAAAATAGATGTCGGTTACCACCTCACCTGCCTGCATGGGTATGGCGTTTAGGGCAAAGCTGTAGTTGTTGCTGCTCAGCAGATTGGACGCCAACACCTGATAGCTTGCGCTGTAGTTGGTCTTATAGAGGATGCGGTAGGTAAGCCGCGCACTGTAGGTGCCGGTACTCAGCACCGTTGCGTTGGCAATATCCGTTGGAATGCGGTCATGCCAGAAGAATGACTCCAGCGGCACATTGCTGGTGTTGGCAACGGTGAAGTCATAGCGCATCTGACTGCCAGCCATCACAGCACTATTGCCGCGCTTGGTGATCGTAACGCCCAGAGAGGAAGGTTTATCGTAGGCAGACAGCTTGATGATCTGACTGGGATATTCCAGCGTGACATCAAACATTTCCGAGGACACCTGCCAATACGCAGGCGCTGTGACCTCACGAATCTGATAACGGGTCAGCGGCAGCGCCTTGCTTGCCGCAACGCCGCGGGCATCGGTGGTAATATAGTCCACCACCTTGCCGCTGCGGGCGTTGACAATCTCATAGACTGCTCCCTTCAGCGGCGTGCCGGGTGCTGTGCCGGTGACCTCGTTATACTCAGCGGCGTACTTATAAATCTGGATCTGGCCCGTGACAGCGGTATTTTCCCACTCGATCTCCACGGTCTTGCCCGGAGAGACATAGACGGTCTTATACTGCTTATCCAGCGTGTAGCCGGGGGCGGCTTCCAGTTCTCTCAGATAAAAGCGGCCGCTCAGCCCGCCAGGGATCTCGTCAATGTAGATGTAGCCCTCATCGTCCGAGGTGTACTCGCCGATGGGCTTCTTGTTCGCATCATAGAGGACAAACTTTACGCCATAGATCCCCTCGCCCGTGACGCTGTCGATTTTGTGGATGACGATGCCGCTGAGCTTTTTGTTGGTCACCTGCAGCGTCACATGCTTGCCGTCCTTGATCTCAAAATAGTGGGGCGTATCATCCAGCCGGAACGATTTGTTCGATGTGACCTCTTTTGCATAGTAACTGCCATCCTCCAGAGCCACGAACACACGGCCATTTTTGTCCGTCGTAACGGTATCCACCAAGGCATCGTCCACCTTGCGGATCTCAAAGGTCGTATTGGGGATGCGCTCACTGTGGTTATCCTCGTTGACCTTGATGATCTCCACGCCACCAATAGGCGTGTTGTAGAAGTGAAGCGTCTGCGTATCGTTGGGGTTGACAACCACGGTCTGGGTACGGGTGTTTTCGTCAATGGTGTAACCGGGGATCGATTTCACCTCCGTCGCTACTATGGTGCCGGAGATGCCGGAAATGGTGATTTTACCCGCCTTATCCGTCCGGTACAGTCCGGTGGAGGACAGCGTGCCGCCCTCGGCATCTACATACGAGCCATCCGCATAGACGATCTTGAACTCGACACCCTCCAACGGCTCCTTTGTAACGGAGTCCTGCTTTACGATGATGAGATTGCCCTTGGGGGCGTTACGGAACTCCAGCGTGGTGACTTCATTGGATTTGACCTTGACGGTCTGCGGGGTATCATCGAGAATGTAGCCTGCCTTTGCGCGGGTTTCCTTGATGATAAGCGTGGTGCCGGGGGCAACATCCGTAATCGTGAATGTACCTGCGCTGTCCGTCACGAACTTGCCGTTGGCATTGCCGATGAGATTGCCGTCGGAATCCGTGACAAGGAACCCCACATCGGAGATGGGAGCGCCGGTCACGGCGTCCACCTTTTTCACGAGCACGCCGCCCTTGGGCTGATTGCGGAACTCCAGCGTCATCACGGCATTGCGTTTGATTTTGATGCTCTGCGGCGTATCGTCCAGGATGTAGCCGTCTTTTGCCCGCACCTCACGGGCGATAACTGTCATGCCGGGGGTCAGACCGTCAATGCGGATGGTGCCCGCGCTATCGGTCACATACTTTCCGTTGGCGTTGCCGATCACACTTCCGTCCGAATCGGTGATGAAGAACTCTACATCGGAGATGGGTGCGCCGGTCACGGCGTCCTTTTTCACAACAAGCAACGAGCCCATCCTATCGTTACCGAAGGTCACGGTAATGACGTCCTGATCCTTACCGGAGAGATAGACCGTTTCCGCGGTGTCGGTGATCACATACCCATCCGGCGCGGAGATCTCCTCGCAGACATAAGTGCCTGCCTTGAGACCGGTCACGACGATGGTTCCATTGCTCGAAGTGCGGTACTCGCCGATAACTGTCCCACCCGTACCGGAGGTGCCGCCAAGGTAGCGGATGCGGAACCACGCGCCTTCCAGCGGCTGACCGCTCTCACTGTCCACCTTGCGGATGATGATGGCGGAAAGGGGAGTGTTCTCAAAGGTCAGGACTTTGCTCTCACCACCGGAGATGAAGCATTCCTGCGTGGCAGCCTCCTTGATGGCGTACCCGGATGCCGGTTCCAATTCAGTTACTTTGTACCAGCCATCCTTGATCTCAGGAAGAATGATTTTTCCGCTTGCGTCAGAAAAGTAAGTGCCGAGGTCGTTGAGCTCGCCGGTGTCGGTATGGTTGCTGCCATACCAGATCTGGAACTTGGCGCCCTTGACGGGATCACCGGTGACGCTATCCAACTTGCGGATCTCCAAGCTGGGCTTGAGGGCATTGAAGAAGGTGACGGTAGATGTCTCACCAGCCTTCAGCGCTACTTCCTGCGGAATGGGGCAGAGAATGACATGGTTGGGGACATTGATCTCCGTCACTTTGAATGTGCCGACCGGGACAGAGTCGAGGAAGATGCGGCCATGGTTATCGGTGGTGGCACTGGTGGAGAAGTTGCCGTCGATCTGCTCGATGCGGTAGGTCACGCCCTCGATAGGCTCTCCGTTGGCGATGTTTTTCTTGATGATCTCAAGACCCGGCTTTTCATAGTCCACAAAGGTGACCTCGCTGGTCTTGCCGGGACGCAGCGCCACGGTCTGCTCGGTATTGGTTACGATGTACGGCTCGGGAACGGATTCCTCACGCACAACATAGACACCGGCAGGAATGGCCGAGAGCGTTGCGGAACCGTCCGTGCCAGTCGTGACGGAGGTGGAATAGCTGCCGGTGACGGACTTCACCGAGAACACCGTGCCAGCGATGGGCTTGCCGCTCATGGCGTCGCGCTTGATGATCTTCATATCGGGCAGCGCGTAATTTTCTGCCGTAACGGTGTACTGCTTATCGCCGTCCGTGGTGTCCACATAGACGCTGATAGGGGTAGAGTCCGCGCAGTACCCGACCGGAGCCTCCGTTTCTACGAAGCTCCACAGGCCCTTGGTGACATCGTTGACCTCGATGATGCCGCCGTTTGCCGTTACATCGCTGCCCACGATCTGACCGTCCCGGTAAATCAGAAAGCGGGCACCATCTAAACCACGGGTGGTTCCTGCGGCAACCTTCTTCAGCGTAATATCGCCTGTACCCGCAGGGGGAATATCCGGTTCTCCCGGCTGCGCTTCAAGAGAGAGTTTTCTCGGCGCGTAATAGTTGAAAAAACTCTGGCGGCCCTTTACGCTGGACTTTGCCCACACTGCCCATTTTGCGGTGTCATCTTCAACAACCGTAGCAATGACGCCCTGTGCGGCGTACTCCTCGATCTGCTTCTGGAAGGCTGCGTCCTCCTTTGCTTTTTCGGCTAACATCCAGTCAATATAGCCGAGATAGGTTTCATAGGTATCCGCGTTGGCGTAACCGCCACCGTCAATATCTCCATCGCCCTCACCCTTAAAGGTCTGGTGATCCCACACATAGGTCTGCGCCGCCATGAAGAGGCTGCCGGGAATATCTCCCTTGTAATCGACGATATAGGTCATCATCCACTTGAAGTTTTCGAGCTGCTGAGCATCCAGTTCTCCCAAGCCACTCTGCGCCAAGGCTGTTTTCAGAACGGTATCCGCATCGGCTCCGGTGGCAGAGGTATAGGTGTAGCTGTTCAGGAAACTGGCGGTTCCCCAGCGATAACCATAACCACGATCCATGCAGTAGAGCATTTTCCCCGCTGCCATGGGCGGCTTATAGCTGTACGGTGTTCCGTCATGGAGCAGGCGGGTCGTCCAGTAATTTGTGTTGTTGGTGGGCTTGATGCCGGTACCGGTGCTGGACGCCGCCAATGCCGAGGTAGGCAGCAGACTCAGAACGGTCACCAGTACAAGCAATAATGATAAAAGTCTTGTTCGAATCTTTTTCAAGGTTGTTTCCTCCTTTTTTGCAAAAGATAAGCAGACCAAGTTTCCTCGGTCTGCTTGGTTGTGTTATGAAATTGTTCATCGTAATTGGACTTCCGTTAATGTCAACTGATTATGCGAAGTCATCCTTTTGCTGCGGGCGCATCCACCCATGTGACATTGTAGCCGTCCAATAAGAAAAGCTGAACGCAATACCAGTAGGGCTCGCCCATGACAGTGCCTTGTGAAAGGCCAATGCCGATTTCACCGTATTTTGTACTGACCATGTTCTTTAGGTGGGCAGCGCTGTTCTTCCATGCTTCAACTGCAAAGGATGAGAGCGAAGACCCACGAATCTGCCATTCTCCGATCAAGTGAATGTTCTCACCGATGTATTTGCAGTCCGTGACGGTGGTATATTTCCTCCCGTCTGGCCTTGTGTGGGAGTAGATGCCGCTGGCGGCCATCTCATCCGCCCGTACCTGCGCCGCCCACATGAGCTTGTCGTTGACAGTCAGCGCGGCAACACCTTTTTCGCGGCGCAGAGCGTTGGTTCGGTCAATGATGTCCTGCTTGGCCGCAGCAGCATCGAAGGGCTCTGCTGTTTCCTGCACGGCAGCTGCGTCCGATGTTCCATTGACAGAGAGATTTGGCTGTGCAGTTTCGGACAATTTCACGTCATAACCAAGCCTTGCCAACGTGTGGCAGATCAGCACCGCCATATTTCCGCGGGTAATCTCGGCGTCCGCAACAGTTTTTTCCGCAGCAAGTCCCAACTGAACGGCAGTCCGGCAGGCAGACTGATAATCCCATACAGCATCAACATCATTCAAGCACCGCAGCATCACCGTGCAGGCCGCCGCAGAAGTAACAGGGTCATTGGAGCCGTAGCGTCCATTGCCATACCCTGCAACCAGATTATTTGCGACGCAGTAGCCCACATAGCTTTTTGCCCATTCCGGAACATCCGTAAAGCTGCAAAGGCTGCGGTAAAAGGCGCTGTCCGTTTCAAATTGCTCGGGATCTGTGACAATTCGGGTGAGCAGCGCCGCCATCTGCGCCCGTGTCAGCCCCTGCTCCAGCATCATGTCGCCAGACTCGTTGCCCAGCATAATGCCGGCTTCACTCAGATAGGCGGCAGCAGACTGCTGCGGACTTTTTTCGGCGGCAAAAGAAGTTACTGTTAAGGATAGTGCAGCAATTACAGCGAGGGAAATAACTCGGATCCGCTTCAAATGATCACGCCCCTTTCCGGTAAAAGACGGTGGTTACACTTGCGGTCATGCGTCGGGTAGCTTCGTCAAAGGTGCATTGATCAAACTCGCAAATGCCCATCCGTTCTGCCTGTTCCGCGACTTCCGCGGGAAGGTCAACAGTGATGTCCATTTTGACCCGTATTTCGTCATCTTTCCTATTTGGTCTGAAATTCTGTACCAAACTGATACTTCCTTTTGATTAAGATTCTCCGGAGTGATTTGAGGATAATACAGAAGATTCAGGCTGTCAAAGGTTTATTTTAAATCCTTACGCCGATAAAACGGAGACACAACATTTTTTGCACAATTCCATCCGTTTTCCATCATTTTATTGAGTTATTTGCACTGCTTGAACGCAAATTCTTTTTTCAGGCTGATTGGCAAGACAGGTGGTAAGCGTGATACGGTTGTCTGCTGTTGCCTGCAAGTAACTCCAATCGGAATTGGAGATGGTTTTTACCAGGATGACCTCATACGTGCGGGTGCCGTAGATCGTGGTATAGGTGATGGTGTCACCGATTTCCAGATCCTTGATGCTGCCGATGGTGTACTTGGCGCCTCGGTTATGGCCGCACACGCCGATATTGCCGTCCCACGCTGAGGTGGAGCTGTAATGTCCCAGTCCCTTTTTCATGCTCTCGTTGGTTTCTCCTTCCCAGACCTTCATGTTGATGTCCAGGGAGGGAATTTTCAGGGTGCCGATGCTGCCGTCCTTTCGCTCCATATCTTTGGCGCCTGTATAAGCAGGCTCCTGATAGGACGGAATGACGGGTGTGACCGCTGGGATACCTACGCCACTATCCACACCGTAGATACCGGAAGCCGAACCGCCTACAGTCTGCTGTAGGCCGGGGAGTCGGAGCTTTTCCATGACGCCGGTTTGTGTGGTGCTGAGAACGCCGTAGGGAAGTTCGGGAATCTGATAATCCACAAGATTTTTGCTACCGTAATGATACGCAGTACCGTAGGTGTCCTCATAAGAGGTTGAAGGGTAATAGTCGGTGTCCGCGGCTGTGTCAAAGGTATAGTCCGCGGCAAAAGCGCAAATAGAAAGGGATGCTGTTGCTGTCGCCGTCAATGCCATGCAGACCAGTTTCTGAAAGAGTTTCATGTTTTTACGCCTCCTGATCTTCTTCGTTTTCCTCTGTTTCATCCGCTTCACATTCTGCTTTCACTACGGCCTTTCGGCGGCATACAAGCAGCGTGCCGCCAACAGCGGCGCAAATCAGAACGATTCCACCTAAGATCCAAGGAAAGTGATCCGCAAAAAACGCTCCGACCTGAGCGGCAGACGCGCCCTTGTGGTTCGCTTCTGTCCCGATATAGGTCAGAACATAAGTAACACTTTCAACACCCTCGTGGGTCACATCGCCGATATACTCCGCTGTTGTAACATAGCCTGTAGCCGCCTGATAGGACGCTTTCGCAGAGTAGGTAGCAACAGCCTGATATTGAGAGGGCATCAGCGCCTCACCCACAAGATCGGTGCCGGTGACCTGCCACTCCACATTGGCAAGGCTCAGGGTTCTGCCGTTCTTGATGGTTGTCGCGGGGACATAGGACATATCGTTGCGGTCAAGCTGTCCGATGGTTTTGGTTTCCGTCACCGTGTAGTTTTTCGTAGCATAGCCGGCGGCTACGGTATTGAGACTGGTGTGATCCAATGCGAGGGTACCCTGAAATCTGCCGTCATCATATTCGATGGTGGGCTTAAGCTGCTCCAGAATCAGAGCAAGGTCATCTTTCGTTGTTTCAACGGTGATAACCTCGGTATGAATCCGCTTTTCTTCCACGGGATTCTCACTTTTTACAATGTCCGCAAAGGTGTAGAGATACCCTTCCAGCTCAAAGGGCTCCTCAATTAGTGCCGCAGGGTCCTGCTCAGGGGATACTGTAAAGGTTTTGATCGCTTGCTGACTGCCGTTGAGGTTTTGAACCACTGTGTCCGTAGGCACCTCCAACGCAAAGGCGTTGGAGGTAAGAACCAGCATCAGCAGCACGCAGGATATTACTCTTTTCATGTTTGGGAGAGCCTCCTTCTCAAATAATTTTTGTGATGCGCATTCCTGCCATACGGTCAGGCGGTATGCCGGATACCTGCTTCATGACGCTTTCTCCTCCTTGATCTTGTATTCTACCGCGCGCTCCGGATGTTCCCGCAGCGCGTCAAGTATTCTGATAGACTGCTCCAGCGCCTGCATTGTATCCCGCTTCTGACGCTTCACAAAGCCATGCAAAAGCAGAACATCTCCATTGGGAAGCGTGCAGAAAATGATGCGTATGAGCACTTTGCTCTTCACCCGCAGCTCCCAGAGATCCCGATAGCGCTCGATTGAAAATCGCTTGAAATGCGGTTCTTTCATTTCCGGCTTTTCGAGCTGGGTCAGGAAATACAGCCGCAGGAGGATTTTTTCCCGCAGCCGCGGATCAAGCCCATCAATAAAATCGGCGAGCGGAGCGGACTTGCTTGTTGGCTGATAGATTAGGATTCCCTTCATGGCTCCGTCACCTCCATTGCCTTGCTCAGCTTCTTCAGATGGCAGATAAAACGCTCTGCAAAGTCCCCGGCAAGCTCCGAATCACCGCTGATCCACCAAATTGGATTGGGAAGCGGCTGAGAGAGCGCGTCGTATTGCAGGCAGATCAATAGGAACTTTTGCCGTGGTTCGGCCTGCTCCGCGGCTTCATATACTCTCCGAAGGATCTCTGTGATTTCACAAGAGTTCTGACAAGTGTCACACAAGTCATCAAACAATAAGCCGGAATAGGCGCGGCTCAAGGCGTTCAATGTGGCTTCGTCCACACTTCCATCTATCCTCAGAAGGCCCATACGGTGCAAACGGGCCTTCGCCCCATCGTCAAACGGATTTTGCGGTCGTGTTTTGTGGAACTGTATATTCATTTCTTTCATCTTGTACCTCACAATGGGATAGAAAAAGGCCCGGCACCTTGCGGTGTCGAGCCTTCTGGCATAAGTCTTATTATTCTTTGTCATCTGCTTCGGCTTGCGCCGGCAGCGCGGCGGCTTCTTCGATCATGCCCACAACCAAGGTGTTCATCTGTGCGGCGTTCTGCGCAGTAATAACCGGAGCGCCGGTGCGCTCCTCAAGAGCCTTTCGCGCTACGCCGGCAACCTCACCGCCCTGGCGGGCGACCTCCATACTGCCGGAAAAGCCTTCCGGCCTGGAGGCTTTGGAAATATCACGGGTGGATGCCTCGGCCAGCATGGTCAAGACTAATTCAGTATCACTCATATTGTCCCGCAGGTTTTCCTTTTTCAGCCCCTTGAGATTCTTGTACTGCCGCGTGGTCATGCCGGACCATGTGCGGGTGATCTCATCAGTCAGAATCGCAAATTCACGACCCTTTTCCACGCCGCGCTTCTGCCACTCATCGGTAAGCTCATTCCGAATGCGGATGGAGAGCAGCCTCTGATGAACCCAATCAGGGTCATACCCCTTTTTCAGATAAGTTTCCAACGCACGGTCGATGGCCTGTTCCGGATCAATAGTCTCCTCAATGCGTTCCCTGCCGACCTCTGCCAGCCAACGTTTCACCGGTTCCGCACGGGGGGAAGGGATAGACTGAATAACGCGGAGAAGCTGCTCGGTTGTGGCAGTGTCGGTCTTATAGTTCTTTCCATCCGACGATTTCATTTTCAGTTGTACGATATTTTCGTACAACTGAGTTGCTCCCTCAGACTTCAACTTGCGCTTTATGTCACTCCAATATCTGCGAGGGTTCTCGCTTCCAGTCAGTACATGGATTACATCGACAACAGAGAAGTACCACTCCTCTTGTTCTTCATTCCAAGCCGTGCGAATGGGTTGATTTTCAAAGAGCTGAATTTTATTCTGTTCGCTCATAGCGTTGCTATCCTTTCTCTTTCTTTTTTCGATTATACATCAGCCAATTCGCTGCCGCAAGAACTCCAGAAACAGCTCTTCTAAATCTTCATCGCCGTTCAGTTTGTCCAGATAAGGTGCAAATTTCCTACGGTCAAAGGCGATTTTCTTAGGTGGTGCAGCGCGGCGCATTTCCTCGTCTGCCCGTGCCTGCCGCCAAGCCGCGTAAATGTCTTGATGCTCAGCGGATGGAGGTGGGCAGGTATGGGCGATCTTCTGTATGGTTGACTTATTGAGTACATATCCCTCAATGGTGCACATTTCTACAAATGCCCTTTGAGAGTCTGCTTCATAATCGGCAATAAGTTCCGCACAGGCAATCGGTAACTTGCGTGGACTGTTCTCCAAAATATCAGCAAGCGGCGGAATCAGTGCTGCCAGCTTGATGGCCTTGCGGATCTCATACTCCGTCACGCCGAAGAAATCTGCGACGATCTTGCGGGCATTGTACCTTTGGCGATTCTCGCCAAAGGTCTCGCCATTGCTATCTCCATCTAACTTTTGGCGAGAATCGCCAAAAGTTGTTGAGGATGGTGTTGCGTTCCGTTGCCCGTGGCGATTGTTCTCATCAAGCAACGCCCGATACGCTTTGCCCCGTTCAATGATGGTGAGATCCTGCCGCCGCAGGAGATTGGTGGCAACCGCAATGGAAATTGCTCTCGCGTCATCGGCCTCCACGACCTCCGCAGGAATTGTTGAGTGTCCGGTCAGCCGCCACGCTTCAGTACGATTGTGTCCGGCAAGGATCTCATACTGCTCACTATTCGGAATCGGACGAACAATAATGCGCTCGTAGATGCCCTGCTCGGCAAGCTGCTGAGAGAATGCACGGAGTTTTTCGGGCGGGTAGGGATGAAATCCAATGTCTGCCGTGCGAAAAGGGAAAAGACTGTTGATCGGCAATTCGCAAAAGCGGGGGGTTGCCGTATCTGCCTTTGCCTGAAACATGGTTTCATAAGCCACATTGCCTACTTCTAGCTCTGATGCTTGCTGCGCTGCGCTCATGCGCCGCTTTAACAGGTCATCCATGCTTTTCTTAGCCAAGCCGCAGCACCTCCTGGGCAAGGGAGCGATAGGAGTCAGCAGCGGGATTCTTAGGTGCATAATCCAGAATGCTCATGCCCGCTGCCGGACATTCCGCAACCTTGATCGTCTGCTCAATAGGGCGGTCAAATACATGAATGCTGTCACCGTAGATCTCGCCCACGCTGGAGCGAACGCTTTGGCAGAGCTGCGGGCGGGACTGATACATAGTTAGGAGAATGCCCGCAATCTTCAAATCGGGGTTGAATCGATTCTGTACATTACGCACCATTTCTAAAACATCGGGAATCCCTTCACTGGCGAGGAAGTGTGCCTGCACCGGAATGATGCAGTAATCTGCCGCAGCCAGAGCATTAACGGTCAATAGTTCATGCTTCAGTCCACAGTCTATGATGATGTAATCATACAGTCCACACAGGGATGCCAACAGCTTGTCCAGCACCTTCTCGCAAGGGTCATCCGAGATACCAGATGCGTTATACTGTGAAAGCTGCATAACCTGCAAGCGGGCAGCAGCGTCCGCTAACCGCTTGTTGGCAGGGATCAGGTCAAGGCCGCTGCTGGTATGTAGGACAGCACGATCGAGGTGGAGTTCCAGATCCTCCGGAGAGTCGATTTGGACAAGCAGTAGCTTTGCCAGCGTATTCTTCTGTTCCCCCGGCGTATAGCCGAGGGCTGCGGTGAGATTGCCCTGGGGGTCATTGTCGATCAGCAGGACCTTTTTATCTTCGGCTGCGAGGGCGGATGCGAGATTCAAGGCGGTAGTTGTCTTGCCAACGCCGCCCTTTTGGTTAGTGATTGCGATAGTATGCATACTCATTTTTGAACTCTCCTCAGCAGTTCTATGTGTTTTCTTCCTTTGCACGGCAAATTGTAGTAATCTTCTGAAGAAACAAAATCCATCAGTGGAATTTTAGGAAAATATGTTTTATTAAAACATTTCAGAGCAATCAATTTCCCAGAATGTTTCCAGTCTAATATCTGCTTTGGGCGATATCCCAAAATCGCGCATACCTGCTTTTCTGTCAGCAGATCCGGCAGAGAGGACATTTCCTGCTCCACAGCCAACCGAATAGCGCCGCCTAATTCACTTGAATATGGCTGCGGTGGAGTATATGGGATACAGTTGTGGCGCTTGCCCTTGAGATAGTACAATGGATTCTGTTGACGATCAGCCAAATACCTTTCAACTTCTTCCTTTGCAATTTTGTATCCAAATCCTTTTCGTTTCGGCTTCTCTGCGGATACCCTGCCGGTTTCTATCAACCACAATGCAGTTTCCTTGCATATATGTGCAATTTGGTAAAATTCTTCTTTGCTGATATAGTCTTTTTGAATATCCGAAAGACTAAGCTGCCTGTTTTTCATACCCGCACCTTCAGCCTTCTCTCCGCGTAGTCCTCGCTTAATACATAGTCAATAATGGACTCTTTGAAGATCCAGTAGTGCGGTTTAATAAAGATGGCTTTTACAAGCCCATCGCGAATTAACTTCCGAGCAAAGCTATCGCCTATTCCACCTAACATTTCACGAAATGTTAGTACAGACACTACATCGGGGTATTTCTTGAATTGTTGTACATATCTCTTCCTTGGGTTTTCCATGATCGAACCTCCGTCTAAATTACCATTGACAGATAGGTTCGATACCTATAGTATGATTCAGTTCTCTCCTAAAACTTCAAAATTCGTTTGAGTTCTCTCCTATGTCCACCATTCCTCACGAGAAAACGGGTTATACCGGAGTTCTCTCCCAGTTCTCTCCAAACCGCTTTTTTGAGCTGTCAGGAGAGAACACCAAGGCATTCCGTATTTGCTTAATAAAAACGCGAAAAAATCAAAAAAACCAGTAATATCAACGCTTCCAGGGAACGGTGGAGTGCAGATTGCTGCGGAAAACAGAATCGATATAACCACTCAAAATCCGCCGCTGGCGACAGCGTACCGGTTCGAGTCCGGTCACCGGCACCAAGAGCAGAGGACCTGCGCCGCAGGTTCTCTGCTCTTTTCTTTGAACGGGCAAAAGAAAATCCGGATATTAAAATTGTGGTCGTTTGGCCGGGGCAGTACCGGAGTGAGGCTTTCCTCTGCGATCCCACTGTTGCACTTGAGAAGATCCGATAAGCAGCATTGTATTCCTCGGAAAATCTACAATGCTGTGCGAGCCTGTCTGTCATCGCCTTTCAGGCCGCAATCAAAGTAAGAAAAAGCACGCCTGCCAAGCAGACGTGCTTTTCATTTTGTGTCAAGGGTTTTGGCTTTTCAGCGTCTTCCGCCGAAGCCGCCTCCGCGGCCACCGCCAAATCCGCCGCTGCGACCTCCACCGAAGCCACCGCCGCGGCTGCCGCCGAAGCTGCCGCCTCCGCCGAAACCGCCCCCGCGGCTGCTGCCACCGCCGAATCCGCCGCCGCGGCTGCTGCCGCCAAATCCGCCGAAGTTTCCGCTGCCAAAGCTGCCGCCGCGGCCGCTGCTGCCGAATCCGCCGAAGGAATTACCGGAACCGCCCGAGGGCCGTCTCGGCTGCTGGGGCGGGCGGCGATTACCGCCGGAGGAGCCGCCGCTGCGCGGCGGTCTAGGGCCGCCCTGTGGAGGACGGGGGCCGCCCGAACGGGGCGGACGCGGGCCGCGCGGAGGACGGCGCCCCCAGAAGATGGGGTGATACATCACCGTCGGCACGCCCATGCCGGGCATCATGTAGCGGCGGCGATAGCGGCGATAACGCATGCCATCAAGCATGATCCAGAGGACAAAGAATATGATGAGGATCATGATGAACATCACACCGTTGGCCGCCTCGTCCAGCGCCGCCTCGCTCTGCTGATACTGCTGGCTCAGCTCCACATGGAGCGCGGCGCAAAGCGAGCGCACCGCGGCGTCATAATCGCCCTTCTGCACGTTATCCGCCATGCAGGAGGCAACAAAGCTCTGCGAAAGGCCGCTGAGCAGATCATAGAAATCGCCGCTGGCGACCAGATAATAGTCCTGCTGCTGTTTGGCGATGACAAGAATGGCGTCATTTGAGCCAAGCTGCATCGTGTCCGCATAGTCATACGCCGTATTCTCGAGATTATCCGACGACTGCACCGTCACGACGGCCATGATGCTGCCGAACATCTTGTCCCAGTTAGCGTTATAGAGGCTGACCGCCTTTTCGGTCTTGTCCGAAAGGACGTTCGCCTCGTCGCGCACGTACTGCTCGAACGCCGCCGTGGAAAGCGAGGGATCGAGCTTTTCCCCGCCCTCCGGCGTAGAGACAACGGGCGCTTTGTGCAGCCCCCACGCACTGGATGCGACGATCGCCAGAATCAGCACGACGATGGCGACGCCGCGTTTTTGAAAGAATTTCATATGCTTCTCCTATCCGGAGCGTCTCAGCTTCTCAGCTCCATGAGCTTCTGCTTCAGCTCGCCTTCGATGCGGCCGAGCTCGACCTCCGCTTCCTTGCGCTTCTGCGCGCCCTCGCGCTGGATGTTCACGACCTCGTCGAGCGTGGAGACGAGCTGCTCGTTCGTGTGCTGCAGCGTCTCGATATCGACGATGCTGCGCTCGGCTTCCTTTGCCGTAGCGATGGTGCCCATCTTGAGCATGTCGGCGTTCTTCTTGAGAAGCTCGTTCGTCGTCTGCGCCACCGCGCTCTGTGCGGCCGTAGCCTGACGGCTGTGCTCCATGCCGAGCGCGAGCACCATCTGGCTCTTCCAGAGGGGGATAGTATTGACGAGCGAGGACTGGATCTTTTCGACCATCAGCGTGTCGTTGTTCTGGAGAAGTCTCGTCTGCGGGCCCATCTGGAGCGACACCATGCGCGTGAGCTCCAGGTCATGCAGCTTCTTTTCAAAGCGCTCGCACTTCTGCGCGTAGTCGTTGTAGGCCTGCGCATCCTCGGCAAGGCCGCTCGCCTCCGCCTTCTTGCGCAGCTCCTCGAGCTCGCCGGAGCGGACCTCGGCCAGACGCTTTTTGCCCGCGATGATATACATGGTCAGTTCTTTGTAGTACTTGAGGTTCAGCTCATACATCTGGTCGAGCATCGCGATGTCCTTCATCAGCGTGACCTGATGCTTTTCAAGCTCGGATACGATGCGGTTCACGCTCGTCTCGGCCTTGCCGTACTGCGCGCGCATCAGCTCGAGCTTGTCCTTCTGCTTGCGGAACAGGCCGGCGAGGCCCTTCTTCTCTTCCTCCTGGCCGAAGCCCTTGACCTCGACAACGAGGTTCGAGAGCGTCTCGCCCACCTCGCCCAAGTCCTTGTTGCGCACGGAGGACAGTGCATTTTCCGAGAACGTCGCAACGCTCTTCTGCGCGGCCACGCCGTAGTTGAGCACAAGGTTCGTATCCGTAATGTCGATCTTTTTCGCAAAATCGTCGACGGCTTTCTTCTCCTGCTCGGTGAGCATGCTCTCGTCGACCTTGACGGGCTCGACCTCTTTTTTCTTCTCCTGCTCGGGCGCGGGCGCGTCCGAGGTGAGCGTCAGCTCAGGGACGGCCTCCTGCGCCGCTTCTGTGGGGTTCAGGGTCAGCTCGGGCATCATGTTGTCGCTCATATCATTTCTCCTCCGTATTTTGGCTTTGAGTTTGTTCTTTTTCGTGCTTTTTGATGCGCTGGATGCGGCGCAGGCACAGCAGCGTGGCCAACGCCCAGATCAGCGCGGAATAGTAAAGCGTATCCTTGTGCAGATGCAGCGCGCCGATGATGGTTGCCACACACATGATGGCAAAGATTGCACAGAAGATCGGGTCGAGCCACACGCCTTTCAGCCGTTTCAAGATCCACGCATTGACTTTGGCGTTGAACGCCATCACTTTCTTTCGCATCGCTTACTCCTTTATAGTTCGAGCTTGATGTCGTCCTGCGAGGCGGTCGCCGTGCCGGACTCGGCATGCAGCTCGCCGTCGTCCTCACTGAGCCCCTCGCGCTTCATCATGTTTTCAAGCACCGTGATATCGGCGGAAATATCCATCGCCTCGCTGCCGAAGAGCATGTCGAGCTGCTTTTCAAAAGCCGTAACGATCGTGCCCATCATACTCTCCACGCGCTGCATGGTCGCGTCGATGTTCTCGCCGCTCACGCCCTGCGCGCCCATACGGTCATAGGCGTTCAAGAGCTTAAGGGTCGTGGGCAGGTAGTAGTCCATGAACTTGCGAATCTGCGGCAGCTTCGACGGGTCGGATTTGACCTGCGCGAAAATTTTCGCGCTCAGGTCCTCGAGCCGGTCGATGTCGGCGGAGATCTTCTCATCCTTGATGGACGTGTTGAGCCGCTTCATCTCGGAGATGGCAAGATTGCCGTCCTTGATCATCTTGTCAAGCTCGGGGTTGCCGGTGCTCTCTTCCTTTTTCGGCGGGTCGGGAACTGTGACCTCCACCGTGCCGCACACGGCGTTCATGATAAAATACACCACCGCCGATACGATGGCAATAAAGATGAACTGCGGCACGCGGTAGAGCGGGAACAGCAGCGCATAAATGACCCATGTTCCCGCCGCGGCGTAATAGGGTACGGTGGATCTGCGTTTGACAGTTGCCAAGACGATCCCCTCCTGTTTTCATAAATATTTTGACTGATATATGATATCACATCGCATCAGCGCGGTCAAGCAAAGCAAGCGCTTGAAACATTGCAATATCGCACTTTTTACAAAAGAAGGCGGCGTCCGGTCCAGGACGCCGCCTTCTTGCAAAATACTGCGTTTTTCTTATTCGTTTCGGATGGCTTCGAGCGCCGAGATCTTGACCGCCTTGTTCGCGGGCTGGTAGCCGGACACAAGGCCAACCAGCACCGAAAACACCAGCGCAAAGATGATGAGCTCGGGCTTGATGACGGAAACGCGCGTCACGTTCTCTCCGCCGATGAGCGCCTGCTTGATGAGCTCCCACGTCACTCCCCCGCCGCTGAACGCGCCGAAGGAGAAGAGATTGATGATGACGGATATGATGAAGCTGAAAATAAGCCCCAAAATGCCGCCGAGAAGGCCGATACTGCCCGCCTCCATGAGGAACATCGCGCGGATATCGCGCACATAGCAGCCGAGCGCCTTCATAATGCCGATCTCCTTCGTGCGCTCGGAGATGGACATGATCATCGTGTTCGTGATGCCGATGGCCGCGACCAGAAGCGAGATCGCACCGAGGCCACCGAGCATCAACTCGATCTGGCGGGTCTGCTTGTTGAGCTCGTCGCGCAGGCTCTGCATGGAATAGGTGCTGTAGCCCAGATCCTTGATGGCCTGTTCCACATCTGGCACAGCCTCAAGGCTCTCTGCCTTGACATTGATGGACGAATACTCAAACTTCGTGTCGGTCTTCCCCGTCAGATCCTGAATGAGCGCCTTGAGCGCATTGATATCCATCATCACGCCCTCGCTCGTCTCGTAGCCCTTGCCCTGATCTTCCTTCAGAATGCCGACGACCTTGAGATCGACGCTGTAGGGCGTCGTCTCGTTGCCGGAGTCGTCCCAGGAGGTCAGGAGCATCTTCACGTCCGTTTTGAGCGGGTCGAAGAACGGGTCGGGGACGTTTTCCGTGTCGATATTGCCGTTTTCGTCCCAGGTGTATCGGTCGACATAATTTCTGCCGTCAGGCATGAGCGTATCCTTAAAGTTATAGGCAAAGTACTGGCCCACGACCACCTCGTCGCTGCTTTCTGGGTAGCGGCCCGCGACCAGCTCATAACCCATGTCCTCAAGGGCACTCACGTCAATGCCGGCAAAGTTTCCCCAGTCGGCGCTGTAGCGGTCGTTGATGCCCGCCTTGAACGAAATGTTGTAATTGTCGAGGCTTGCCTTGGGCATGACGGCCTGCACGCCCGCGATCTCGTGGAAGCTCTCGACCGCCTTTTCGTCAAGCTTGCTCTCCGTCTGCGTGCCGGTGCTCTGGTTGTAGCCGCGGTAGACCTCGATGATGGAGAGGTCGCCCATATTTTTGAGCATCTGATCGTAGGACTCCTGCATGCCCGCGCCGATGGAGACCATCACGATGATGGACGTGCAGCCGATGAACACGCCCAGCACCGTCAGGATCGTGCGTCCTTTGCGCCGTGACAGGCTGTCAAAGCACATTTTCAGGATGTCTGCGAATCTCATTTTTTCTGCTCCTCAGCACCCGCGGCCGCAGTCTCCTTCGCCGCGGCTTCCGCTGCCTCCTGCTTCTCCTCGGCGAGCTCCTCTTCGTCCCACTTGTCCCACAGCGCCTGCTCGGCCTTCTGCTTGGCTTTCTTCTTGCGGATGCGCAGCACAATGAGAAGGACGATGAGCGCGGCGACCCCCGCGATGATGACGTACTTCCACGGGAAGGTGCTCTGCGGCTCGGGGTCGATCATGCCGGGGTCGTCCATGCCGGGGTCGGTCGGCTCGTAGGCCATGGCCTCGACCGTTGCCTCGAACACGCGCTCTTTGGTGTTGCCGTTGGAATCTTCGTAGGTAATGACGATCTTGACCTGATTCTCGCCCTCCAGCTGCGGGGTCACGGCAAAGGCGATGGTGCCGTTCTTGCCGCCGTCGATCGTGCCGACGCGCTGATAAGGCGTGGGAGAATCAATGTCACCGGAGATGGTCGCCTCAACGTTGCTGATGGCGCTCTTGCCCTTGTTGACATAGTCGATCGTCAGGCTCGTTTCCTCGCCGACATAGCCGGTGTAGGAGGTCTTGGGCTCGCTGAGCTCAAAGCGGTCGGGCTGGTAGAGGGGCACGCTCAGCGACAGCGTGGCGTTTCCCGACTTTCTTGCGTTCTGGTCAACATATTCATAGGTCACGTCGATCTTGACGTCCTGCGCGCTGGCGCTGATGAGCTGCGCGGCCTTCATCGGCACGGTGACGGTCTTGCTGCCGCTCGCGGCGACAGATTCAAAGTAGAACGTGTTCGTCGAGCCGTTGAGCATCAGGTCCTGACCGCCGGTGACGGTGACCATGACGTTTTCGATCTTGATGGTCTTGCTGGTGTTCGTGAACGAGAAGCTCAGGTTCGTGCTTGAGCCCGCCGCAACGGACGAACCGCCGTAGTTGTACTTCGAGAGAATGACGATGGGCGTGGGGCTCGCAATGGTCTCCTCGTCCTTCGTATCCTTGGTAACGGTGGAGAGAACGTTCACGCTGCCGCTGGCGCTGCCGCCGGTGAGCTGCGTGCCGTTGTCATAGTAGAACGACAGGCTCGCGTCGATCGTCTGCATCTGGGACTCGATCTTGTCAGGCGCCTTGACCGTCACAATGACGGCCGTGTCGCGGCCCGCGCGGATATCGTCGAGCATGTAGTCCTGGCTGCCCATGATGAGAAGCGATCCGGAGGATTTGAGCGTCAGGATAGGGTCGCGCATGGCGGTCGTGCCGGCGTTCTGAATGTAAACGGTGATGGTCTTCGTCTCGCCCGCGGCAATAGACGTGCTCGTGCCGTCGGAGTTGAAGACGGCGCGCGGCTCGGGAATCACTTCCGGCGTCGGCTCGGGGGCGGGCGTCGGCTCGGTGTAGGGCACGCACTCGCGCACCGGAACGGTGTTGCCGTCCTGATAGCCGCCGCCGTTGCCTTCATAATAAATTGTAAAGGCAAGCTGCTTGCCGCTGTCGCCGGTGTAGGTCAGGCCGGTGAACGTAACGGTATATTCGCCGTTCTGTCCGCTTGCAACAGCGCTCGCCGTGCCGTCCTGAAAGCTGTCAAGGCCGCGCACGACGCGGATCGAATCGTTGCTGCCGTCCGTGCGGGATAAGTAGACCGTGATATCCACCGTATCGCCGGTGTAAATGCTGCTTCTGCTGGCCCGGTAGCCGGTGATCAGAAAGCTGGTTCCTGCCCGTGCCGTCGTGCCTCCGCCCGTCGCTTTGGCGACATTCACGGGCAGCAGCGCTGCGCACAGCACAAGGGCAAGGCAGAGCGAGAGCAGGGATCTTGAGATGCGTTTCATGTTCGATTTCCTCCGTTATTCGATGTAGGGTGCGGCGTCGATCTCCGCCTTGACCTGATTTTCTACGTTGCTGACGATCCTGCCGTCGATGAGTGTGACGATGCGGTCGGCATACTCGGTCATCTCCGGATCGTGAGAGACGAGCACGATCGTCTGGTGGAAGCGCTTGGCAAAGCCGCGGATCATGTGCATGACCTCTTTCGTCGTCTTCGAGTCGAGGTTGCCGGTCGGCTCGTCGGCGAACACGACCTCGGGACGCGTGACGAACGCGCGTGCGATGCCCACGCGCTGCTGCTGTCCGCCGGACATCTGGTTCGGAAAGTGGTCCATGCGGTCCTTCAGTCCCACGCGGCAGAGCATTTTCTTCGCCTCCAGCAGCCGCACATCCGGGTCGATGCCCTTGAACATCAGCGGCATAGCCACGTTTTCCGCCGCCGTCAGCTCCGGCAGCAGGTTGTAGGACTGGAAGACGAAGCCGATATGCTTCTGCCGGAAGGCGGCGAGCTGATTTTCGTTGAGCTGTGAGATCGGCACGCCGCCGATGCGCACCACGCCGCGCGTGGGCTTTTCGAGTCCCGCCAGCTGGTTGAGCAGCGTCGATTTGCCGCTGCCGGACGTGCCGAAGATGCAGCACACCTCGCCCCGCGGGATGTCGAGGTCAATATTGTGCAGTGCGACCACGTGCTCCTGCCCCATCATGTACACCTTTCGGAGCTTTCGCACCGAAATGACGGGCTTCTGGTCATTTGCCATCGCAGTTTCTCCTCAATTTTAATCTTGGGTCCATTATAATCTCATCTTATGAGGAAGTCGTTACAATCAGGCGCGATTTGGTTACAAATTATTTAAGAGTTCCTTAATTCTCGCACCGAGCCTCTTTCCTGTATTATTTAGACGGAATTTATCGAAAAATGTTTCATCCTTTTTGAAAAAAACGGCAGACTTTTTTGAAGTCCGCCGTTTTTTTAAGTTCATGCCGTTTTAGTTCAGCGGCACGTCGGGCACGACGTAGACCGTCATCTCTTCGCCATTTGTGTCGATGGACACAGTGTCGTCGATGGGCTGCGTCAGCGCCGCGTCCGCGTAGAGCGTGCAACCGCTGCGGCAACAGATGTTGACATACGTCCCCCTCGCCACATGGTATTCATTCACCCACCAGTCTTCGCCCCCTTCTTCCGCAGGGAGGCAGACCGTCAGCAGGCAGGCGGGTCTCGTGTCGTCCGTCGCGTACACGACATCGTTCAGAAGGTAGCGGCCTGACTTGTAGGGTTCTTGATTGTAGGGTTCATCGTAGCTCCAGTTGTAGAGTGTCGTGCCCATCTCCGTCGCGCCGCCCTCGCCGTCCGCCATATAGTCGGTCACGGACATGGCAAGCAGCTCGCCCGTTGCGGGATCGGCGTAGTAAAGGGTGGTATAGTAGTAGTCGTCCTGGTCTTCAAAGCGCGTGGTGGTCGAGAGCAGCACCGCGCCGTCCTGCTCGCTGCGCACGTCGAGCGTTTCCTCGGCGTTCTTGGCGGCGGGGTCGGCGCACTGTGGCAGTATGTCAAGGAGATACTCTGTCCCCTCGCCCGGAATGGGATAGATGTTCAGGCTTGCGTTATCGTCGCTCGCCATGCGCGTGGCGTACAGTCTGCCACACCCCTCGCTCCACAGCTCATCCTCGCCCGGGCCGCTGTTGGCGGTATAGCTGTAGTGCGAGGACATGAGGATCGTGCTGTCGCCCCCGTCCGTGTACTGCAATCTTGCGGTGTAGGCCACCTCGCCGTCCCGGTCGGTGCCCTGAATGTTCACGGTCACGGCGTCGTACTTTGCAAGCAGTACGCACGGATCGTTGACCTCGCGCAGCGTTTCGAGCGTCACGTCCATCGGCGTGTCGTCCTTGCCGCCGTTTCCATCGTCCTTGCCGCCCTGCGTGCCGCAGCCGGCAAGAAGTACCGCGACACAAAGCGCGGCAATGCTTGCTTTCTTCCAGTTTTTCACCTTGGTTTCCTCCTTTGGGTTTGGGACGCGGAATCATTCGCGTCATGGTTGTTCTTCACTGCTGTCGGGAATGTTGCCGCTCTTTACATAGACGGTCGTGCTGCCGCCGTCCGGCCACTCGATCTCAGGGGTTTGATACTCCTGCGTCATGGCGGCGTCGTAGTAAAGCATGACGCCCTTACCACTCTCTGGGGAAAAGTACGCTGCGCTCGGCACGGTAAAGTGCTGCTCGTGCTCCTGCGCGGTGCCCGGGTCCCACACGAGCGTGATTTCATGCTTGGGAACATCGTCCGACAGCATCAGCGCGTAGAGGTCTTCCTCCGGTTCATAAGGGCGATCATAGCTGAACGTATAGCTTCCCGTGGCAAAGCAGGTGTCTTTTCCCTGCAAGTCTTTTCTGTGCCGCTCCGACTTGATCGATATCAGGTCATCGGAGGTTGGATCGACATAGAGCCATCGCAGCGAGTAGTCCGTGTCATCGTCGGTGATATAATGTTTGATCGGAAACACGAGCTGGCCGTCCTGCTCATACGGCTCTTCGGCCTCCACCGTGATACCGTCACCGGCCACGGGCAAAAACGGTTCCCGCGCGGTACTTTCTTCGTACCACTCATCCGTTCCGCAGGCGATCACACTGGCAATTCGAGCGCTGCCGTCATCATTTGTTCCAGCGATAATGCACATACCGTCCGGCACTTCATCCAGGCAGACATTCACGCTATAAATATCGTCTGCGCCGTACTCATCATAATACCAGCCGTGGCTCCAGCTTTGCAGCCGGCCTTCTTCGTCGCGCGTGTACTGGTCAGTGCTCTTGACGTCCTGACCGCCGTTGCTGCTGTCTGTGCTCTCCCGTACAATAGTCACCACCTCGTGCCGCTCGAGCAGCGCAGAGATCGTGTTCCGCTCACAGACGTCTTCATAGGTGATGGGATGTTCTTCCGCCATATCGGTCTGTTTCTCCGTCTCTCTGCAGCCCATGAGCAGCAGCGCGGCGGCAAGTGCGAGGGCACTCATTAGTCCCCAGCGGTTCATTTTGTTTCTCCTTTCATCGTCTTCTTTCCATCTTGATTATGCGGAGCTTTTTTCGTTCCGTACATTCTCTTAGACGAGAAATTTCTCAAAAAGTTTCACCCTTATGATTTTTTTAAGAAACTTTTTTCTCCTGCGAGCGAGCTCTTGCATTTTCCGCCGCCACGGCATACAATGAGGACACATTTCACCCGGGAGGGGCGTTTTTATGAACTATATCGGCATTGACCTCGGCGGCACGAACATCAAGGGCGCACTCGTGAGCGCGAAGGGCGAGATCTTAAAGGAGCATTCTATCCCGACGCGCGTCGATCTCGGCCCCGAGGCGGTCGCGGGACGCATCGGTCAGGTCATCGCGCAGCTCTCTATCGGCGAGGACACCGTCGGCGGCGTGGGCGTCGGCTGCCCCGGCACGGTGGACGACGCGAGCGGCATCGTGCGCTTTGCGGCGAACCTGAATTTTGTGAACTTCGACCTGCGAAGCGCGCTGCGCGCGCATACTGCGCTTCCCATCCACCTCGGCAACGACGCAAACGCCGCGGCGCTGGGCGAGGCGCTGTTCGGCTGCGGCCGCGGCGCGGAGAGCACCATCGTCGTCACGCTCGGCACGGGCGTCGGCGGCGGCGTGGTGCTCGGCGGCAAGCTCCTGACAGGCTACACGGGCGCGGCGAGCGAGATCGGCCACATGGTCATCGCGGAAAACGGCGAAGAGTGCACCTGCGGCAGCCGCGGATGCTTCGAGGCCTACTCCTCCGCCACGGCGCTGATCCGCGACACGAAGCGCACCATGGCCGCGCACCCCGAGAGCCTGCTGCACGCGATTGCCGCGGAGCAGGGCGGTGTCGACGGCCGCACAGCGTTTCTCGCCAAGGAGCGCGGCGACGAGGTGGGCGCGCAGGTCGTGGAGGACTACATCGAGCATCTGGCCTGCGGGCTCACAAATCTTGTCAACATTTTCTTCCCCGAAGTGCTGGCCCTCTCGGGCGGCGTAGCAAATCAGGGCGACGCGCTGCTCCTGCCGCTGCGCGAAAGGGTGCGCGAGCGTTCGTTCGGCTCGCGCTATGCCGTCTCGCACACGCGCATCGAGCTCTGCACGCTCGGCTACCGCGCGGGCGTGATCGGCGCGGCGATGCTCGCGCGCGAGTGAGCGTAAAATAGCGCAAGATATGATAAGGCCCTCCGCATTTCTGCGGAGGGTCTTTTTTACCGGTAGCCGTCGGGCTCGGCCGAGCCTTCGATCAAAAACTGCACCTCGTCCACGCCGCCGAGCGACAAAATGGACTGCTCGAGCGCGCTCAGCATCAAATCGCGCTCCGCCTCGTTCTCCGGCAATGAGACGTTAGCCGGGAGATTCAGATAGCACACGCCGTTTTCGATGCGAGAGGAGATGACCGCAAAGTCCTCCGGCAGGAGCGAGACGAGCGAATCGTCCTCCGGCCCCTGCGCGAGCGCTTCGAGCAGCGCGTTCACGCGCGTCTGGCCCTCGTAGAGCGCGAGCGTCTGCTGCTCGGCGCGCAGCTCGCCTGTCTTGCTGTCGAGGAAATAAAGCGACACGGTGATCGGCCGCAGGCCACTCTCACGCGAGGAAAGCAGCGTATCCGCCGAGAGCAGCACTTGCGTCTCGCGGTACGGCAGCTCGCGCCCGTCCGCCGTGATGCTCACAGCGTTCACATTCGGCAGCTGCGTCAGCGTCAGCGTGATGCAGTAGTCAGCGAGCGACAGGTCGATGCCCGTCAGGCGCGCATACTGTGCGCTCAAGTCGATCTGCGCGCGGCGGCCCGACACCTTGAGCGACTTGAGCGCCGTTCCCTCCGGGATGGGCGACGAGAGCGACGGCTCGTCGGGCCCTGCGAGCAGCGCCTCCATCAGCGCGCGGACACAGTCTTCGGTCTCCATCGCGCCGTCGAGCGTCAGACGCTTTTCCTGCGTGCGGATGGCGTCGCCGCCGCCCGCGGAGTTGGGATCGCTGAGAAAATAGAGCTCGTAGCCGTTTTCGTCCATCTCCTGCGCGTGCTGGGCCGCGCAGGCGCAGAGAAGCGAAAGCAGGAGGACTAATGCCGCAGTCAGGGAAAGACGTCTTCTCATGTCTCATCCCCTCCCTCTTTGCAGCGCGGCAGGCGCACGGTAAACACCGTGCCGCCGCCCTCGCGGGCGCGGACCTCGATGCTGCCGCCGCGGCGGCGCGCCGTGTCGGCGGCGATGGAAAGGCCGAGGCCTGTACCGCCCGCGGCGCGCGAGCGCATCTTGTCCACGCGGTAGAAGCGGTCGAAAATGCGGGGCATGTCCCCCTCCGGAATGCCGATGCCATTGTCGCTGACAGTGAGAAGGCAGTCCTGTTCATCCCCCGCGAGCAGCAGCTTCACAAAGCCGCCGGGGCGGTTATACTTGATGGCGTTTTCCGTCAGGTTGTAGATGATCTCGTGAATTTCATCCTCGCTCGCAAGGGTCTGTCCCTCGCGGCGAATTTCATATGAGAGGTCGACCTGCTTTTCCTCGGCCACAAGGCGCAGCATGCGCACCACGCGCGCCATCACGGACGAGAGGTCGACGCGCTGCGCCTCGGGCAGCATGCCGCTGTCCAGACGCGTCAATCGCAGCAGATTTTCCGTGATGCGCGCCAGGCGCTCGGACTCCTGCTCGATATCGCCGACGAATTCGCACACGGTCTGCGCGTCCATGTTCTCCGTCTGCAAAATGGAGTCGGACAGAAGCCTGATGCCCGCCAGCGGCGTTTTGAGCTCGTGGCTCGCGTCCGACACGAAGCGGCGGCGAGCGTCCTCCGTCGTTTGCAACCGGTCAGCCATGTCGTTGAACTCGGCGGCGAGCTCGCTGATCTCGTCGTGCCCGCCGACCTCGGCGCGGTGGCTGTACGAGCCCTCGCGCATCTTGCGGATGGCGTCGGTCAGTACACCGAAGCGCCGCGTCAGCACACGGGATAAGAGTACGCTGATCCCGCCGGCGAACACCAGCACGACCGCGGAAATCGTCAGGAGATTTCGCTGCAGGGACAGCAGCAGCTCCGCTTGCTCGGTGTCGTATTCGTAGGCATACACCGCGCCGATGGTCTGGCTGTGGTAGATGACCGGCGAGGCCGCGCGGCTTTTGAACGCCTTGTCCGAAAATTCGGTGTAAAAGACGTCTTCTCCGCGAAGCGCCTGCACAAGCTCTGTATAAAAGGCGTAGCGGCCGATCGCGCCGTCGGTTTCGCGCGTGTCGTACAGCACGCGGCCCGAGGCGTCCGTCACAAGCACGCGGGAGATGCCCGTCTCCTCCACGAGCGTCATCGCACCCGCGACGTTTTCCTCGCTCAGCTCTTCAAGGCCCGAAAGCGCCGTCACCATCACCGAGACGCTGCCCTGCAGCGAGCTCTGCTTAGAGCGGAACGTCAGGTTTTCCGACGTGATGAGCGGATACGTGTTCAGCAGGATCAGCACCGCCAGAATGATGGCGATATAGCTGAAGCTGAATTTTCGCTGCAGGCTCGCATGCATCTGCACGGCGCTGCCCCCCCTTCTCTTTCTTTTAGTGGGAAATCAGTCCTTCAAGTAGTACCCCACGCCCCATTTGGTCAGGATGTGCTGCGGCGCGGCGGGGTTTTCCTCGAGCTTTTCGCGAAGCCGCCGGATGTGCACATCCACCGTGCGGTAGTCGCCCGCGTAGGTGTAGCCCCAGACGAGGTCCATCAGATTTTCGCGCGAGTAAACGCGGCGCGGATTCTTTACAAGAAGCTCGATGAGGTCGTATTCCTTGGCCGTGAGCTCGACGATCTCGCCGTTTTTGACGGCGACGCGCTGCTCGGGGTCGAGCGTGATGCCGCCCGCGGTCAACAGGAGCGTTTCAGGCTGCTTTTGCTGCGGTGCGGCGTTCGCGCGGCGCAGCAGCGCGCGGATGCGCGCTTTGAGCTCTAAGATGTTGAACGGCTTTGTGATATAGTCGTCCGCGCCGGACTCAAGGCCGATGATCTTGTCGGCGTCCTCGCTGCGGGCGGTCAGCATGATGATGGGCACATTGGAAAATTCGCGGATGCGCATGCAGGCCGTCAGCCCGTCCACCTGCGGCATCATCAGATCGAGGATGATGAGGTCAAACCCGCCGCTTTTCGCCATGTCGATGGCGGTCGCGCCGTCGTAGGCGGTCTCGACCGTGTAGCCCTCGTTTTCCAGATTGAATTTCATGCCCTTGACGAGAAGCTGCTCGTCGTCAACCACCAGAATTTTCATCGCCATCCTCCTCCGTGAATGTGATCTCCGCGCGGAATCCCTCGAGCTTCGCCTCTCCGATGCCCTTGACGTTCAAAAGGTCCTCCGCCGCCGTAAAATCGCCGTGCTCTGCGCGGTAGTCGATGATCGCCTGCGCGAGCGACGGGCCGATGCCCGTCAGCGTTTCAAGCTCCTCCGCCGTCGCGGTATTGACGTTCACAAGCGTCACAACGCGCGTGGGCGCGGTGATCTTGTCGGTCTTGTCCTGCGTCGTCACGGTGTAATTCCCGTGCGAGGCACCCTCGTAGGCCGTTTTGTGCAGAAAAACGAGCGAAACGGCGAACAGCACCGTCAGCGCGGCGAGCACAAGGTAGACGCCGCTGACTTTGGTTTTCTTTTCTTGCTTTTCCACGGTTGCGCTCGCCTGCCTTTTTTGCTATACTGATGTCGAAGCGTGCCGAACGGCGCGCTCCTCTTCACTGTATTCTATATTTGATTGTATCATACAACGAGGTATATTTCCATGAAAAAACGCCGCTGGTTTTCACTTTTTTTATCTTTTGCGCTCCTGCTCCCGCTCTTTTCGCTCACGAGCGCTGACGCCTATGAGGACTTCACACTCGACGCGAAGGCCGGTCTTCTCATTGAGGCCGACACGGGCGAAATTCTCTACGAGAAAAACGCTCATCAGGAAAACTATCCTGCATCGCTCACAAAGGTGATGGTCGCGCTGCTGGTGTTTGAAGCCATCGACGAGGGCAAGATCGCGCTGACCGACTCCGTCACTGCGACGGAATCGGCGTTCGAGGGGCTCTCCAGCGACGGCAGCACGGCGAACATCGTCCCCGGCGAAACGATGACGGTCGAGCAGCTGCTCAACTGCATGCTCATCGTCTCGGCGAACGAGGCGTGCAACATTTTGGGCGAAACGCTCTACGGCTCGGTCGACGCCTTTGTCGCGCGCATGAACGAGCGCGCGGCGGAGCTTGGCTGCGAGCACACGCACTTCGCCAACGCCACGGGTCTTCACAACTCCCAGCACTACACGACCGCGTGGGACCTCTACCTCATCACGCGCGAGGCGCTGAAGCATGATAAATTCATGGAGATCTGCAACTCCAAGAGCTACACCGTGCCCGCCACGAACATGACCGACAAGCCGCGTGAGCTGCATTCGACGAACTTTCTCATTTCCAACTGGCGCGCCCGCGGTTATGTGTACCGCGACGCGCAGGGCATCAAGACCGGCTCGACACCCGAGGCGGGCTACTGCCTCATTTCGTCCGCCCTGCGCGGCAGCCGCCACATGATCAGCGTGGTGCTGGGCGCAGAGCGCGTGACGCTCGAGGACGGTGTGACCATCCAGACGCGCAGCTTCTCCGAAACGTCGCGCATGTTCGACTGGGGCTTTGACAACTTTGTCCTCCGCGACATTCTCTCCTCCTCTGACCTTGTGCAGGAGGTGCCCGTCGCGCTTTCGAGCGAGGCGAGCTACGTTTCGACCCACGCGGCGGAGGATATCGCCTGCCTGCTGCCCGACAATGTCGAGCCTGACATGCTTGAGCGCACCGTGACGCTCACGAACGACACGGTCGACGCGCCCGTTTCCGCGGGCGACGTGCTCGGCAAGCTGACGCTCTCCTACAATGGTAAGGTCTACGCCGAGACGGACCTCTTAGCGCTGAACGATGTATCGGCCTCGTGGTTCCTGACGGCGCAGCGCAGGGTGTCTGACTTTTTCGCAAAGCCGCTCGTCCGCATTCTGTTGATCGTGGTCGTACTGCTGATCGTCGCGCTCGTCGTCTATGTGACGATGTTCTCCCGCCGCCGTCGCTACGGCCACCGCCGCCGCGGCGCGGCACACGGCGGCTACCACGGGCGGAGAAGAAGATTCTAAGTACTTCAAAAAAGCGGTAAAGCCGCTTTTTTGAGAAAGGCCACACTCCGCTTTGTGCCTTGCCGCCGCTGGCGGCTGCGACACGCGCGGAGCGAGAGGTGTCGATCGCCACGCGCTGGTCGCGGCGATCGACGATCAAAATTCTTTGCGTCTGCGAACGCAAAAGCAAAAATGAAGGGACGCGAAAGCGTCCCTTTTTAGTTGAGTGTGATCACGTTGTTCCCCTGCGGGAACTCCACGAAGCGGATGGAGTAGATGTCGGCGGTGATGTAGGCGCTGCGGCCGGGGTGGAACAGCGTGATATAGTCGTTTCCGACCTCCTGCAGCGTGCCGACCGCCACGACCGTGTTCTGCGAACCGACGAGGAAGCTCACGATGACTGCGCGGCCGATGTTGCGCGCGAGCATCCCCTTCCACGAATTGTAGGCCATCTTGTCGACGGTCCGAGACTCTTCGATCTCGTCGGGCGTGGGCTGGAACTGCCCGCTCGCGCCGCCCTGCGGCACGAGCGACATGCCCCCCGCCCCCGGCGATCCTCCAAGCATTTCCTCATAGCTCTGGCTCGCGTTGTTGTTACTGTTGTTGTTACTGTTGTTATTACTGCTATTATTGCTGTTGCCGCTCTGCTGCGCGCTCGCCATGGCGGGCACGGCAGCCATCTGCTCATAAAGGCACGGCATGCTTTTTCCCATCTGGATCATAAAAACGTCCTCTCCCTTTCCCGTTGCTGCTGATTTGCTTTTCTCAGGTGTCGTAATACGCGGCGGTGGGGTTATAAAAACAGTGGTCGCCGATACGCATGACGAACGTCCCCACATTTGAAGGAAAATTCGCGCGGCAGGACGGCGAAAACGGGTTAAAGAACCACAGCGCCGTTCCAAGGCCGTTCAATCGGTTGCCCGCGATGGCCCAGTCCGCGATCTCGTAATGGATATCGGTCGGGCGCATGTTGTAGATGTTCTGCGGGTTGTAGCTGCCGCGCTCGGTCTCGCTCGCGCAGACGAACTGCCCCGGCTGAAAGATGATATTGCGGATGCTGCCCTGCCCCACGCGCGCGTATTCGCCGCCCGTCGAGCGCACGCGGTTCATCACGACGCTCGCCACGGCTTTCATCCCATTCTCGCCCTCGCCGCCCGCCTCGCACTCGATGAGGCGCGCGAGCAGCTCCCTGTCGGAATAGGCCATGTCGATCTCCTCCCCCATTTTTTCTTCCCCGACAGTCTATGCGACTCCCGTGCGCATGGAAACCGAGACGCGCAAAAAAAGCACCGAAAGCCGTTTTGCTTTCGGTGCTTTCGCTTTGTTCAGTTTTCCTCGTCCGGCGGCGGAAGCTCTTCCGCTTCCGGCGGCGTCGCGCCGTAGGCGCCCTTCATCTTGAGCTCCTGCCACTGCTCTTTCGTGATAAGCAGCTGGCGGGGCTTTGAGCCTTCGAACGGGCCCACGATGCCGCGCGTCTCCATCTCGTCGACGATGCGCGCCGCGCGCGAATAGCCGAGCTTCAAGCGGCGCTGGAGCATCGAGACGGACGCCTGACCCGTCTCCATGACCACGTCAATCGCGGCGGGGAGCAGCTCATCCACATCGTCGGCGGCGTTCTGATCAGGCGCGGCATTGCCGCCTCCCTTGCCGCTGCCCTTCTCCTTTTCGGCGACGGCGGCGTTGATCTTGTCGATGACGGATTCGTCGTAGTCCGTCTCGCCGTTTTCCTTGACGAAGTTGACCACGCGCTCGATCTCCTCGCTCGAGATGAAGCAGCCCTGCACGCGCTTGGGCTTGCCTTCGCCCAGCGGGGCATAGAGCATATCGCCGCGGCCCACGAGCTTTTCCGCGCCCGCGGTGTCGAGGATGATGCGCGATTCCATCGCGGAAGCGACCGCGAACGCGATGCGGCTCGGGATGTTGGCCTTCATCAGGCCCGTGATGACGTCCGCGGACGGACGCTGCGTCGCGATAACCAGGTGCATGCCCGCGGCGCGGCCCATCTGCGCCACGCGGCAGATCGACTCTTCGACCTCCTTCGCCGCGACGAGCATCAAGTCGGCCAGCTCGTCGATGACGACAACGACGCTCGGCAGCTTTTTGAGCGTTTCGTCCGTTTCTGCCACCTTATTATAGGAGGCAAGGTCCTTGACGTTATGCTCGGAGAACATCTTGTAGCGCTTCATCATCTCGTACACGGCCCATTGCAGCGCGCCCGCAGCCTTTTTCGGGTCGGTGACGACGGGGATGAGCAGGTGCGGGATGCCGTTGTAGGGCGCAAGCTCGACCATCTTCGGGTCGACCATGATAAAGCGCACCTCTTCGGGCGTTGACTTATAGAGCATCGAGACGATCAGCGAGTTCGTGCACACGGACTTACCGGAGCCTGTCGTACCGGCGATGAGCACGTGCGGAAGCTTCGAGATATTCCCGACGATGTTCTTGCCGCTGATGTCCTTGCCGACGGCGAAGGCCGTGGTGGAAGGATGGGTGGTGAACTCCGTGGATTCGAGCACCGTGCGGATGCTGACGGGCGAAACAAGCTTGTTCGGCACCTCGACACCCACGACGGAGATCTTGTCGGGGATGGGCGCGATGCGCACGCCGCTCGCGCCCAGCGCAAGGGCGATATCGTCCTGCAAATTTGTGATCTTCGAGAGCTTCACGCCCTGACTGAGCGTGAACTCATAGCGCGTGACCGACGGGCCGCGCACCACATCGCCCGGCTGGGCGTCCACGCCGAAGCTCGTGAGCGTCTGCGCCAAGCGGCGGGAGTTGTTGCGCAGCTCCGCGCCCGCCTCAGCGGCGTTCGTCACGCTGCCCTCTTTTAAGAGCGTGATGGGCGGATACTGATATGCAGGCGGCTGGGGCTGCGCGTCGCTGCCCTCGATCTCGCGCGTGACCTCCTCGCGCGCGGCATCGACCTCGGCGCGGCGGAGCTTGTCCTCCTGCTTGTCGGTCAGCACGGCGGGAACCGTCGTTGCTGCTGCGGCTGCGGCGGCGGGTGCGCTCTGCACGCTCGGCGTGGGCGCGGCAAACGGCGTGTGCATCACAGGTGCGGGTGCCGGGACGACCGGCGCGGGCGCGCTCGGCGCTGTATCAAACGGCGGCAGGTCGAAGTCGTCGGCCTCCACCGTCACAGGCTTAACGGGTGCGGACGGCGCGGCGGCAGGCGAAACGGGTGCAGCGATCTTTGTCTCCGCGGCACTTCCGCCCGCTAACAGCTCGTCGGGACTCTTGATATTATCGGACTTCTTGCGGAAGAAGCCGCCCGTGGGATTTTTCTTGATGACGCGCTCCTCGCCGTCGAGCGGAATGTCGATGGCGGCGTCCGGCGTGTGGACCGGCGCACTGCGGCGCGGCACATGGGTGCGCTGCGGCGGAAGGTCCTCTTCCTCCACTGGCTCATAGGGCACGCGCTCGTGCGAGCGCACGGCCTCGATCACGGCGGCAGGCGTCAAGCGGAACGCCATCATCAAAAACGCGACGAACAGCACAACGAGCAGGACCATCGCCAGCACCTTTTTCACCAGCAGCACCAGCATGATCGCAAGCGATGCAGACACCGCGCCGCCGGACTCGAGCGCGTTGCCGCTCGTCCACAGAATCTTCAAGATGCCATCCATGTTAACATACTTCTCTTTGCAGAGGGCGATGTGCATGATCGCGCCGAACACGACCGGCAGCAGCGCCGTGCCGACAAGGCAGGACGCGACGTTCCGCCCACGGTGGAAGAGCAGAATATAGCTCCCCAGCAGCAGTGCGGGCGCGACGAGGTAATAGCCCCAGCCAAAGAGCGACCGGCACAGCTTCGCCGGCTGATCGAGCAGCCACGCGCCCGACTGGAAATAGCTAAAGCCCAGGCACAGCGCCAGCACCAGCAGGATTGCGCCCGCGACCTCGCGGCGGATGGGGCGCTTTTGATTCTTCTTCGCCGTGCGCTTGCCGGAAGACGAGGAGCGGGAGGAACCCGTCGTTTTCTTTTTCGTTGTGGTGGTTTTTTTCTTCTGTTGTGCCATGATTCACCTCAGAATCAAAAATTAGTGCAGGATCGTGAGCACCAGCGTCAGCACGCCGGCGGCCCAGCAGTAATAGGCAAACGCGCCGAAACGGCCCTTGTCGGCAACATAGCGCAGCAGGCGGATACTCGCATAGCCCGACACCGCCGCGACGACGACACCGACGAGATACACGGGCACGCTGGAGAAGTCGATGCCCGCGTCGATCGCGTCTTTGAGTGTCAGGATGTTCGCCCCCAACACCGCGGGGATGGAGAGCAGGAATGCAAAGCGCACAGCGAACTTGCGCTCAAAGCCCGTGAAGCAGCCCGCCGTGATCGTCATGCCGGAGCGGGAGATGCCCGGGCACAGCGCGATGGCCTGACCGATACCGACGAGCAGCGCGTCGAGCAGCGTGGCGGTCTTTTCCGTCTTGCGGCCATGGCGCACACGGTCGCTCGCGAAGAGCAGGATGCCCGTGACGATCAGTGCGCCGCCGATAAAGTACATATTATCACTCAGCTCCGTGAAAAAACGGCGAAACGGCACCATGACGAAAAGCGGCAGCGTGCCCACAATGATGAGCAGAATGAGACGGCGCGCAGGCGGCACGGGGTTCGGCGTGCGATGATGGGCAAGGTCGCCGATGCCGGTGAAAAACTCCACGATCATATCGCGGATATCATCCCAGTAAGCGGCAAACACCGCCACGAGCGTGCCGAGGTGGAGCAGCACGTCGAAAAAGTTGGGCACGTTGCTCGCGCCCTGGATGCTTAGTAAATGCTCCGCGATGGCGAGATGGCCGGAGGACGAGATCGGTAAAAATTCCGCGATCCCCTGCACAAGGCCGAGAACAACGGCGGTCAAAACTGACATAAAAAACAACTCCTTTTGCGTTTTGTTCTGTAATGGCAATATTCTAACAGGATAATTATAGCACAGTTGTTCGCGGAATACCACCCCGAATTGCCGCATCTTCTTTTTCTTTCCTTTTTCGGTGCATCCCTTGCGAACGCAGGGCGAATGTGCTATGATTGGCGCGGACTATCAGAAAAGGAGAGATAGAAATGACTTATAACTACCGCACCAAGGGCGTTTGCTCCAAGGAAATGCACATTGAGCTGAACGACGACCACACCATCAAGAGCGTAGAGGTCATCGGCGGCTGCAACGGCAACCTTCAGGGCATTTCGCGCCTGGTCGAAGGCATGAAGGCCGAGGATGCCATCGCGCGCATGCGCGGCATCCGCTGCGGCTTCAAGAATACCTCCTGCCCCGATCAGCTCGCCATCGCGCTGGGCGAGGCGCTGGCGCAGGACAAGCAGTAAGTCGTCATTTTTTGCCCGCGCGGTGCATCGCACGGGCAAAAAATGCATAAAATCCTGCAAAATGCCGTTTCCCTCTCTGGACAAACGGCGCTAAACTGTGTATACTGTTAAAAAATAAGCATTCAACGCACTATCAACGCAAAACATTTTGCTTTTGCCTGTCTGACGGGGGAACTTCATGGACATTGATATGGATATCAAAGAGCTCGAAGCGTTCGTCTACGTGGTGGAAAACTGCAGCTTTTCCCGCGCCGCGGAGCTGCTGCACCTGACGCAGCCGACCATCAGCTCGCACGTCTCCGCACTGGAGAGAAAACTGAATATCAAGCTCATCGTCCGCACCACGAAGGAGACCTACCCCTCCGACGCGGGCAAGCTCCTCTACAAATACGCCAAGGAGATCCTGCAGGTGCGCGAGAACGCAGCCATCGCGCTGCGCAACTTCTCGCAGGAGATGAAGGGTACGATCTCCATCGCGGCCTCCACGGTGCCCAGCCAGTATTATCTGCCGCACCTTTTGCAGGACTTCCGCGCCCGCTATCCGGACATCACCTTCAATATCCAGATGGAGGACAGTCCCAAGGTCGTGGAGCTCGTCGCCACGCGCAGCGTAGAGATTGGCTTCTGCGGCACGATGGTGGCGAGCCACAAATGCGTCTATCAGGATTTTGCCAACGACCCGATGGTGCTCATCACGCCGAACACCGAAAAGTATCAGGCCTTTGCGGGCAAGCCCTTCCCCATCGAGCAGCTCAAGGAAGAGACGTTCATCAGCCGCGAAAAGGGCAGCGGCACGTATCAGGCGGGCAAGGAACTCTTAAATGAGCTCGGCGTCGACATCGCCCAGCTGCGCACCGCGGTCGAGATCCGCTCGACCGAGAGCGTCAAGCAGATGGTCAGCGAGGGTCTCGGCGTCGGTCTCATCGCGCAGAGCGCCGCGCAGGACTATGTTCAGTTCGGAAAGCTTCTCGCCTTCCCCTTCCCCGACTCGCGCTTCCGCCGCCAGCTCTATATCGTCAAGCACAAAAACAGCATTTTATCGCCCATTGCGCAGGTGTTTTACGACTATGCGCGCAAAACCAAGGACAAAGCATCCGCCAAATAAGGCGGATGCTTTTTTACAGGGATCGCACGCTTTTTTGTCCGATTTTTTCGCGAAATTGTCATTTACTTTTTTCCCTCTCTGGTATATGATAATGCAATAGGCAAACGGCGATGTTGCACCGGTAGGGCAGCAAGCCTTACGGGAGGGAGAGCGATGGACTGCCGCGATTCCGCACTGTTTACAGGTGTGGACGAAGCATCGTGCGAAAATATGCTGCGCTGCTTCAGCGCTTACGAGCAGCGCTTCAGCGCAGGACAGACCATCCTCACCTGCGGGCAGCAGCAGGATATGATCGGCGTGCTGCTCTCGGGCAGCGCGGCGCTTCTGCGCCTGCACGCCGACGGCAACCGCACCGTGCTTGAAAGCATGGACGAGGGCAGCGTCTTTGGCGAGGAGCTGGCGTTCACCGGCTTTCGCGACGGCAGCGCGCTCATCGAGTGCCGCGAGGACTGCCGCGTCATCTTCATGCGCTATGATCAGATCACAAAGCGCTGCGAAAACGCCTGCGCCTGCCACAGTCAGGTCGTAACGAACCTCTTCCAACTGCTCTCGAAAAAGTCCCTGCATCTGAGCCGCCGGATCGAGGTGCTCGCCTGCCGCTCCATCCGCGAAAAGCTGCTGTGCTTTTTCGAGCAGCTCGCCGACGAGCACGGCAGCCGGACGTTCCCCCTGCCGTTTTCCCTCAGCATGCTTGCCGACTACATCAGCGCCGACCGCAGCGCCATGATGCGCGAGATGCGCAAGATGCGCGAGGAGGACCTCATCAGCACCGAGGGCCGCAGCGTGACGCTGCTTTAGTTTTTTGCAAGTATTTTTCGTAAATGCAAGTTTTCCTGCATCGTCAGAATTTTGATATTCATTGACGCAAGAAAACTTTCATGATATAAATATAGCATCATTCCATATTCCCGGCGCTGCGTCCAGGAATCCCGCCTGCCGTTCTCCCCGGACGGCACGGCGCTGAATCTCAACAAAAAGGAGAATCATTCATGTATCGCATCGTGAAGAAAGAAGCGCTCAAGCCCACCGTAACCCTCTACGAGATCGAGGCGCCGATGGTGGCAAAGAAGGCCGAGCCCGGCCAGTTCATCATCCTGCGCGTCGATGAAAACGGTGAACGCATCCCCATCACCATCCACGACTTCGACCGTGAGAAGGGCACCGTCACCATCATCGTGCAGACGATCGGTGCCACCACCGAAAAGCTCAGACATAAAGCCGAGGGCGAGTACATTCAGGACTTTGTCGGCCCGCTGGGCCGCCCGACCGAGACCGAAGGCAAGAAGAAGGTCTGCGTCGTGGGCGGCGGCGTCGGCTGCGCCATCGCTTACCCCGTTTTGAAGAAGTTCCACGACTGCGGCGCGGAAGTCCACGCGGTCGTCGGCTTCAAGAATAAGGACCTCGTCATTCTTGAGGACAAGTTCCGCGCGGCGTCCAGCGTTTTGAAGCTGATGACGGACGACGGCTCTTACGGCGAGAAGGGTCTTGTCACCGATGCGCTCAAGGCGCTCATCGACGCGGGCAACCAGTATGACGAGATCTTCGCCATCGGCCCTGCCATCATGATGAAATTCGTGTCCAAGACCACCGAGCCCTACGGCATCCCCACCACCGTTTCCATGAGCCCGATCATGGTCGACGGCACCGGCATGTGCGGCGGCTGCCGCCTCACCGTCGGCGGCGAGACGAAGTTCGCCTGCGTCGACGGCCCGGACTTCGACGGTCACAAGGTCGACTGGGACGAGAGTCTCAAGCGCGGCAAGATGTACTTCGACTGGGAGCGCCACAAATACGAAGAGACCTGCAACCTGTTCAGCAAGGAGGTTCAGTAATATGCCTAACATGAGTCTGAAGAAGAACGAAATGCCCTCGCAGGAGCCCAACGTCCGCAACAAGAACTTTCTGGAGGTTGCCCTCGGCTATACCGAGGAGCAGGCGCTCGACGAAGCGGCCCGCTGCTTAAACTGCAAGAACCATCCCTGCGTCTCCGGCTGCCCGGTGCAGGTCAAGATCCCCGAATTCATCAAGAAGATCACCGAAAAGGACTATGAGGGCGCCTATCAGGTCATTCATGAGACCTCTTCCCTGCCCGCCGTCTGCGGCCGCGTCTGCCCGCAGGAGACGCAGTGCGAATCGAAGTGCGTGCGCGGCATCAAGGGCGAGCCCGTCGGCATCGGCCGCCTCGAGCGCTTTGTCGCCGACTGGCACAATGCAAACGTGCAGGAAGCACCCGCCAAGCCCGCGCCCAACGGCCACAAGGTCGCGGTCATCGGCTCCGGCCCCAGCGGCCTCACCTGCGCGGGCGACCTTGCCAAGAAGGGCTACGATGTCACCGTTTTTGAAGCGCTCCACCTTGCCGGCGGCGTGCTGGTCTACGGCATCCCCGAGTTCAGACTTCCCAAGGCCATCGTGCAGAAGGAAGTCGACGGCCTGAAGGCCCTCGGCGTCAAGGTCGAGACGAACATGGTCATCGGCCGCGTCGTGTCCATCGACGAGTTGATGAGCGAGTACGGCTTCGAGGCCGTGTTCATCGGCTCCGGCGCGGGTCTTCCGATGTTCATGCACATCCCCGGCGAGAACCTCTGCGGCGTTTACTCCGCCAACGAGTTCCTGACCCGTATCAACCTGATGAAGGCTTATAAGGACGGCTCCGACACGCCCATCATGCCGCTTCAGGGCAAGAAAGTCGCCGTCGTCGGCGGCGGCAACGTCGCCATGGACGCCGCGCGCTGCTCCAAGCGCCTGGGCGCGGACGTGTACGTCGTCTACCGCCGCGGCATGGAAGAGCTCCCCGCCCGTCACGAAGAGGTCGAGCATGCCATCGAAGAGGGCATCGTCTTCAAGACGCTCAATAACCCCGTCAAGATCAACGGCGACGAGAAGGGCTATGTCTCCTCCATGACCTGCGTGGAGATGGAGCTGGGCGAGCCTGACGCCTCCGGCCGCCGCCGCCCGATCGAAAAGGTCGGCAGCGAACACGATCTGCCGGTCGACTGCGTCATCATGTCGCTCGGCACCACGCCGAACCCGCTCATCAAGAACACCACCCCGGGTCTTGAGGTCAACCGCAAGGGCGGCATCGTCGTGAACGAGGCCGGTCTCACCTCTCATCAGAACGTCTACGCCGGCGGCGACGCCGTCACGGGCGCTGCCACCGTCATCCTCGCCATGGGCGCCGGCAAGCTCGGCGCGAAGAGCATCGACGAGGCACTGAGCAAATAATTTTCGTCAGCGAAAGCGCGCAGAAGCGTACTTCTGCGCGTTTTCTCAATACCATTTCTCACGAAGGGAGAACTATTATGAATCTTTGGCATGATATTGCACCGGCGCGCGTGCGCCCTGAAGACTTTTTCGCGGTCATCGAGATCGAGAAGGGCTCGAAAAACAAGTACGAGATGGATAAAGAGACCGGCGCGCTGCGTCTCGACCGAATTCTCTACACCTCGACTCACTATCCCGCCAACTACGGCTTCATCCCCCGCACCTGGGCGGACGACGGCGACCCGCTGGACGTTCTGGTTCTCTGCTCTGAATGCATCCGCCCGCTGAGCCTCGTGGAGTGCTACCCCATCGGCGTTATTTCGATGGAGGACAGCGGCAGTCTCGATGAAAAGATCATTGCCATTCCCTTCCAGGATCCGACCTACAACACCTATCAGGACATCTCGGAGCTGCCGAACCATGTGGCAAGCGAAATCCGCCACTTCTTCCGCGTCTACAAGAGCCTGGAGGGCAAGGAGACCGTCGTCAGCGACGTCCTCGGCCGCGAGGAAGCCATCAAGATCATCATCAAGTGCCAGAACGCTTATATTGAAAAATATTGCCGTTAAAGCAAAAAAAGGGAAAGGCTGACGGCCTTTCCCTTTTCTATTTTGGCATAAAGAAGGACGCATTCGAAAGAATGCGTCTTTCTTTATGCTGCATCTTCGATTTACTAAATACTCTCATAGTAACCTCATTAGTAACCTGAAAGCAACTCGGTAACCTCAAAAAACCTCTAAGTAACCCCAAACCTTTACGGCCTTCAGCGGCAAAAAGAGGCATATCCTCACAAAGAAAAAATCCCCGAGACCATGAGTTTCGGGGATTTTCAGCAAATTAGCGCTTGGAGAACTGAGGCGCGCGACGGGCGGCCTTCAGACCGTATTGCGCGAGTTTTTGAGCTGTTTTCCCTTGATACTCCGGGCTTTTCCGGCTTTCTGCCTCTCAGTTATCCGGTGTGCGGACCATAAAAAACGGCCTTTTTCATTCAGCAATAGCCTGATGAAACGCACCATTTACTACCCCAAATAACTCCTCTGGTTTATTATACTTCACTTTTGCATAGATGTCCATAGTTGTTTTGCTGTTTTCGTGTCCGGCAAGGTATTGTACTGTCTTTGGATCAACGCCCGCATAGAGAAGATTGGTGATGTAAGTGTGCCGTAGCTG